>ENA-ORCV01000255-ORCV01000255.1-marine-metagenome-genome-assembly--contig:-NODE-255-length-59542-cov-4.507929_pt1 | contig 59542 bp, 47 predicted proteins | sample MGYA00237779_ERZ508509 | MGnify/ENA primary metagenome ERZ508509 (study PRJEB26180, sample SAMN06268772) | marine metagenome | isolation source: Bioluminescent Bay, La Paraguera, Puerto Rico | place... | reverse complement strand
CTGCTAGGTTCCCCGGCCATGGACACCCGTGCCCCGGACAAGCCCGGCGCCGCCGATGTTACTACGTCGGTCTTCAGCAAGGTGCGCGAGGACGGCGTCTTCAACCCTGTGACAATCCCAAGCCTCATCGACGTCGGCGGGAAGGAAACGTTTGGCGAAACCGCCAAAGCCCCGACCTTGCATGCGTTCATTGAAAGCGCGGTGATGGCGGAGTTTCAGGGCGTTCGGCCGCCTGACGCCGTTCTGGAAGGTCTCGCCGCCTATGTTAGCGGACTTTCTGAGGATGCGTGCCGCAAACAGGGACAGGGGAGGTCCGTTCAACAGGATATGGAGGACGCCGCGCGGGTTTTGTCTGTGGCCGAGGAAGCGGCGGAGCGGGGCGACATTGAGACCGCGGACTTCCTTCTGCTCAGTGCGCAGAACCTCCTTGGCGGCGTTCACGGACGATACGCCGTCAAAGGGCTCGACGAAGAACGTGAAGCATTGGAAAAGCTGGCGCGCGCAATCGGGCGGCTGAGAAGTACGGCGCGGGCTTCGAGCGATGAATTTCGAACGCAACTCGCATCCCTGCGTAAGGAGACGCGTACGCTATCTGCCGAATTGGCTTTGGAAGAAGCCCGCTCGTTTTACGATGCCGCCGTGCTTTCAGCGGCGTTGGAAGCTTACGGCAATAGCGGTTCGGAAAAGCCTTGACCGTCTCCTCGCCGATGAACCATAGGAAGCGTATTGAAGTTTGAGGCGGCGCGCCGGTTTATGCTTAGCGTTTTCGACATATTCAAGATCGGGATCGGCCCGTCGTCTTCCCATACGGTAGGGCCGATGCGGATCGGCCTACGCTTCCTGAAAGAAGCCAGCGCCGCCGGCGCGCTTGAAACGGCACGGCGCGTCAAGGTCGACCTTCACGGGTCGCTGGCGCTCACCGGTGTCGGTCACGGGACAGACAAGGCCTCCATATTGGGGTTGATGGGCTTCGAACCCGATGAGACAGACCCGGACGCGGCGGAAGCGGCGTTCCATCGCGTGCGCGAGGACGGCAGGCTGACGCTTCATGGCGGCGGCGAGATCGCATTCGATCTGACGCGCGACATCGATCTTCGCGGCGACATTATTCCGGCGCTTCACCCGAACGAGATGCGCTTGCGCCTGTTCGATGCGGCAGGCGCTGAAGTTTTCGACCAGACTTATTATTCCGTAGGCGGTGGGTTTATCGCCAGCGAAAAGCAGCTGACGACGCCGGCGGAAGACGACCTGATCGCGCGGCCTCAACGCGGCCTGAACGCGTTCGCCTCTGCTTCGGAATTGCTGGCGATGTGCGCGGCGCGCGATCTTGCGATCCACTACCTCATCCTTGAAAACGAGGATGTGTTGCGCCCGCGCGAAGAGACCAATGAAAAACTTGACGGCATATGGCGCGCCATGCGCGACTGCATCCATCGCGGCCTCAAAACTGAAGGGCTTCTGCCTGGCGGACTGAAAGTGCGTCGCCGCGCGCCGGCGCTCTATCGCAAGCTTCAGGAAGCACCGCTGGCTAATGAACGCGAGCAGCTCTTTGACTGGTTGAATGTTTACGCCATGGCGGTGAACGAGGAAAACGCCGCCGGCGGGCGCGTGGTCACGGCGCCGACAAACGGCGCTGCGGGGATCGTGCCGGCGGTATTGAAACATTACTGCGCGTCGGAAGAAGCCAATGTCGAGCATATTCGCATCTTCCTGCTCACGGCCGCCGGCATCGGCATGCTCTATAAACAGCGCGCCTCGATTTCCGGCGCGGAGATGGGGTGCCAGGGAGAAGTCGGCGTCGCCTGCTCGATGGCGGCGGCGGGCCTCGCCGCGGTCTGGGGCGGAACGCCGGCGCAGGTCGAACGAGCGGCGGAGATCGGCATGGAGCATAATCTCGGACTGACCTGCGACCCGGTCGGCGGACTGGTGCAAGTGCCGTGCATCGAACGCAACGCGATCGGCGCGGTCAAGGCGGTGAACGCGGCGCGTCTGGCGCTCCGTGCTTCCGATGAGCACAAGGTGAGCCTCGATCAGGTGATCGAGACAATGCGCCAGACCGGTCTCGACATGTCGCGGAAATATAAGGAAACGAGCGAAGGCGGTCTCGCGGTGAACGTCGTCGAGTGCTGAACCTTACGCGCTGCGCTGCGCGGCCTCTTCCTCTTCGTCTTCATGCGAGATTTCGAAAATCGTCGGAGCGGCGCCTTTCGGCAGCGGCACGAACGGCGTCTTGTCTTCGTCTGGCACCGATGCGCGCCGGGTGATGCGGTAAAGGCAAAAGCCGCTCAGCAGAACATAAACGCCGGCGATGTAGTAAAAGAGGCTCGGGGGCCCAAAAGCCGACATCACGCTGGCACCGACAAACGCGCCTGCAACGGAACCAAGTCCGTGCAGAAGCAGAAGGCCACCATTGGTTTCGACCGCACTGTCGGCTTCTGACTGGTCGTTTGCGTGGGCGACGCAAAGCCCGAACATCGGAATCATGACCGCGCCGAGCCCTGCGGCGACAGCGAGGAGAAACGGTTCCGATTGTCCGCCGAAACGGGCGAGGCCGACGGCTGCGGCGGCGGAAGCGAGCCCGGCGCCGGCGATCACGAAACGCCGGTCGATCTTGTCCGATAACCAGCCGAGCGGCCATTGCGCCACCGCGGCGCCGATAATCACCGAACTCATGAACGCCGCGATAACGTCTGCGCCATACTGCATTCGCTGCACAAAGATCGGCCCCACTGACCAGAAGGCGGCGTTTGCAAGCCCGACCATCAACACGCCGACAGAGGCGACTGGCGAGACGGCGAACAATTTCCTGATATCGAGCCTCGCCGTCTGCACCGGTTGCGGCGCTTCACTGCGGCTGAGCGCCACCGGCACCAGCGCAACCGAGACGAGGATCGAGGCGAGGGCGAAGAGATGGAACTCCGCCGGATCCGCGGTCGCGAGCAGCGCATTGCCGGCGGTCAGCGCCAGCAAGTCGACGATCCGGTAAACCGAAAGCACCCGACCGCGGTTTTCGTTTGTTACCCGCTCGTTGATCCAGCTTTCGAGCACCATGGCGAGGCCGGCGAAGCAGACGCCTGAGAGCGCTCGCAATAGCGCCCAGAGCGCCACATTGACGATCAGCGCATGGGCGAGCGCCGCAGCCGACGCAATTGAAGCGAGCGCCACGAAGGTGCGAATATGGCCGACGGACTTGATGAAACCCGGCGTGATTCGGCAGCCGAGAATAAACCCCGCATAATAGGCGGACATGATCGCGCCGATCAGCGGCGTCGAAAAGCCCTCGATATTGCCGCGGACGGAAATCAGCGTGAACTGCAGGCCGTTGCCGGAATAAAGGATCGCGGCGGCGATAAGGAGCGCGGAAAGGGCTGAAACGGTGCGGATCATAAAACGCTCTGGCGACTGTCGCCCGCCTTAAGGCATTTCTCCGGGGCTTCGCAACCTTTCGGCTGGCGCTTTGCCTTGAGGGCGATGGGTGTTAGAGAGCCGTTTCGGTCTCCATCCCCGCGGGCGTGGCGGAACAGGTAGACGCAACAGACTTAAAATCTGTCGGGAGCAATCCCGTGCCGGTTCGAGTCCGGCCGCCCGCACCAGCCTTCGCCAGCAGGTTGGCTACGGCTCGGCAAGCCAGCCTTAGAGGATTTGGATAATTCGGTTTGCAGCTTTTCCGCTGGGCGAAGGATGTCGCGCTTAAGCTTCAACGCAGGCGGGCGGAATAACGCTATTGTTTCACAAAAACCGCGCTACGACTTCCTTGTATGAGCGCGAGAGTTTCAGTTCCTGACCGTTGTCGAGGATCAGGAAATATTCGCCATTCGAATGCGGGTGGAGTTCCTTGACCTTGCCGATATTGACAATGGCCGAGCGGTGAACGCGCTGGAAACGCGAAGGATCGAGGCGCTGTTGCAGGGCTTTCATGGTCTCGCGAATGATATGGGTCTTTCCGCCCGCATGGATGCACATGTAATCGCCCGCCGCATCGATCCATTCGATTTCATCCGCGGCGAGGACGACGACTTTCGAACCGTCCTTGAAGGATAGCCGTTCGGCGAAGCGCTCCTTGTCGGTCCATGCGGGATCGTTGATCAGTTCCTTGATGCGATCCTGTTCGTCTTCTGAAAGAGAGGCGAGCATCTCGATGAGTTTGGTCTCGCGGCTGATGGCGACTTTCGATTTCACCGCTTCCCGGGCGCGCTGCAGAGCGTCCTTCAGGCGTTCTTCCTCAACCGGCTTGACGATGTAGTCGAGGGCGTTCGCCTCGAAAGCGTCAATGGCGAATTTATCGTATGCGGTGACAAAGACAAACAACGGCGCCGGGCCGCCAATCAGCGCGCGCACCACGCCGAACCCGTCAAGCCCGGGCATCTGGATATCGAGGAACACGAGGTCAGGGGTTTTCGCCTTGATCTCCTTTACGGCGTCGCGGCCGTTCGAGCATTCGCCGACAATTTCGACTTCCGGAAATTCCGCCAGCCTGAGCTTCAGACCGCGCAGCGCCAACGGTTCGTCGTCAACAAGGATCACCCGCAATTTGTCGTTGTCGCTCATCATCTTCAGCCCCGTGTGTCAAAAGGTATGGTCAACCGAACGCAAAGTCCTTGCGGCTCGGCCCGTTCAAGTTTGAAAGAGGATCTGTCCTGATAGAGATAGACAAGACGGTCGCGCATGTTGACGAGTCCGACACCGGTTTTGGCGTTGCGCAGGAGTTCGTTGGGATCATCCGGGGCTTCAGGGCCGTTGTCGCAGACTTCCATGCACAGATTACGGCCCTTGTGCTTGGCGACGATGCGAATTTCGCCGCCCCTTTCGATCTTTGCAATAGCGTATTTGATAGCGTTCTCGATCGCCGGCTGAAGGATCAAGGAAGGCACATAGGCGTTGAGCGCTTCTTCCTCGACATCGAAACTGACGGTGAGGCGATCGCCGAATCGCGTCTTCTCGATCTCGAGATAAAGCTCCAGCGCGCGGATTTCCTCTGCCAGCGATGTTTTCTGCAATGGATCGCTGTCGAGGGAATAGCGGAGGAAGGCCGACAATTGCGAGAGCATCTTGTTCGCTTGCTTGCCGTCCTGTTCCAGAACCAGCGTCGAAATGGCGTTCAGCGTGTTGAACAGGAAATGCGGATTGAGCTGATAGCGCAGCATTTTGAGTTGCGCCTGATCGGCGAGCCGCGCGGCAAGCACCGCCCGTTCGGTTTCATTGCGCAAGTTTAGATAATAGTTGATGCCGAAATAAAAGCCCGCCCATGAACCGAGCAGGAAAAGGTTTACCGGAACGTCGGGGACCAGCAGCAGAAGATAGTTCGACGTGCCGAACGCTTCCCCGCGCATATCCATCCAGGCGTTGCCAAAGAGGATGCCGAAGGTTTGCGCCTTCATCGCCGACATGGCGAAGGCCATGAGGATCGTCGAGGAAAGCGCGATCAGGAGCAGCAGGACCGGCCCTTGTCGTCGTGCGAAACGGTAAACCGGGCGTGCGAGGATGCTGGTGGTCAGAAATCCGATGAGCGATGAGGCGACAGAATAGAGAAGCGAATCCGATGACCGACCGGCGACGAAGGTCGACACGCTCAACACATGCAGGATGAAGAAGCCGAGCCAGCCCGCCGTTTGAAGGACCCAGAACATCCGGCCCTTGTCTGCGAACAGCCAGTTCATCCAGCGCCTCGAACGGCCGGGCGCGGTCAGAAAGGGTCCTGATTTTGGGGCTGAGAGGTTCGCCGTGTTCATCAATGTGCGCTCATTTCCTTTCATGTTATGAACGCCGCCCCGTTGTGCAATGCAAGGGCAATGCGGCGAACAGGTTCTGCGCCGCGATAAAACCCTTAAAAAACGAAAGCTTAGCCCTATTCGCTCAAGGATAAAAGCCGCACGTCGCCGCCCGCGGCTGTGGTGTTGATCGTCAGGCAACGCTCGGCGGCGTAGCGCCAGGGCGCGTCGCGGCTGGTGAGCAGCGGGATGATCGGTCCGGTGCGTTTCGCCAGCGCCGTTTCGATGCACGCCTTGGCGCTCTCGCTGCCGTCGAAAACCACGGCGCGCACGCGGCTGTCGAGAAGCAGGGGTTCGGGAACGCCAGTTTCCAGATCGAGACCGATGACGAGCGCAGGGTCGGCTTCCGCCAGCGACTGCTTGAACAATGTCGCGATGTCTTCGCTCGTAACAACGATATTGCCGGCGGCGATGGCGAGCGCCACCTGACGGCAGGCGGTTTCGCTGCCGCCACCGCCAAGGCAGACGACGAGACCGCGGCTGCGCAGCCGCAAGGTGTTCGCTTCGCCGGTCGGGCCGGGCAGTTCCATCGGCGCGCTGAAATAGTCGTTGTAAACGCTCTGTGCATCCTTAAAGGCGGCGGCTTCTTCGGGCGACAGGGTTGCGGCGGCGAGCGCCAGCACGGCGCTTCGATCCTTGCGCATGTCCGCGGCGAAGACCTGTTTGGCTGCAGCGTCGATTTTGGATTGCTCGGCGGGCGTTAGATTGCGTTCCGAAACCTCTATATCGTTCGCCGCCGCGGCGGGACGCTTTTGCAGGGCGTGGAGATAATGCGGACCTCCCGCCTTGGGGCCGGTGCCGGAAAGCCCTTCGCCGCCGAAGGGCTGAACGCCGACCACGGCGCCGATCTGGTTGCGGTTGATGTAGAGATTGCCGATCCGCGCCCGCCGGGAAATACGCTCGACGGTTTCATCAATCCGTGTGTGAACGCCCATGGTGAGGCCGAAGCCGAGGGCGTTGATGTCGTCGACGAGTTTTTCCAGCGCTTCCGCCTTGTAGGTGACGACATGAAGTACAGGTCCGAAGATTTCCTGTTTCACATCGCGCAGGGAACGCATTTCAAAGGCGACGGGGCGCACAAAGGTCCCTTCATCGCCGTCCTTTATGTCATGGGCGCGGGCGATCAGCGTCGCTTCCTTTTCGAGCCGCTCGATATGGCGTTCGATATTGCCAAGCGCTTCGGCGTCGATCACCGGACCGACATCCGTCGCGAGTCTGGAGGGATCGCCGACGGTGAGTTCCGCCATCGCGCCGGCGAGCATTTCATTGAATCGATCAGCGATATCTTCCTGCACGCAGACGACACGGCAGGCCGAGCAGCGTTGCCCGGCGCTCTGGAACGCCGATGAAACCGTGTCGTCGACCGCCCGTTCGAGCAACGCCGTTGAATCGACGATCATGGCGTTGATACCGCCGGTTTCGGCGATAAGACCGGCATCGTATTTGCCCACCGCGACGAGGCTGCGCTTGATCAACTGCGCGACTTCCGTCGAGCCGGTGAAGACGACGCCGTTGACGTGCGGATGCGCGACAAGCGGCGCGCCGACGGAAGGGCCGTCGCCCGGAAGATAATGGAGCGCCGCAGGCGGCACGCCGGCTTCATACAGAAGCCGGATTGCTTCATAGGCAATAAGCGGCGTCTGTTCGGCGGGTTTTGCGATCACGCAATTGCCGGCGGCGAGGGCGGCGCTGACTTGCCCCAGGAAAATCGCCAGCGGAAAATTCCAGGGCGAGATGCAGGCGACGACGCCCAGCGGCTCGCCATTTAGTTTCTCGCATTCATCAGCGTAGTAGCGCAGAAAATCCACGGCCTCGCGGACTTCGGCGATGGCGTCGGGCCATGTCTTGCCGGCCTCGAAGACCGCGACAGTCATGAAATGAAGACCGCGTTTGTCGAGCAGGTCGGCGGCTTTGCGCAACGCCGCTGCGCGTTCCCTTGAGGGCTTCGCCGCCCATTCTTTGCAATAACCGGCGGCGGCGGCGCAGGCGCGCGCGACGTCGTTCTCACCCGCCGGCTCGACCGAGCCAATAGCGTCGGCCGTGTTGGCGGGGTTGTCGACCGGTGAGATCACGCCATCGCCGGTTTCGCCATTGATGACCGGCCGCGCCGCGATGGGCTTGAGTCGGTCACGGGCGCCGTCCGCCAGCATGGCGGCGGTGAGCGCGTCGGTTTCGTCCCAGCCTTTCGCCGAAAGCCGCCCGCCGAGATGATTGCGCGGCGAGGGGATCAGCGGGTTGGCGTAGGTTTCAAGCGCTGCAACATCGTCAAGCGGGTCGGCGACAACATCGTCGACCGAGAGGTCGGCGTCGATGAGCTGGTTGACGAAGGATGAATTGGCGCCGTTTTCGAGAAGACGGCGCACCAGATAAGGCAGCAGCTCCTTATGGCCGCCGACCGGCGCATAAATGCGCGACCGCGCGCCGTGTTCGATGAGGCTGTCATGGAGCGCTTCGCCCATGCCGTGAAGGCGCTGCAGTTCGTAGTCGGCAAAGTCGCCGGCCATCTCGCGCACCGTTGTGGCGGTCAGCGCGTTATGGGTGGCGAATTGCGGATAGAAAACGTCGGTTGCGGAAAGGAGTTTGCGCGCGCAGGCGACATAGCTGAGGTCTGTGAGGATTTTGCGAGTGTAAACGGGATAGCTTTCGAGTCCCATTTCCTGCGCGCGCTTGATTTCGCTGTCCCAGTAGGCGCCCTTGACGAGGCGCACCATGATCCGGCGATCGGTCTCGCGGGCGAGCGCGGCGAGCCAGTCGAGCACGAACATCGCCCGCCGCTGATAGGCCTGCACGACGACTCCGAAGCCTTTCCAGCCGGCGAGCGCCGGGTCGCGCATCAACCCTTCGATGAGGTCGAGAGAAATATCGAGGCGGTCAGCTTCTTCCGCGTCGATGTTGAAGCCCATATTGGCGGCTTTCGCTTTAAGGGCGAGTTCGCGGACGCTGGCGCCGAGTTCTTTTAAGACGCGTTCTTTCTTGCCGTATTCATAACGGGGATGCAGCGCGGAGAGCTTGACGGAGATACCGGGGTTGTCGGCCGCGCGCTCATTGCCGGCGTGTTCTGCGATGGCGTCGATGGCGTTGGAATAGTCGCTGAAATATTTCTCCGCATCGGCGGCGGTGTGAGCGGCCTCGCCCAGCATGTCGAAGGAGAAGACATAACCCTTGGCGGCGAATTTGCGGCCGCGCTTCATCGCCTCGCCGATGGTCTCGCCGAGCACGAAATGCTCGCCCATGATTCGCATCGCCTGACCGACCGCGCTGCGGATCACCGGTTCGCCGAGCCGGTCGAGCGCGTCTTTTGTCGCGGCGGCCATCCGGCGCAGGGGATCCTTGCCTTCAATATCGTCGAGCCAGGCGGCGGTCAGCATCAGGGCGCGGGTCGAGAAGTTGACGAGCGGGAAGGGACTCTTGCCCTTGTGGGAGGCCCAGTCGCCGGCCTCGATCTTGTCCTCGATCAGGGCGTCGGCGGTCGCCGCATCGGGCGTGCGTAACAGCGCTTCGGCGAGGCGCATCAGCGTCACGCCTTCAACGGTCGAGAGCCCGTACTCCTGGAGGAATTTGTCGATCAGCCCCGAGCTTTCGGCGTTGGCGCGGGCCTTTTCAACGAAGGCGGCCGCCTGTTTTTGCGCCCGCCCTCTCGCGCCGGCGTCGAGACCGGCGGCGGCGACAAGCCTGGGCGCAAGATCGTCTTCAGCAGCAAGATAGTGATCGCGCACGGCTTTGCGCAGACTGTCCAGCGAACCCGCCGTCGGCATAAGCATCCTTTCAGAAGCGTTAAGGCGGACAACCGATTAGCGTGTTGCGGAGGGTCTGTCATTCCCTTCCGGGCCGTTCCGGGCGCGGGCTTGTATTGACTTTCTAAATCACCGATTTGGGACTGCGCCGCAGCATTGCGCCGGACCCGGGCGGGTCCTAACTAGGACCCAGACGAATGCCGGGCCGCCGCCCGTACAGCCAGAGGACCCTTCCATGACCGAAGCCTATATTTACGACGCCGTCCGCACCCCGCGAGGCAAGGGCAAGCCTGACGGCTCCCTCCATGAAGTCACCCCGGTGCAACTCGCGACCCAGGTGCTGGAAGCGGTTCGCGACCGGAATGAAATCGACGCGGGTGAGATCGAGGATGTGGCGTTCGGCTGCGTCTCGCCGGTAGGGGAGCAGGGCGCGGTGGTCACGCGCACGGCGATCCTTAATGCGGGCTACCCGCAAACAACCTCCGGCATTCAGGTCAATCGCTTCTGCGCCAGCGGCCTTGAAGCGGTGAACATCGCGGCGGCGAAAGTAAAGGCGGGGGAAGCGGACCTGACGATCGGCGGCGGCGTTGAGTCCATGAGCCGGGTGCCGATGGGATCGGACGGGGGCGCCTGGCCGACGGATCCCTCGACGGCGTTCAAGACCTATTTCGTGCCGCAGGGAATTTCGGCGGATCTCATCGCCACGAAATACGGCTTCTCGCGCGACGATGTCGACGCCTACGCCGTCGAAAGCCAGAAGCGCGCCGCCCGGAGCTGGTCGGAAAACCGCTTCGCCAAATCGATCATGCCAGTGAAGGATGTGATCGGCGAGACGGTGCTCGATCATGACGAGACCGTTCGCGCCGAGACCGACATGCAGTCCCTCGGCGCGCTCAACCCGTCCTTCGCTATGCTCGGCGAGAATTTCGGCTTCGATGCGGTGGCGCTGCAGAAATACGCCGAAATTGAAAAGATCAACCATGTGCATCACGCCGGCAACTCCTCCGGCATCGTTGACGGCGCCGCGGCGGTGCTGATCGGCAATGAGGACATCGGCAAGAAGCTCGGTCTTAAACCGCGCGCACGTATTCGCGCCATGGCGTCCATCGGTTCCGAGCCGACGATCATGCTCACGGGGCCGGAATTCGCCGCCAAGAAGGCGCTCGCCCGGGCCGGTATGGACAAGAAGGACATTGACCTCTGGGAACTCAACGAAGCCTTCGCTTCCGTCGTGTTGCGCTTCATGCAGGCGCTCGACATCGATCACTCGGACATCAACGTCAATGGCGGCGCCATCGCCATGGGCCATCCGCTCGGCGCGACCGGCGCGATGATCTTCGGCACAATGGTCGACGAACTTGAGCGCTCCGGCAAGGAAACCGCTCTCATTACGCTTTGTATCGGCGCCGGCATGGGCACGGCGACGATCATCGAGCGGGTTTAACAGTTAGCGACAGGACGAGCGAAACAATGTCTTACGAAACCTTCAACGTTGACGTCGACAGCGACGGCGTCGCCCTTGTCACCATCGACCTCCCGGGCAAGTCGATGAATGTCTGGAACGCGGAGCTGATGAAAGAGTTCTCGCAGTGGGTCGACAGCTTCTGCGCCGATGACGGTATTAAAGGCGCCGTCATCACCTCCGGCAAGTCGTCGGGTTTTCTCGCCGGCGCGGATCTCAACATGCTGGGTGGCGGCGGCGCTGGCGGCATGGTGTCAGCTTCCGGAAAAGAAAAGTTCGAAGCCGCCTTTGCGCTCAACGCCATGCTGCGCAAGCTGGAAACCGGCGGTCATCCCGCGAAAGCGCTACTCAACGGTCAGGCGCACGCCAAGCCTGTTGCGGCGGCGGTTAACGGCCTCGCGCTCGGCGGCGGGCTTGAGCTTGTGCTCGCCTGTCATCATCGTGTTGTCGCCGATAATCCGAAAATCCAGCTCGGCGTGCCGGAAGTGCAGGTGGGCCTTTTGCCGGGTGGCGGCGGCACGCAACGCTTGCCGCGCCTCGCTGGTCTTCAGAACGCGGCGATGCTCGCGACGCAAGGCAGGCCGATAGATCCGAATACGGCGAAGGGGCAAGGCATTATTCAGGACGTCGTTCCCGCTGATGACGTTGTGGCGAAAGCCAAGGAATGGGTGAAGGCCAATCCGAAGGTCACGCAGCCCTGGGACAAGAAGGGTTTCAAATATCCGGGCGGCGCAGGGCCGATGAATCCGGGCGCGGTGCAATTCCATGTGGCGTCGAACGCCATGGCCCAACGCGAGACCAGCCACAATTACCCGGCGGTGCAGTATATCCTCTCCTGCTTCTACGAAGGCTCTGTGGTGCCGTTCGATACGGCGATCCGCATCGAGTCGAAATATTTCCTGAAGCTGCTTTCGAGCGCCCAGACCCGCAACATGATCCGGACCCTGTTCATCAACAAACAGGCGGCGGAAAAGGGCGAACAGCGACCTGAAGGCGTTCCGCCGACCGAAATCAAAAAAGTCGGCGTACTCGGCGCCGGCATGATGGGCGCCGGGATCGCCTATGTGACGGCGAAGGGCGGCATGCAGGTCGTGCTTCTCGATCGTGACATCGAATACGCTAAAAAGGGCAAAGCCTATTCGCAAGGCATCGTTGAAAAAGGCGTTTCGCGCGGCAAAGTGACGAAAGAAAAGGGCGACGAGCTTCTCGCGCGCATCACGCCGACGACCGACTATAACGATCTGAAAGACGTTGATCTCATCATCGAGGCCGTCTTCGAGGACCCTGATGTCAAGGCGGACGTAATCAAGCGTACCGAAGCGGTGATCGGTCAGGATGTGATCTTCGCGTCAAACACTTCGACGCTGCCGATCACCGGGCTGGCGAAGCATTCGGAGCGTCCGGACCAGTTCATCGGCATTCACTTCTTCTCGCCGGTCGACAAGATGCCGCTCGTGGAGATCATTCCCGGCGAACAATCGGGCGACCGCTCGCTGGCGACAGCGCTCGATTATGTGGGCAAGATCAAGAAGACGCCGATTGTCGTCAAAGACACCCGCGGGTTTTATACGAACCGCGTCGTGCCGCCCTATATCAACGAGTCGATGCTGCTGGTGACGGAAGGCGTCAAGGCGGCGCTCATCGAGAACGCCGCAAAGTCGCTCGGCATGCCGGTCGGTCCGCTCGCGCTTTGCGACGAGACCTCGCAGGAGCTTGGCCTCAGGATCGCCAAGGCGACCGCCAAGGAAACCGGGCAGGATCCGACAAACGAGCCCGTCTATCAGTTGCTGCTCAAGTTCGTTGAAGACCTCGGGCGCAAGGGTCGCAAATCCGGCGGTGGTTTCTACGATTATCCCGAAGGCGGCAAGAAGCATCTCTGGCCGGGCCTGACGGAATATTTCCCGCTGGCGGACGAACAGCCCTCCCTTGAAGACGTGAAAGAGCGGCTGCTTTACGCGCAGCTCATTCCGGCGGCGCATTGTTTCGCGGAAGGGATTGTTTCCGATCCGCAGTCGGCTGATCTCGGCGCGATCTTCGGCTGGGGCTTTGCTCCCTGGACCGGCGGGCCCATGAGCCATATCGACACGATCGGCGTTGATGAGTTCGTGCGCAAGGCCGAGAGCCTCGCCCAGAAATACGGACCCCGGTTCAATCCGCCGAACCATTTCCGCGAAATGGCGAAGACCGGCGAGACGCTCTACAAGAGCGCTGCATAAACATTTAAAATAACCGCTCATTCCGGCTTTCGCCGGGGTGAGCGGATTTATTTAACGTCCGTCAAAAACCGGTAGCCCAAAATCTTGTAGGCGAGTTTCGCGGCGAGAAAGTCGCAGCCGTGAAGTTCCGGCCGCGGCGCCAGCTCGTTGATGTCGGCGCCGACCCAGGTCGAGATTTCCGCCGCGCGTTTGAAGATCGGCATGACGTCGTCCCAGAAAAGCCCGCCGGGCTCCGGCGTGCCGGTGGCCGGCATGAGGCTCGCGTCAAAACCGTCGAGATCGAAAGTGACATAGACGGGTCGGCCGGCGAGCGGCGCCAGCATCTCTTCGATGTCCCAGTTCTTCTTGTCCTTCGCCCAGTGAATGTGGACGCGATGGCGGTTGTCTTCGAGGAACGGAATCTCGCCTGCCGATATGTTTCGAATGCCGATCGAAACCACTGAAAGGTCCGGCGCGTCGAGACAGCGGCGGATGGCGGCGGCGTGCGAATAATGTTCGCCCTCATAGCCGTCGCGCAGGTCCGCATGCGCGTCGAAATGCAGAAGCGCGAGATCGGGATATCGCTCCAGATAAGGGCGGAGGGCGCCGGGCGTGATTGAATGCTCGCCGCCGAAAACGACAGGAAATGCGTCCTCGTCCAGCGCTTGCTTCGTTAAGCCAGCCAGAAGGTCCAGCGCATCCTCTGTTTTCGAAGGGATTTCCGGCTCAGCCCAAGTTTCAACCTGAAAAGAGCGCGCTGGTTCGCGCCAATGTTCCTCGTCGAAAAGCTCCACCTGATGCGAGGCCTCAATCATCGCCGCCGGCCCCTTCGAAGTGCCGCCGCCATAAGAGACGGTGGCTTCAAGGCCAAACGGGATGATGACGGCCTTGGGCGCGCCCGCCGGCGCGCGCGCGTCTTCTTCTAGGCCGAGAAAGCCGTCTTCAGGCGGTAGAACTTGAAAGTCAGTCATCAGTCGAACAGGCGCGCCAGTTTGCGTGGGGAGCGCGCCTTCCAGTGTCCGCGATGATAGGCGTCGGAGCCGATCAGCGGCATCACCGTCGTCGCTTCGGCGAACACCATCTGCTCAAGCACGGTCGAAACCTTGCCCCAGCTCGCGGCTTCTTTCAGCGTCGAGGAGGAGCAGGCGCCGTCGCGCACGTCGGCGACCGTCACCTGCACGGCGTATTTGTGAACCGGGCAATCTTCGTAGCCGAGGATTTCGGCGCAGACGACCGTATCCTGAATGAAGTTTTTCGGGACGCCACCGCCGACCATCAGAAGGCCTGAGTCGCCTGACTTCATCTTGATTTCGGTAAGCTCGCGGAAGTCGGCGACCGAGTCGATGGAGACATAAGGCTTTTCCGCCTTGATGCGCTCGACCTGGTGCTTGACGAGGCCGAAACCGGCCGAGGAGTCCGAAAAGGCCGGACAGAAGATCGGCACGTCCTTCTCATAAGCGAGTTTGACCAGCGAGTTCGCCTTCTTGCCGTGTTCGGAAAGATAGCGGCCCATCTCGCGAATGAATTTGCGCGAGGAGTAGAGGCCGGGTTCGATCTCGTCGGCGATTTTCGCGATCGTGTGATCGACGGCCTGGAGTTCTTCCTCGTCGATATAGGTGTCGTAGATCCGGTCGATGTAAAGATCGCGCAGATCGTTATCGTCGACCGAGCTGGCGGCCTGATAGTGCTTGAAGCCAAGGCCTTCGAAAAAGTCCATGTCGACGATCGAGGCGCCGGTGGCGACAATGCAGTCGATCATATTATTCTCGAGGAGGTCGGCGTACATGTCCATGCAACCGCCGGCCGAGGTCGATCCGGCGAGCGTCAAAAAGATGGTGCAGTCCTTGTCGGCGAGCATCTTGTTATAGATGTCCGCGGCGCGGCCGAGATCACGCGAGGAAAACGACATTTTCTCCATCGCGTCGAGGATCGGGCGCGCGTCGAAAGACTTGATGTCCACATGCTCGACGGTCCGCGCCAGCAGCTCGGCTTTTTTGTTGGAGGAAATTTCCTTACTGGACATTGGCGGCTTCCTTTCCGATCGCCGGGAGCGGATCGTTCGTCTTGTAAACCGAGAGCATCGGCGCGTCGTTGACCTTAATTTCGCGATAGGCGGCAAAGCCGTTAAAACCGGTGCGCATGGCGACGCCATAGGCGCCGAGCATGCCGACCTCAAGGTAATCGCCGGCCTTGACGTCAGAAGGCAGGTGATAGGGACCCTCTATGAAATCGAGGTCGTCGCAGGTCGGCCCGTAGAAGCTGAACGGCGCCAGTTCCGTCGGTTGCGTGCGGTGGGCGAGGTGACCGACCGGGAACGGCCATTTCAAATGGCCGGCGTCGAACAGTGCGCCGTAAACGCCTTCATTGAGATGCAGGCTTCCGCCTTTGCGCGCCTCGACGCGGACGATCAGCGACGAAGATTCCGCCGAGAGCGCGCGGCCGGGTTCGCACCAAAGTACGCAGTTTTCCGCGACCAGCATCTTTTCGAACCGGGCTTTGATTGCGGCGGCGTAGTTTTCGAGCGGCGGCGGGAACATGCCGGGATAGGCGGACGGAAAGCCGCCGCCGACATCGAGCACGTCGACGATGACGCCGGCCTGAACCACGACCTGCTCGACCGTGTCGATCGCCGCCACATAGGCGTCCGGCGACATGGTCTGGCTGCCCACATGGAAGGCGACGCCGAGCCGTGGGGTCGCCAGGCGCGTTTTCTGCAACAGGCGGACGGCGTCTGCGCCGCTCGCGCCGAATTTGCGGGCGAGCGAAATCTTGGCGTGATCGTTCGACACGGCGAGCCGCACGCAAAGAGTCAGGTCCTGGGCGTGGCCGGTCGCGGCGAGAATCTTCTCAAGCTCGTCTTCGTTGTCGAGGGAGAAGGTTCTGACGCCATGCTGATGATAGGCCTCGGCGATCGCTTCCCTGGCTTTCACCGGATGCATGAAGGCGATGGTTGCGTCCGGAAAAAGCTCGGCGATCAGGCGCACTTCGGCGATAGACGCCACTTCGAACCGGGTCACGCCCGCTTCGTAAAGCGTTCTTAAAAGCCATGGGGACGGGTTCGCCTTGACGGCGTAGAACGTCTCGCCTGGAAAATGGGTCAAAAACCATCGCGCCGCCGTTTGCGCTGCGTGCGGGCGGATGCAAAAAACCGGATCTTGCGGTTGAGTGAGAGCGGCTAGCTGAGCCGCGTTCTGGTAACTATCCACCTCATGGGACCTCCGATTTGGGGCCGGGCCGCCGGTTAAACGCCACGAATCCTTACCGACGACACAGCGATCAAACAGGCCGCCAGCCCCACGAGAAGATCCCGGACTTGGCGAGAACCGGGCATCTAAGGATTGTTACGGGACTTGTAAAGAGAAAATCGTCGCCCGGACCAAAAATGATCCGGCTCAATGAGCCGTTAGCGGCCGGCTTTGGGCGCCTTGCCGGAAACAAGGCCGATAGCGGCGAATGGCGGGTGCGCCCCGGGCGTCAGGGTCACCACGGTTACGTCCCGCACCCCGTAGGGGATGCCGGTGCGGCCGACGCCGGAGTCGCCGGCTGCGTTGAGCCGCCAAAGGGAAGGCGCTTCCTCGCCGGCGAAGGACTGTCCGAGGGTGAAAGGCGCAGTGTCGCCATGGATGAGCAGCACCGGGCCGGCGAAACCCTTCGCTGCGTCGCGGATGGCGGCGCGGAGGTCGGCGAAGGCGTCGCAGGGGTGATCGCTGTTCGCGGCGACGTCCGCACACATCAGGTCTTCCGGCTTGCTCCCGATATCGGTCATGTCCGCCTGCATGGCGAGAACAACGGCGCGGGCGCCTTCCGTCTTGGCGGCGGTGAAGCCTTCCGCCAGCCAGGCGAGATTGGCGGCGTCACGGGCGGTCACGGCGGCGAGGGCGTCTTCAAGCGGGTCGCCGGTCACCCAGTCGCGGCCGTTATTGGTGCCGGTCACGTGAAGTGTCAGGAAGCGAACGCCCGCATAAGTCCAGCTGGCGTTTTCAGGAAAGCCGGCCTGCCGCTTGTAGCCCATCGCCGAGGTCGGCGGATCGGCGAAGAAGAGTTCGCGCACCCGATCAAGGCGCTTGAGGTCGGAATAAGGCTCGCCGGTCTGCGGATGTTTGAAGCGGTCGCAGTCAGTCCATTCATTGTCGCCCGGCGTGTAAAAGACCGGAAGCGGCTGCAGCGTATCCATGAGCGTCTGAAAACGCGCGTCATGAAAGCCCGTGCATTCCTGGCCGCCGCCCTTGTAGTCGCCTACATGAATAACGAACGGATAGCCGCCGTCCTTGATGCGCGGCAGCGCTTCGGCGAGCATTTCCATGTCTTCATCGCCATAGGGCGCATCGCCGATGACGACGAATGAAAAGTCACTATCATGATGCGCGGACGGCGCGGAGGCGCTGCTCGCGCATGACGCGAGTAAAAGGGCTGCAGCGATATGAACTATCTGCCGAATAACGATGCTCCCGGAATGGTAGAGGCGACAATTAGTATTGGTGTGTTGGCTTTGAGCGACCACCTCCTCCGGAGGAAGAGGCGTCGCCGTCGCCATCGTCGTCACTGGGGCGGTCTTCCGGCATGCATATATATTCGGCCTGAAGGCCGTCTTTCCGTTCGATCTTGCAAACGGACACATTGGCGTCTTTGCAGTCGCCAGTAATCAATGACCAGCGAGGGTAGTCCTCGGTGGTTTTCTGGCCGGTACACATTTCTTCGGCTTTGCGGTCTTTGACTTCGGCTGACGCGGTAGCCGTCAGGAGCAATGACGCCGCTGCAATGATGAGTTTTGTTTGCATTTCGCTCCCCGCTTGATGTCCGTTACTATGCGCTTTGAATTTCGAACGCGCAAGCTGTTAAACCCCGCCGGAAACCTGTTCTTGCAGATTTTTGGCGGAGGTCGTGTGCTGGAATTTGAGTTTCTTGTCAGGAAAGACATAGTGAAACGCCCCGTGAGACATCAGCGCGGCTTCATGGAAGCCTGAAAGGATCAGCTTGAGCTTGCCGGGATAATAAGCCATGTCGCCGATGCAAAATATACCGGGCACGGAGGTTTCAAACTTTTCCGTATCAACGGCGATGCGGTTTTCATTGAGGTTAAGCCCGAATTCGGCAATCGGCCCGAGCTTCATGGTGAGGCCGTAAAAGGCGAGCATGGTGTCGCAGGGAATTTCATAGTCGCCGTCTTCCTTGGACTCGATAAGCGCCGCCTCGATCTGGCCGTTCTCGCCCTTGAGCCCCTTGATCTGCGCGATATGGAGATCGACCTTGCCGGCGTCGACAAGGCTCTGCATTTTTTCGACGCTGTCGGGCGCGGCGCGGAAATCCGGGCGGCGATGAATGAGCGTCACTTTTTTGGCGATCGGTTCAAGATTGAGCGTCCAGTCGAGCGCGGAATCGCCGCCGCCGGCGATCAGGATCGTCTTGTCCCTGAACATTTCGCGTTGGCGCACGGCGTAAAAAACCGACTGGCCTTCGAAATCATCAACGCCCGGGATCGGCGGTTTTTTTGGCTGAAAGGAGCCGCCGCCCGCTGCAACGCAGATCACCGGCGCGGTTATTGTTGTGCCGAGATCGGTCTCGATGCGCCAGCAGCCGGTCTCGGTCTGTTGCAGCGACACCGCCATTTCATGAAGATGAAATTGCGCGCCGAAGGGTTCGATCTGCTGAACGAGCTGTCGCGTCAGCTGTTCGCCGGTAATCGATTTGATCGCCGGAATATCGAGGATCGGCTTTTCCGGATAAAGTTCGGCGGCCTGCCCGCCGGGCTTGTCGAGGATGTCGATGAGGTGGGTTTTGATGCCCAGGAGGCCGAGTTCGAAAACTGCGAAAAGCCCGCAAGGCCCTGCGCCGATGATGATGACATCGGTCTCATGCGCGCCGCCGGGCGGGGCGCTCTCCACCAGTTTCTCCGCCATGCCGGGATTGCCCTCCCGCTTTTCTGGCCAGAGGTTAACCGAGTTTCATCGCGAAGGGAAAGGGGCGGTTGAAGATCCGGCTTTACTCAGGATTGCCCTTTACCTGCGCCTGGGAAATCAAGTGGCTGACGATCAGCCACGCGCCGTCTCGCTTTTCATAGACGCGCAAGTGATTGATATACCGGTCCGGCCGCATTGAGCCGTCAGGATATTTCTGGCCGGTTCTTACGAGTTTGCTGCGCAGGAGAGCGATGTCTGGCGTAAGGAACTTGATGTCCTCGTACTCATTGGTCTGGGAATCCCCCGCCATGACGAAGTCGAGGCTGAAAATGAATTCCAGTCCTTCTTTCAGCGCTTCGCGTCCCTGAAACCTGTCACCGAAAGCATTCGTCCAGTCAGTATCTTCTGCGTATGCTGCAATAGCCATTTCCACGTTCTTTTCCGCCCAGCCTTGATTCCACGACTGGAGCGTGGCGAGGACCGCCGCTTTGTCATCCTCAGTTTGCGCAAACGCCAGGGTAGGGACGCACAGGAGCGTAACTGCTATCGCGAGAAGGTGCTTCATGATGAATGTTCCTTGTCAGACGGTTAGAACGACTTTTCCGGTCGCTTTCCGTTCTTCGAGAAGTTTAAGCGCTTTCGCTGCGTCTTCCAGCGGAAAGCTTGCAGTGATCCGGGGGCGGATTTTCCCGGTTTTGTAGAAGTCGAAAAGTTCGGCGACATATTCCGCGTTTTTCGCCGGATTGCGCATTGTAAAAGCGCCCCAGAAGACGCCGACGATCTGGCAGGATTTCAGGAGCGTCAGATTAAGCGGTATTTTCGGAATGCCGGCGGGAAAGCCGACGACCAGAAACCGCCCTTCCCAGGCGAGCGCCCGCACGGCGGGTTCGGCGTAGTCCCCGCCGACGGCGTCGTAGACCACATTCGCGCCTTCGCCGCCGCAAAGCCGCTTGATTTCGCCGGAAAGCGCCTTCTGTCCGTCCCTGTCCAGTTCACGCGGATAAACGAGCGTTTCGTCAGCGCCGAGCTCCTTGCAGAATGCGGCCTTTTCTTCCGATGAAACGCCCGCCACGACTTTTGCGCCGAACGCCTTGCCGAGTTCGATCGCCGCCGCGCCGACGCCGCCCGCCGCGCCGAGGATGAAAAGCGACTGGCCGGCCTGCAATTGCGCGCGGTCTTTCAGCGCGTAATGAGAGGTGCCGTAGGTGAGCATGAAGCCGGCGGCTTCGTCGAACGGCATCTCGTCAGGAATTTTGTTGGTGCGCGCCGCGTCGGCGATGAAATGCGTGGCGAAACCGCCATTGATTCCGCCCGCAAGCACGCGGTCGCCGATGGAAAAACCAAAAACCCCGTCGCCAACCGCCTCGACGACGCCGGCGATTTCGCCCCCGGGGGCGAAAGGGCGGGGCGGCTTGAACTGGTAGAGATCGCGGATGATGAGCGTGTCGGGAAAGTTGACGCCTGCCGCCTTAACGGCGACGCGCAACTGGCCGGGACCGGGTTCGGGCGTCTCGACTTCCGTCAGCTTCAGCGTTTCAGCTCCGCCGGGCTCGTGGCTCATCATCGCTTTCATGGGGTTTCATGTCCTTCCGTCTTGCGATCTCGTGCGATCTTACGCATTCTCATCGCGCCTATAAACGATCAATCACACAAAGGGCGGGAGGTTCTCAATTGCAGGTGTTTAATGGCGAATGAGACAGGCCCTGCCGAGGCTGCGCAGGGAGATAGAGCCGCCCGCCGCTACAGCTATTTCGTCCTGTCGGTGCTGACGCTCGTTTACACATTCAATTTTGTAGACAGGCAGATCATTGCGATCCTCTCGCCGGCGATCAAGGAGGATCTCGGCCTCTCCGATTCCATGCTGGGCTTGTTGAAAGGGCTCGCCTTTGCGGTTCTCTACACGACGCTCGGCATTCCCATCGCCTGGCTTGCGGACCGCTGGAACCGGGTGAACATCATTGCAATATCGCTGGCCGTATGGTCCGGCTTCACGGCGCTTTCCGGACTATCCGCCAACGCCCTGCAGCTCACTCTGGCGCGTATTGGCGTCGGCATCGGCGAGGCCGGCGGATCGCCGCCCGCCCATTCCCTGATTTCCGATTACTTCCCCAAGGAAAAACGCGCGAGCGCGCTCTCGATCTACTCCCTCGGCATTCCCTTCGGTCAGATGTTTGCGTTTCTCGCCGGCGGCTGGGTGTTGCAGGAGCTCGGTTGGCGCAACGCCTTTTTTATCGTCGGCATCCCTGGCGTCCTGCTCGCGATCATACTCAAAATCTTCGTGCGCGAACCGATCCGCGGCACGCAGGAAAAAGGCGGCGCCGTCGCCACGCCGGTGAAGTTCTCCGAAGGTCTGAAAGTTCTTCTGCGGATTCCGACTTATTGGGGCGTGATCGTTTCGGTGACGCTCGCCTCCTTCACCGGCTACGGGATCGGTTTGTGGGTCGTCGATTTTTATCGGCGGACCTATGAGCTGAGTTACGTCGAGATCACCTTGCCGCTCGGCATCCTCAACGGCGTGATTTACGGAATCGGCACCTGGGGCGGCGGCTTTCTGACGGATCGTTTCGGCAAGAAAGACAAAGGCGCCTATGCGTGGATCCCGGGCGTTGGCATGTTGCTGACCATTCCGGTCGGTCTCGCCTCAATCTGGGCGCCGACGGCGTTCTGGGCGCTGTTCTGGTCGGCGCCATTTCTGATCGGCCTTGGAATTTATCTCGGACCGTCATTTTCGCTGGTGCAGACGCTTGCGCCGGTGAAGCAGCGCGCCTTTGCAACGGCGTTTTTCTTTCTGATCCTGAATTTTATCGCGCTGGGGCTCGGCCCGTTATGGGTCGGCGCGGCGTCGGATATTTTCGCGGGCGAATATGGCGAGACGGCCGGCTTGCGTATCGCGCTGTCGACACTCTCGGGATTTTCGTTTCTGGCGGCGCTTGCGTTTTTCTGGACCGCCAAGAAAATTCCGGCGGACTGGGCGAAAGCAACCGGGGAGAAAACGTAATGGCGAAAGCGGACTTGAAAACCAAGCCGACAAAGATGAGCGTGACGGCCTTTATCAACACCGTCGAGAATGAAACCCGCAAGAAAGATGCGAAGACGCTTCTCGCGATGATGAAAAAGGTTACCGGCGAAAAGGCGAAAATGTGGGGGCCGTCGATTATCGGGTTCGGCGAATACCACTATAAGTATGAAAGCGGCCGCGAAGGCGACATGTTGGCCGTAGGCTTCAGTCCGCGCAAGGCGAATATGGTGCTGTATGTCCTCGGCTCGCTTGGGGACGAGGAACCGCTCTTGAAAAAGCTCGGACCCTATAAGAACGGCAAAAGCTGTCTTTATGTGAACAGTCTTGACAAGGTCGATATCGGCGTTCTCGAGAAAATCGTTGCGAAATCATACAAGACGACGAAACGAAAATGGGGTTGAGGCGAGCGGAGTGATTGCGCGACGGAAAACGGCATGACTCTCATGATCGCCGAACAGAAGGAAGCGGATTGGCCGGAAGTGTGGCGCGTACTGGAGCCTGCCTTTCGCGCCGGCGAGTCGTATCCCTTGCCGCTCGATGTCAGCGAAACCGGCGCCAAAACTTACTGGATCAAGACCGATGGATATAACGCGGTTGCGCGCGATGAAATCGGCGCCGTCGCTGGCGTCTATTACCTGAGGCCGGATCAGGGCGGGCCGGGGGATCATGTCTGTAACGCCGGCTATGTCGTCGCCGAAGGGGCGCGAGGGAAGGGGCTGGCCGTCGCGCTTTGCCTTCAGTCGCAGGAACAGGCCCGCGCCTTGGGTTTTCGCGGCATGAAGTTCAATCTCGTCGTGGCGAACAACATCGCCGCCGTCAAAGCATGGAAGAAAGCTGGCATGGAGATCATCGGAACGGTTCCCGGCGCGTTTCGCCACCCAAGCGACGGTTTTGTTGACGCCTATATCATGTTCAAGGACCTGACGGCCTGACCGGGCCCCGCCTTGCCCCTGCTCGCCGCTACCCGCTATAGACCGGGCTCGATTTTACGAAAGTCCCCCCATGGCCCGCATCCTGATCACTTCGGCGCTTCCTTACATCAATGGAATCAAGCATTTGGGCAACCTTGTTGGCTCAATGCTTCCGGCCGATGTCTATGCGCGTTTCCAGCGCCAGCGAGGCCATGAGGTGCTCTATATCTGCGCCACCGACGAGCATGGGACGCCTGCTGAACTCGCCGCCCGCGCCGCAGGGCAAACCGTCCGGGAATATTGCCGCGAACAGCATGACATCCAGAAACAGGCGGGCGAGGCGTTCGGTCTTTCCTTCGATCATTTTGGACGCTCCTCGAACGCGCCGAACCATCGCCTGACCCAGCATTTCGCAAAGGCGCTTGAGAATAAGGGGCTGATTGAGGAGCGCACGGACCGGCAGGTTTATTCCGTCGACGATATGCGATTTCTTCCCGACCGCTATGTGGAAGGGACGTGCCCACATTGCGATTACGAAAAGGCGCGCGGCGACCAGTGCGATAATTGCGGACGCCTTCTCGATCCCGTCGATCTCAAAAATCCCTATTCGGCGATTTCCGGTTCGCACAAAGTGGAATTGCGCGAGACCAAACACCTTTATCTCCTGCAGTCGAAACTGCAGGACCGGATCGCCGCATGGGTCGAGGAAAAAAGCGGCTGGCCGCTTTTGACAAAATCGATTGCGCAGAAATGGCTGAAAGAGGGGCTGCGTGACCGGTCGATCACCCGCGACCTGCAATGGGGCGTTCCCGTTGCTTATGAAGGAGAGGCGCGTCCTGGTTTTGAAAACAAGGTGTTTTACGTGTGGTTTGACGCGCCTATTGAATATATCGGCGCGACCGAAGAATGGGCGCTATCGAACGGACAGGACTGGGAAAGCTGGTGGCGCACCGACAAGGGCGCAGATGACGTCAAATATGTGCAAGTGATGGGCAAGGACAATGTGGCGTTCCACACGGTGAGCTTCCCGTGCACGATCCTCGGATCGGAGGAGCCCTGGAAAACCGTCGACGCCCTGAAATCGCTCAACTGGCTGACCTGGTATGGCGGCAAATTCTCGACCAGCGAACAGCGCGGCATTTTCATGGATCAGGCGCTTGAAATCCTGCCCGCCGATTACTGGCGCTGGCACCTGATGGCGAACGCCCCGGAATCCGACGACGCGTCATTCACGCTCGAGCATTTCGCTTCGGTGGTTAACAAGGATCTCGCCGACGTGCTCGGCAATTTCGTCAATCGCATCACGCGTTTCTGCAAGGCGCGTTTCGGAGAGGAAGTCCCGGCCGAAGGCGCCTATGGCGAAGCGGAGAAGGCGCTGATCGCGGAGCTTGAAACCCGCGCCGCCGCCTATGCGGGCTATCTCGAAGAGATGGAGTTTCGCAAGGCGTTTACCGAGCTGCGGGCGATCTGGGTCGCCGGAAACGAATATCTGCAGGTCGCCGCGCCCTGGACGGCGATCAAGGAAGACCGGGAGCGCGCCGCAGCGTCGGTGCGCTGCGCGCTGAACCTTATTGTGGTGTTTGCGGCGCTTTCGCGGCCTGTCATCCCGTTTACCGCGGATAAAATGTTTGCCATCTTCGATCTTGATCCGGAAACCGCGGCGCGCTGGCCGGACGATGTCGGCGCGGCGCTTTCGCGGTTCAAGGGCGGGGAGGCGTTCGCGCTTCCCGAGGTTCTCTTCGCGAAGATAGAAGACGAGCAGGTTGAGGAATGGCGCCAGCGGTTCAAGGCGCAATAGGAGCGACGGATATGCGATTGTTGGGTATTGTTGCGCTGTTGATGCTCTGCGCCTGTGCGCCCGATGCGGAAAGGGCGAAGCCAGCCGTCGCGGCCGGCGACGAGGTTGAGGTCGTGAACGGCCTGATGGAGGCGTTCAACGCCCATGACCCCGACAGAATGCGCAATTACTGGAGCGCGGATGTGACCTGGGTGGAAGTCACGGGCAATCAGTCGAGCGTCGTTACGTCAAGCGCCGACCAGCTCCATTCCGAACTCGTCGCCTATTTCGAGTCGTATCCGACGGTCTCCTCAAGCCTTTCGAATATCGCGGTCAACGGCAAATACGTCACCGCCGTCGAAACTCCGGTATGGGAACAGGACGGCGAACGCAAAAGCCAGTCCTCGATCGTCGTTTATGAGATCAGCAACGGCAAGGTGCGCCGCTTCTGGTACTTTCCGCCGCAATAGGAAAAACACAACATGATGAAAGACCTCTTCTCTCTGGAAGGCCGCACGGCGCTTGTGACCGGCGGGTCGCGCGGCATCGGCAAGATGATTGCGCAAGGTTTTCTCGAGCAGGGGGCGAAGGTCTACATCACCGCACGCAAGGCGCCGGTCTGCGACCAGACAGCTGAAGAGCTTTCCCAATACGGCGAATGCGTATCGCTGCCTCACGACCTTTCGAGCGTTGCTGGCTGCGAAACGCTGGCGGCGGAGCTTTCGACCCATGAGACGAAGCTCGACATCCTCGTTAACAACGCCGGCGCCGCCTGGGGCGCCGATTTCGATGAGTACCCGGAAAGCGGCTGGGACAAGACGATGGATCTGAACGTGAAGTCGCTGTTCTTCCTGACGCAGAAACTTCACGCGATCATGAAGGCCGCGGCGCGCGCTGACCGGCCCGGCAAAGTGATCAACATTGCCTCGATCGACGGGATCAAGATCAATCCGTGGGAGACTTACGCTTATCAGGCGTCGAAAGCGGCGGTCATTCATCTGACGCGGCGCATGGCGGCGCGGCTGATCGAGGATAATATCTGCGTCAGCGGCATTGCGCCCGGCGCCTTTCCTTCCGAAATGAATCGCGCGGCGAAGGACATGGGCGAGGCTGTCGCCAAGATGATTCCGGCCAAACGAATCGGCCGAGCCGAAGACATGGCCGGGGCGGCGGTCTTCCTTGCATCGAAGGCGGGGGACTATGTCGTCGGCGATACGCTCGCCGTCGATGGCGGGGTCGCCTACTCCCAGATCGGCCAGGCCTGGGGTTAAAGAAAAAGCGGGCGCTTTCGCGCCCGCCTGATCGTCGAAAAGAAACCGGACGCTTCTATTTCTTTTCGAGTTCCCGAAGTTCCTTTTTCATCTCCGCGATCATTTCATCGCGGCGTTTTGCATCCTCTTCCATTTGGGCGATGACCTTGCGCAGCGCTTCGGCGCGTTGTTCCGGCGTCGCGTCGTCGCCGTCGAGACAGATGATCTCGTGCTTGATGACCTTTTCAGTCTTGTCGCCGTCTTCGTCACGCCATTCAAAGAGGGCCGGGCCGTCTTCGCCGTCCTTGCTCGAGCAATGGCCGACGAATGTGGCGCCGGGGCCGCCGTCGCCGGAGAACGACATGACGCGATGAACGCCGTCCTTGCTCGTGAAGTTGATATCCTCGTCGCCGAGAATTTCGATCAGGACATCAGATTCTCCATCTTTCTCGCCGATAAGTTTCATGCGATGCGTGCGATGCGCAATCGGCGTCAGTTTGATGGTCTGTCTCTCGCCGTCCTTGGAGACCACGACTACTTCTTCAAGCGATGATTTATCATCCGGGCCGTATACCTTCTCCGAAAGGAGTTTGCCCTTTTTGTCGTAGATGCGAACGGTGCGTTCGCCGTTTTCTTCGTTGACTTCGATCTTCGCGGCGTTTTTGACGCCCTTGATGTCAAAGGTTTCGCCGTCATCAAGCTCGATTACGGTGTTTGACGTCGAGACTTCTTTCACCTTACGAATTTTGTGGACTTTATCAGCCGCGGCAACGCTGGTTTTTGATTCCGCTGCGTAACCGTAGCTTGCAGTTGCGGCGAGCCCTCCGGCGGCGACAATCGCGACGGCGGCGGCGCCGGCAAGCAGACGCAAGGGGCTTTGTTTGGCTTTTAACAACATCAATCTCTCCTTTACTGGATGACCTAAAGACAGTCCGTGAGCGGGCGCAGCGCCCTTACACGCGGATTTCAGAATGGCTGAGGCGTAGTCGCCGGCGGCGCGGCCGCCGTCTTTCTCGAAAAGCGCCAGCACATACGCGTCGCAAGCGGCTTCCTGATCGGTGCGGAAGGCGCCCATAGCGAAATGAACGAGGGGGTTGGGCCATTGCGCCGCCTGGAAGGCGAACGCGGCGAGCTGCACGAACATATCGCCACGCGCGATGTGGGCCAGCTCATGGGCGAGAGCGAGGTGCTGTTCCTTGAGTGAATAGTCATTCTCGAACCCGGCCGGCAAAAACAGGACGGGCTTGAAAAGACCGATCACGGCAGGCCCGTAAGCATCGTCGCAAATCCGTATTTTCGGCAGTTTGCGGGCGGCCGTGTTCGCCGCGGCGGCGCGGGCCGCTTCCATGACGGAAGGCGATGCGGCTTTTGAGGCGGCGAGACGCGCCTTGATGAAACGCGACTGGGTTTCGAGTTTCATTGAGAACCAGGCGATGGCGACAAGCGCCCAGATGAGGAGCGCGGCGGCGGCGAAGAATGCGGTGAAATTGAACGAAGCGGGTTCAAGGGTTGCGATCGCCGGGCTTGCTACGGACGCCGTCGCGTAAGTCCATTCAATTGGCGCCAGCATGACTTCCGGCGGCGGCAGGATCGCGAGTTCTGGAAGGAACAGCCGCATCAGCGGCGCCAGCCACAGAGCGTATGCTGCGCGTGCGCCGAAATACTGGGAGAACGGCTTGCGCAGAACAAGCACAAGCACGATCAGGATGCTGACGGCGACGGATGTCTCGCCGAGCCAGAGAAGAATGTCACTCGCCGTCACGCTTCAACTCCTTCAGCAATGCTTCAAGATCCTTGATGTCGTCGCGTGAAAGTCCGCGCTGTTCGGCGAGATGCGCGACCAGCGGTGCGGCGCGGCCGCCGAAAAGCTGATCGGCGAGACGGCTGGTCGCCGACTGGGCGTAGTCGGCGCGGGCGAGGATCGGCCGGTAGAGATACCGCCGCCCGTCCGGTTCATAGGCGACGACGCCTTTCTCGGTGAGGCGGCTCAACAGGGTCTTGACGGTCTTGAGGCTCCAGCTGGTGTGCTCGGCGAGCTTTTCAGCGACGTCGCTGGCCGCAAGCGGGCTCTCCGCCCACAGGACGTCCATGACCTCGAATTCCGCCCGGGTGATCTGTTCGGACATAGAAAGGGTCGGCCTCGATCTGACTACAAGCGTAGTCTAAAGACGGGATTACAGTTGTAGTCAAGAGAAATTTGAACGCCGTTTGCGTTTCAGAGACGGTTTGCGGCGAAGCGAGCCGGAACAGCGGCGACCGGCCGCCGGATGGTGAGAAGGCTTAGAAATCCTTCTTCCAGTTGGCGGAGACGGTCTGGTCTCCATCCTGCTCGATCTCGGTCTCGACGCTGATATTGTCCGTGACGTCATATTCTACCCTGACCGAGCCGTTTTTGCCGCTGGCGTTCTGGGTGGCGGAGACAAACAGGCCGTCGGTCACATATTTGCCGACGGTCAGCGAGCCGCCGCCGTTTTCGGGATCGACATCGAAGTTCAGAAGATCGAGACCGGCGGCCCGGCGCAATGTGCCGGTGAGGCCCTCGCCGCCAAACGGGCCGACGCCGCCGAGCGACGCCAGCGCCTGCGCCGTCTGCAGCGATTCAACCGCGGACAGGTTTTCGGCGGGTTTTCCGAACAGCACCAGCGCCATCACGTCTTCCGATGGGCGCGAAGGCGTGGAGGAAAGTTCGACAGACGGCGCGCGCGCGCGGCCCGATATTGTAATGATTGCGGTGACGCCATCGCCAGTCTGATACTCGGCGCGAATGTCGAGCAGCGGGTCGTTCGGAGAAAGGCGATCGAATTCGATGGAGCCCCGGGAGAGCGCGAACCTTCGGCCGGAGAAATCGAGCCAGCCGCGCCGCAGGCTCATCTTGCCGAGGAGCAATGGCGTCCCGCGATTGTTGACGGCGTTGATCGACGCCGACCATTCGCTTTCAAGTCCCCGGCCGCGCACGAAGATCCGATCATCGGCGGAAACCTTGATGTCATAGTCAACGCTTGTCGTCGGGTTGTTCAAACCGGTCTCGGCGCCGTTTTCATGATCGTCCAGCGAAACGACAGTAATCGGTTCAAGCCCGGTGTTCTCCGGCGTGACGATTTCCGCATTAAGCTCGCTGATGGTGATGTCGCCATTTGCTGCTGCGGCGTCGAACGGCCCCTTGATGGTCACCGTTCCGTCAGCGCGAAGGCTGTTGATCGATGCAGCTGAAAGCGCCGCGTCTTTGAGATTGATGGTGACGTCGAGATTGGAGGTTTCGCCGAGAAAGACTTCGCCCTGAAGCGTGATCGTGTCGCCATTATTTTGATCGGCGCCGCGGGCGCCGCCGGTCAGCGCGATCTTCGTGCCCGTGTGGTCGTAAGAAGCGACCGCTTCCGTATGAAGGCCGTCCAGCGAAAAACCGGAATGAAGCTCCGTGTAAGCGCCGTCCGCGATATCCGCGCGGCCCGAGATTTCCGGCGCCGAGAGCGCGCCGCCAACGGAAAAACTCGCGCGTAAGGCGCCTTCCAGCGTCTGCAAGGTCGGCGGCAGGTAGGCGGCGATCACCTCGACGTCGCCGTCATAACGGGCGTATCCGGAAAGCTCTCCCTCCATATCGATGGCGAGCGCGGGCGTGCGTTGAAGACGCGCCGGCAGGATCAGCCGCATGTCCAGCGCATCGGCGTCGCGATTGTTGACGAGCGTGATTTCTCGTCCGTCCCATGAAAGATCGCCGCTGATCGATGCGGTCTGGTTCTGGCTGAGGAGCGATGAAAGGGAAAATGCGCCGCGAGCGGGAACAGCGTTGTTCGTATCAAGGTCGAGGGTCAGATTGATGCGCCCGTCGGCGCCGGGAACATTGGCGTCCTTGACGTCGAGATCGGCGCGCCAGCGAGATTGCGTAAACGCGCCATCGAGCGCAATTCTGCCGTCGCGTCCCCAGCGGAGCAGAAGCCGGTCAAGAGCGACGCCGTCCGCGAATGACAGCGATCCCGGTTCGAGGAGGGCGAACTCGTTGTCGGTTGCAACGCCGGACAGCGTTTTGAGGTCGACAGCCGGGCCGCGTTCAAGATCGAGAAGGGCTGTCGCCGAAAGATTGCTGATCGCGCCAATCTGCGGCGTTGTTATCGCATCAGCGGCCAGGGTGGCTGCAATGGCGCGCGGCGGCCCGGCGGCTTTCAGGGTCAGGTCGTTCGCTGCATAGTCGTTGAGCCTGAGCTTCGGGGACGACAGGGTGAAATCCGTATTTGAATCGCCGCGCGAGAAAACGCCCTGCAAGGCGAGCGCGCCCGCCAGTTGAAGTCCTGGCCACGGTTCGGCCGTCTCGTCGCCGTCATAGACGAGATCGAGCGTGAAACGGTCGAAAGACGCGTCCACGCCGCCGCTTCCCTTGAGTTCAAAATGCGCGTCCTTGTAGAGCAGCTTGTTGACATTGACGGCGCCGGTTTTTGTAGAGCGCAGGCTGGCCGTGAAACGCCCTTCGCCTTGCTGCGCGCGCGCCGCAATGTCGCCGGTCGGCTGGCGCGGCAGGCCGGCGAGAGCGATGGTTGCATTCAGAGGCGGCGTTTCGCGGCCATTGATTGAAAGAGCCGGGGCGTCGATCTCCGCCGTGAGTGTGAACAGGTCTGCCGCGCCTTCAATATGGACCGCGGCGTCGACGGCGTCGGAACTCGTCAGATTCGGCGCCAGTTTTGTTAACAGCGCCGGGGACGCTTCAAGGTCGCCGTCGAAAAGCAGGCGTTCTTCAGCAAATGCGTATTCGGCGAGGCCGGCTACTGAGCTTCCATCGTCCAGCGTCAGCGTGAAGTTCTGCAATCGCGCGCGATCATCAAGGTCGAGATCGAGCTGTCCGAGCAGCGCGCCATCCTTGAGGACTTCAACGGTTTCATAGGCTGAGAATGCGACGGACAAATCTCCACTCAGGCGGCGGTTCAAATCGCTGAGGCCGCTGGCGAGTTGGGCGGTCCAGTCTTTGCCGGAAATAGCGGCGTCGACCGAGAACATTTCGTCGCGGCTTTTCATCGAGAGCCGGCCTTCAATCGCCGGACCGGCGTATGTTTGTATGTCCGGCCGGTATGAAGGGGCGAGGGCGGCGTTGAACTCCGCTGTCAGCGCGTCGACCCGGTCGCGGCTGTTCGTCCACGTGAACGCGCCGCTGAGTTCGCCGGCGGCGGAAGTCAGGCGATCGAGGATAAGCGCGCCGCCGCGTCGGCGTTCTTCAAGCCGGGCGTCGAAGGACAGCGTTTGCGCCAGTTCGGGAATGTTGTCGAAGCGCGCGCCGGGATTGAACCGGCCGCGTGTGCTTATCGCCTTCAGCGCAGAGAGGTCTCCCTTTAAGGACGCGTCGACGCCGCCATAACGGCCAAGTTCGCCATTCAGGCTGATGAGCGCGTTATCAAGGGCGCCATCGCTTTTCACTTCAATGACGAGCGGCGCCGTCAATCCCGCGAAAGCGGCGGCCGCGCCCTCAGGCAGGGCGGCGATGAACATGTCGACGAACAGACGGTTTTCGTCCGGATCAAGATCGATCCGGATATCCGCATTGTCGAGACCGTTTTCGCTCGTCAGGTTGAGATTGGCGTTGATGCGCCCGCCGCCGATATCGATCGCGCCGCCGCCGTCAAGCTGTGCGGCGACGCCGCTGACATCGCTTCGGAACCCGATGACGCCGATATCGGCGATGGCGATGTTCGGAAGGTTGTCGGGCAACGACAAGGTTAGAGGCGCGTCGTTGTCCTCGCTTTCCTCTTTCGCCGGCGGCGGCGTGCGCAGGAGGTGCGCGCCGATGACATGGAGTTTTTGAACATCGACCTTGCCGCCAATCAGTTTAAGCGGGCGCCAGTTCAGTTCGATGCGCTCGACCGTGAGCCATGGGCCTTCGCTGTCGCTGAGGGTGACGCTGCTCAGAACGAGCCGGTCCGGCGGCGCGCCGTCGAGCGCGCCGATTGTGACATCGCTGGCGAACGCTTCGCCGATGCGCTTTTCCGCCTCCCCGATGATGATATTGCGGCCCGGTTCGGTCTGGAACAGGAACAGCGCTGCGCTGAACAACAGCAAACCGGCGAAGGCCAGCGCCCCCAGGGATATGAGGAGAAACCGCTGCATCAGAACGGCTGCCCCAGCGCAATGTAGATCTGGAACCCGCGATCCGTGTCGCGGCGATCATGCGGGAAGGCGATGTCGGCGCGAATCGGACCGATCGGCGTCAGGTAACGCAGGCCGCCGCCATAGCCGATAAAGAATTTTTCGCTGAAATCGGGAACGGCGCGCGCCGATACTGAACCGGCGTCGATAAATCCGGCAAGCTGCAGATTGCCGGTGATGTTGGCGCGAAGTTCAACGGCGCCTTCGATGAGCGAGCGTCCGCCGATCGGAGCGCCGGCCGCATCGAGCGGTCCGGCTTCCTGATAGCCGTACCCGCGAACCGACCCGCCGCCGCCGGCGTAGAGACGCTTATTCTGCGGCAGGTCGTCCAAGGGGCTGCCGAAGGTTGCGCCGAGCGCGGCGCGCGCCGCCAGCGTGAACCGGTCCCCGGCGCCGAAGTGGACGCGGCTCCGGGCGGACCATTCGGCTTGGGTGAATGTATCGCTGCCGAGATAGGGCGTGACCGAAAGGTTTGTACGCACGCCTTTTGTCGGATTAAGGAGATCGTCTTCGCTGTTCCAGAGCACGGACAGCGGCGCCGAGGCGTAATAGGTGCGTTGCTCGGTGTCTTCGGTTTTGACTTTTGATGTTTCGAAGGCGAGGGCGGCGTGGGTGGTCAGGCGGTCTTCGAGCCATTTCTTGGCGAGACCTGCCGACAGCCGCAGCGAGCGGGCGTCATAGGCGTCAGTGGTTTCGTTAGAGAATTCGAAATTGCCGAAGGCGTAGCCGGGCAGCAGGGGCAGCGGTTTATTGACGTCGAAATCGATCGCCTGTTCGATTTCCGATCCCCTTAACTCGATACGCAGGTTTTCTCCATTGCGGAACACATTGCGGTTCTCAAAAAAGATACGCCCCCCGGGGCCTTCCGATGTGGAGTAGGACGCGCCGGCGCCGATGGTGCGGCGTTTTCTTTCCTCGAGGGTGACGAGCACCGGGGCGGCGCCGTCTTCATCGGCCGCGCCGGGCGCGACATTGATCGTTGAAAAAAGTCCGGTTTTGGCGAGGCGGTCGCGATAGGAGACGATTTTGGAGCGCTCATACTCTTCGCCGGGCTCCCAGGTTTTGAGCTTTCCGATGTAGTCGGGATTGGTTTTGCCGAGGCCGTCGATCCTGAGTTCGCCGAAGCGCGCCTTGGGGCCGCTTTTGAAAACGAACACCGCATGGGCGGTTCCCGCCTCCATATCGGCGATTGCGCGGCGGCTGACGCTTTCGGCTTCCGGATAGCCGCTTTCCCGCAACGCATTTACGAAAGCGGTTTGCGCGTCGCGAAGATCGGCGCCGGCGGCCGACCCGTTGGGTTTTACGCCGGCGTCCTCCAGCGTCATCGGCCGGTCCGGCGCATCGTCCTGATAAAGGATTTCGTAGACGACGATCTGAAAGGCCGGTCCGGTCTCGATTGTAAAAAGGACATCTGTCTTGTCGCCGTTTTCGCTCGGGCTCAGTTCGTAGCCAGCCTTGCCGGCGTAATAGCCGGCGGCCTTGAGCGCTTCGTCGAATGCCTCGACATCGCGCCGCGCCGCCCGGCGCAGGGCCGCCGATGTCGGATAATCGCGGACGCCCTTTTTAAGGGTGGAAATGAGTTCGAGCTTCTTTCTGAGCCCGTTTTCAACGCCCGCAATCTCGACCGCGTAGGACTGATCGGCCCACGCCGGCGCGCTCAGCGCCAGCAAAGCGGCGGCGGCGGTCGAAATTCCGGTAAGGCGCCGTATGCTCAATGAAGGCTCGCTGACATTACGCTGACTGGTCCGCGGCGGGTGGTTTTGGGCCGGTTCGAAAGGCCGACCGCCCCGCCGCGTTAAGAATCTCCACACCATCTTACGGCTTGGTTAATCATGGGGATTAGGTGCGCCGATTTTAAGGCGCCGAACAGCGATTCCCCGTCTGTTTAGGGCTTTCAAAACTGGATTAGGGCCGCCGTCTGCGCTAATTGCCTTGGCTTTACCGGTTGAGAAGGACCCTGACCCCATGGCCCACCCTTTGAGCGGCGCGAATATCGGCACCCTGGCGACGGTGACGGGCCGCTCGGGCCTTCCCGCGAAGCCGGGCGCCGGGGCGATGATCCTGCTCGCGGCGCTCGCCCGCTGGCCGTTTTCGGCAGGCGAGAAGCTGGTCATGGAAAGCCGTCTGCCGAAGCTCGACGACATGCCGCCGCCGGTGTTCATTCTCGGTCACTGGCGTTCGGGTACGACCCATCTTTACAATATCATGTGCCAGAGCGGCGCGTGGGGATTCGTGCCGCCGGTGGCGACGGGCTTGCCGTGGGATCTGTTCGGGCTGGCGAAGGCGTTCAAGCCGCTGCTGGAACGGGCGCTTCCCGAGCATCGTTATATCGATAACATACCGGTCAATCCCGACAGTCCGCAGGAAGACGAAATCGCCATTGCGAACATGTCGGATGTTTCGTTTTATCACGGCATCTATTTTCCGCGCGCCTTTTCGGAGAATGTTCGCCGGGGCCTGTTCTTTGACGACTGCTCGGTCGCGGACATCAGAAGCTGGCGAAAGCAGTTCGTCTATTTCCTGCGCAAACTTTATCTTCATCAGGGCGAGAAGCCCCTCCTGATCAAGAACCCGGTCTATACGGGCCGGTTCGCCATGCTGCGGGAAATGTTTCCCGATGCGACGTTCATTCACATCCACCGCAACCCTTACGACGTCTTCGCATCGATGCGGAATTTCTATGCAAAGCTGCTGAAAGAGTTCGCCCTGCAGAGCTACGATCATGTGGACATCGATGAGACGATCCTCAGCGTCTACGAGCGAATGATGGACGCCTACCTTGAAGATGCGGCGGATGCGCCGGCGGGGCGTCTCGTTGAGTTGCGTTATGACGATCTCGATGTGCGCCCGATGGAAGCTGTGGAAAAAGTCTATACAGCGCTGGGACTTAACGGATTTGAAGAAGCGAAAGGCGCATTCGAGAGTTATCTTGCATCTGTCAGAAGCTTCGAGAAAAATAGGTTCAGCTATTCCGACGAAGCGGCGGCCAAGGTGGAGGCGCGTCTTGGGCGCTATATCGACAGATGGGGCTATCGCAGGCCCGGGTCTGACGGAGACGAGGGGGCGCGTCATGAGGATAATGCGGCTTAAGTCTCTCGCCTTTGCGGCGCTTGCGCTGGCGGCTTGCGATGGGAAAAGAGAGATCGTCGCCTCGAAATACACCGCCGACCAGTGCCGCAGACTGGCGATTACCGACCAGGCGACAGGGGATCTGTTGATCGGCGCGGAAGACTTCGCCGTGGACTGGGAATCGGGCCGGCTGTTCTTCACCGCTTATGACCGCCGGGCGGTTGAAAAGGCGGCGCGCAAGAAGGCCGAGCGTTTGCCGCAGGGCGGCGTTTATGCGGCGTCGTTGGATCTTCTGTTCTCGCCGGAAACCCAGTCCGTTTCCGTCGTGTCCCTGGCCTCGCCGGGCGACATCAAGGGCGGGCTGCATCCCCATGGTCTTGCTTACGACAACGCCAATCGCGAGCTCGTTTTCATCAACAGGACTTATGATCGCGCCGGCCGGAAATGGGTGATGACGCCGAAGCTGCAACGGATCGGCGCGAATGGCGAAGTATTTGTCAGCGAGCCGGAGAAGACCCATTGCGCCGCTAATGATGTCGCGCTGGCCGGCGGCGAACTCTACACAACCTTCGATCACGCCTCCTGCAACTGGCGCGCAGCGATGGAAGATATTTTCCGCGCGAAAAAGAGCGGCCTTGCCGATGAAGCGGGCGAACCTGTCTTTCGCAAGGCGGCGTTCGCAAACGGTCTCGCCGAAACCGGCAGCGGCGCATTAGTACTGGCGGCGACGCGGGAAAACGCGCTGCTGGTGCTGAGCAATGCTGACGGAAAACTCGAGACAACGCAGCGCATCGCGCTTCCGGGCGGTCCCGATAATCTGACCGTGACCGAGGACGGCGATATCATTGCGGCTGTCCACCCTAAAATGTTTCGCCTGGCGCTTAATCGCAAGCTCGGGATCGGCAAGGCGCCGTCGCGCATCGTGCGGACTGATCTGAAAACCGGCGGCGCTGATATTCTGTTCGACGATCCGAAGGGCGCGCTTTACAGCGCCGCCACGGTTGCTCTTGAAACGGAAGAAGGCCTGATCGCCGGCTCGGTCACCGACGACGGGTTTCTTGTCTGTCGCGCGCAGCCGTGAGCGGCGTAACGCTGGTCACAGGCGGCGGCGGGTTCGTTGGCAAGCATCTGGTTGCAGCGCTGAGGCGGCGCGGCGAGATTGTGCGAAGTTTCGATCTCGCCGACCCGGCTCATGAAGACGACCTGCAGGGTTCGATTACGGATGCAAATGCTGTCGCAAAGGCGATGGACGGCGTTTCGTCGGTTTTTCATCTTGCAGGAAATGCGCAGCTTTGGGCGAAAGATAGTCAGGTTTTCGATCGGGTTAACCGCGAAGGGACGCAAATTGTCGTCGCCGCCAGCGAAGCCGCCGACGCCGCCCGCTTCGTCCATTGTTCAAGCCTGACGACCCTTGTCGGGCGGCGCACGCCGATCGGGCCGTCGTCAGCCGATGAAACGGTTCGGATCGACCCGGACGAGACGCTCGGCGCCTATCCGCGGTCGAAAGGCGAGGCCGAGAGCGTGGTTGAAGCGGCGGCGGCGCGCGGCCTTGACGCCGTTATTGCAATGCCGACGGAACCGCTCGGCCCGGGCGATGATAGCCTGACGCCGCCGACGCAAATGATTCTCGATTTTGCGAACGGCAGAACGCCCGCCTATATTGACTGCATTTTGAATTTCGTGCCGGTTGATAGCCTCGCAGAAGGGCTGATCGCCGCACGCGACCGGGGTCGTAAGGGCGAGCGCTATCTTCTTGGCGGCGAGAATATCGCGATGAGGGATCTGCTAACCATGGTCGGCGAGATGTGCGGTCGCTCCATGCCGAAAACACGAATGCCTTACTGGGTGGCGCTTGCGGCGGGCGCAGTTGATACGAAACTGGTCGCTGCGCTCACCGGCAAACCGCCGAAGGCGCCATTGACCGGCGTGCGTCTTGCGGGGCGGCAGGTCTCGTTTTACAGCCGCAAGGCGGAACAGGAGCTTCAGTGGCGCGCCGGCGATGTAAAAGCCGCGTTGCGCGCGATGCTAGACTGGGCTCGCGGCCGCGGCCTCCTCGAGTGAGCGCCGTGCAATCAGCATCTGCAGGAGCTGTTCTGGCGCGATCGTGACGCCGCCGCCCTGTGCGTTGATCGCATCGATCGGCGCCTTGCGAATGCCCTGGCATGCGGACCATGCGTCTTCTTCGCTTTCAAAGCCGTCGATATAGGCTGCGGCCGTGCGCTCGCCGTCATCGCTGTCTTCATGCTCGTAGACCAGTTCCACATAGAACGGGCCGTTCAGTTGAATGTGCTCGGTCATGATCGCCTCGCGTTTCTGCGAGGGCGATCAGAAGCCTTGATGGTTAATCATTGCTTTCATTGTTCCGTACCGGAACAAAATTAATTGACGAAAGCGTCATCGGTGCGCCTGCGTCAAGATTTCGGAAAGAAACCTCAACGGATCAATAAGACCGGCCTTTCCATTGCCCGCCTTTTCCTCGCCAGTGGCGCCAGGCCGATGTAAACGTCATGGCTGCGTAAAGCGCTGCCGACACGGGCAGCAGCATCGCCTGCCAAGGCTCCTGATCGTAAAGCTTCAGGGTCGGCCAGAAGGTGTAGGCCATCAGTCCCCAGGCGAGGAGAGAAAACAATAAAGCGAGCCCCTCATGATGGGCTGCGAAGGTGAAGGCGATCAGCGGCGGCGCCAGATAGACGAGCGCGAGACCGACTAGCGTCGCCAATAAAATCGCCGCCGAATGACCGAGCTGCGCGTAGGCGGTGCGGGCGACCATGTTCCAGACCGAGGAAACCGCCTCGTTGTCCCGGAGGCTTCGAACCTCGTCATCGGCAAGGCCAAGCCAGATCTTCGTCGACGGCGAAAGGTCCTTGATTTTCCGCGCCAGCGCGCAATCATCGATGATGTCGCCTTTGATTGTTTCGACGCCGCCGATTGCATTGAGCGCATCGGCGCGGACAAGCATGCAGCCGCCGGCGGCGGCGGCCGTGTTGTCGTTCGCATCATTGACGCGTGGGAAAGGATAAAGCTTCTGGAAGAAATAGACGAAGGACGGGATCAGCAACGACGCCCAGCTTCCTTTAACATCAAGACGCGCCATGAGAGATGCAAGCGAGAGTTTTTCTCGCTCCGACTTGGCGACGAGACGGCGCAGCGTGTCTGAAGAAAATACAATGTCGGCGTCGGTCAGCAGCCGGTAATCGGCGTCCCGATTGATCTCCGCTGCTTTTTGAAGACCGTGATGCATCGCCCAGAGCTTCCCGGTCCAGCCTTCGGCCAGGTCCGGCGCGGCGATGATCTCAAGCGGCCGCGCTTTTCCTTCCGCCGCGGCCCGGGCGAGATCGGCTGTGCCGTCGGTCGAGCTGTCATCGACAAGGACGAGCGAAAAATCGCCGGGGTAATCGGACGTCATATGCGCCTCGATCACCTGCGCAATCGAGGCGGCTTCGTCGCGGGCGGGAATGACTGCGACCACCGCCGGCCAGCGTTCGGGCTCCGGCGCTTCGGTCAGGCGTTCGGTCATGCGCCAGAAGCCGTCCCGGAAGAAGGCGAGGTGAATCCAGGCCGCAAGGGCGATAAAGGCGATCAGGCTCATGCCCCGGCTTAGCGTGTTCGCGGGTTCCGGGCAAAGGGCGGGAAGTCGCGCCTCGCCTGCTTGGAAAGCCTATGAAAATCCTTATGGTGCGGGCCATGCCGCAAAGCGCCGAACATGTGATCGCCGACCCGGAACCGTCGACCGCCAGTGACGCGGCGGAGACGCCGTCGGGCAAGGGGGCGGGGGATGAAAATTTCCCTGTCGGCTCTTTTCTGTTGCCGAAGGCGCTGCGGCCGCATGTGGCGACCTATTACGCCTTCGCCCGGGCGATTGACGACATCGCCGACAATCCCGGCCTCTCGCCGGAACAGAAGATCAAGCGCCTGCGGGCGTTCGATGCGGCGCTCAACGGCGAGCCCGGTTATGGCGACGACTACGCGAAGGCGCACCGGATGCGCGAGAGCATGGCGGCGACCGGCGTAACGACGAAACACGGCTCCGATCTTGTCGCTGCATTCGTGCTCGACGCGGAGAAAAACCGCTACGCCAACTGGGACGAGCTGCTCGGCTATTGCGAGCTTTCAGCCAATCCCGTGGGGCGCTATCTGCTCGACCTCCATGGCGAGGACAAGAGTGGCTATCGCTATTCAGACGCGCTCTGCACGGTTCTGCAGATCGTCAATCACCTTCAGGATTGCGGCGACGACCGGCGCGAACTCGACCGGGTTTATGTCGTTGGCGACTGGATGGCGGAAGAGGGCGCGGTCATTGAAGATCTCGACCGCGAGGCGTTCACTCCGGGCATGCGCCGGGTCGCCGACCGCATGCTTTACGGCTGCGAAACCCTGATGATCGACGCAAGAAAATTGCCTGCGGCGCTGAAGTCGAAACATCTCGCCATGGAATCGGCGGTGATCGTGAGACTGGCCGACCGGCTGATTACGCTGCTCAGGAAAGGCGATCCGCTCGCGGATCGGGTTTCGCTTTCCAAGCTCGACTTTGCAGCGGCGGGGCTCGCCGGCATGGTTGCGGGCTTTTTCTCCGCGGGCAGAGGCGCGGCGGCATGACCACGGCGGCGATTTCCTTCGAAGATGCGCGCCGGCACGCTTACGAAACCGTCAGGCGCTCGAAAACATCCTTCGGCGCCGGCATGCGCATTCTGTCGAAGCGCCGCCGCGAGGCGATGTATGCGATTTACGCCTTCTGCCGGGAGGTTGACGACATCGCCGACGAAGAAGGCTCGAAGACTGAAAAGATGGCGGGGCTCAAGGCCTGGCGTAAGGAAATCGAGCGCCTGTTCAATGGCGCGCCGAGCCTGCCGACCGGCGTCGCGCTGCTCGAACATGTCCGCGAATACGATTTGCCCAAAGAAGAATTCATCCTGATGATTGAGGGCATGGAGATGGACGCCGTCGGTCCGATCGTCGCGCCGTCGATGGAAGGGCTTGCAGCGTATACAAGGCGCGTCGCCGGCGCCGTCGGCATGCTGTCGATGCCGGTGTTCGGCGCGCCGCGGAGCGCGGCGGCGAAAACCTTCGCGCTTTCGCTGGGCGACGCTTTGCAGCTCACCAATATCCTCCGCGACGTGGAGGAAGACGCCGCAGAGGGCCGGCTTTATCTCCCGGCGGAACTTTTACAGAAGTATGAGTGCCCGATGACGCCGGAAGACATCGCTTTAGCGCCCGGACTCCCGAAAGTGCGTGAAGAGATCGCGGCGACAGCGCGCGACAAATTCGCCGCCGCCCGCGATGCGTTGAAGGAACTTGACTGGAAACTTCTTCGCCCGGCGCTGTTGATGATGGGCGTTTACGAACGGTATCTTGAGAAGATGACGGCGCGCGGCTGGGAGAATGGCCAGCCGAGAGTTACGATTTCAAAACCTGAAAAAGCGCTGATCGCCCTTCGCTGGTTTTTCGCGCCGAAGCTGAAGGTCTGAGACCCAGAGAAGCTAGCAGATGAGCACCGTTCATATCATTGGCGCCGGGTTGTCCGGTCTCGCCGCCGCCGTTCGACTCGCTGAGAGCCGGCATCGCGTTGTCATTTACGACAGCGCCGGTCAGGCGGGCGGGCGCTGTCGCTCATTTTACGACAAGCATCTCGAGCGCGATATCGACAATGGCAATCACATGATCATGTCCGGCAACAAGTCGGCTTTATCGTATCTTGAGCGCATTGGTTCAGTCGATCCGCTGACCGGCCCGCCTGAGGCGGCTTATCCTTTTGTCGATGTCGCGTCAGGCCGGCGCTGGACTGTCAAGATCGGCGACGGGCCGGTTCCGTTCTGGGTGTTCGACAAGCACCGCCGCGTGCCGGACACGGGGCTCATGGATTATCTCAAAGCCGCCGCCATCGTGTTCGCCGGCAGCGAACAGACCGTCGCCGACGTCGTCGATGAAAAAAGCGTCCTCTACAAGCGTTTCTGGGAGCCGCTCACGCTCGCCGTTCTCAACACGACGCCGGCGCAGGGGCAGGCGAAGCTTTTGTGGAGCGTCATTCGCGAGACGTTTCTTCTGGGCGGCGAGGCATCCCGGCCGCTCGCGGCGAAGAGGGGGCTCGGCCCCGCTTTTGTCGAACCGGCGCTGAAGTTTATTGAAAGCCATGGCGGGGTTGTCCGGTTGAACGCCAGGCTCCGTAACGCATGGATGGAAGGCGGCGAAGTCTCCTCGCTCAATTTCACTGACGAGACCGTGACTCTCGAAGAAGACGATCAGGTGATCTTCGCCCTGCCGCCGGCGCGGTTGAAACAGATCATGCCGGAACTCGAACCGCCAGCGGACGACGCCAGCATTTTGAATATTCACTACCGTCTTGGCCGGCCGGCGCCGACCGGAGTGCTTGGCGGCGGTCCTTTTATCGGCATGGTGTCGAGCGACGGCCAATGGGCGTTCGTGCGCGATGATGTGATCAGCCTCACCACCTCGGCGTCGCACGCCATTGGGACCGACGACATGCCCAATGACGACGTGGTCTCGAAAATCTGGCGGGAGACGCAAATCGCGCTCGACCTCGGCGATGTCGATTATGAGCGGGTGCGGGTGATCCGCGAAAAGCGCGCGACGCCGGACCAGTCGCCCGCCGGCGTCAAGCGGCGGTTGAAGCCGGAAACCCGCTGCCGCAACCTGTTCCTCGCCGGCGACCATACGGACACCGGCGTCCCGGCGACCATTGAGGGCTCGATCCGGTCGGGAGACAGAGCGGCGGAACTGGCGATGCGAGGCGTCGCATGAGCGGTTTCATCGGCGTTGTCTGCGGGCTGAAGTCCGAAGCCGACGCGGTTCGCGATGCTACCAAGGATGATAAAGTCCGAATTGGCATTTCCGGCGCGAATGCAGCGCGGGCTGAGGGGATCGCGAAACGATTTTGCGAAGAAGGTGCGGTCGCGATTCTTTCTGTGGGCGTCTCGGGCGGGCTCAACCCATCGCTAAAACCTGGTGATTTAGTTGTTACTACAAAAGTACTGGCACGAGTTGATGGGGAGGCGGTGCTTGTATCTGCGGGCATGAATGAAAATAAACTCTACGAGTATGATAGCTTACAATATGCAGACAGCAAATCGTTTGTGGAGAATGCCCCTGTAATAGATGCTGTTTATGGACGATATATTTGGGGCAGCGACGACATCATACAATCGGCCGATAATAAGCATGATCTATTTACGCGGACTAAGGCAATTGCCGTTGATATGGAAAGTCACGGCGCTGCTAGGGCGGCGGCACAGGCCGGCGTTCCTTTTATCGCTATCCGTGCGATCGCGGATCCAGCGGATCGGGCGCTGCCGCCAGCGGTTTTGAACGCCGTCGCGCCTGACGGCTCGACGCGCATGTTCGCAACCCTCGCGGCGGCGATGCGCGATCCGAAACAGTTTCCGGAACTGATGAAGCTTGGCGCGGACAGCGCCGCGGCGCTTAAAACCCTACGCCGCGACCTCGGCCTTCTCCTTGGCCGCCTTTTTCTCAGCCTCGATCTTTGACATCTCGGCGGCGACAAGTTTTTCGTGAACGTCCTCGGCAGGGCGCGCATTCGTAAGATCGATCTCCGGCGCCATCGGGCCTTCGGTCGCGATCTTGAACATGTTCGGAATGCGGAACATCTTCAGCGGGTTCTTCACCGCGTCCATGGCCGCCGTCGGCTCATATCCGCAATGGGCCATGCAGTTCGAACACTTCTCGTATTTGCCTGTGCCGTATGAATCCCAGTCGGTCGTCTCCATCAGTTCCTTGAAGGTCGAGACGTAGCCCTCGCCGAGGAGATAGCAGGGCTTTTGCCAGCCGAAGACGTTACGCGTCGGCGAGCCCCAAGGCGTGCACATATATTCTTCGTTGCCCGCGAGGAAATTGAGGAACAGCGACGAGTGCGACAGGTTCCATTCGCGACCGCGCTCCTTGCCGATGCGGAAGATATCGCGGAACAGGTTCTTGGTCTTTTCGCGCGACAGGAAGTGCTCCTTGTCTTCGGCCCGTTCATAGGCGTAGCCCGGCGAGATCGAGATGTTGACGCCGAGATCGGTTGCGAAGTCGAGATAGTCGGCGACCTGCTTTGCGGTCATGTTGTCGAAGATCGTCGCGTTGACGTTGACCTGGAAGCCTTTTTCCTGCGCCGCCTTGATCGCTTTAACGGCGATCTTGAAGGTGCCCTTCTGGTCGACGGCGTGATCGTGCTCTTCTTCAAGGCCGTCGAGATGAACTGAGAAGAACAGGAACGGCGACGGTTTGAAGAGGTCGAGTTTCTTTTCGAGCAGCAGCGCGTTGGTGCAGAGCGACACGAATTTCTTGCGCGCGACGATGCCTTCGACGATTTCGCCGATTTCCTTGTGGATCAGCGGTTCGCCGCCGGGAATGGCGACAACCGGCGCGCCGCATTCGTCGACGGCGTCGAGACATTCCTTGACGCTGAGGCGCTTGTTGAGGATCGGCGCCGGGTAGTCGATCTTGCCGCAGCCCGGGCAGGCGAGGTTGCAGCGGAACAGCGGTTCAAGAAACAGCACCAGCGGATATTTCTCGCGGCCCATCAGGGTCTGCTTCGCCACATAGGCGCCGACGCGGATTTGCTGGTGAAGGGATACTGACATGTTCGTCTCCAGACGGGTGTTTATTCTTTGTTTTACGCTCAGGCTGTCGTAACGGCCCAGGCCTTCATTGCATCTTCTTTACGGGGGACATCGGCGAGCTCGCGCGGCAGCTTGAAGTGAACGTTCTCTTCAACGCCGTCGAGGGTCTCGACCGTCACGGTCCGGTAATTGCGCAGGCGCGCGATAGTTTCCTGTACAAGCTTTTCCGGCGCGGATGCGCCGGCGGTGACGCCGACGGTTTTTACATCGCCGGTCAGCCAGGCGGGATCGAACATCGAAGCGTCCTCGATCAGATAGCTCGGAATGCCGAAATTCTGGCCGATTTCGCGAAGGCGATTGGAGTTCGATGAATTATGCGCGCCGACAACCAGCAGGAGGTCGACTTGCTTCGCCATGGCGATGACGGCGGTCTGCCGGTTCTGGGTGGCGTAGCAGATGTCGCGGGTGTCCGGGCCGACGATGTTGGTGAACCGTTTCTTGAGCGCCGCGATGACATCCTTCGTGTCGTTCACGGAGAGCGTCGTCTGCGTCACGAAAGCAACCCGGTCGGGATCGGCGACGTTGAGATCGCCGACTTCTTCCGGTTCGGAGATGACATGCACCGTGCCCGGAATTTGTCCGAGCGTGCCTTCGACCTCCGGGTGGCCGATATGGCCGATGAGAACGATGTCGTAGCCTTTTTCCGAATAGCGCCGGCCTTCCTTGTGCACCTTGGTGACAAGCGGGCAGGTGGCGTCGATAACGTCAAGCTGGCGCTCCAAGGCGCCGTTCTCGACTTTTTTGGCGACGCCATGCGCGGAAAAGACGGTGACTGCGCCTTCGGGAATCTCGTCCACTTCCTCGACGAAAATCGCGCCGCGCTCGCGCAGCGTTTCGACGACGAATTTGTTGTGAACGATCTCATGGCGCACATAGACGGGCGCGCCGAATTTCTCGAGCGCGCGCTCGACGATATCGATCGCCCGCTCGACGCCGGCGCAAAACCCTCTCGGCTGCGCCAATACGACTTTTAGTTCTTCAGTAGTCGCCGTCATGGCGCGCCCCTTCAAACCCTTTACTGATCAGCCGGAACATATCCCACGGGGCCGGCGGTGCGGCAACCGGGGAGTCTGTTCGCTAGAATTCCCTGCCGCTATAGCGCGTCTTGCACTGCGGTGCAAAACGGGGACGGCCTCCGCCGGGGAAAAATATCCTTTTGTAACAAACTGTAATAAACAGCCCTGCTTGGCGGATGCGAACGCCTCGTGTAGCCTCTGCGTTCGGGTTAGTCCGGGGTAATGAGGGGTGTTCATGAAAAAGTTGTTTTCCGGGGGCGGCGAGGCGGGCAGCTGGCCGCTGCCCAAGATTGTCGGCGCGCTCAAAGGCAAATACGGCTCCGTTGAGCCGCTGGGCGAGGAAGGCCCGTTGCGGGTTTTCGGGGTGCAGGACAACGGGATCAATTTCGTCGTCGCGCTTATGCAGTCCGCCCCGGGCTCCAACAAGGTCGTCGAGCTGGGTTTTCTCGCCCGGTTCGTGGGTTTCCCGGTAAGCGCGCATATCATCGAAACCATCAACCGGAATTTGCATATCAGCGTCGCAGCGCTCGAAGGCTCCGAGCTGTTCCTGATGGCGGGCATGCAGGTGACCGGCGGCTATGACGAAGGGCAGTTCACGATGGTGCTGGAAGCCTGGCGGCGGGACCTGATGGTGACGTTGCACGGCCTAGATGGCGACAGCGCCTCGATGTCGAACGCCTATCCGGTCGCGAAGATGGCCGAAGCAAGAGCGTTTGCAGCCAATCATGCGCCGTCATCAGAAAATCCGGTCGACATGCTGTCGAGTTTCCTTGGTGCGAAGGCGTCGCAGGAAATCTGCGAGGATTGCGGCGGCCGCGGCAAGCGCGGTTTCATCGCCCGCATGTGCGGCGCTTGCGATGGGTCGGGCTTCGTCAATAGACACTGATCTTGCGGTCCCGGGGTGGCGTTTTTCGGTGAGACGGCATATGCCGCCGCTCAGTCCCGTAAAAGCGGGAATCCAGAAGGATGAGACGGCAAGAGAATGGATCCCCGTTAGCGCGGGGGTGAGCGGAAGCAAGATTCGATGAGCGTATTTCAAAGCACCATCAAGGAAACCGCGGCGCTGGTCGAGGAAGCCCTCGACCGGTTTCTGCCGACGCAAGGCGGACCGCTTGGCCGCGTCGCCGACGCCATGCGCTGGGGGGCGCTTGACGGGGGCAAACGCTTAAGGCCGTTTCTGGCGATCGCCTCGGCCGACATGTTCGACTGTCCCCGCTCGCGTTCGGTGCGGGTCGGGTGCGCCGTCGAGATGATCCATTGCTACAGTCTCATCCATGACGATTTGCCCGCTATGGATGACAGCGATCTGCGCAGGGGCCGTCCGTCAGTACACAAGAAGTTCGATGACGCGACGGCGATCCTCGCTGGCGACGCCTTGTTGACGCAGGCGTTTGAAATTCTCGCCGAGGAAGAAACCCATCCGGACGGCGCCGTACGCTGCCGCGTGGCGCTGGAGCTCGCCCGCGCCGCAGGCAAGGAAGGGATGGTCGGCGGACAGATGATCGACATTTACGCCGAGCAGAAGGATTTCGATCTCGCCGGCGTCACGCAGCTTCAGCGCCTCAAAACCGGTGCGTTGATCCGGTTCGGCGCAGTCGGCGGCGGGATTGTCGGCGGCGGGTCGGAAGAGGACGTGGCGGCGCTCGCCGCCTATGCTGAGGACCTCGGTCTCGCTTTCCAGATCGTCGACGACATCCTTGACGCGACCAGCGACGCCGAAGCGCTCGGCAAGCCTGTCGGACAGGACGCCGAGATGGACAAGGCGACTTTTATCAAACTGTTCGGGATGGACGGCGCAAAATCAAAAGCGGCTGAACTCGTCGACCGCTGCAAATCGCATCTCGATCGTTTCGGCGACGCTGCGGCGCCTCTCAAGGGCGCCGCTGATTTCGTTTTCGAGCGAAAGAATTAAGCCGGCTATTTCTCGATCTCTTCGAGCAGCAAATCGACGCCGTTGTTCTCAACAAAGGAAGAGAACTCTTCCCTCTTGAGGGTGATGATCGATCCGCCCTGAACGATAATGTCGACGATCTTGTTCTCCCCCTCGATGTCGCGGATGCGCCAGACGACATTCAAGGTCTTGTGCTCGCCGGTCTCGAAATCGGTATCAACGAGAATGTCGCCGCGCGAGGCCGGGTGCGAGCCGACGACGGTGTAGGGCTTGCCGAAAATCTTGTTGAACTGATTGGCGTAAATGCGGGTCATGTAGCCCGGGAACGCCGCATCGTAACGCGCGCTCTGCGCGTCGCTCATCTCCGACCGGTAGCGCTTGGCGAGAACGATCTTGGAGATGAATTCCAGATCCATCTTTTCAGCGAGGAAGCCCTGGAACTTGCTGTGACGTTCGTCTTCCGAAAGCGACGCATCGGACAGGGTGACGCTCGCTTCGTCGATCAGCGATTCGGCGAAGGCGATCGCCTTCGCCGCCTTGGCGTCTTCCGACTGCGCGGCGGGCGCGCCGTCCGCGGCGTAAGCGGCGGGCGTCATGGAAGCCGCGGCGATGAGGGCGGCGAAAATGCGTACGCGAGACAAGAACATCAGTCGTATCCTCTTCGATGGCGCGTCAGACGTTTTGGAGAATATGGAGCGATTGCGGCGGAATTCCAGCGCTCAGCGGCCAAAGAAACGGCGCATCGGGAAAAATCTATAGGATATTTTGGCCGCCATCCTCAAAATGGCTTCTAAAACACTGAAATTCAGGAATCTTTTGCGAGGATCACTTGTTCGTGGCGGCTTTCCGGATCCGGTTTTCGCGATACTGGAATGCGGCGGGAAGGACGACGAGGGTGCAGACCAGCGTAAAGGCGATCGCGATCGACAGGAGCTCGCCCATGCTGGCGGTGCCCCGGTGCGGCGACAGCATGAGACTGCCGAAGGAAGCGACAGTCGTCAGGGCGGAAAACAGCACCGCCCTTGGAGTCGAGGTTCCGTAAACATCCTCGCCGGCGGCGACCTGATCCTGCCGGAGAACGAGGTGGATGCCGCTGTCGACGCCGATGCCGATCAACAGCGGCAGCACGATGACATTCGCGTAATTGAACGGAACGTTGAGAAGGACGCCGGTCGCCGCCGTCAGCACCGCCGCGAGAACCAGCGGGAAGAGAATGAGCAGCACCGTGTTGATGCGCCGGACTAGAAGCCAGAGGAAAAGTGCGATTACGGCGAGGGCGATCGATGTCGCCTGCAACATGGCCGCGGAAATCGCTTCGCCCGCTTTCTCCGACTGATAGGCGCCGCCGGTGAGATCAGGGAACAGGGCTTCGACATCATCGACAAAGGCGTCGAGCGCGCGCTGGTTGCGGACATCTTCCGCCGGGAGAATGTCGACGCGCCAGTCGCCGTTCGCTGAAAGGTAGCGCTCCGTAAGCGCCGCGGGCAGGGAGTCGTTGTCGATGATGTCGGCCTTCATCTGTGCTGCGAGACGGTCGACGAGTTGCGGCCAGAAGGCGAATATCCCGTCCTGAATCCTGCTCATCAGTTCCGGATCGTTCGCTGTTTCAAGCGTATTCAGGGCTGCAGCGAGCCTGGCGCCGGGACCGGTCTCGTAGGCGCCCTCAAGGCGCGCGCGCAACGCGGACAGGCCTTCTTCATTGGAAGGGCCCTCCACGCTCGCCGGTTCGGTCGCGAGGGAGTAGGCGAGCGTGCCGGAAGCAAAATCGAGCAGCAGCAGCTTTTCATCCTGATCTTCCGGCACGAAATCGGGCAGCGAGCGGGTCCCCGCAACCGTTGCGAGGGCTTCGGCTTTCTGCGCGGTGTCGCGCGCTTCGGTTTCCGATGAGACAAGACGGGTCAGGCGGTAAGGGAGGGTTTCCTCGTCATCGAAGAGAAAGTTGAAGCCTTTGACCGAGGGGGCTTTGGGATTGCGCAAGGACATCTGATCGGCGTCGAAACGTACTTGCGGCATTAGCAAAAGCGCGGCGACGCCGAGCAGCACCGTCGCGATCGACACCGGGCCCGAGACTTTGGACAGGCCGTCGAACATCCCGCGAATGAGCCCGCTGCCTTTGCGGTGTTCGCCCTTGGGCAGCCGTTTCAGCGCCGCAGGCAAGAAAGTGATTGAAACCAGAAAGGCGATGATAACGCCGGCGCCGGCGATGACGCCGAGCTGCGCAATGCCGTCGAATTTGGTCGGCACGAAGGAAAAGAAAGCGAGCGCGGTGGTCGGCGCGGCGAGCGCGAGGGCGGGGCCGACTTCATGCAGCGCGCCTTTCAGCGCTTCGGCGTTGCTCTGGCCGTCATCCCGGCGTTCTTGAACATGCAAGAGCAGGTGGATGGCGAAATCGAGTCCCAGTCCGATCAGCAGCACGGTGAAGGCGACCGAAACGAGATTGAGTTCGCCGACAAAGGCGGCGGCGAAAGCGGAGGTTAAGACCAGCGAGATGATCAGCCCGACCAGCGTCAAGACCGAGATCGAAACCGAGCGATAGCAAAACAGCAAAAGCAGGCTGACGAGGATCAGCGACAGCAGCATTGAAAGGCCGATGCCGGTCGTCACCGCTTCAAGTTCTTCAACGCGCAAGGCGGGGTCGCCGGTGATATAGGCCTCAACGCGCCCGCCGTATTTTTCGTCCAACGTATCGAGTTCGGCGCGCAGCACGTTAATGCCAGCCTTGGCTGGCTGGAGGCGCGTGTAATCGAGGACAGGCGTTGCATAAAGAAGGCGCGTATGGACCGGCTTCGCCGCCAGTTCGTCGTCGAGCGCGGCCATCCATGAAAAGGGTTTTTCCTCGCCCGCGAGATTGGCTTCGATATTCTCCGCCAGCGCTGCGTAAAGTTTTTGCAGCGTGTCCTGGCCAAGCTCGGACTTTTCCGCGAGTTCGTCATTATCGGCGAGCGTCGTGAAAAGCGCGCCGAGGCTCGGCGTCGCGATCAGGGTCTCGATCAGCCCGGCCGCTTTGGTGAGCTGGGTCAGCCGGCTTTCGAGTTCGGCTTCGTCGAGATAGAGAAGACCGTTTTCCGCAAAAAACGGTTCTTCGGCCGGCGCGAACACCGCCGTGAACGCCTCCTCGTTCGCCGCGACCGCTGCGCGCAGGTCCGCCATATAGGCGTCGGCCTCGTCAAGCGTCGGCGCCCGGGCGATGACGATGATGTCGGTCTTGATTTGCGGAAAGGCGTCCCGCAGCTCTTTCGCGCGAACCTGAAACGGCAGCGACGGATCGAGCATGGAACTCGTATCGGTGTTAACCTTCAGGTGAGTCGCCGCGTAATAGCCGGCGAAACCGGTCAGCGCGATGATCGCCAGGGCGAGAACGACCCCGCCGCGCCGCGCCATGTCCGCCCAGCGGATCAGAAGCGTCTCGATTAACTGCAACATCAAGGGGCCGCCCGCTTGGCTTGAGGAAGGAAGGATTGCTCGTAAGCCATGGATTATAGGTCGGTTTGATAGCGCTTGAAAACCTTGCTTTGCCGCTTGCGGGGAATTGCGCCCTTCGCTAGTCCTGTCGCCATGACCAGCCAGAGCGGTTTTGCTTCCGATCTCGGATTTCTTGACGACAAGCGCGGTTCGATGACCGAGACCTTGCGCGCTTGGTGCGCAATCAACTCGGGCAGCGGCAATCTCGACGGGTTAAAGCGCATGCACGGGGCGCTCGCCGATGCGTTCGGCGCGCTTGGGGCGGATATCGAAACCCTTCCCACTGCGCCTCATGAGATCGTGACGCCGGAAGGCGAGAAACAGCAAAAACCGATCGGCGACATGCTGCGTCTCGTCAAGCGGCCGCAGGCGCCGGTGCGGGTGCTGCTGACCGGCCACATGGATACGGTGTTTCCGGCGGACCATCCTTTCCAGCATGAAAAGTTTCTCGACGCGGATACGCTGAACGCGCCGGGCGCCGCCGACATGAAGGGCGGCCTTCTGGTCATGCTCTACGCCTTGCAGACGATTGAGCGCTCGTCGCTTGCGGAGCGGATCGGTTTTGAAGTGCTGATCAACGCCGATGAGGAAATCGGCTCGCACGGGTCGGCCTCGATGCTGACCGAGGCGGCGAAGCGCGCGCAGTTCGCCTGCGTTTACGAACCGGCGCTTGCGGACGGGACGCTGGCCGGCGCGCGCAAAGGCTCCGGAAACTTTGCGGCGATCATTCGCGGCAAGAGCGCCCATGCGGGACGCGAGCATCATCTCGGACGCAACGCCATCGCCGCCGCGGCGGAATTCATCTCGCGCGTCGACAGTCTCACCGGCGCCAGGGAAGGCCTGACGGTGAATGTCGCGCGGGTCGATGGCGGCGGCCCAAACAATGTGGTGCCGGACATGGCCGTGGTGCGGTTCAACGTGCGCCTCGCCGAACCCGAAGACGCCGCATGGTTCGATGCGGAAGCGAGGAAAGCGATTGCGGCGATTGATAGCCGCGAAGGATACGGCGCGGAACTGACCGGCGGCTTCACGCGGCCGCCGAAACCGATGACCCCGCGGCTCAAGGCGTTTTTCGAAGCCCTCAAAACAGCCGGCGACGAGCTTGGTCTTGCTATCGACTGGAAGCCGACCGGCGGATGCTGCGACGGCAACAATATCGCCGCGGCGGGCATTCCGGTGATCGACACGCTCGGGGTCAGGGGCGCGCATATCCATTCCGCCCAAGAATACGCCTGCCTCGACAGCCTCGTCGAACGGGCGAAACTGTCGGCGCTGCTGCTGCTCAAGATCGCGGCGGGCGACATTCCCAATCCGGGTACGGTCGAGTTGAAGGAAGCTGGCTGATGTCTCTTGCCTATATGCGCCCGGTGCGGCGCGAGGATTTCGACGACATTCTGGCGCTCGCCGCCCAGTCCGGCGGCGGCATGACCAATCTGCCGTCCGAACCCGATGCGTTGCGCGCGCGCATCGAATTCGCGGCGGCGAGTTTTGAGGCGAATGCGACGACGCCCGGCGGCGAAGTTTACATGATGGTGCTGGAGCAGGACGGGCGCGTCACCGGCACGTCGGCGGTGTTCTCCGCCGTCGGTCTCGATCACGGCTTCGTCAATTACCGCATCAACAAAACCGTCCACGCTTCAACGCAACTCAAAAAACGTATTGAACGGCGGATCCTGGTGCCGACCCATGATTTCACCGGTTGCGGAGAAGTCGGCTCGCTGTTTTTGTCGCCGGATATTCGCGGCGGCGGTTTCGGCAAATATCTCGCCCGGTCGCGCTATCTGTTCATCGCGCAGCATCGCGGCCTGATCGCCGATCCGGTCTGCGCCGAACTGCGCGGCTGGCGCGGCCCCAACGGCGAACAGCCGTTCTGGGAGACCCTCGGCAAACCGTTTTTCGACATGGAGTTCGAGGCGGCGGATCTCGCGAATTCGGCGATGGGCAATCAGTTCATCGCCGACATGATGCCGCGCTATCCGATCTATGTGGCGCTGCTGCCGAAAGAGGCGCGGGATATTCTCGGGCGGCCTCACGACAGCGCGGTGCCGGCGTTCAACATGCTGTTGAAGGAAGGCTTTTCCTATCGCGGCTATATCGACGTCTTCGATGGCGGGCCGCTGGTGGACGCGGCCATCGATACGATCAGGACGGTGCGCGATAGCAAGGTCTTCTCTGTTCAGGACATCGCGGATCCGGGGGAGGCGCCGCTGATGCTGATGGCGGCGGGGCGGCTTTCGACCTTCCGGGTCGTGCGCGCGCCGGCGAAGGTTGACGGCGCGTCTATCATGATTGGCGAGGAAACGGCGAAGCGCCTCGGCGTCGCGAAAGGCGGCGACGTGCGCGCAGTGAGTTGGTGAGGCGATGACGGATAAAATTCTGATCAATGGCGAATGGCGGCGAGGCGCAGGGGCGGAATTCACAAGCTTCGACCCGGCGACCGGCGAGGCGGTCTGGACCGGCGCGGCGGCGACCAAAAGCGATGTCGAAGACGCGGTAAAAGCCGCGCGGGGCGCCTTTGAGAAATGGGCGCTGACGCCGGTCGCCGAACGCATCGCCGTGATGGAACGCTATCGCGATCTCATCAAACGCGATGCGGAGGACCTCGCCCGGCTGCTCTCCCGGGAGACCGGCAAGCCGTTCTGGGAAACGAAAACCGAGGCGGCGACAGTTTCCGGCAAGGTCGATATTTCGATCCGCGCCTTTCACGAGCGCGCCGGAACGCGCGAAACCCTGACCGGCGCGACGACCGGCATGCTTCGCCACAAGCCGCACGGGGTGATGGCTGTGCTCGGGCCTTATAACTTTCCGGCGCATTTGCCGAACGGCCATATCGTCCCTGCGCTGATCGCCGGCAACACGGCTGTCTTTAAGCCGTCGGAGCTGACGCCGGGGCCGGGCGCGTTCATTGTGGAGCGGATGATCGAGGCGGGCGTCCCGGAAGGCGTGGTCAATCTCGTTCAGGGCGCGCGCGAAACCGGCGAGGCGCTAACCGGCGCGGACGGAATTGACGGGGTTCTCTTTACGGGCGGCGCCAATACGGGGCTTGCGATTCACAAAATGTTCGCGGACCGGCTTGATGTCATTCTCGCGCTCGAGCTTGGCGGCAACAATCCGCTGATCTGGTGGGACACGGATGATGTAGATGCGGCGGCGTTCGCTGTCGTGCAGTCGGCGTTTTTGACAAGCGGCCAGCGATGCACCTGCGCGCGGCGGCTGATCGTGCCGGAAGGCGCCGCAGGCGACAGGGCGATCGACGCGCTTGTCACCCTAACCGACCGGCTGATTGTCGGCGCGGCGTTTGACGATCCGCAACCCTTCATGGGGCCGGTGATCACGCCGAAAGTCGCCGAAGGGCTGGAGCGCGCTTTCGACCGTTTCGTCGAGCAGGACGGCGAGGCGATCCGCAATCTTTCCGTGCGCGACGAGGGCGGCGCTTTCGTAACGCCCGGCATCGTCGATGTGACCCGCGCTGACGCCGTCCCCGATGAAGAGCATTTCGGACCGCTGTTGAAAGTCTGGCGCGTCAGGGATTTCGACGCCGCCATCGTGCGGGCGAACGCCACGAAGTTCGGCCTTTCAGCAGGGCTGTTGTCCGACGACAAGGCGAAATGGGAGAAGTTCCTGGCGCTCTCGCGCGCCGGCGTCGTCAACTGGAACCGCCAGACGACGGGCGCCTCGGGCGCGGCGCCATTCGGCGGGATCGGCGCCTCCGGCAATCATCGCCCGAGCGCCTATTACGCGGCGGACTATTGCGCCTATCCGGTGGCGTCGATGGAAGGCGAAGCGCTTCTGCCGCTGCCGGAAGGACAGGTTGGGGTGCGAAGTTAAGTTTTCGGTTCTGTTTCAGAAACGCCAAACACCTGAATCCGCACGCCGTCGGGATCCAGCAGGGTTATTGAGTGGTAGCCCAGCGCCTCATCGTAAAAGACCTGGCCGTTTCCTGAAAACGCGACGCCGTCAGCCCGCCATTGCGCGACCTTCGAGTCAAAGTCCGACAAAACGAATCCGGCCTTGAACAGACCTTGCGTGCGTCCCGGGTTTTCAGGCGCAGCCGGTTTGAACTCAATAACTTCAATCATCGCATCCTCGCCTTTGAGGAGAACGATTTCAAAAGCGTCTTGTTCGATCCGCCGGGCTTCCGTGAGGTCGAAGACGGACTTGTACCAATCAGCGCTCGTATCGGCGTCGGCGGCGATCACGGCGACAAACCCGCCGGGCGCTGCAGGGTTTTCAGGAGATTGCGCGCATCCTGCAGCGAAGAGGCTTACGGCGGCGGCGAAAACAGCTATAGGAAACGTCCTCATTCTCGTTATTCCTTTGCGAACGGTCAGGCGGCTGCATGACATATAACGAATATAATTTCGACGGTCTCATCGGCCCGACCCATAATTACGCCGGTTTGTCGTTCGGCAACATCGCTTCTGCGACTAACGCCGGCGCGACCTCGAACCCGCGCGAGGCGGCGTTGCAGGGGCTCGCCAAGATGCGCGCGGCGATGGCGCTGGGCCTCAAACAGGGTTTCCTGCCGCCGCAGGATCGCCCGCATATCAGGACCTTGCGCGCGCTCGGTTTCGCCGGAACCGACAGGCGAATGATCGAGCGGGCTGCTGAGACTGCGCCTGAACTGCTCGCCAACTGTTATGCGGCGTCCTCCATGTGGACCGCCAATGCGGGAACCGTCGCGCCGTCGCCGGATACGGAAGACGGCAAGGTTCATTTCACGCCCGCCAATCTCGCGGCGAATTTTCACCGATCCATAGAAGCGGAGACGACCGCGCGCGTTCTTCGCCACATTTTCAGCAATGAAGACTATTTCGTCCATCATCCGCCGTTGCCGGGCGGCGAGCATTTCGGCGATGAAGGCGCGGCGAACCACGGCCGCCTCTGCGAAAGCCACGGAGAGGGCGGCGTTCATCTTTTCGTTTACGGCAAGGACGGCGACAAGTTTCCGGCGCGCCAGAAGCAGCGCGCTTCGGAAGCGGTGGCGCGCGGCCATCTTCTCGATCCAGAAAAGACGGTCTTCATCGAACAGTCGAAGACCGCGCTCGACGCCGGCGCCTTTCACAATGATGTCGTCGGGGTGGCGAACGGAACCGTTCTGTTTCTTCACGAGCAAAGTTTTGCGGACCCGGCGGCGGCCTACGCCGAGATCCGGAAAAAAGCGCCGTTCGCCGAGATCATCGAGGCGCCGGCTGACAAGGTGTCGCTTGAGGACTGCATCAAGTCATATCTGTTCAATTCACAGCTCTTAACGCTGCCTGCCGACAATGGGGCGGAGGGCGAGATGGCGCTGCTCCTGCCGACCGAGTCGGAAGATAATCCTCGGGTCAAGGCGTTCGTCGAGGAGACGCTGGCGCGCAACAACCCGATCAACCGCGTCATCTACAAAAACGTCCGCGAGTCGATGCGAAATGGCGGCGGCCCGGCGTGCCTGCGCCTGCGCGTCGTCCTGTCCGAGCGGGAAGCGGCGGCGGCGAATAGCCATTTCATTCTTGATGAGAAGAAAATCGCAAAGCTCGAGGTATGGGTGAAAACCCATTACCGGGACCGCCTGTCGCCGGCTGACTTGAAGGATCCCGCCTTCATGGAAGAAAGTCTTGCAGCGATGGACGCGTTGACCGCGCTTCTCAACATGGGCGCCTTTTACGATTTCCAGCGGTAATATTCCGTTCCGGAATGGGCGGCCTGCTCGTAAATTTCACAACGCTGCTGTTTTAAAATGAAACAGTAATATTTTTGCAGGTAGTTAGGATTTAACGATTGGCCTTTAAATTCTGCTGACTGAACTGTTAGTGGAAGGCGCACTCGGGATGGCCCAGAGCGAAGACATCGAGGATGAGGGTTGCGATCATACGGCGTCGCTGCTCTCGGGTCTTTGCGTCACTGCGATAACCCGGCACAACCAGCTTAAAACCAGACTCGGTATCGCTTTTATCGCGGTGCTTATTCTCTGGTTCACCGTTTCTGCAGAAGCGGCGCTTTACTGGGCGGGCGCTATTCTGCTCAGCCAGGCGATTGATGTTTACGCCTGGAAAGAATTCCGAAAACCCGGACGGCGCGAGGCGCCGACTCGCGCTGAGTGGTTTATTCTTTGCGCCTCATCAGTTCAGGCGACGATTGTCTATTCGGCGTTTCCCGCTTTCCTGTGGTTCTTGTGGGGCGCGCCCGGCAAGATTTTCGCCTGCATCTGGCTTTGCGGCGCGCTGTTGCATGTCACCATGCATATGCACCACGAAAGACGTACGTTTTTTGCGGCGATCATACCGCATACGATTTATCTCTTCGCGTTGCCCGCTTATGCGCTGATCACCGGAACGGAACCGGGGCGCTGGGGGGCGGCGATGATGATTCTGGCCGGCGGGTTGTACATCATGCACCTCGTGGTCGCCTTTAAGGAATATCGCAATACCAGCGAAGCGATGCGGCGCGCGAGCGAGCATGCGCTTGAAAAGCAGGCGGCGGCTGAGGAAGCGTCGCGGACGAAATCAGTATTTCTGGCGAATATGAGTCATGAAATCAGAACGCCGATGAACGGCATTCTCGGCATGGCGGCCTCGCTGGAAGCAAGCGATTTGACGGCGGAACAGATTGAAAAAATCCGGATCATCCGGGAGTCGGGCGATCTGTTGATGACGGTGCTGAACGATCTTCTCGATTTCTCCAAGATCGAGGCGAACCGGGTCTCCTATGAAGAGGCGTCTTTCAAATTGCGCGATGTCGTTCGGCGCATCGAATATATCTACAAGATCAAAGCGGCTGAAAAATCGCTGACGCTGAGCGTTGTCTGCAAAGGCGAATGCGACGCCCTGTTTGTCGGCGATGCGCACCGGATTGCGCAGGTGCTTCACAATCTTGTCGGAAACGCGATCAAGTTCACGGAAAGCGGATCGGTTACGGTGCGCGTCACGGCGCCGGCGGCGCCGAGCGAGCCGGTGATTTTTGAGGTGATGGATACCGGCATCGGGCTCACCGATGAGCAGATTTCACACATATTCGAGCCGTTTTCGCAGGCGGATACGACCACGACGCGCAAATATGGCGGGACGGGTCTTGGCTTGTCGATCGTCAAGGGTCTGGTTGAGGGCATGGGCGGCGACATTACCGTTCAGTCGAAGCCGGGGGCCGGAGCGACATTCAGAGTGAGCCTGCCTTTGAAAGCCAGCTTCCTTACGCAGGGCGAACAGGAAACTCTTCCCGGCAACGCCGCTCCGGCGGAAAACGCCCGGCCGCTGCGCATCCTTGCGGCGGAAGACAATGAAGTGAACCGGATGGTGCTTGAGAGTTTTCTCGCGCCGAAGGGGCACGATGTTGAATACGCCAGGGACGGCCGCGAGGCCGTCGACGGCTTCCGTGAAGGCCGCTTTGATGTCGTTCTGATGGATATTTCCATGCCAGGAATGGACGGCGTCGCGGCGATGCAACGCATACGCGATATTGAGCGCAAGCGAGGGACGCGGTTAACGCCTTTGATCGCCGTATCCGCTCATGCGATGAACCAGCAGATCGAGGAATATCTGTCGCTCGGCTTTGACGGCTACATCACGAAGCCGGTCAACCAGCAACAGCTTTATGCCGAGATTGCGCGTCTTACGAGAGGCCGCGAGGAAAGCGGAGCGGCGACAGCCGCAGCGTAAAGGCCCGGTCAGCCGCGTGACGGGGGCGCCGGCAGCGGCATCACAACTTTTCGCTCCACTTCACGAAGCGTGAAACTCGATTCAACCGTGGCGATATTCTTCATACGGAGAATGGTTTCCGACAGGAACGTTTCGTAGGTGGCGAGCGTCGGCACCAGCACCCGTATGAAGTAATCGAACTTGCCGGTAACGAGATAGCATTCCATCACCTCCGGCCGTTTTTTGATTTCCGCTTCGAATTCGCGCAACGTCTTGTCGTCTTCGCGTTCGAGCTTGACCAGAATGATCACCGTGACGTTAACCCCGAGCGCTTCCCGGTCGATTTCGGTGTGATAGCCTTTGATGATGCCTTCGGCTTCGAGGCGGCGGAGGCGGCGAAGACAGGGGGTCGGCGACAGGCCGACGCGGTCTGCGAGATCCGCATTCGTAATGCGCGCATTTTCCTGCAAGTGCTTCAGAATCTTGTGGTCGATCTGATCGAGCTTCATGGGGGTCTTTCCTAGAATGTGGTATATATTTAGCATTATCTGCTAAGCGTCAAGCGCCTGCTCTATCGATTTGCACGAAAGCGCCCCGCGGCTTTGCCTATATTTCAGCCGCCGGCGGCTCATGCGCCGGCGCCGGTTCATCAATCATAGAAGGCGAGGAGGAAACGCCCCATGGAAAGCCGCGTATTGCCGGTCGAAGGCTGGCGTAAGGTTGTGCAGTTCAGTGACGAGAGCGTTGGTCTTAACGCGGTGATTTCCGTCCACGATGCGACGCTTGGCCCGGCGGTCGGCGGCTGCAGGGTGTTTCCCTATGAAAATTTCGAGGCGGGCCTTGAAGACGTCAAGCGCCTGTCGCGCGGGATGACCTTCAAAAACGCTCTCGGCGGCATTCCGTTCGGCGGCGGCAAGGCGGTGATTTTCGCCGACCCCAAAAAAGACAAGACGCCGGAGTTGATGCGCGCCTTTGGCCGCGCCGTCGACAGTCTTGAAGGGCTTTATTACACGGCTGAGGATTCCGGCGTTACCGAGCATGACATCGAAACCGTCCGGTCGGTGACGAAATACGCAGCCGGAGTCAACAGCAAGGGGAAGGGCGGCAATCCGTCGCCGTTCACTGCACGCGGCGTCTGGCGCGGCATGCAGGCTGCGGTGCGCCACAAGCTCGGCGCAGAGTCGCTCAAGGACGTGCGCGTCTCGATCCTGGGCGTGGGGGCGGTCGGTTCGGAACTCGCCCGTCTCATCCATGAAGAAGGCGGCAAGCTTGTCGTCGCTGATGTGAATGAGGCCGCCGTGAAAGCCGCAGTCGAAAAATTCGGCGCCGAGGCCGCAAGCCCTGACGACGCCATCGCCGCCGATGTCGACGTGTTTGCGCCCTGCGCGCTTGGCGGGTCGATCAACCAGGGGTCAGTTGACCGGCTGAAGGCCAGCGTTGTCGCCGGCGCGGCCAACAACCAGCTGGCGACGCCTGAAATGGATGCGGCCCTCGCCGGGCGCGGCGTTCTTTATGCGCCGGACTATGTCATCAACGCCGCCGGCGTCATCAGCGTCGGGCTTGAAATTCTCGATCAGTGGACCGAAGCGGGCCTGACATTGCGCATTGACGATATCGGCAATCTTCAGGCGGTCATGCAGGATCGCCTGCATCAGTTGGCGGTTATATTTGATCACCGGCGTCTGCCCGGTATGGAACGACTGCGCCTTGGCCCAGCCA
>ENA-ORCV01000253-ORCV01000253.1-marine-metagenome-genome-assembly--contig:-NODE-253-length-60412-cov-6.547361_pt1 | contig 60412 bp, 62 predicted proteins | sample MGYA00237779_ERZ508509 | MGnify/ENA primary metagenome ERZ508509 (study PRJEB26180, sample SAMN06268772) | marine metagenome | isolation source: Bioluminescent Bay, La Paraguera, Puerto Rico | place... | reverse complement strand
AGTTTACGATTCGCTTCGGGGATCGCATCCCTCAGGCGTAACCCATCACCCGGTTACACAAAATTCTGGACACCCTCAGTATCCAATAGTGCTCATTTCCACCCTTCCGGGCGCGCCATTCATTGCAACCCCCTATTTGATTGACCTACATCAAGGTATGCCTTCGGGCCTTGCCTGATCCTTGAAAGCCTGCCTGGGTCAGGAGCGTGAAAATGATCAGGAAAGGTTTAATCGCGGTGATTTCAGTAGTTGCGTTTGCTACCGAAATGACGCTGGCCTGGTCGGTGGATCGGGGGCAGATGGGGATGCAGGCCCAGAATGAGCGCGTTATCCGTTAACGATACAGAATCCCAATCTTCATCATAGACAAATTCAATTTGTATTTGAAAATCAATAGTCAATACTAATAAAGCGTTTTATATAACGAGAGACTGTTCCAGTTCTTCAGGAGACAAGACATGTTCAACAAACCGGTTCCTCTTTTGGCGGCGCTCGCTATTGCGCTGTCTACGTTATTAATGGCCTGTACCGATGCCTCACAGGACAAACCCCAGTCTGAAGACAAGGCGCAGACGAAAGCGCAGCCCGAGACCCGGGATTCCATGGCTGCGGTACATGAAGCGAAGTCCAACCAATTCTGGTGGCCGGACCTGCTCGACCTGTCGCCCTTGCGGCAGCACACACCTGAGTCCAATCCCTACGGCGACGATTTTGATTATGCCGAAGCCTTCAACAGCCTGGATCTGGATACCGTCAAGCAGGATATAGAGACGGTGTTGACCACTTCGCAGGACTGGTGGCCGGCGGACTGGGGACACTACGGCGGCCTGATGATCCGCATGGCCTGGCACAGTGCCGGTACCTACCGTGTGCATGATGGCCGTGGCGGCGCCGATGGCGGCCAGCAGCGTTTCGAGCCGCTCAACAGCTGGCCGGATAACGCCAATCTGGACAAGGCGCGCCGCCTGCTGTGGCCGGTGAAACAGAAATACGGGCCTGCTCTTTCCTGGGCTGACCTGATGATTCTGGCCGGCAATGTGGCGCTGGAATCCATGGGCTTCGAAACCCTGGGTTTTGCCGGCGGCCGCGTGGATGACTGGGAGGCCGACCTGGTGTACTGGGGCCCGGAAACCAGGATGCTGGGCAACGACAAGCGCTACAAGGAAGATGGTGAACTGGAAAAGCCACTGGCTGCCTTGCAGATGGGTCTGATCTATGTGAACCCGGAAGGTCCCAGCGGCAATCTTGATCCGGTTTCCGCCGCCGCCGACATCCGCGAGTCCTTCGGCCGAATGGCCATGAATGACGAGGAAATCGTGGCGCTGATTGCTGGCGGCCATACCCTGGGCAAGGTGCATGGCGCCGGCAAGGGTGACTGCGTGGGGCCCGAACCCGCAGCGGCCGATCTGGAAGAGCAGGGCCTGGGTTGGGAGAACAGCTGCGGCAAGGGCAATGCCGAGGACACCATGACCAGCGGCCTGGAAGGTGCCTGGACGCAGACGCCGACGGCCTGGTCTGTTTTGTTCCTGTCTAACCTGTTCAACTTTGAATGGGAGCAGAAAAAGCTGGAGTCGGGCGGAACTGTCTGGGTGCCGACCGACGAGTCCGCACATACAGCCGTGCCCGACGCGCACGTCGAGGGTAAGCGTAATCCGCCCATCATGCTGACCACCGACCTGGCGCTGAAGAAGGATCCCGGCTTCGCCAAAATTGCCAAGCGCTTCCTGGACAAACCCAAGGAGTTCGATGCCGCTTTTGCCCGGGCCTGGTTCAAACTGACGCATCGCGACCTGGGTCCGCGCGCCCGCTACCTGGGCAGTGAGGTGCCGGAGGAAACCTTCATCTGGCAGGATCCGGTGCCGGCGCCCGAGTACCTGCTCAGCGCCTCCGAGGCCGAGAGTCTTAAGGCGAAGATTCTGGATTCCGGCCTGAGCGTGCCGGAACTGGTCAAGGCGGCCTGGGCCTCGGCTTCTACCTACCGTGCGTCGGACATGCGCGGCGGCGCCAACGGTGCCCGTGTGCGTCTGGCGCCGCAAAAGGACTGGCCCGCCAACGATCCCGAAGAACTGGCGAAAGTGCTGAGCGCTCTGCAAAAGGTTCAGCAGGACTTCGGCAAGCCCGTCTCCATGGCTGACCTGATCGTGCTGGGTGGCGCCGCGGCCATCGAGAAGGCCGCCGCTGATGCCGGGCATAAGGTCAAGGTGCCGTTCGTGCCGGGCCGTGGTGACGCCAGCGCCGAGATGACCGACGTGGAGTCCTTCGCGGTGCTGGAGCCGACGGCCGATGCCTTCCGCAACTACTACAGCGACGATGCCTATGCCTCACCGACCAGGATGCTGGTAGAGAAGGCCGACCTGCTGGGGCTGTCCGTGCCGGAGATGACGGCCCTGCTTGGCGGCATGCGTGTGCTGGGCGCCAACAGCGGCGGCGCTACGCATGGCGTACTGACCGACCAGCCGGGGCAGTTGAGCAACGACTTCTTCGTCAATCTGCTGGGCATGGATACCGAGTGGAAGAAGGCCGGCACTGAAGGCCTCTACGATGCTGTAGACCGTGCCAGTGGCGAGAAGAAGTGGACCGCCACTTCAGTGGACCTGATATTTGGTTCCCACTCCGAGCTGCGCGCTGTGGCCGAGGCCTATGCGGCCGAGGATGGTGAAGCGAAGTTGGTGAACGACTTCGTGGTTGCCTGGACCAAGGTCATGACACAGGATCGCTTTGATCTGAAGTAGACAGAAATAGACGTTCTGTCAGCAACGGCGGCTCCTGGCCGCCGTTGCTTTATCTGCCAGGTGTATTGATGTGTACGGGATGCTGTCGGCTGGTTGCAGGCGTTATCAGCTCTTGCCGATGCGTTGCAGCTCATTCGTCAGCGCCAGATGCTCAAGTTTCTCGATGGGTAGGGCTGCAAACAATTCGATGCGCCGCTTGAGCATGAGAAAGGCTTCGTTGAAGGCACGGCGTTTTTCCTCATCAGTGCCGACAACAGCGGCCGGGTCTTCAATTCCCCAGTGTGCTTTCACTGGTTGGCCCGGCCACACAGGACAGACCTCGCCTGCAGCCGAACCGCAGACGGTAAAGACGAAGTCCATCTGCGGTGCATTCGCGGCTCCGAACTCATCCCAGGACTTGCTGCGGTAGCCGTCAACAGCAATGCCGTGACGCTTGAGGGTTTCCAGTGCGAACGGGTTCACGGCCCCGGTGGGTTGGCTGCCTGCGCTATAACCCCTGAATTTACCGCCGCCAATCAAGGGATGGTTGATTGCAGCTTCCGCCATGATGGAGCGGGCCGAATTGCCGGTACAAAGGAAAAGTACGTTGTAGGTTTTCGCATCCATTGAAAGATCTCCGTTTCGTCCGTTTCTCAGGCGCAGCAGGCCTTGTCTGAATCGTCGACGTCAGCAGGCGATCCGCAACGGCTGGTTGCACAGCATGCAGAGTCGTTAGCCGCGGCCGACTTTCCATTAAACGTGGGTGAGTTCTTGAGTGAATGAAAGCTTTCCCAGGCAATACCCTGCGGGTCAACGGTCCAGTGCTTGTCGGATTCCACATAGCAGCAGGTTTCGCCGATCTGGCTGGTGACTGGCAGGTCAGCGGCTTTCAGCCTGCGCTTCATTTCCTCCAGTTCTGTTTCGGATTCCACCTGAATACCGAGATGGTCAAGGCCGGGTTTGGCGCTACGGGTGGAAATGGCGAAATTCATACACGGTTCTTCCAGGAGCCATTTGGCATAGTCGTCTTTTTGCACACTGGGTTCGGTAGCGAATAACGCTGAATAAAAGCGCACACTCTCTTCCAGATTATGCACAGCAATATGAACATGAAGTTTCAGCATGGGGGTCTCCGGTTAATGGGGGCCGATTAGCAGGGGGATTGCGGAGTGCAGTTGTTGCCACCGCAGCAGTTTTCAGTCAGATAGCCAACCAGGCCGGTCATGGCGGCAAGGTTGGCGGTGTAGATGAGGCAGCGGCCCTGCTGTTCCACGTCCACCAGACCGGCGTGGCTCAATTCCTTCAGGTGGAAGGAAAGCGTGGCCGGCGCCAGGGACAGCGCCTCGGATAGTTCGCCGGGCTTCTGTCCTGAAGGCGCATGGCGCACCAGTGTGCGGAATATTTCCAGGCGTGTTTCTTGGGCCAGGGCGCTCAGGGCGTCAAGTACATTCTTCGTTTCCATATTTCCATAATTATAGAATTATAAAAATATGTCAACCCGGATTTCTATATCGTTGTATGGGATGCGGAATAGCGTTTTGCGTTTACTGCCCGTAGTTGCAGCGTCAGACCAGACCCAGCGCAGGCAGGAAACTACCCAGATTCAGTTTGTCCGCGGCCATGACAGCGGTGAAAATCATCACCTGACCGACACCCACACAGAAACCCAGCGCCGCGCCAACGGCGATCAGCATCCATTCATCTTCCTGGAATGCGGGGCGCAGCATGCCTTCGAACTGTTCGGGGGGCAGCACTTCCAGCCGCCCGGCCAGCACGTTTTTAATGTCCATGGCTTCACGGGCATAGTCGTTCACGCTGCGGGCCAGGTCGGGCGCCTGCTGCACAATGCGCTCCACAGCGGCATGTTTCATTTGTACATAACTGTCACTGCCGACGGTCCAGGCTACGAAGCGGCGGGCCACGCCGGCCTGCTCGTCAATACTGCGGGTCACGGCCCTGGCGATCATGTTGAACATCTGATCGGCGTAGGGACCTTTGAGGACGGCTTCGATGACGTTGATGGGGGTAACGATTTCATCGGCAATCAGCTTGCCGTAGTCGCGTGATATTTCGCGCTGACGCTTGAAGAACAGACCCTGTACGACAAACGGGCCGAATTTTCGCGGCTGCTGCGGCTGGAAAATCATGCGCAGCGCCACCCAGTTGGTGGCGTAGCCGACCAGCAGGCCGAACAGGGGGAGCTGCCAGTCGGCCTGATAGAACATCCAGCCCACCATTTGCAACAGACCGAACAGGAAGCCGAAGTAGAATCCGGAGCGGCCGATGAATATGAACTCTTCGCGACCGGCTTCCTGGAATACCTTGTTGATCAGTTCACGGTCGCGGATCAGAGTGGTGATCACCATGTCCTTCAGATCAAAAACATCACTGATGTTGTCTTTCATCTGGTCCATCAGTTCCTTGACCACATTGGGCGCGTCTTCCTGCACGCGTTTTATGATCATGTTCCTGATGGCATTGGGCAGGGATTCCCACAGGGTGGGCTCATATTCGCTGAGAATTTCGCGAGTGAGATGTTCCACCATGTCCAGGATCGGTTGTTCGATTTCCGCGGCGACCTGATCCGGATCGAGCCGTTCGAAAACCTCTTTTTCCGACACCAGATGCGGTACCAGGGTGTCGCAGGCAATCGCCGCCATCTTGCCGGCTTTGCGTGGAATAATGCCCTGCCAGCCCAGAAACGGCGGCTTGATGCCCCAGAAATCCAGGGGATGAAACATCATCTTGATGGCGATGACATTGGTGACATAACCCACCAGGCCGCTGGTCAGCGGCATGGACAGATACAACAACCAGTGCGACGAAAACTGAGCAATCGCGTTTTCCAGCATTCCCGGTTTCTCCTCGGGTGTGGCCAGCCCGCGGGGGGGCGTTTATTTATTCGAATCGGGTCGGCAGGTTTCCCAGAGTTCCCTGCCCAGTGTTGAGATTCTGAGCACACGGCGGATCATGCGCGCACCCGAACCCGGTCCGGTGTTCTTGTTGGCGGTTTCAGCAGCCTTGCGAACCTCCGCGTCGTTTTCCAGCACCTGGTACTTCATATCCAGGGCCTTGTCCTCGGGGCCGGTTTCAATCAGGTTCAGGCTGCGCAGGTGAGTGATGTAGGCCGGGGTGAATTCCCGCAGTTTGACCTGGGCAATCTTGCCGAGCGTGGAAAAATTTTCCACTACACGCTTGGGTGCGGCGCCGATTCTGGGGCCGACGCCTACATGAAGCAGGGGATGGGCCTGGCCATCCGATAACACGTTCAATATGCGCACTTCATCCGGTGTGAGTTGCTTAAGCAGCATGCTGTAGAGCCACATGCGAGCTTCTTCTTCGGTCTGGCCATTAGCCTTGGCTAGCAAATCATCCAGCAGCATGCCGGGAACGGAGCGCTGTACCTTGTTATTGCGGCTTGAGCGCGCCACCGGTACAGCATGATCTTCTGGAGGGGGTAGCCGCCGGTGGTCATCAAGGGCGTCCAGGCGCTGCTTGAGTTCGCGCAGCACGCGCAGTTCGGCGCTATGTAATTGTTCTTCGGCAAATTCGGCGCCAGGCAGGGTGCGCACCAGGCGTCCTACCCGGTCGGCCAGGCGGGAAACACCCGTTTCCCGGGGTAAATTTCTGGAAGGTTTTCTGAGTATCTTTTTCGCCACGGATTCCCCACTCAATATATGCGGTCGGCGTCCCCTGTTCGTTTCTATCATGCCAAGAAACCGGCCGCCGCGCCTGCGTTTTAATGATGACAGCCGGCAATGTTGCAGTGATTTGTGTGGCTTGCCAAGGGCCAGCGGCGGTGAAACAAAAACGGCTCCCGCAGGAGCCGTTTTCACAGAGCCGGATTTTCAGTAATTTTTCAGTAAATCATTGGAAGCATCGGCGTCGATACCATCCTTGCCCTGGATATCGTCTGCAATGAGTTTTTCCAGTTTGCCGCCAACCAGAGGCAGCTTGACATTGATGTCCCAGTTGAAGGTTTTGGTGGCGCCGCCCTCGCCATCGTCTTCGATCACCAGATCGCAATGAATCTTGCCCGGCAGGCCGCGGGGTTCCACATCCACGGTGCCGCGTCCGGTGGCGCGATTCCAGGTTTCAGTCTGTGTGGCGTGAGTGTTTTCACCCAGCACTTTCTTGGCAAAACCCGGCAGGGGGACTTCGGATTTCACCACGTAGCTGTACTTGATGCGGAACTGGTTGCCGTCATCGTCCAGTTCCAGCTGCTTGAAATCCCAGCTGCCCAGCGCGTCCTGCAAACCCTTGTGATAGGCGGGGTCGCAGAGCATGCTCAGCACGGTGTCTTTGCCTTTGTGAAATTGTTGTGAGTATGAAAACTTCATGGTCGCTCCTCCTGTTGACGACCTAGATTAAACCATGCTTGGCCGAGCAGCGTCATCCACTTGGTAGTGTGGGTGGCAGGAGAGAAAACTAACGGGTCAGGCGCAGCAGTATCTTGGCAGCGATTTGCCTGAAGACTGCATCCAGTTGGCCGGCATTGGGCGCGAAGGCCGCTACGCCCTCCGGCTGTGCCGGGTTGTAACTGGGGCTGCCGGGATCATTGGCCATGTTGCGCAGGGAGGTCTGGTTGATATTGTTGCCCAGGCCAATGCTGAAGACGAAGATGCCATCCTGTCGTGCCATCAGTGCCGAGTTCTCTGCCCTGAACAGACCTTCTTCTTCCACGTTGTTGCTATTGCGTGTGCGCAGGGACTGGTATTTGGAGGAGAAGAAATTCCGGGTTCGGTTGCGGCTGCAACTCACCGTGGAGCCGTCATCGGGGTCACGGAAGTCATCGTCACTGCTGCCGGGCACGAGTATCAGATCCATGTGCCTGCGATTGCGGCATTCCACGTTGTCCAGGAAGGAATTTGCCTGGCCGTCGGTAAAGAACACCAAGGCGCGGATAACGTTCTCGCCGGGGGAGGTGGCGATGCTGTTGATTTGCGCACGACCGATATCGATACCCCCATGCGCGTAGGTCCAGCCACTGAAGCGCAGCCGCCGCACTTCTCGCCGGATGTCGGATTTGAAGTTGTGGCCGATGGCGACATTTAATGTGGCGTGATCGGCATAGCTGCTCATGGCCACGAAATCGTTGGCGTCGTCGAAAAAGTTGATGAAAGTTTCAACCGCGCCGGGCAATGCGGCTGCGCCACCGTTGCTGTTCATGGAGCCGGAGCGGTCCAGCACCAGCGTCATGATGAGCTTGGCGCGTGCTGCCTGGGCGTTGGCCCTGACACCCACGGTGGCAAAGCCGGGCAGTAAACGCAGGAAATAGGTGTGGATACGGGCACGGCTGCTGACCGAGACACGCAGGTTGTTGTTTTCGTCGCGTTCGAAATTGACGGATACCTGCGGCTCCTCCGCCTGACGTTCCGGCAGGCTCGAAGCGGCGTAGTTCATGGCAAAGGTGTTCTCGGCCACGTCCCGCGCCACGGCCTCGCCGTCTGACAGGCTGCGTACACCCATCAGGGCAGCGGCGTCCGTACCCTTGGCCAGCGCGGCGCGGCTCATGTACCAGAAACCGACGTCGACCGTGAGTCCGAAGAACAGCAACAGCACCAGCGCGCTGATGGCGAAGGTAACGAGAACCACGCCACGTTGTTGTTTTGCCAGTTGCTTCATGTGGTTGCCTCCATCAGAAGAACGCGCTGTCGTAGAAGTTTTCGTTGAGGGTGATGTTGACCAGTTGCCCCAGTGGCGTGATGGGGCGCGAGTGATAGAAGACCTCGGCCACGTACATGTTCTGGCCGGGCAGGGGGATGGCAGTATTCGTGGCCGGGAGGGTGGCTGGACTACCTGTCCCGCTGCCGACATGGCTGCCGCCGGGACGGCCGCCATCGCCCATTTGCTTGCTGATGGTCAGGTTGCCGTTAATGTCTCTCTGTACCTCGGTCACAATCAGATAGCCGTTGGCCTGCAGGTCCAGCGGCGCCGCGGATATCTGGATGGCAGCGATGACGTCCGGCAGGTTGGTACCGCGCGAGGCGAGATTGGCGGCCTCGCGGCTCAGGTTGATCATCACCTGCTTGACCAGCACTGCGCGGCCAAAATCAACTACGCCGAACATTAACACCATCAGAATGGGCAGAATCATGGCGAATTCCACCACCGCCAGTCCGTACTGGGCGCACGGTTTTTGCAGGCACTTCACGAACGGTCCCCTGGCGGGAAGGGTTCGTTACGGAAACTGGTGCTGACCGTGAAGCTCTGTTCGCCGTCGTTGAAAAACTGGCCGATCATCGGTGTGATAAAGCGGAAGCTGTACGACATGGAGATAGTCAGGGTGTCGCCAGGGCCGCCTGCATTGTCGCTGCCGCCGCTGATGCTGCTGACGACGATGTCGCCTGGTTCCACGCCTACGCCCACGGCGGCGTCGTGTACCACCTGGCGTATGGAAGCGATGCGCGATTGCAGGGCCAGAGGGTTGCCGGGGTCCGGCAGTTGCTGGCCGGTCACACCGAAACGTCCGCCTTCGCGCATGGCGTGTTGCAGGGTGATCTGGGTGAAATACAGGCGTCCGAAATCCAGGATGCCGAAAATGAGCAGCATCATCACCGGCAGGATGATGGCCATTTCCGTGACCACCAGACCTTTGCGTGATGCACGCTTGCGCCGGGCGCCGTTACGCGTTCTTTCCCGCATGGTGACCTCCGTGTCACTGGGCAGGATGCCCTCATATACATGGATTATATCTTATTTATTTTAAAAATCCAGGGTAAACCCTGTTTTAATGGTAAATATTATAGGAGGGATAACGAGTCGGGAGAGTCGGATCGAGGATGCCGGATCAGACGTTAGTTATTTGAAGCCGTCGCGCCGTTCCCCGGCTGAGTGGCCACCGGTACCGGCACTTCTTTCAGAGGCCCGCTGCAGGGTTTCTTTCAGTATGCTCGGCAGGCCGGCGAGTCCGGAGCCCCGGGTCGGGAGCCGGGCCAGTGCCGGGGGTTGTAAATGCAGAATAGCCGTTTCGCCTTCGCCTTCGATTTTCAGATCGCCGTCACGGCTGAGTACTGACAATGCCTGGATCAGGTCGTCCGCGCGCAAGCCCAGTGCTTGCCACCAGCTTTGCAGTTGTCCGGCATGCAGGCCGGACTGGCCCTCATGCCGATCTGCAATCAAGGCCAGCGCGATTTGTGCGGCATCACTTCCTGTCAGCTGAATAGCATCCATTGGGCTCGTTCGATTTTGCAATGTGCTTCGATTATAGGCGGACAGGCAACTGGCGAGTAGTGCAGGGCAGCTTTGCGTCTTCCGCGGAAACAGCGGGCGGGGTTATTCTCCGGATGACAGGTCGCGGATGAAGAATTCCGCGTTCTCGACGGTTTGCGGGTAGGCCAGCAGGTAAATGCGAATCAGGTCGGCAACCGAATCCACTCGCATCTTTTTCATCATGCGGCTGCGGTGCATTTCCACGGTTTTCAGGCTGAGATCCAGATTTTCCGCAATTTCCCGGTTCTTCAGACCTTTGACCACGTATTCCAGCAACTGGCTTTCCCGCCGGGTCAGAGCCTCGATTTTTTGTCGAGCGCTGGTAGCAGCCGTCTGTTTGCGCCGCTGTTGCCGGTTACGCTTGAGGGCTTCTCTCAGATTCTCCAGCAGGGTCTGTTTGGAGAATGGTTTGGTCAGGAAGCCGACGGCGCCGGCCTGAATGGCCTGTACGGCCGTCGGTACATCGGCAAATTCGGAAATGAAGATAAAAGGCAGGCGTTCACTGCCGCCATTGATCTTTTTCTGCAGGTCGATGCCGCTCATGCCGCCCAGGAACAGTTCGCTGAGCAGGCAACCAGGTTGGCTGTCGTCCCAGTGCTGCAGAAATTCCTCGGCGCTGGCATAGCCTGCGGAAGGAATGGACATGGCCTTGAGAAAGCTCTGCAGCGATTCCCGCAATACCGGGTCGGGGTCAATGATAAATACCGTGCCTTCTGCTTGCATACCGGGTAAACCCTTGGTCCAGTGTGATTAATAGCACATGTATCCCTGTAGGGCAAGGAGTACATACCGCCATTGATGCTTGCGGAAAGGCGGCGGCGCAGATATTCCAGCCAAAGTGGTACAGATACCGGTGGATAACTGACTGATTCTCATAAGTTAAAAAATAAATACAGGGTATACCCTTGACATTTGAATACTAATGCATGATATTTCCCCTATCTGGTATTGGAATACACGGTAACCATCCTGGTTCAAGATTCAGATACCGGATAAACGAGTAGGACAGTGGGCGGCGTCCCCTTGTGATTCGATGGATTGAATGGACGCAAAAATACCCAGCCTCTCTTTACTTGGCATGCCAAAGGAGATGAACCATGTCCATTAAAGAAGCTGTACTGCGATTTATTCGCGACGAAGAAGGCCTGACGACCGTGGAATACGCCGTGGCCGGTGGGCTGATTGCCGCTGTTGTGATTGCCGCCTTCGTACTGCTGGGCGGTACCGTCAACGACAAGATCCGCGGCATTAACGACAATCTCAACTAGCAGTCAGGCAACCGGCCGGGGAGTCCGGCTCCCCGGCGGTTCACCTGACCGAACAGATTGGCGGTGTACGCATGTTTGCCCTGACCCTGAACCCGGCGCTGCTGGTGCTGTTGGCGAGCATGCTGGCGGTTTCGCTCTGGCGGGATGCGCGCCACCACCGTATTGATAACTGGATTACGTTCACCGGTGCCTTTCTCGGCATTGCCGTACAGGGCGGTCTTGCCGGTGCGAGCGGGGCTATGCAGGCGGCTGCCGGTGGCGGCGTTGGCTTGCTGGTGCTGCTACCGTTTTACATGCGCGGCGGCATGGCTGCTGGCGACGTAAAGCTGATGGCTGCGGCCGGCACATGCCTGGGCCCGTTGGCCGCCTTCTGGGCAGGAGCTTATACCCTGGTGACCGGGGCGTTTCTCGCCCTGTTGTTCGTCGGCGTCCGCGGTGGCCTCGGCCAGACCGTGGGGCATATGCGACGCCAGTTCCGGGGTTATGCCCTGACGAGGGTATGGGTACCGGCAGCCAGCCATTCAGTTCTTTCACAGCGTTTCCCGTACGCCGCGGCGATAGCCGGGGGTTGTTTGTTGCTGGTCTTTGCGGGCCTGCCGCCGGGATTCTAGAACAGCGGATTGATAAGGAGATCACCATGGCCAGTAAACGCAATTCCATCATGTTTTTCGGATTGGCCATTGCCCTCGGTCTGGTGGCTGCATTCATGGCACAGCGCTGGGCGCAGCAGCGCCTCGTGGATGCGCAGGCCCAGGTGGCCAGCACGCAGACCAGAGTGGTGGTTGCGGCCGGCGTCATCGAATTCGGCAAGCGTATTGAGGAGGCTTCCATCAAGCAGGTGGCCTGGCCGATCGATGCTCAGCCTGAAGGTGCCTTCCATGATACCGGCCAGGTGGTGGGCATGGTTTCCAAGTACCACATTTTGCCCGGCGAGCCGGTACTGGCCGCGCGGGTGGCTGATCCTAAAACCAGCCCCTTGCTGGCTGGCCTGATCGAACCCAACAAACGTGCGGTGGCGGTACGGGTCGACGACGTGGTCGGCGTGGCCGGATTCCTGCTGCCCGGCAGCCGCGTGGATGTGGTGGCTTCCAAGCCCGTGGAAAAGAGCCAGGAATACAGCACCAAAACCATACTGCACAACCTCAAGGTGCTGGCGGTGGATCAGACTGCCTCCGCCGGCAGTGAGGAACGACCGGTGGTGGTGCGGGCGGTGACGCTGGAAGTGGATCCAGCCCAGGCTGAACTGCTGGTCAAGGCTACCAGTGAAGGCAGCGTGCAACTGGCGTTGCGCAATCCAGAAGACCAGGCGATTCCGCAGGTGGCGGAGGTCAAGCCCGAAGCCAAGCGCGTGGTGGTGAGGCGTGCGCCATCCACCGGCAGCCAGGTGACCATTATTCGGGGCACCCAGGTCAATACACAGAAGACACGTCGCTGATCGCGAAGGAGTCGAGCCATGGAACGGAATACGACAACAAAAGACAACGACCCCGGCAGTTTCCTGAAATTGCTGTGGCCTCTGTTTCTGCTGACCATGCTGGCACTGGAAAGCTTGCTGGCGCCTCCCGCCAATGCAGCGGACAGGGCATTGTCAGTATCGCTCAACAAATCCGTCACGATGTCCCTGGACAAGCCCGCCAAACGGGTTTCGGTTGGCAATCCCGGCGTGGCGGATATTGTGATGTTGCGTGGCAACGAAGTGCAGGTGGTGGGCAAGGCACTGGGCGCGACCAATGTGGTGATGTGGGATGGCAGCGACCGGGTCATGTCGACTTATACGGTGGAAGTCACGCATGACCTGGCGACCCTGAAGCAGAAGCTGCATCAGCTCATGCCCAAGGAAAGTATCGAAGTGCGTTCTGCGCAGGAGAACATCGTGCTCAGTGGCGAGGTGACCAATCTCAGCCGCATGCAGGCGGCCAAGGCATTGGCTGAAAGCTTCATTCCGGAGTGCATCGAGTCCGAAACCCAGGGCGACGAAGGCAAGCGTAGTGTCGAGGCTCTGCCGGGCGCCGGTCAGGGCCGGGACTGTGACAAGGGCAGCGTGGTCAATCTGATGCAGGTGGGCGGCGCCCAGCAGGTGATGATCGAAATCAAGGTGGCCGAAGTGGCCCGCACCATGCTCAAGAAGCTGGACTCGGATTTCAATATCTTCAACCTGGGCAACAAGGCCGGTATCGGCGCAGTGCAGGGCGGTGCGAATTTTCCCAACGCGCTGGATCCCAACGGTCTGGAAGTACCGTTGCAGGGCGCGCTGAATGGCAATGCCGGCCCAATCGGGCCTGTGGTGGACAAGTTTGATCCGGTGACACCCTCGATCGAGGGCAGCGGCATCTTCCTGAGTTACCTCAGCGGAGACCTGTTCCTGCAGGCGGTGCTGGACATTTCACGCCGCAAGGGCCTGGCCAAGATACTGTCCGAGCCGGTGCTCACCACACTGAGCGGTCAGCAGGCCGAATTCCTGTCCGGCGGTGAGTTTCCCATTCCGGTACCGCAGGGCAACAGTAATTCCGTGACTATCGAATTCAAGGAGTTCGGTGTCGGCGTGAAATTCCTGCCGGTAGTACTCGATTCGGGACGCATCAACCTGAAGCTGAATATCGGCGTCAGCGAACTGTCGCAGGACAACAATGTGGCGCTGTCGCCGAGCGGCACCAACGGCAGCTTCGTGATCCCCTCGCTGACCAAGCGCAGCGCGGTCAGCACGGTGGAACTGGCGGATGGCCAGACCATCGGCATCGCCGGACTGATCAACGATAACGTGCGCCAGTTTGTGGACAAACTGCCGGGCCTGGGCGATATCCCCGGCCTGGGCGTGCTGTTCCGCAGCCAGGAATTCCTGGCCGGGCAGACCGAACTGGTGATCTTCGTGACACCGCATCTGGCCAAACCGATTGAGGCGGCCGATGTGCGCCTGCCCACCGACAGCTTCGTGCCGCCCAGCGACCTTGAGTTTTACCTGATGGGCCGCATGGAAGCGCGCGAAGGCCAGGCACCTCGCATCCAGAGCTCGAAAGGTGGCGTGGAAGCCGCCCGCTTCGGGCATGACCTATAGGAGTCAGCCATGCATATCTTCAACACAACGATGATCCTGCCGTTTGTGGCATTCACGGCTGCCGTGCTACTGGCAGGTTGCGCCAGCACCGATGCCACGCGGGTGGAAGAGGACTTCGGAACGTCGGTGCGACAGATGGTGGATGCCCAGATCTATGATCCGGAAGCCGCAAAAAACCCGCGCAAGGATCCGCCCATGGGGCTGGATGGCGTACAGGCCGAAGCGGTGCTGGATGTCTATCGCGAGCATGTGGGTGATCCCGAAGAAGTGACCGAAACCCTGCGCATCGAGATAAGCGAGTAGGTCCGGGAGCAGCATTATGAACAAGCACATCGTTCTCGTCGCCAGTCCAAGCGGGGCATTCTGTGACCGGGTGAAAACCATGCTCGAGGCGCAGGGCGGCCTGGAGGTTAAAAGCCACGTCATGCTCAATGGTGGTGCGGATTTCTCCGCCCAGGCGGATACTGCCGCTGATCTGTTGATTCTGGACCTGGGCGAACAGGGCAGCGACCAGATGCTGGTGCACTGGGCCGGTATACCGGGTGAGCGGCCGCCCATGATTGTCGTGGGTCCGGCCGATGATGCGCAGCTGATGCGGCATGCCATGCAGGCAGGTGCGCGGGATTATCTGGCACATCCTGTACCTGGCGACGAATTGCCGTCGGCGGTGCGACAGGTGCTGTCGCAGTTGCGGCAACCTGGTACCGAGATTGTGGGCCGTGGCCGCCTGACTGCGGTCGTGAATGCCAAGGGCGGTTCCGGCGCATCGGTGATCGCCGCCAACCTGGCTCATATTCTCACCGCCTTTCTGGAGCGGGAGACAGCGGTGCTCGACATGGACTTGCAGTTCGGGGCGTTGCCGTTGTCTTTCGACTTGCAGACACGGCATAACGTGGTGGATGTCATCGGTGCGGTGGAACAGCTCGATCCGGTGGCGTTGCGGGGATATATGACCCGTCACCAGAGTGGCCTGGATGTACTCGGCAGCATGTCAGACCAGCTGGTGATGCCTTGGGAAGTATCCAGTGCGGATGTGCGCAAGCTACTGGAACTCGCGGTGCAGACTTATGACCATGTTGTGGCGGACCTGTCGCGGGATATCAATCCGGTGACTGGTGTTGTACTGGGCTCTGCAGACCGCGTGCTCGTGGTCATGCAACAGAGTTTTGCGCATCTGCGGGATGCCAAACGCATGTTTGAGTTGCTGCGTAACTACCTGGGTGTCCCCAGCCAGAAGTTGACTCTGGTGGTCAATCGCCACACAGATCGCAACTCCATCACGGTGGACGATGTGCGTGATGCGGTGCATCCGGCCGAGGTGATGTTCGTGCCGAATGATTATGTCAATGTCACCAACGCGCTCAATGTCGGTCTGCCCTTGCTGCAGACGGCAAAGGGTGCGCCCATTACTCGTGCACTGTGCAATATGGCCGAGCGGGTGGACGCCGGTCAGCAGGCCAAGCCGCCGCAGGACGGACAGAAAAAACCGCCTACACGCTGGCATCTTCCGCGGCTGCTGGGCTTAAGCGGTTGAGGTGGCCCGGATGAACCTTGCAGGCAGCCTCTTCGGTCGAGAAAAAACACAGCCGCAAACTGTGGTTGCACCGGCTGACAAGGCGGCTGCGGAGCCCTGGGTGCCCAGCCACCAGGAGCAGGAGTGGCTGCAAATCATTCACCAGGGTCTGCTCAAGCAACTGGATCTGGCGCGTCTGGGAGACATGGACGAGGTTGCCGCGCGGCAGGAAATCCGCGAACAGGCGCAGCGCATGATGAACGAGCAGTCCGCGCCCCTTTCAGCACCTGTTCGCCAGCAATTGGCGCGACGCATTGAGGACGAGATTCTGGGTCTGGGGCCGCTGGAGCCGTTGCTGGTGGCGGCGGACGTGTCGGACATTCTGGTCAATGGGCCGGACAGTGTATATGTGGAACGTAACGGTCGCCTGGAACCGAGTGAGATCAGATTCCGCGACGAGGCTCATCTGATGATGATCATCGACAGGATCGTCACTCGTGTCGGGCGGCGTATTGATGAGGCATCACCCATGGTGGATGCCCGGCTCGCCGACGGTTCGCGCGTTAATGCCATCATCCCGCCGCTGGCGCTGGACGGCGCCATGCTCTCCATCCGCCGTTTCGCCGTGGATAACATGACCGTTGCCGATTATGTACGTATGGGAAGCATGACCGAAAACATCGCCCGCGTGCTGGAAGGGATAGTGCGCGGTCGGCTGAACGTGCTGATTTCCGGCGGTACCGGTACCGGTAAAACGACCCTGTTGAATTTGCTGTCAAGCTTCATTCCCGTTACTGAACGCATTCTTACCATTGAGGACTCGGCGGAGTTGCGTCTGCAACAACCGCATGTTGGCCGGCTGGAAACGCGACCGTCCAATATTGAAGGCCGGGGTGAAATTACCCAGCGTGATCTGGTGCGTAACGCTCTGCGTATGCGGCCCGACCGCATCATCGTCGGCGAGGTTCGCGGCAGTGAGGCGCTGGATATGCTGCAGGCGATGAACACCGGGCATGATGGCTCGCTCACGACCGTACACGCCAATTCGGCCCGAGACGCCCTGTCGCGCATCGAGAACATGGTGGCCATGGCCGGCGTTGATCTGCCGACGCGCACGGTGCGCTCACAGATTGCCTCGGCCATTGATGTGGTGATGCAACTCGAGCGCATGGAGGACGGCAAGCGCCGCCTGGTCAGCGTGCAGGAAATTCAGGGAATGGAAGGCGACATTATCACCATGGCCGAGATATTCCGTTTCGAGCGCCATGGCATCGATGACGAAAATCATGTGCTTGGTCAGTTTCTGGCCAGCGGTGTGGTGCCGAACTTCCACGATCATCTGCGCCGGCGCGGCATTGAACTCGACCTGGCGCTGTTCGAGCCTTCCAGGGAACTATAGGAGGCTGTCATGGACACCTACACCTGGCTGATTCCCCTGCTGGTCTTTCTTGCTGTAACGGCGCTCATGCTCATGATTGCCAGTATGCTCGGCGGCGCTAACGAGCGGCGCCTGCGGGAAAGGATGCGGCGCATCAATCAGCAGGGTGAGCGCGAGCAGCCGCGCTCATTGTTGCGCGAGCAGTATTTGCGTGAGTTGACGCCGCTGGAGCATATGTTCGAAAGCCTGCCGGGCATGGAACATGTTGAAAAACTCTGTGAGCAAAGCGGTCGTCACGTTCCGGCCTACCGGGTGGTGCTGCTGTCTATGGGACTGGCCCTGCTGGCCGCAGCGGCGGTGCTGCTGATGGGACGGCCGTTGCTGGCGTTGCTGGCCTTTGCCTGTGTGCTGCCCTTGCCTTATGCCAAGCTGGTGAAAGAGCGCAATGAACGCATGTCCCGTTTTGAAGATCAGCTGCCAGATGCACTGGATGTTATGGGCCGCGCATTGCGTGCCGGCAATCCTTTCAATGGCACCTTGAAAGTGGTGGCAGATGAGATGGATGACCCCATCGCTACCGAATTCGCCATTACCTTTTCCGATCTGAATTACGGCGTCAGCGTGAAGTCGGCTTTTCTGGCCTTGCTCGAAAGAGTGCCCAACGTGAGTCTGGCCGCGATGGTGACGGCGGTCATGGTACAACGCGAAACCGGCGGCAATCTGGCCGAAATCCTGGACCGTATCTCGAGTATTTTGCGGCAGCGGCACCGTTTTCGCCGCCGTCTGCGCAGTCTGACCGCCGAGGGGCGCATGTCGGCATGGGTGCTGATTCTGATGCCCTTCGTTCTCAGCGTTGTGCTGACTATCATTGCGCCGGATTATCTGCCACTCATGACCGAAGACCCACTCGGGATCAAGCTGATTGTGACCGCGCTGCTGGTGATGGCATTTGGCGTGTGGTGGATACGACGCATTATCCGGGTGCGCTTCTAGTGACCGGTCCGGAGGAGAAGCGATGAACAGCGATCTCTTTATTGTTCTGCTGACTCTGGCAGCAGGAGCTGTGGTGATGCTGGCGACCTACGCCGGGTTGAGCGTGGTGAATGCGCGCAACAATCCCCTGCAACGCCGCCTGGCGGCACTGAGCAAGGCGCCGTTGGCGCACAAGGCTGCCAAGTCGCATCGGTTCGGCAAGGCGCTGGAGCCGCTGGCGCCCTATCTGCTGCCGAAGCGGGAAAAGGAACGTGAAACGGTGCGCCTGCAGCTGATCCGCGCCGGGTACCGCTCGCAGAGTGCGGTGCTGGTGTTCTACGGCATCAAGGTGCTGTGCATTCTTGTCATGCCGGCGGCCATCGTGACCTGGCTGTTGCTGTCTTACGATCTGCACTGGGCCGCGGTAATGCTGGCCGGCGCTTCCTCGGCGTTTATCGGCATGCTGGTGCCTAATCTGCATATCCGCAACCGCACCGGGGCGCGCCACCGGGAAATGCTCAATGCCCTGCCGGATGCGCTGGATCTACTGGTGTCCTGCACCGAAGCAGGATTGGGTCTGAACGCTGCACTTCAACGTGTCTCCAAACAGATGGATATCAGCAGTCCGCTGCTGGCCTCCGAACTGGAACAGGTGAATGCCGAGATTCGCGGCGGTGTCGACCGCATTGAGGCCCTGCGCGATCTGGCCTATCGCACCGGTCTGGATGAAATCCGCGGTCTGGTCTCTCTGCTTTCGCAGAGCCTGAGATTCGGTAGCTCAATTGCGGAAATCCTGCGCATCTACGCCGAGGAGTTTCGTGACCGTCGCATGCAGCGCGCCGAGGAACAGGCGGCCCTGGTAGGCACCAAGCTGATTTTTCCGCTGTGTTTCTGCATCTTCCCGGCCTTTTTCATCGTAACCGTTGGCCCGGCTGTGATCGGTGTGATCCGGGCCATGGCCGAATCGAATTTCTAGCATGAGCAAGGAGGCTTGTCATGAAACAGATCAACCGTAACCCCGTCACATGGTTGCCTCCGGGACTATTGCTGTTGGTTATGTTGAGTTCGGGTTGTGCGGCTATGGCCTCGCGGCCGACGGAAACAACCGTGAAGAATGATGTGCAACAGGCTGCGAGCGAGGAAGCGTCTGCGGATGCTGCCCTGCGGGCCGGTAATGAAAACAAGGCTTTGATGGGTTATGTGGCTGCCTTGCAGCTGGATCCGGAGAATGCCGGCATCCGCTACAAAATTGGCCAGATTCATATGCGGCGCGAGGATTATCCAGCCGCCGCCCAGGCCTTTGGCGATGTGCTGAGAACGCAACCCCGACATGCTGGGTCGCTGGAGGGCATGGGCCTGATTCTGCTGAAAAACCGTAAGCTTGATCAGGCCGGAGATCATCTGCAACGTTCGGTGGCGCTGGACGGTCAGCGTTGGCGTGCCTACAACGGCCTTGGCGTAATTGCCGATCTGCGGCGTACGCCGGATACCGCTCGGACCTATTACCAGAAAGCGCTGGCACTGCAACCTGAAGTGTCCATGCTGCATAACAATCTTGGCTATTCACGTTATCTCGCTGGTGACTACCGCATGGCCGTACTCCACTTCGAGCGTGCGCTTGCAGCCGATCCTGATAACCGCACGGCCTGGGCAAACCTGGCGCTGGCCCGGGTACGTCTGGGAGACGAGCAGGGCGGTGTGACCGCCTTTGTGGAAATCATGGAGCCGTACCGGGCGCATAACAATGTCGGCTATCTGCTCTATATGAGTGGCCAGAGCGACAAGGCTCGCGCCCACCTGGAGCAGGCCATTGAGCTGTCACCCAGCTACTATGCGCTGGCCCAACAGAACCTGGAACGGGTAGGTGTGGCGCAGACCGGCAAGTAGGGGTTCCTGTCTGCCGATTCCTTAAGGGCGGTGGCATCGTTATGATGTAAATAAAACCATTCACTTACAGGAGAGTGAGCGATGCATGCCGGGAAATTCCCTCAACGTCTGCTTTTGTCTGGGCTGCTGGCCTGTCTTCCATTGCTGGCCCAGGCCGGAGAAGCTGAAATCCAAGGGGTCTATGAGCGCAGCTGCAAAGCCTGTCACGGCACTCCCGCAACCGGAGCCCCGCAGACTGGTGATGCCCAGGCCTGGGCGCCGAGAGTTGCCCAAGGAGCGGACATTCTGCTCGACCACACCATCGACGGTTACAAGGCCATGCCGCCCATGGGTATGTGCATGGATTGTACGGAAGACCAGTTTCTGGCCCTGATCGAATATATGTCCGGAACCAGCCTCGATTAAATAAATCCGACAAGGGATGAGTTTATGGCGCTGACACGCAGGCAACTTATTGCTCGTATGAGTGCTCTGGCAGCACTGGCTGCCGGTGGCGGCTGGCCGCTAGCAGCAACGGCGCGTCGCAAGCGCATCATGGTGTGGCGTAACTGGTCGGGCGCGCAGCAATGCGTTCCGGCCGAGCGTTTTGCGCCAGGCGATGAAATGGAACTGGCTGACTGGCTACGTGCTACACCGTATTCGGTACGGCCGGTGGGCGCCGGTCATTCTTTCAGCGCAGTGGTGCCGACCGATGGCGCCTTGCTCACGCTGGCGCGCATGCAGGGGCTGATCAGCCATGATGCCGATAAGCACCAGGCTGAGTTCCATGGCGGTACGGCCATGGCAACCATGGGGCCGGCGCTCAAGGAGGTCGGTCAGGGCATGCTCAACATGGCCGATATCGACTACCAGACCCTGGCCGGCGCATTGGCCACTTCCACACACGGTACCGGCATCGGTTTCGGTTCCTATTCAAGCAACATCACTGGCCTTCGTCTGGTGACGGCTGGCGGTGAAGTGATTGATTGCGACGCCGACAACCGGCCCGAGGTATTTAATGCCGCCTGCGTTTCCCTGGGAGCGTTGGGGGTGGTGACAAGGGTGCGTTTGCAGAATCGCAGCGCCTTCCGGCTGAAGGAGCGTATGTCGGTTGAGAAGACCGAGGATCTGCTGGACAACATCGACAGCCTGGTGAGGGAGAACCGCCATTGGGAAATGCAGGTGGTAACGCATTCCGACTATGCCGCTTCGATCTCTCTTAATGAAACCGACGAGGAACCGACGCCGGTGGAAGAGGGCGCCAGTGAAGGCGGTAACGAATATCTCTACTGGATGCAGAAAGCCGACCAGTATGGTCGCGATGCGCCGGGCGCACGCCGCGCCTTGCTGAATCTGGTGGCCGGCTTTGCTGATTTCGAAGAGCGGGTCGGCGAGTCCTGGGAGATTTACGCCAATGTGCGTGATGTGCGGTTTAATGAAATGGAGTACTCGGTACCGGCCGAAGCGGGTCCGGCCTGTCTGCGAGAAATCATCCAGACCATCAACGAGCAGCAGTTACATACCTGGTTTCCGATTGAATACCGGTATATCAAGGCCGATGAAATTCCCATCAGCATGTTTGAAGGCCGTGACAGCTGTGCAATCTCCATTCACCAGCACTACAGCCAGTCCTGGCACGAATACTTCGGTGCTATCGAAAAGATTTTCTGGAAGTATGAAGGGCGACCGCACTGGGGCAAGTTGCACAGTCTGAATGCCCGGCATCTGGGATCGCTTTATCCACGCTGGGAAGAATTCACCGAAGTACGTCAGGCGCTTGATCCGCAGGGCAAGTTTCTGAATGGGCATCTGCGCAGTCTGTTCGGAGTGACGTAGTGAAGCGTCGGCATTTCGTGCTGGGGGCGGCTGCGGCGGCAGCCGGCGCATGGGCGTTGCGCCCAGGGGATGAGGGCGCGCCCTACGAAGACTACTTTGCCCGTCTGAATGAAGAGCTGAAACAACACGGGCCCATGCGTCCGGTCATGCTGGTCGATCTGGACCTGCTGGATCGGAACATTGAGCTGATTAATCGATCCATGCAGGTCACCCGTATGCCCCGGGGCTACCGGGTGGTGGCCAAGTCCGTGCCTTCAGGCAAGATGATCGACTATGTGATGCGGCGCGCAGGCACCCGACGGCTGATGGCTTTTCATCAGCCATTCCTCAATGAACATGCCCGCCTGTATCCGCAGGCCGATATCCTCTTGGGCAAGCCCATGCCGGCGGGAGCTGCGGCATTGTTCTACCGGCAACATCGAGGCGACTTCGATCCGGCGCACCAGTTGCAATGGCTGGTGGACACGCCTGAGCGCATGAGCGAATACCTGGCGTTGGCACAGGGCCAGGATTTGCAGATGCGCATCAATATTGAAATCGACGTAGGCCTGCATCGCGGAGGCGTATTGCCGGGTAGCCAGCTGGCAGCGATCTGCGATCTGATTCAGGCGAATCCCGATCATCTGACCTTTTCCGGTTTCATGGGCTACGACCCGCATGTAGTGAAGGTGCCTGGGCTGCTGGCTTCAAGGTCGGAACTGCTGGAGCGCGCCATGCGGATTTATGATGCCGCGGTGTCGCAGGTCAGGCAGGACTATCCCCGACTGTGGAATAACGGTGTGGGCCTGACGCTCAATACGGCAGGCAGCCCGACCTATAAGCTGCATGAAGGCGAAACGCTGTCCAACGATATTGCCGTGGGTTCGGCACTGGTGAAACCCACCGATTTCGACATTGATACCCTGGAGCAGCACAGGCCGGCCGCCTTTATTGCCACGCCGGTGCTCAAATCCACGGGCGAAGTCGAGATCCCGGGACTTGATGAAAAATCCCGGTTACTGTCCTGGTGGGATGTAAATCAGCGCCGCACGTATTTCATTTACGGTGGATACTGGAAAGCAAGGTTGCATGCTCCCGGTGGTTTGCGTCACAACAGCCTCTACGGGCGCAGCACCAATCAGGAAATGGTGACGGGCTCGGCGGCTACAGCGCTCGGCGTCAACGATCATGTCTTTCTGCGCCCGACACAGAGCGAATTTGTTTTTCTGCAGTTCGGTGATCTGCTGGCGGTACGGGGTGGGCGGATTGTGGAGAGCTGGCCGGTTTTTGATCAGTCTCAGGCATGAGCTGTTTTGCTCAGTACGCCAACGCGGGAGCAATGCTTGCAGGGAGCGGACTGCGGAAAGGTTTTTGCGGCTTCGCGTACGGCATATTCGATGTCGGTGAACTCACCCAGAGGCAGCACGTCTTCGAAGTTCGGGAAGCGGTCACAGCCGGCCTTGTGAACCTCATGCAGGCCGTCAGGCTGCATCAGCATATTGACGTAGTAGCGTGGCATTAACACCTCCTGCCGTTTTTTATTCTTGCCCTGGGCGTCTGGCCCCAGGTGGCACGTTGATCCTTGCCATTTATGATGCATGGGTCGTGCCAGTACGGCTATTAGCTAATAGTCTAGGTCGGCGATTAGCCGTTTGGTTAATGCCTGCCAGCTACGGGGCAGCCTGTCTATCGGCCTGTGGTGACAAATTTTGTCAGTTTTCCCTTGCTAGCAGTCGTATCCAGGCAACTTGCGATCGAGTTTGCGTAACAGCCCTGGCCAGGCCAGGGCGCCGCCCAGCCCTTTGGTGACGCGTTCAGCCTGTTCACGGATGCCCTCCACAATGGGCTGGGCCACATGAATAAGTTCGCGGTTGCCGGCCAGAGCGCGCACCTGGATGAGGCAGGCGGCCTCGAACAGGTACATGAACAGGAAAGCGTCTGCGACTGTCGGGGCGCAGGTCAGCAGTCCGTGATTGCGTAGCATAAGAAAGTTGCGGTCGCCCAGGTCGGCGACCAGCCGGGGTTTCTCGTCTTCGTTCAGAGCCACCCCCTCGTAGTTGTGGTAGGCCAGGGAAGCCAGGACAAACAGAGACTGTTGCGACAAAGGCAACACGCCATCTTTTTGCGATGAGACAGCGACGCCATTCAGTGAATGGGTATGCATGACGCACAAGGCATCTTCGCGCGCTGCGTGGATGCAGCTGTGGATGGTGAAGCCGGCCGGATTTACCGGATAGGGCGAGTCCATTACCTTTTCGCCATGCAGGTCGATTTTCACCAATGAGGAGGCGGTGATTTCGTCGAACATCATGCCGTAGGGGTTGATCAGGAAATGATGCTCCGGGCCGGGCACGCGAGCCGTCAAATGAGTGAATACCAGGTCATCCCAGCCGTAGAGCGCTACCAGTCGGTAGGCCGCGGCCAGATCCACCCGCCGCTGCCATTCTTCTTCTGAAACCTGTGATTTGATATCGCTCATGTCAACTCCTCAAGGGCATGCCTGTCCACTTGCCTGAATGGTAAACGGTGCGGAAACGCCCTCGAAATTTTCCAGCGGTAGCAGCAGCGTCTGTGCTGCGCCTTCATGCCGGAAACGATAGGTGCCGGCCGGGGTATTGGCGGGCACATGCCAGACGGCTTCGGCCGTGGATGGACCGACTTCCGGTATTTCGATGGGCAGCGGCGAGGGAATGCTCGGGTGCCAGACGAACCACAGTTGCGGGTCCTTGTCTGTGCTGACTATCTCCCATTGTTCTTCTCCAATCTGGCGCTCCACGTAGACATAGCTGGACTGGATTTTCAGATCATTGCGCGGATGGGCGGACTGGAATTCGGCACTGACGGATTCGCCGGCAGTCAGCGTTTCCGGTGGTTGCCGGGTGACGTCGCCGAAAGCGGTGCCCAGACCCGGCAGGTCTGACGGGATATAGGGTGTGCGTTGCAGGATCGGCGTGCCATCCACATAGGCCGGACCATCGGGGGCGACCGTACCGTCGGCCAGGGTCTGCGCCAGGCGGCGGCTTTCCTGTTGCACGGCGGCCAGCGACCAGGGGCCGTAGAGTGTGGAGCCGCCTTCGTATTGCTGTGAGGCGTATTCTTCGCGCGTGGTCAGGTAATGCGAGTAGTCATTGACCAGGCCGGCCACCACGATGGTATCGATGCCGACGGGCGCCAGGATAGGAAACAGCAGTTTCTGGATACGCCGGGCCGACATGGTGGTGACTTCCCAGGGGATACCCAGCAGCGCCAGATTACCCAGCCGGAATAACTGGAAGGGCAGGATATGCGGCTCCGCAGACAGCGGCGGGCCCACGGCGAACAGGACCGGTTTTTCGGCATGGCAGGACAGATCCAGTAGCGGCTGTTGATCCAGGTTGCAGAGCACCGCGGTGGAGGCCAGGTTGGGCGGAATCAGGCCCATGCTGCCCGCCATGATGTCGTCTACAGCAGCCTGGATCAGATCCGGACTGTCGTTGCAGCTGATGCCCTCATGGGTAAAGCCGGGACCATCCTCGGCACCGGCCCCGAAAGCCGGACCCAGTGCCGCCAGGCAGGTGCGTTTTTCCGCAGCATCAAGTTCCGCCGGATGCTGCAGGCTGCCGAGTACGGCCGCATCGGTCACCGTGACGCTGTCCATCTGCACGTGGAAGAAACGGTAATCAACGGGACCACGCAAGGCTGCACCCCGGGTATAGAGTTCAAGCGCCTTGGCCAACTGCTTGGTGCCCGAGATGGCTGCCGATTCAAACGGATCGGCGCCTCCGCCTCGGGTGGGGTCGGGATGCGGGCGTTCCACAATAAAAATATTGGGCGAGGCATCACCCTCGTCTTTCTGGGCAAAGGCGGCCACGAAATTATCCTCGCCGGCTTCTGCCTGACCCTCGCTGTGCATGATGCGTTCGAAACCCAGCGAGGCGTAGCCCTTGTTGTCCGAACTGACGAGCGTCGTTTCCGGGCCGACGACGGTGGGATGCACGCCGAACCAGTTGATCACGCCCACCGCCGACCCGTCTTCACGCACCAGGTTGAGTTGCACCATGCGTTTGTCGGTATCCACCACTTCGCCGCGCTCGTTGAGAAATTCGTTGCGTTCGGCTTCCGGGTTTCTCTCAAAGGCGGGCAGGGAACGGTTGATATTGGTATTGAGCAACTCGCCCACCGCCATGCGGATTTCTGCCGTTTCCGGATGAGCCTCGATATTGGCATGTGCCTGACGGATGGCTTCGACAATGCCGTTGACGATGGTTTCCAGTACCAGTGGGTCAAAGCCGAGATGCAGCAGGTTGAAGGCTTCGTGATGTGAATAGCCGGCTGGTCCGTTGTGTGTGTGCGTGGCCGATAGCATCACATTGTCCGGCCCGTAATGTTCGGCCAGTTCCGGGTCGTCGGCTATGGCCTGTAACACCCCGTGACGTACCGAGCCGAACACCATGCCGGTATCGCTGGATACGAACAGCACCCGCTTGCCATTGCAGGCTGATTCCAGGGCGAAAGCACGCGCAAACTGGCGCATGTGCAGGCCGTTGAACACCTGGGTAGGCGATTCCCAGCCCATGCCACTGGTATTGGCTACCGGTCCCGTGATGTCATGCAGGCCGGAGCCGAAGCGGAAGTTCCGGCTGTTACTGCAATCGATATTGCTTTGGGTAACTGTCGGTACCGGTACTGCCAGGCGCTGGCCGGGGGCGTCGATATCACTACCTACCTGCAAATAGGGGCTTTGCCTGATGCAGCGGGCCATGGCGGCATCATTGAATGCGGCTGTTCCGCGGGCGCCGTTATCGGAAGATGAATCGTTGTCACAGGCGGACAGGAGGAATGAAAGGGCCAGACCCGCCAACAGGCTGATCCGGAAGTGGCGGTAACCAGGCATAAGGTCTCCTGCAGAATTCTGTTATATCCCGATATCTTAGCCGGGCCTTTGGCAGCTTGCAGACTGTATTGAGTAGCTGCTTGATTCCCATCGTTAAAGTAGGCTTAATGGGAGACAGTGATCACAGCAATTTTTGCTGGACGGCATGGGATAAAAAAGAATGTCGGATGACCTGAGTCGGCGTCAGCTCAAGACGGGCGAAACCCTTTACAGTCAGGGTGATGCCGGTGATTGCGGTTATCTGATTGAAAGCGGCAGCCTCGCGCGGTACAGCGGCTCCGGGACCAGCAAGCAGTTACATGCCATTCACTACGCTGGTGATTTCCTTGGCGAAATGGCTCTGCTGGGGCAGCGCATACGCACGGCCACCGCCGTAGCCAGAGAAGATTCGCAGGTGCTGATCGTGCGCCGGCAGGACATCGACAAGCGTCTGTCGGAAAGCGACCCCTTGCTGCGCGAATTCCTCATCACGATTCTCAGTGATATGCGCAACATGCTCATCTCCAACTGGGATGTGACCAAGTCTTCTGCGGAAGGTCTGGCATCTGCCGTGCGTCAGTTGCAGGATGTGGAAAGCATGATGCGCGGCCTGGAAAAAAGCGAATTCGTGCTTTATTACCAGCCCATTGTGCGTCTGGACAATATGAAAGTCGCCGGCGTGGAGGCGCTGATACGCTGGAACCGGCCCGAGTATGGTTTCTTGCCGCCCGCAGAGTTTATCCCGCTGGCAGAGAGTTCGGGGGCCATTGTGGAGATCGGGCGCTGGGTCATTGAGCAGGCCTGCGCTGATATGGAGCGCCTTGGCATCAATAGGATGAATGAAGATGCCGAGTCCAAATCTCCCTTCGTCAGTGTGAATCTTTCCGGTCGTCAGTTTTCCGATCCGGAACTGGCTGAAAAGGTCGGCGAGGCCATTCAGGTGCATGGCCTGGGTCCGGGGCAATTGAAGATAGAAGTCACCGAAACCGAATTGGCGCAGAATATTCAGGCGGCAAACGAGTTGCTGCTGCAATTCAAGTTGCTTGGGGTGACGGTGGCGCTGGATGACTTCGGGGTGGGGCAGAGTTCCCTGGAATATCTGCATCAGTTCCCGGCCGATACGCTGAAACTGGATCGCAGTTTTGTATCAGCTATTCACCAGGATCATACGGCCTTGACCATTGTCAGTACCGTGTCACGACTGGCCAAGGAACTGGGGATGGACACTGTGGCCGAGGGTGTGGAAAGTCAGGAACTTGCCGATACCCTGCAGGGGCTGGGCATTGACTATGGCCAGGGTTATTGTTTTGCCCGGCCGATGCCCATAGAGGATTTGGAAGTGTTCCTGGAGGAACACGGCACGATCTGATTCAGTGTTTGTGCGCTTTCTTCATCTCGTACATCTGTACATCAGCCTCATGCAGGAGTGCTTCTTCCTCTTCGGCGTCGTCAGGATAGATTGATAACCCGAAGCTGCCGCCGATTTGAACTGTAATTTCCGGATTGCCCGGCAGCGGTTCGATACTGAAAGGCTGATCCAGTGCCTGGGCGAGTTTTTCCATAACCTGTTCTGCGTCCTTGCGGTTCTGGATGTCTTCAAGCAATACGGCAAATTCGTCACCACCCAGGCGCGCCACTGTATCCGCTTCACGCAACTGGGAAGACAGTCGCCTGGCTACCGCCTTGAGTAGTGCATCTCCCGCATGATGGCCATGTTCGTCGTTCACCGGTTTGAATTTGTCCAGGTCGATGTAAATCAGCGCCATGCGTCTTTGTTCGCGGCGGGCACGCGCTAGTGCGGTTTCAAAACGGTCCATGAACAATAGGCGATTCGGCAGGTCGGTCAGGGGGTCATGGCTGGCCTGATGCCGGGCGGCTTCCTCTGCCTTCTGGCGCTCGGTGATTTCGGTTTCCAGTTCCTGATTGCGCTTGTGCAGCAGGCGACGCAGTTCCATCTGCCGTAGCTGGCTGTGATACAGGTCCAGAAATACCTCCACCTTGGATTGCAGAATGAAGGGTTCCACCGGCTTGAGGATGTAATCAACGGCCCCCAGTTCATAACCCTTTAACCGGCTTATTTCATCCTTGAAGGTGGCGGTCAGAAAAATCAGGGGCGTTTCACGCTTGCGGGAATCTTCCGACAGGGTCCGGGCGATCTGGAAACCATCCATGTCAGGCAGGTTGATGTCGAGCAGGATCAGGGCGAAGTGATTTTCGGCAATCGCGCCCATGGCATCGCGACCGGTGCTTGCCGTTATCAGTTCACAGTCCAGCTTGGTGAGGATGCCGCTGAGAATCTTCAGATTCGTGGCATTGTCTTCAACCAGCAAGACCCTGGCTTTGGCAGCCTGCTCTGTATTCATTACCTGCCGTCAATTACAAGGATTAGCCAGCAGACAATATAAAACAATGCGGGGTAAAGGGAAAAACAAATGGCTAACGATACGTGATGAGGTCGCGGTGTGGGCCCTCGAAGGCGCTGTGCTCGTTGAGTGTGGACAGGTAAGTGCCACGATGCGAGTAAATGACCTTGGTGACACCACAGTTGGCCAGTGTCCAGTTAAGCCGGAAGATATTGTCGGCGGGAATATTCATGAGGTGCTGGCAGATGGCCGTGATGGGGCCACCGGAAGTGAAGACCACAGCGGTTTTCGAGGCGCCCAGTGTGCTCCTGAGTTCTTGCAGAGCCTGAACCCGGCGCTGTTCAAAGTCCGGCCAGCTTTCAGCGTATTCGTGATCGAAGTCGCCGCTCATCCAGCGGTCGATAGCCCTGGCGAACATTTCCTGAAAAGCACGGCGGGGCTGCAGTGTGCGCGCAAGATCCGCCATCATCAGCGTGTGGCTGCGGTAAGCAGGTTTGTAACGGCGGATGATGTCCTGGTGGTCGTATTCGTTCCAGTCAGTGTTGACTTCAGGTGTTTGCTCGATGCCCATGCTATGCAGACAGTATTCCGCCGTTTGCTGATGCCGGCGCATACTGCCGCAAATGAGCCGGTCGATCACCGGTATACGTGATTTCAGGGAAGTTCCGAGTACTTTGGCTTGCTGAATGCCGGTGTCCGACAGCGCATCGTAATTACGTTTGCCGAATGAAGCCTGACCGTGACGGATAAGATAGATGGCGCCCATTGCCTGACAGCACTCAGAGTCCGCGGCGGTGTTGTTTCATCAGCTGTTTACAACGGCGATGCAGATAGTGCACAAAGATCCAGATTTTTGCGAACTCCGGATTGTCGGTTTGCTTGTGGTGATAGCGGTAGTAGATCTGCTGGCCGATGGCTGATAGCCGGAACAGGCCGTAGATTTCATAGAAGGCCCAGTTTTCGGTGTGTATTTTCATTTTTTCGCAGTAATAGTCGACCACTTCGGCACGCGTCAGCATGCCGGGCAGATGCGTCGGCTGACGGCGCACGCTGCGAGCCAGAAAATCATCATCGGCTTCCACCCAGTAGGCCAGCGTGTTGCCCAGTTCCATGAGTGGGTCGCCAATCGTGGCCAGTTCCCAGTCAAGCACGCCGATGATCTCCGTAGGCCGCTCCGGGTTCAGCACCAGATTGTCGAAACGGAAATCGTTATGTGTGATGCACAGTCGTTCGCGGCCGGGAATGTTCTCTTCCAGCCATTGCATGATGCGGCGTCCGCTGGGCACATTCCAGGTGCGCGCCTGGGTATAACGATTGCTCCAGCCTTCGATCTGGCGCCGGATATAACCGGCGCCCTTGCCGATATGCTCCAGCCCGGCTTTTTTGTAATCCACGCGGTGCAGGGCAATGAGTGTGTCCAGTGCGTTGGTGCACAGGCGGCGAACTTCGGTTTCATCCAGTTCCACCCCGCGCGGCAGATTCTTGCGCGGGATGATGCCTTCCAGGCGGCGCATGACATAGAACTCGGCGCCGATGACTGACTCGTCCTCGCAGTAGGCGATCATTTCCGGCACATAACGGTAAACCGGCCGCAGTGCCTGCTGGATGCGGTATTCGCGGCCCATGTCGTGAGCGCCCTTGGCCTTTGTGCCGGCCGGCGGGCGGCGCAGGATAAGATCATGCCCGGATCCGTCTTGCGAGGGGTAGGCCAGCCGATAGGTCCAGTTGGATGCGCCGCCCGAATACTGGGTAACCTCGGGTGTGCCTTGCAGCGCATCACCGAGCCGGCTTTTCAGCCAGGCATCCACGGCCAGGATATCCAGTTCCTCACCGCTGCGGACCGCGCCAGCGATGTCGATGCCTCTTTCGCTCATGAGGATTTTGCCAGCTGTGCGTATTTCGCCATTTCTACACGGGCAACCATGCCGCGGTGCACTTCGTCGGGGCCATCCGCCAGGCGCAGGCAGCGAGCCATGGCATAGAGCGCTGCCAGGGGGGTGTCATGGGAAACGCCGCAGCCGCCATGTATCTGAATGGCGTCATCCACCACTGATTGCAGCATGTTGGCGGCTACCACCTTGATCGCAGAGATTTCCGTGAGCGCGGCCATGGCGCCGGCCTGGTCAATCTTCCAGGCGGCATAAAGCGTCAGCAACCGGGCCTGGTCGATGGCCATGCGATGATTGGCCAGGCGTTCGCGATTACCTCCGAGATTTATCAGAGGCTTGCCAAAGGCGTTGCGTTTCAGGCCGCGCTCAATCATCAGCTGCAAGGCTTTCTCGGCGGCGCCGATGGCGCGCATGCAGTGGTGAATGCGTCCCGGACCGAGACGGCCCTGGGCAATCGCGAAGCCCTTGCCGGGGCCGGCGATAAAGGCACTGGCAGGCAGGCGTACATTGTCGAACCACACCTCGCCGTGTCCATGGGGTTCGTCGAAGGTGCCGAAAACCGGCAGCATGCGCTTGATGGTGATGCCGGGTGTGTCCATGGGGACCAGCACCATACTGTGTTGCCCGTGACGATGGCCGTCCGGGTCGGTCAGAGCCATGAAGATGCCGACTTTGCAGCGCGGGTCGCCGACACCCGAGGACCACCACTTCCTGCCGTTGAGTACCACTTCATCACCTTCCAGTATGGCGGTGGCATGCATATTGGTGGCGTCGGAAGAGGCGACGTCGGGTTCGGTCATGAAAAAGACCGAGCGGATTTCTCCATCCAGCAAAGGTCTGAGCCATTGGGCTTTCTGTTCTTCACTGCCGTATTTGTAGAGGACTTCCATGTTGCCCGTATCCGGCGCGCTGCAGTTAAAGACCTCCGAGGCGAAAAAACTCTTGCCCATCTCCTCGGCCAGCGGCGCGTATTCGACATTGCCGAGTCCGCCGCCCAGGTCGGGATCGGGTAGAAACAGGTTCCACAGTCCTTCTTCCCGTGCGCGGGCCTTGAGGTCTTCCAGCCCGGGCAAAATCTGCCACTGAGTCCAGTCACCACCGTTGGTGCTTTGCGCAAGTTCGCCCAGCCGCTCTTCTTCCCAGGGCAGAATATGCGTCTTCATGAAGCTGCGTATGCGTTTGAGGTAGTCTTCGGTTTTGGGGCTATGGCTGAAGTCCATGCCGGTTTCTCCACTCGCAATGTGATTAATGAACACATCCTACCTTGCCTGCATGCCTGTGGTGTATCCAGGGGTGCTGCTTCTATACTCCGATCAGGATCCCAGCAACAGGAATGCTGCCACATGACTGGCTTGTGCCGGATATCGCGTCCCGTAGAGTTGTCCCTGCTCGGGGTGTTCCTTTGGGCGCTGGCTGGTTGTGAAGCGGACCGCGAAGTGCCGGTTGAGCCGGGTGTTTCCACGCAACCACAGCAGACCGAACTGGCGCGTACCGAACGTCTGGCATTCCCCGATGGCATCACAGAGATCCACCTGTCTTACGAGGGCGAGACCCCCGAAGCAGAATTCAAAATGCCCTTCAGTGATGAGCTGGTGCCGCGGCCCGGCGATGAGGTGATACTCGAAGCCGTGGACTCTACCGGCCTGCGGGGCAAGGTCGGTTCGGCAAGAATTCTGCAGGTAGAAGCGGATGTTCTGCATATGCGTATTACGACAAGGCCGGTACCGGTATTCAACGATGTGCGCATACAGGCTCATGCCGTTCACCGTTGTGACTTGCTGGCGGCTTCACCGCTGGATGTGCATGCGGTCATGCCGGGCGTTGAGTTCGAGGATATCGACGTCGGCGCGATCGGCCTCTGTGGTCAGGCAGTGGGAAAGTATCCTTCTACGGCGCGCTTTCATTTTCAGTTGGGCCGGGCACTGGATGCGCACCAGCAGGAAAAGTCCTCAATTGCCCACTATCGACGGACTCTTTCACTCAGGCCGGACTATGCGGTTGCGCTGCTTGCCCTGGGTGGCAAGTACATCAATGGTGAAGGTGTGGCGCGCGACGCTGAAGAAGGAAGGCGCCTGTTGCAGCAAGCCCACGAACTGGGTTTGCCACGGGCAGCCTTCGCGCTGGCCCGGATACATGAACAACCGTCTGCAGGGGCCGGCAATGATGCTCGCCTGGCACTTGCCTATTACACGACTGCCGCCCTGAGCGGTGATTTGCCGGCGCAGTTACAGCTTGCACGGATCTATGAGCAGGGCGGCGTTGTTGAGGCCGATCTGAGCCGGGCTCTGGACTGGTATGAAAAAGCTGCTACCCAGGGAGATGCCTATTCCCGTCAACGTCTGGGTCAGGCTTATGCCGGGGGGGAAGGACGTCCGCAGGACTGGGCCAAGGCACAACAGTGGCTGGATGCGGCGGCGAATCAGGGAGTGGCCGAGTCGCAGGTGCTGCTGGCTCAGATATACGAAGCCGGACATGGTCTGAATGAAATCAATCTGGGTAAGGCGCTGTATTGGTACCGACAGGCTGCCGAGCAGGCATACCCCATGGGGCAGTATCACCTGGGGCGCATGTATGCGTTGGGCCTGGGTGTGGAGAAGGACAGGGAGCAGGCGAGAAAGTGGCTGTTGCTGGCTCAGGCGCAGGGTGTGCGCGAGGCGGCACGGTTGTTAAGTAATAACGAGCCGGACAGGCCGGTGCCGTTGGCGCAGGAACCACCGGCTATAGACAAGCAGGTACCCAAGAATTTGAGAAGTGCCCGGCGCTGGCTGGTCAAGACACAAGGGTATATGGACGCCGAATGTCTTGAGGCCCTGATTCAGGAGCTGGATGATTTGAAAATCCAGGTGGTTGGCCGCAGGGCAGATCCAGATATTACATTAACAGTGACCATGAACAGTCCCGAGTATTACAGCGGCAGCTTTGGTCCCTTCCGTTACAGCGGTTACAGCATCCATTTCCGGGCCGAAGCGGTGCGTAACAGTGACAACATCCGGCTTTTCTACAGCCATGGCGAGGAAGAGGGCGACGACCGCAGCGAATCCTGTGTGGATGCGGTCGATGAAATTGCTGACGACCTCGAAGACCTGATCGATTAAGCGCCTGCCGTAACAGGCAGGCTGAAACTGAAACAGCTGCCTTCGTCCAGTGCCGAGTTCAGCCAGATACGGCCGCCCTGGTTGAGCAGGAGTTTTTTCACGGTAGCCAGGCCGATGCCGCTGCCGGGGTAGGCCTCCTTGCTGTGCAAGCGGCCGAAGAGCTTGAAGATTTTGTCACTGTGTTCAGGCTCGATGCCGATGCCGTTGTCTTTCACCGAAAACACCCATTCGGTCTGACCCTCATGGGTTTGCGCTTTCTCGGCGTGGATATGAATCACCAGTTTTCGATCCCTGGCGCGGTACTTGATGGCGTTATCCAGCAGATTATGGAAGGTGTGATAGAGCACCTGTCTGGAAGTGTGAATGACAGGCATTTCATCAATGATGAATTCAATCTCGCCACTGCTGCCGAGTTTGCCCAGGTTGTCGGTGATTTCCCGCAACAACTTGCCAACATCAACGGCGGAGGACTCGGCGCCAAAACGGCTGATGGTGCTGAAAGTGATGACATCTTCCAGGTGCTGGCGCATGTTCTGGCCGTTGCGCACGATGGAATCCATAATCTCGGTGAGTTCTTCGGGATTGCCGCCATTGCCGCTGAGTTTGTCCCGCAGCAGGTCGGTGAAGGTGATCATACGGCGTAGCGGCGCCTGCAGATCATGCGCGGTAATCGAGGTGATGTCTTCCAGTTCCTGATTGGAGATCTCCAGCGCCCGCTGTACCCGGTCCCGCTCGCGGATTTCGTTGCTGAGCGCAGTGTTGGCGCGTGCCAGTTCTTCCGGCGACTTGAGGCTGAGTGCCTTGGGTACAAGCGGTATGAGGGCTATTGCGGTGACGACCGAAACAATGGCGGTGGCGACCTTGAGCCAGCCTTCAATAACGTAGACGGGCTCCCAGACGGTAATGATTCCAAATATGTGGGTCACGCCGCAGAGATAGATAAAGGCAGCGAACAGAATCAGCACCCACCAGAAAGGGATGCCCTGAGGGCGTTTTTTGAACAGGAAGTACAGAAGAATGGCCGGTATGCAGAAATAGGCCGCGGCGATGGCGGCGTCACCCAGGACATGGGTCCAGAGAATGTCCGGGCGCCAGAAATAGCAATGGCCATGCGGCATGAAATCGTTGCTGAGCAAGTCCCTGAGAGTATCCATGATTATTTCCTTGCAACGGCCGCGGTATCAGGTGCTATCGGATACCACAGTATGTAGCCAATAACGCATTGTAGTCTCGAAACACTCGGTGAGCGCGTCCAACCCGGCCGGCTTGACCATATAGGCGTTGGCGCCTTCTTCGTAAGCCAGCCTGAGGTCCCGCGGCGCATGCGAGGTAGTGAAAACGAGCACGGGTACACAGCGCAGTTCGGGTTTGGCGCGAATATGCCGCAGCAGATCCCAGCCACTGATGGCGGGCATGTTCAGATCCAGCAGTACCAGTTTCGGACGTTGCCTGCCAACCTCGTCTGAACAAAAGCCGTCGAAATAGGCCATGGCTCCCTGACCATCGCCGATAAACTGCATATTGATGTCCATTTGCGATTTTTCCAGCGCAAACTGACATAGCTCCTGATCCTCTATGTCATCCTCGATATAGATGACGAGAGGGGGCTCGGCATTGGTCATGGCGACCTCGCATGCACATTGTCCCGATCATCAGTAAACCCCGGATCAGACTGTTTTCCAATAGGAAATCAGCGCCTTGTGAGCACAGAAAACGCTTACAGGGCGTTTTTCCCTGGTTTCAGGGCCAGTCGCTGATGGCGATGCCAATACCGAAGCGCTGCACGTCATGGTTGTAGTCGATCAGGCTTTCTCCATAGCCTTCGAAGTATTCCATGTAGCCACGCAGGGTCTTGCTCAAGGGGAAGGAATAGCCCAGCTGAATGGCACCCAGATTGTCTCCACTGCGCAGGTTGTTGCGCAGCATGACACTGAAACTCCGGTGTTCCTTCACGCGGCTCAGTTCCAGCTCGAAATGCCCGTAGAATTTCTCGATGTCAGGGTTGTCGTCCCCGCGCGGGTCGCCCGGAAACTCTTTGGGATCATCCTTGATGCGGTCCCAGAGTTTCAGGCCGAGATAGTAATTCTCGTGTTGCAGCAGGCTCGAGACGAACAGCCTGTTCCAGCTGCGTGACAGTTCGCCGCTGCGGCCATTGGAGTGATGGGAGAGCCCGACGCTGTACTGGGCATGCTCCACTCCGGGTGGCATCCAGGGATCAGTCCAGGTCAGAAAGAGTTCCGGCTCATGGTTGGTTTCCCGGAAAGGGCGCGAGGTGCTGCCGTTGAATGCCTGCCAGTAGGACTGGTTGGTATAGGCAAATAACAGGTCGATAGGCCGGTTCATGATCTCCTGCATGAGCGGCACCTTGTAGCTGAACTGGAATTTTATTTCCCCCTGGTCCAGCGCACGGTCGGCCACTCCGAAGGGTGCGCCGTTGGGTCGCCGGTTGTAGGTGAGCGGCATCATGTAATTTCTGCGATGAGGGCTGATGCCATAGGGGTTTTCCGCTGCCAGGAATTCGAGTTTTCGCTTGCGATCAACGTCAATGGGTTCTGCCTTGACGGTTTTTTTATTCTGATCCGTTTCCCGGGACTGCTCTGCGGCGGTGGGAAAACTGCCTGGGTCCTCTTCGCAGCGCAGGCGGATTTCGCCGATGGTCAACTGATCTTCGGCCTGGGTGAGTGCGCGTTGCAGGCAGGGGGCTGCAGCATCGGCCAGGGCCTCTGGGGCAGACAGGACAACAGCCAGCAGCAGGAGATTTTTCTTGTTCATGGTGTTATCAGGGGGTAGGCAATGCTTCCTTCCAGCGCTGGATACGTATTTCGTCCTTGACCACCTCTACCAGATCGGCCAGGGCATCGGTAATGGTGCCCGAGCTTTCGGATTCGGGCGCAGCCAGTCCGTCAATAATGGCATCGGTGATGTCGGTCACAATACGCTTGAATTCCGGCCGCCCCATGTTGTTGACCCCGTTCTCCAGGCTGTTACAGACGATATCGGTAACGGCATGTTCCAGCAGCTTGCTTATGGCTGCGCCCAGCATGGGGATTTTCTCGACCGTGCGAATTTCCAGGTTGTTATGCAGCGCCGTGCCAACCATGTCCTTGATATAGGTTTCCAGATCTGCCTGGCTGTCGCTGTACAGTTCGCGCGCCGAGCCCGCCAGGTTGTCAGTTACGCTATCGATCAGCTGTTGCTTGCGCGGCAATACAACGCGCTCGATGACCTTGCGCTCCAGTTCCCTGCCTTGCTTGAGTTCGATCTGTACGCCTTCGAGAATTTTCACGGCAATGCGGTCAGACAGTTCTTCCAGCGCGATGTTGTACCAGCGGTTGAACAGTTGGTAGAGACTCCACTGGGTGTAATCGATCACGCCCAGTTTCTGCAGGCGGGTGAGTACAGCAATCACGCGCAGAATGCGCAGTGCGCGCAGGGAACCGACGGGGATGCAGCCCAGTACGTCATACCAGTGGATAAACGGATAGGCGGCCCAGTGACTGTAAAGGCGGTGGCGGATGGCGTAGATCCAGCGGGCCAGCAGTTCGGTGACGAATATCGCCACAAAGCACAGGTCGTAGGCAAAAAACCATTCGTGGATACGGGTGTCGTACCAGTCGACGAAACCCTGGCTGAAGACCAGGGCCAGCAGGGACTGAACGCCGCCGAAAGCGAACAGGCTGTCGAAGATGATCCAGCTCAGATTAATAATGACCAGGGTCACCATGGTCAGGTCGATGGCCAGGCCAAGCCGCGGGAAACGGTCTTCCCAGCGCAGTACGGCAGGGTCGGGATTATTCATGCGCATAGCTTAGCATTCAGCGGGAAGCAGGCTGCAGCGTTTGCCAGGCCCGCCTCTGCTAAAATGCGCCGCTTGAATTGAAAGCCCAACTATTTCCTGCACGCATAAGTGGTCAGCATGTCCGTCACTACCCGTTTCGCCCCCAGCCCTACCGGTTATCTGCATATCGGCGGCGCCCGCACGGCGCTGTTCTCCTGGCTCTATGCACGTCGCCACGGCGGCCGCTTCGTGCTGCGCATTGAGGATACCGACCGCGAACGTTCCACGCCGGAGTCCATTCAGGCCATTCTGGACGGCATGCAATGGTTGGGGCTGGCGTATGACGAGGGTCCTTATTACCAGACCCGGCGCTTTGATCGTTATCGCGAAGTGATCGGCCAGATGCTGGACAACGGCCAGGCCTACCATTGCTACTGCACACACGAGGAACTGGAGGAAATGCGCGAGCAGCAACGGGCGCAGAAGCTCAAGCCGCGTTATGACGGACGCTGCCGGCAGCGCAGGGAACCGCGTGAGGGCGTGGAACCGGTGATTCGCTTCAGGAATCCGCAGGACGGCGAAGTGGTTATTGATGACTTGATCCGGGGCAGTATTCGCATCAGCAACAGCGAGCTGGACGATCTGATCATTGCGCGTTCGGACGGTACACCCACCTACAATTTCGTGGTGGTGGTCGACGATTGCGATATGGGCATTACACATGTCATCCGCGGTGATGATCACATCAACAATACGCCCCGCCAGATCAATATCATGCAGGCGCTGGGGCATGAGCCGCCCCGCTACGCGCATGTGCCCATGATCCTGGGCGCCGACGGTAAGCGCCTGTCCAAGCGTCATGGTGCGGTCAGCGTGCTGCAGTATCGCGAGGAAGGTTTCCTGCCGCAGGCGCTGCTCAACTACCTGGTGCGCCTGGGCTGGTCACACGGCGACCAGGAAGTGTTCAGTCGTGAAGAGATGATCGAGAAATTTGATCTGCCGGCGGTACAGAAATCCGCCGCCAGCTTCGATCCGGAAAAGCTGCTGTGGCTGAATCAGCAATTTCTGATGAACATGCCGGCCGCTGAAGTGGCCGAACACCTGGCCTGGCACTGCGAGCGTATGGACCTGGATACCAGTAACGGTCCTTCACTGGAGCAGTTGATACCGATCCAGGCCGGCCGCTGCCGCACGCTGGTGGAAATGGTTGAGCGCAGCCGTTATTTCTACCAGGAGCCGGAAGGGTATGACGAGCAGGCCGCGGGCAAGAATCTGACCACGGAAACGGCGCCAGCCCTGGCGGCTCTGAAGGACAGGCTGGCCGCGCTGGATGCATGGCAAGGCGAAGCCATTCATGCTGCCGTCAAGCAGGTTTCCGAGGAACTGGAACTCAAAATGGGCAAGGTGGCGCAGCCGTTGCGCGTAGCCGTGACCGGCGGCACGGTATCGCCGTCCATTGGCGACACCCTGGTGTTGATCGGCCGGCAACGCAGCCTGGCGCGAATCGACAGGGCGCTGGACTATATCCAGGCCTAGTGAGCAGGCGGTCCCGGTGGAGGCGGCGGAGCAGTACTGGCTGCGCTGTCCTGCAACGGGGCAGAAGGAGAATCAGTCGTCGCCTTGTCAGCTGTGCCGTCATTTCGACTAAAGAACCCTTTGATCGCCGCAAATATCTTTTTAATGCCGCGCCAGATCTTCGGTAACAGCCAGATCATTATCACGATGAACAGCGCAAGCAGGCACAGGAACAGAATCGGATGATTCAGCGCTGTCCACAGACCACCGATTACCAGAATGTCCTCGGTAATAGAGGCCGTCCAGTTACTCACCGGTTCCGGCGAAGTGTTGATCAGCATGCGCGAACCAGCCTTGGTCATATGGCTGCCCGCAGCCAGACTACCGCCGACAATGGCGGCCGCCAGTTCAGCACCCGGTCCGATTTCCCCTACTGCGCCGGCCGCCAATAGTGCGCCCGCCGGAATACGTATGAAGGTGTGCATGGCATCCCAGCCGGTATCCACGCCGGGTGTCTTGTCGGCAAAGAATTCCACGCAATACATGAACACGGCCGCCAGGATCACCATCGGATCCTGCAGCACCTGAAGTTCCGCGGGCAGATCGATATTACCGGTCGCCCCCATGTAGCCCAGCATGGCAATCGTGGCGTAAAGGTTGATGCCGCTGGCCCAGGCGGCCCCCATGGTCAACGCGAGCAAGGCACTGATTTCGTTAAATTGTTCCATACGGCTTACCTATAATCCCTGTAACGCGTACAGTTTCATCATTTCTAGCTTAACACTGCATGAATGGCCAGCCTGGCGGAATGAAAAAGCAAGCATCCATGCGCCTGGGTATCGACCTGGGCGGCACCAAAATCGAGGCGGTTGCCATGGCGCCGGATGGGGCTATCGTGCAGCGCGAGCGCATAGACACTCCGCAGGGTGACTATGGCCGGACGCTGGCCGCCATTCTGGACCTGGTATCACGCCTGGAATCAACGCTGCAGGGCAGCGCCTTGCCGGTAGGTATATGCACACCGGGGTCGCTTTCACCTGCGACAGGGCTGCTGCGTAATGCCAACTCCACCTGCCTGAACGGCAAACCCCTCAAGCAGGACCTGGAAACGGCCCTGCAACGTGAAATCCGTATGGCCAATGATGCCGACTGCCTGGCGGTGTCCGAGGCGGCGGACGGTGCCGGGGCAGGTGCATCTTCAGTATTCGGCGTGATCCTCGGGACCGGTGTAGGCGGAGGGCTGGTGATCAACGGGCGCCTGTTGCAGGGCGTGAATGCGGTGGCTGGCGAATGGGGGCATAACCCCTTGCCGTGGATGCGGCCGGAATGGGAGGAGTATCCTGGGCGTACCTGCTGGTGTGGGCAGCAAGGCTGCATAGAAACCTGGCTCTCAGGCCCGGGGCTGGTGCGTGATTTCTCGCCGGAGTGCAAACATGTACAGGAAATTCTCCACCTGGAGCAGGCGGGGGATTCAGGCGCACGCGCTGTTCTGGCGCGTTATGAAGACCGGTTGGCCCGTGCCCTGGCGCATGTGATCAATCTGTTTGACCCTGAAGTCATCGTGCTGGGCGGAGGCGTGTCGAACCTCGAACGCCTCTACCGGCATGTGCCCGTACTCTGGGATCAGTGGGTATTTTCAGATGTCGTGCGTACCCGTCTGGTGCCTGCCAGGCATGGCGATGCCAGTGGCGTGCGTGGCGCAGCCTGGTTATGGTCAGGCGAGGAAGTAACTGCCTAGCACTATGGCTGGCGGCAGCCCCTGATAGATTGCCGGCCTCAGCATGCCCGGTGCCGATGAAAGCAATACCAGGGCGGCGCCCAGCATGCAGGCGCAGGAAAACAGCACCAGCGTGCTGCCCACGATCACGTGATCCGTATACCAAAGCCCCAGGCCCACGAAGCAGCCGGTGGCCAGAAAAAGGTTATAGAAACCCTGATTGAAGGCGAACAGCCGGGTAGCTTCGGCCTGCTCCGGGGTTTGGGCGCCAAAGCGTTTGTGTACCTGGGGGCGCATGAAAAGCAGGCTTTCCATGACAAAAGCCATAACGTGGAAAAGTGCGGCCAGGACGGCGAATATCAGTATGACGGTTTGCATGCTTGTCTCCTCCCTCAAGCCAGCATGCGCCTGCCGGCTGGAGGAGGCAAGCGGCCGGGAATCAGCCGCTGGCGGACGTGTCGTTTGCGTTCTTGCTTTCCAGGCGCTGGATCAGGGAGTCCAGTCCGTTCTTGCGAACTTCGCCGGCAAACACGCTGCGATAATTGGTCACCAGACTGATGCCGTCAATATTGATGTCGTAAACCTTCCAGGCGCCATCGACCTTGTGCAAGCCCCAGTTCATGGGCACCACCTGACCACTGGTCAGCGTGACTTCGGCCTTCTTAATGACCCTCTCGGCATCGGCAGGTGCATCCAGTGGTTGCCAGTCGATCTGTTCGCCGCTGTATTCCAGCAGAGCCGTGCTGTAAGTGCGGATCAGCAGGTTCTTGAAGGCTGCAGAGAAACGCGCCTGCTGGTCTGCGGAAGCCTCCTTCCAGGTTTTGCCGAGCACACGGCGGCTGATGGCGTCGAAATCGAAATGCGGAACAATGATGTTCTCGACCAGACCGTACAGTTTGGCGCTGTCCTTGCGTAGTTCATCCTTGCGCGGCGCAATCTGCTGCAGGATTTCCTGCGAGGCCTGACTGATAACCTTGTCAGCCGACGCCTCTTCGGCAGAAGCCGGCAGGGCAAGCGACAGGGTCAGTGCCAGGAACAGGCTGTATATCCTGAGGCTGAAAGACTTGATGATGATCATTATTCACTACTCCTGAAACTGCCTGTAGGACCCTGTCGGATGAAATCAGTTCCGTGGTGACAAACGGGCAGGGCGGCATTTTCCCATACTGCGCGTAGCTATGCAGCCAGCGGTGAATACCGACTCAGCTATACTTGTACTGAACTCGCGGCCTGTCTGTGGTCAAAACAACTGCTGTGGAGAAAGACGGGGTGGCTGTAGCTGCCCGGGTGGTACCGATATGAAATCCAGCTTGATTAAAATCAGCGCATGTTTGCCGGTGGTACTGCTGCTGGGTGCCTGTGCGCATGATCCTGATCCCTTTGCGCGGGAGCGCAGTCTGCAGGAGCAGCAACAGGATGAACGTATGGCGCTGCAACAAAGCGAAACCGAGATGGAACGTCAGCGACTGGAAGCTGCCCGCGCCAGCGACAATTCAGCCGCAGCGCAACAGACCCGGCAGGGACAGGGCGGCAGCCCCGGTGTCGAGGCAGCAGATGCCGCGGATGCTGCTGAACGGGATGCAGCGCGGCGCGCTGTCAGGCAGACAACCGCGACTATCCAGCGAGTCGAATTACCCACCCCGACAGTGGGGCGCGTCCTGACCGTGCCGAAACTGTTGAGCCGCTAGGCAGAAACAGAATCCCTTGCTCCCGGACTTGTCGTGGCCTGCTGTGAGTCCGTATGCATTGTTTCAATGGGTGTAAGCGCCAGGCCCAGAGTCTGTGCAAGCACGTTATGTAAATCACCTGCCACCTGACGGATATCCACAGGCCCGCCCAGGTCAGCTATTTGTGTCATTCGCAGTCCCTGGTAGCCGCAGGGATTGATGCGAGCGAAAGGTTCCAGATCCATGGATACGTTCAGTGAAATGCCGTGATAACAGCATTGGCGGCGAACGCGCAGGCCTATGGAGCCGATTTTGTCGTTTTCCACATACACGCCGGGCGCGCCCGCTTTCCCCAGTGCTGTAATGCCATAGCCGTCAAGGCAGAGGGTCATGGCTCGCTCGAGACTTGCTACCAGGCTGCGTATGCCCAACCCCCGGCCCTGACGCAGGTTGCGCAGATCAAGCAGTGGGTAGACCACCAGTTGTCCGGGGCCATGATAGGTGACCTGTCCGCCACGGTCGCTGGCAACGACCGGTATGTCGCCGGGCGCCAGTACATGCTCGGCTTTGCCGGCCTGTCCCTGGGTGAAGACCGGAGGATGCTCCAGAAACCAGATCTGATCCGGAGTATGCGCATCCCGGTCATCGGTGAAATGGCGCATGGACTGCCAGACTTCCCGGTAGTCGCGGCGGCCAAGCCAGAGGCACTGAGCAGGCTGCATGAGCGGGCGCCTAGAGCGCCATGACCACCCGCTCGTGGGAGGTGAGGGCGCGGTAGATATTGTCCAGCTGGACCTGGCTGGTGGCGGTAATGGTAATAGTCAGCGCCAGGTAGCGGCCATTGCGGCTGGTGTTGCTGTTGAGGTCATCCCGGCTGACATCTTCGGCGTGACTGCGCACCAGCTCCAGCATCAGGTCGGCAAAGTCGGGGTGGTCGTGGCCGAATATCTTGAGTGGATAGCGGCAGGGGAATTCCAGGGCGGGTGCTTGCGGTTGCATGCTTCAATGTAATTTCTGTTGCTGGTAGAGCGTATGCACCTTGCGCCACTGGTCACCCGGTTTTCCATTGCCTATGGCATTGCCGTCCAGGCTGGTTACAGGAAAAACCTCCCTGGTTGAACTGGTGATCCAGATTTCCGCGGCCGACTTCAGCTCATCAACCGTCAGCTCCGCTTCGCGCAGCTGTAAACCGGCCTGCTGCGCCAGCTCGATCAGGAATTCGCGGGTAATGCCGTGCAGGATCAGCTGGTTGGCGGGTGGCGTGATGACGGTGTCGCCAAACAGGGCGAATACGTTGCTGGAAGCGCCCTCGGTGACCTGGCCGTCCCTGTGCAATATGGCCTCATTATGACCGTTGCGCAGTGCATCATCGGCCAGCATCACATTGGCCAGCAGGGCAATGGATTTGATGTCGCAGCGGTGCCAGCGAAAGTCTTCCAGGGTGATGGCGGATACCCCCTCATCCTGCACCTGCGCGGATACGCCGGTCAGGGGCCATACAAACGCCAGAATCGAGGGCGTGGGGGTGTCTGGCAGACCATGCTGGCGTGTGGCTGTGACACCCCGGCTCACCTGCAGGTAGATCGCCAGATTGCGGTTACCGCCGTCGTTGTGTTGCAGTAAAGCCTGCATCATGCTTTCCCAGTCAGTCCGGGGCATGGGATTGTGCAAGCGAATGGAGGCAAGGCTGCGATCCAGGCGCTGCAGATGCGCCGACAGCCGGAATATGTGACCGTTATAGGCGGGAATGACCTCGTAGACACCGTCGCCAAACAAATATCCCCGATCTAGCACCGGCACCCGGGCTTCATCGAGAGGTAAAAACTGTCCGTTCAGATAGGCGATGGTCATGCCTGGAGTATAGCTCTGGACTATCTGTGCATGAACAGGCGGGCTTCATCCAGCAGGCGTTGCCACCAGCTGCCTTGTTCGACTGCGTCCAGGGCATGGATGTCGGCGGTGCTCAACAGGCTGTCATCAAGCGTGGCGGTAATGCTGCCCAGCTTCTGACCGGCGCTGACCGGCGCAAATACCTGACCCTGCAACTCGGCTTTGACATTCACGTCGTCGAAGCGGCCGCGTGGGATGGTGATGTAGAAATCCTGCTGTGGGCCAATACCCAATGCCTGTGTGGCGCCTTTCCAGACCCGGACCGTGTCCATCGGTTTGTCGGCTTCGAACAGCTTGCGTGTTTCGAAGAAACGGAAGCCGTAATTCAGCAACGCCTGACTGTAACGGGTGCGCGACTTGGTGCCATCGGCGCCAATAACCACGGAAATCAGCCGCATGCCGTCGCGGACTGCCGAGGCGGAAAGGCAATAACCGGCGGATTCAGTGTGGCCGGTCTTGACGCCGTCAACGCTTTCATCCCGCCACAGCAGCAGATTGCGGTTGTGCTGGGTGATGTTGTTGTAGGTATATTCCTTTTCTGCGTAGAGCTTGTAATGCTCGGGGAATGCCGAAACCAGGGCGCGGATAAGCGTGGCGATATCGCGTGCCGTGGTGTAATGCTCGGGATCGGGCCAGCCGGTTGCGTTGGTGAAATGGGTGTTGCTCAGGCCCAGCTGGGTCGCGTACTGGTTCATGAAGGCGGCGAAGCTGTCTTCCGTACCGGCGATATGCTCGGCCAGGGCAATGGTGGCATCGTTGCCGGACTGCACGATCATGCCGCGCAACAGGTCCATGACCGGTACCTGTTTGCCTACTTCAATAAACATTTTGGAGCCACCCATGCGCCAGGCGGTTTCACTGATCGTCACCAGATCAGTTTCGCTCAGGTTGCCCTTGGCGATTTCGCTGAAGACCACGTAGGAACTCATGATCTTGGTAATACTGGCAGGCTCGATCTTGGCGTCAGGCTCGCTTTCTGCGAGCACCTGTCCACTCTGGGCATCAATCAGGATGTAGCTTTTGGCATCGACCCCTGGCGGCTTCGGCAGGGGCATGCTGGCAGTCTGGGCGTTGGCCGCAATACCGGCAAAGAGCAGGAAGAAAGAAAGCAGGGTACGGGTAATAAAACGCTGTGGCATGTTGGCTATTCGTATCTTCGGAGTGGATGAGTCAAGGACGTAAGTCGGTATGACTGCGGATTACTTAAAAAATTCTGGCGCAGCACAGGCTGGAACAGCCACAGCGCCGAGCTTGATGTGCGCTATTCTAGCTGAAACCGCCCTTTGTGAGACAGTCAGTGGCCATGAATATGGCTGTTTACGCCCATATTCCGCAGTTTTTGCCGGTCACTTCGCATGAGAGTTTCGTCACTATAAGGCCCGAGACGAACCCGGAAAAAACTGTCCAGGCCGTTCTCGAACACTTCCACGCCTGTAAGTCCCGAGCGCCGCAGGCGCTGTGCCAGTTCTTCCGCATTGCGGCGTTGGCCAAAGGCGCCCGCCTGAAGGTAAAAGCCCTGTGGTTCAGGTTTAATAGCCACGGCTTTAACCGGTTGTGCCGTCATTGCCGGTTCTTCCTGCAGCACCACCGGCATGGCTTTGGGCGGCGCAGGGTTAATGCCGGGTTCAATGGCTTCGACTTCCACATGGCCAGTGCCGTTACGCACGATGTCCAGCTTGATGGCTGCCGTGTAGGAAAGATCAATGATGCGGTTGCTGTGGAAGGGCCCACGGTCGTTGACGCGCACCACCACCTGCCGGCCGTTGTCGAGGTTGGTTACGCGCACATAGGTGGGCAGGGGCAGCGTGCGATGTGCCGCAGTCATGGCATACATATCGTAGGGTTCGCCACTGGAGGTGCGCTGGCCATGGAATTTGCGCCCGTACCAGGAGGCTCGCCCCTGTTTTTTGTAGCCACGGCTATCCGGCAATACGTAATAACGTTCGCCGAAGACTTCATAGGAAGCGGGGTTGCCGTATTTGCTTAGCGGCTCTGAACGGGGGATAGCATCGGGAATGCTGTCCAGTGCAGCGGGCCCTCCGATCGGCGGTCCGTCTTGAACCGGGCGAACGGCAGGGCCGCTGCATCCGATGACTGAAATGCAAAGCGCTGCAGCCGTCAGCATGGACCTAAATCCCGGCTGCCTCACGAATGGCCTGACTGAGTTGGTATACCGCCATCGCGTACTTGACTCTGGGGTTATAGGACATGATGACATAGAAATTATGGAAGGCAGCCCAGTATTCGGTGCCCTCATCACCTTCCAGTCGCAGCAGGCCGACCGGAGTGTCGTTCTTCAATCCCGGGCCGGACAGCGTGATGCCGGCTGCGGTCAGTTGCCCAACCGTCGTGGTGGTATCTTTTTGATTGACCGGCATGTCAGCCGGAACCTCGAACTCGGGGGTCACCTTGACCGCAACCGGCTCGCCGCGGCGCCAGCCCCGTCCCGGGCCACGGTAATGAATGAAGTAGTTGGCGGCACTGCCGATGGCGTCGTTTACAGTCCACAGATCCCTTACCCCGTTGCGGTCATAATCCAGCCCCAGTTTCAGGTAATTGCTGGGCATGAACTGCGGCAGGCCCATGGCGCCGGCATAGGAGCCGCGGGGATCTTCCGGGTCATAGCCGTACTGTTTGCAGAACACCAGGTAGGCTACCAGTTCTTCAAAGAAGAAAGGTGAGCGGGTCGGGTGGTCGAAGCCCTGAGTGGCGAGCGCATCGAGAATGCGGACGCTGCCGGTGAAGCCGCCATAGAGGGTTTCAACGCCAATAATGGCGGTGATGACTTCGCGGGGTACGCCAAATTCGGTTTCGGCCTGTGCCAGTGTGGTTGCATGCTGCTGCATGAACTTCACGCCGTTCTGTATGCGTGAGGGATTCAGGAAGATTGGCCGGTAGTCAGCCCAGGTTTTGACCTTTTCAGCCGATTTCTTCTCGGCTTCCACCAGACTGGGAATTTTCTCTGCTTCCTCCAGGGTGTCCAGTACTTCTTCGCGCGTGAAGCCATGTTCCTTCACCAGGCGTTGTACCAGTTCCTGGCTACGGGGATGGTCGGAGTAATCCGCGGTGGCGGTCAGGGGGGTGGCCAGAATGACCAGGGCAGACAGGGGAAGGAGCAGCTTGTTGGTCATTTATTCAGCCAGTAACTTTCTGTGCGTGTGTATGGACATCAGCAATCCAAAACTGGCCAGCAATATGACCATGGATGTGCCACCGTAACTTACCAGAGGCAGGGGCACGCCGACTACTGGCAAAATGCCGATCACCATGCCCATGTTGACAAAAACATAGACAAAGAAAGTCAGGCTGAGGCTGCCGGCCAGCAGGCGCTGAAACGTGTCCTGACTGCGTGCAGCGATAGACAGGCCACGCAGCACGATGAGCATATAGAGCATCAACAGTACCAGGAAGCCGAGCAAGCCTGCCTCTTCGGCGAATACCGCGAACACAAAGTCAGTGTTGCTTTCCGGCAAAAAGTTCAATTTTGCCTGGGTGCCATTCAGCCAGCCCTTGCCGAACAGGCCGCCGGAACCAATGGCGATCTTGCTTTGCGTGATGTGATATCCAGCACCGGCCGGGTCGCGTGCCGGGTTGATAAAGGTGAGTACGCGTTCCTGCTGATACTCGTGCAGATTGAACCAGAGTAGCGGCGCAGCCGCAGCGGCAGCTGCAGCCGCCAGCAGAATGATGCGCCAGCGCAGTCCGCCCAGATACAGGACAAACCCCCCTGCGGCCGCAATCAGCAAGGCCGTGCCCAGGTCGGGTTGGCGGGCCACCAGCAGCGTGGGGATGGCCAGCAGGATGCCGCAGGCAATCAGGTCACGAAAGGTCACGGGGCATGGACGGTCATGCAGGTATGCGGCCAGCGCGATAGGCATGGCCAGTTTCATGATTTCAGAGGGCTGAAAACGGATGATCTTGAGATCGAGCCAGCGGGTCGCCCCCTTGGCGTCGTCGCCGAGTGTCAGCACGAGAATCAGCAGGAGGGTACAGGCGCCAAACAGCCAGGGAGCGGAGGTGCGCACCCATTCCGGCGGAATCTGGGCGACGATGATCATGGCCGTCAGGCCCAGCCCCAGACGGATGGCTTGCGCGTAGATGTGGCTCATGTTCTGGCCGGAGGCGCTGTAGAGCACCAGCAGGCCAAGGGTGCAGACTGCCAGCAGCAGCATCAGCAACGTGGCATCGATGCGATGTTGCACGAGCCAGCGGCTGAGGCTGAATTCTTCTTCCTGCGGGCCGCTCATGGCTTTTCGGGTTCCTCTTCGACAATTTCCACGGGGATGCCGCGTAGGTAGGCATCCAGCACTTTACGCGCGACCGGTGCGGCAGCGCCACTGCCACTGCCGCCATGTTCCACCAGCACAGCGACCGCAATCTGCGGGTCTTCTACCGGCGCAAAAGCGATGAACAATGCATGATCCCGGGCGTGCTTGGGCAGGTCTTCGTTTTTTGGCGCCCGGTGCTCGTCCTGGGCAAGGGCGATTACCTGTGAAGTTCCCGTCTTGCCGGCGATCTCGTAATCTGCGTCCAGGCCGATACGTCGGGCTGTGCCGCGCGCGTGGTGCACGACCGCATGCATGCCATCGATGGCGCGTTGCCAGAACACCGGGTCGCGAAGCGTTACCGGTTTTTCCTGCCGCATTTCTATCTCGGTGATGTTCTGGTCTATCACATCCTCAATCTTGCGCAGCGCCTGTGGGCGCAGTACCTCACCGCGGCGGGCGATGATCGAGGTCATCTGGGCCAGCTGCATGGGTGTCGAGGTCATGTAGCCCTGGCCGATGCCGACACTGACGGTTTCGCCGGGATACCAGATCTGGCCGAAACGTTCTTTCTTCCAGGCCTTGGACGGTAGCACGCCGGGTTTTTCCCGCGGCAGGTCGATGCCGGTGAGCTGGCCCAGGCTGAACTGACTGGCGAAATCGTGAATCCGGTCAACGCCAAGTTCTACCGCCAGATCGTAGAAATACACATCACAGGACTGCATGATGGCATGCAGCATGTTCATTGAGCCATGACCATGACGCTTCCAGCAACGGTAGCGTCGGCGGGCATTACCCAGGCGGAAAAAGCCGGGACAGTAACGTGCGGTGCTGGGCGTGTTGATGCCGTATTCCAGTCCTGCGAGCGCCATCATGGGTTTGACGGTTGAGCCGGGCGGGTATTGTCCCTGCAGCGCGCGGTTGTAAAGCGGGCGCAGCGGGTTTTCGTTGAGGGCTTTGAAACTGGCGTGGTCAATGCCGTGCACGAACAGGTCCGGCTCAAAGCCGGGTTGGCTGACCAGCGCCAGCAGGCCGCCGGTTTTTGGGTTGAGCGCCACGACCGCACCCTCAACACCATGCAGAGCGTTATAGGCGGCTATCTGCAGTTTGGCGTCGACATTCAAGTGCAGATTGCGGCCTGGCACCGGGCGCTCATATTCGAGTTCGCGCAGAGGCCGGCCGGTGGCATTGCTTTCGATGATCTTGTAGCCCGGGGTGCCGTGAAGCAGATCTTCATGACTTTTTTCCACCCCGACCTTGCCGATATTCTGCGTGCCCTGGTAACGCCGCGGATCCAGGCTCTTCAATTCGTTTTCAGTGATGCTGCTGACGTAACCAATCACATGCGAACCGGCCGCACCTAGCGGGTAATGACGTGACAATGCAGCATGCACATCCACGCCCGGGAAACGATGGCGATTAACCTCGATCTTGGCGACTTCGTCGTTACTCAGGCGCAGCCTCAGCGGCACGCCCTGAAACCGCGGTGTGCGTTTGCGCCGCTCGTGAAAGCGCTCGATATCCCGTGCTTCCAGTGAAACCAGTTCGCCCAGTTGCTTGATCAACTGATCCAGGTCCTCGACCTGTTCCGGAACAACCTCAAGGCTGTAGGAGGGCAGGTTCTCGGCCAGCAAGACGCCGTTGCGATCCAGGATGAGGCCGCGGACGGGTGGCACGATCTGCACGCGCATGCGGTTGTCGTCGGAGCGGGTGCTGTAATACTCGTTCTGGACGACCTGTAGCCAGGTCATGCGGGCAATCAGCGCGCCGGCCAGCAACAGGAGTACGACAGCTGCTATCAGACTACGGACAGTGAACAGTCTGCGTTCGGCAAAACTGTTCTTGATGCGGCTTTGGCCCCGCATGGATTGGGCGGCTTTAAATCAGTGCCGTGCCGCGACAGTGCGGAACGGTGTGAGCAGGAAAAACAGTACCGACCAGAATGCAGCCGAACTCAGAATCTGTATCCAGCGCCAGTGGGTTTCGGTGTCCCGATGGCTGATGCCGTCAATCCAGAACAGGATGAACTCGTAGAGAGCCACCAGCGGTATCAGGGTGATGCATTGCTGCCACAGAGGGAACATATGCAGGGTTTCGCGCAAACGGCTGGCGATATAACAGGGCAGTAGAATGGCGATGGCATGCTGGCCGAGCAGGCTGCCGTTGAGTACGTCCATGGTCAGACCCAGAAACCATGCCGTGAACAGCCCGAAGTACTGCGGCATGGCCAGGGTCCAGTAAATGGCGATCAGCAATACAAGCGCCGGGCGCAAGGCTGCGAGGAATTCAGGGAGTTGAATCAGAGTCAGCACAAAAGCGGCCAGAACACTGATAAAGACCAGCCAGTCCGGGTAATAGTCCTGTTGGCTCATGGGGCGCGTTCTTGGCTTTGTGCAACCGAGGAAGATATTTTGGGCGGTTGCTTGACCAGCAGCACCTCGCGCCCATGCTGGATATGGGCTTCAGGTGTGGCGTATATCTCGAGGAATTCTTCTCCCGGGTAACGCCGCACTTCACTGACAACACCGACCGGGTAGCCGGGTGGGTAGCGTCCACCCAGGCCGGAAGAGACGATCAGGTCACCTTCTTTCACATCGGCATTGATAGGCAGATAAGGCAGGCGCAGGCGATCTGAACCCTGGCCTTGAGCAATGGTACGCAAGCCGTTACGGTTGATTTCGACCGGAATGCTGTGGTCGGCATCGGTAATCATGATGGCTTCCGACCCCAGCATGCTGACGGCAGTGACCTGGCCCAGAATGCCATGCGCATCAATCAGGGGCTGACCTTCATAGATGCCATCCAGGCTGCCCTTGTTCAGGCGCAGATAGTGGCGGTAGGGATCATTGCTGGTTTCCTGTATTTCGGCAATCAGCACTTCTTCACTGAGGCGCTTGGAGGATTGCAGCAGGGCGCGAATGCGCATGTTCTCGGATTCGAGCGCGGCCAGTCGCTGAACTCTTGCCATGAGCAGCAGATGTTCTTTTTGCAGACGTTCATTTTCTTCGGCCAGTGTGGAGCGGCTGGCGAAGTAACTGCCGACACTGGAGAGTTCGCTGGGCCATTCGGCGACCCATTCCAGAGGGCGCAACATGGTGGCGTAGGCCGCGCGGACCGGCTTCAGCACAGTGGTCTGGTGGTCGGCAAACAGCAGGGCGAGGGACAGGGCCAGGAAAAGGCCGAGTTTGAGTGTGGGCGAAATGCGCCGGGCAAACAGCGGGGTTGCGTCGCGAAATCTGCTCATCTTGGGTGCAACTGCCGGTGCCTGCCTGTTTTAAATGCGCAGACGTCCCAACGGACGTCTGCTCGTTCGTTCACAATGGGCGCATTTTTTTGCGGATTTCGACTCATTTGCGGGCCGTTTATCTCCAAATACACAACCCTTGGAAGAGTTTACCGTGTGCGTGGCCCGTTCGTCGATGCCACGCACCCCGGCGCTCAGTCGATTGCGAAGGAAGTGCCGCCCTTACGGTCCATCATTTCCAGCAGGGCGCCGCCGCCACGGGCCACGCAGGTGAGGGGGTCGTCGGCAATGATCACCGGTAATCCGGTTTCCTCGCTGATCAGGCGATCCAGGTCGGTCAGCAGGGCGCCGCCGCCAGTCAGCACAATACCGCGCTCGGCCACGTCGGAACCCAGTTCCGGCGGGGTCTGCTCCAGCGCGGTCTTCACTGCACTGATAATGCCGGACAGCGGTTCCTGCAGGGCATCCAGCACTTCGTTGCTGTTGAGAGTGAAGCTGCGCGGTACGCCAGCCGAGAGATGGCGGCCGACGACTTCCAGTTCCATGACCTCATGACCCGGGAAGGCGGTGCCGATCTTGTGCTTGATCATCTCCGCGGTGGATTCACCGATCAGCATGTTGTACTGGCGGCGCACGTAATTGATGATTGCCTCGTCGAAGCGGTCGCCGCCGATGCGCGCAGAGGCGGCGTAGACAATGCCGTTGAGCGAGATCACCGCCACTTCGGAAGTGCCGCCGCCGATGTCCAGCACCATGGAGCCGCGGGCTTCGCCGATGGGGATGCCAGCGCCGATGGCAGCAGCAACCGGTTCTTCCACCAGATAAACCTTCCGTGCCCCGGCATTAAGTGCGGACTCGCGAATGGCGCGGCGCTCAACCTGGGTGGAACCGTAAGGTACGCAGACCAGTACGCGGGTCATCGGCCGCAGCAGGCGTTTTGCCTGAACCTTGCGGATAAAGTGCTGCAGCATCTTTTCCGTGACGGTGAAGTCGGCAATGACGCCGTCCTTCAGGGGACGGATGGTGCTGATATGGCTGGGCGTGCGGCCCAGCATGCGTTTGGCGTCAATGCCGACGGCTTCGATGCGCTTTTCGCCGCGTCCGTCAGTGCGGATGGCGACCACCGAGGGTTCGTTCAGCACGATTCCCTGGTCACGGACATAAATAAGTGTGTTGGCTGTACCCAGATCAATAGAAAGATCGTTAACCAGGAATCCCCGGAAATTGTCGAACATCGCTTGGATGGCTCCCTAATATACGGCCCGGAGGGGCGGTCGCATGCAGAAAATAAAACCCAGAGGCACCGGAAAGGCGGTTTCACGCCATTGTGCGGTGCAAATTAAACGGGCACTTTATCAATCGCCCCTACATTGGGCAAGCACGTTTTATGATAAGTTATGCGGCCTTCAGCCGTTTCACGGCCTGATTTATGAGTGTTTGCCCAGCCGTTCCCCGTGAACGGTCGATCCCGGGCTAGTGAATGACCAAACGAAAGCAACAATAGGCAAGCAACATGAGCCTGACACCCGACGAGGTCAAGGCGGTGGCGCATCTGGCCCGCCTGGCACTGGATGATGCGGATGTGCCGCGTTATGCGACCGAATTATCCAGCATACTGCAGCTGGTTGACGAACTGGAAAAAGCCCCCACCGACAATGTGAGTCCGATGGCGCATCCCCTCGATCTGAGTCAGAGGTTGAGAGAGGATCAGGTTACCGAAACCGATCAACGTGAGCTGTTCCAGGAAATCGCACCGTCTACCGGGGATGGCCACTACCTTGTGCCACCCGTCATTGAATAGAGCAGACTGAGCCATGCACGACAAGAGTCTCAGGGAACTGGCAACAGGGTTGCGTAACCGCGAGTTTTCCAGCAGTGAGTTGACCCGGCATTTTCTCGACCGCATCGGTCAGCACGATTCCAGTCTCAACAGTTTCGTCACGCTTTGTGAGGCCGAGGCGATGAAGTCGGCGGAAGCGGCGGACCGCCTTTTGGCGGAAGGCGACGGTCATGTGCTGACCGGTTTGCCGCTGGCGCACAAGGATATCTTCTGTACCCGGGGGGTGAAAACCGCCTGCGGTTCGAAGATGCTGGACAATTTCATTGCTCCCTATGACGCGACCGTGGTGGAAAAGCTGTCTGCTGCGGGTATGGTCACGCTGGGTAAAACCAACATGGATGAATTCGCCATGGGTTCATCCAATGAGACCAGTTTCTACGGCCCGGTGAGAAACCCCTGGGATACGGATCTGGTGCCCGGAGGTTCATCCGGCGGTTCCGCAGCCGCAGTGGCCGCCGGTCTGGTGCCGGTAGCCACCGGCACGGATACCGGCGGTTCCATCCGTCAGCCGGCAGCGCTTTGCGGCGTCACCGGGATCAAGCCGACCTATGGCCGCGTATCACGCTGGGGCATGATCGCTTTCGCATCCAGTCTGGATCAGGCAGGGGTCTTTACCCGAAGCGCCGAGGACGCTGCGCTGGTCTTGCAGGCCATGGCGGGGTTCGATGAAAGGGACTCCACCAGTCTGGACCGGGAGGTGCCGGACTATGCGGCGGATCTCTCTGCTTCCGTGGAGGGGTTGAAAATCGGCCTGCCCAGCGAATATTTCTCTGCAGGTCTGGACGACACGCTGCGTGATGTGGTGGATCAGGCGATCAAGGAATTCGAGCGCCTGGGGGCCGAGGTCAGGGAAATCAGCCTGCCGAATTCAGGACTGGCAGTGGCCACCTATTACGTGGTGGCGCCGGCCGAAGCTTCTTCCAATCTGTCGCGTTTCGACGGTGTGCGCTACGGCTACCGAGCGGATAATCCGGTCGATCTGGAAGATTTGTACAAGCGTTCGCGGGGCGAAGGTTTTGGTCGCGAAGTGCAACGCCGCATCATGATTGGCACCTATGTGCTGTCGGCTGGATACTTTGACGCCTATTACCTTAAGGCGCAGAAGGTGCGGCAGCTGATCAGCGATGATTTCCGCAAGGCCTTCGAATCCGTGGATCTGATTCTTGGTCCTGCCACCCAGGGCCCTGCGTTCAGGTTGGGCGACAAACTGGATGATCCCGTTTCGATGTATCTCAACGACATCTACACCATCCCGGCCAATCTCGCTGGTTTGCCAGGCATGTCCGTTCCGGCTGGTTTCGTGAATGGCCTGCCTGTGGGTCTGCAGCTGATTGCGCCCTGGTTTGCGGAAGGGCGCTTGCTCAGTGCGGCACATCAGTATCAGCAGGTGACCGACTGGCACCGGCGCGTGCCGGGAGACTTCTCATGAGCATGCAGGGCTGGGAAGTGGTGATCGGCCTGGAGGTGCATGTCCAGCTGAAAACCCGCAGCAAGATATTCTCGGGCGCGGCCACGGCTTATGGCGCCGAGGCCAATACCCAGGCCTGCGCCATAGACCTGGGGATGCCGGGTGTATTGCCGGTGTTGAACAGGGAAGCCGTGCGTATGGCCGCCAGGTTTGGCCTGGCCATTGATGCGGAAATCGCTCCGCGTTCGGTGTTCGCACGCAAGCATTATTTCTATCCCGACTTGCCCAAGGGTTATCAGATCAGCCAGTACGAGTTACCCATTGTCGGCAAGGGGCATCTGGAAATAACGCTGGAAGATGGCAGCGCCCGCAGTATCGGCGTGACTCGCGCGCATCTGGAAGAGGATGCCGGCAAGTCGGTACATGAGGGTTTTGGCAAGGCCAGTGGTATCGATCTGAACCGCGCCGGCACCCCATTGATCGAAGTGGTTTCCGAACCGGAAATGCGCTCGGCCAAGGAAGCGGTCGCCTATCTCAAGAAACTGCACTCCCTGGTGCGCTATCTGGAGATTTGCGACGGCAACATGCAGGAAGGTTCTTTCCGTTGTGATGCCAACGTGTCGGTGCGGCCCGCTGGTTCGAGCGAGTTTGGTACGCGTACCGAAACCAAGAATCTGAATTCCTTCCGCTTCGTGGAAAAGGCCATCAATTTTGAAATTGAACGCCAGATCGATGTGCTGGAGTCTGGCGGTAAAGTGGTGCAGGAAACGCGGCTGTACAATCCCGACACGGGTGAAACCCGCACCATGCGCAGCAAGGAAGAAGCCAACGATTACCGTTATTTCCCCGATCCGGATCTGCTGCCGGTAGAACTGGACGCGGCGTTTCTTGATGTCCTGCGTGCCGAGCTGCCCGAGTTGCCGGATGCCAAGGCCGCCCGTTTCCAGTCAGAGTATGGCCTGTCGGCCGAAGATGCTGCCGTACTGACGGCCAGCCGTGAGTTGGCGGACTATTTCGAAGCGGCAGCGTCCCGAGTCAAGGATGCCAAACTGGCGGCCAACTGGGTGCTCAGCGAACTGGGCGGCTATCTGAACAGGGACGATCTCGAAATCACCGAGAGTCCGATATCCTCGGATGCCCTGGCCGGCCTGCTGGCGAGAATCGAGGACAATACCATTTCCGGCAAGATTGCCAAGGAAGTCTTCGAGGCCATGTGGTCGGGTGAAGGAGATGCGGATACGGTGATCGAGGCCAGAGGGTTGAAGCAGATCACCGATGCCGGCGCCATCGCCAGGATCGTAGAAGAAGTGATAGCTGCCAATGCCGGGCAAGTGGAGCAGTATCGCGCCGGCAAGGAGAAGGTTTTCGGCTTCTTCGTCGGTCAGGTCATGAAGGCGACTCAGGGCAAGGCCAATCCGGCTGAGGTGAATCGCCTGCTCAAGGAAAAACTGCAGGGATAAGTAAGAGGCTGTTGGCACTAATATGTTGATCAAGAAACGCGTCAATCTCGATATCCGCAATGAGATCGCCTACGTCAGTCTGGCCCGTTCCGAAAAATACAATGGCCTGGATCTGGATATGCTGGCCGCGCTGGTGAAGGCGGCCAGGCTCATTGAAAAGGACCGCACGATCCGTGTCGTGATTCTCTCCGGCGAGGGCAAGGCGTTTTGCGCAGGACTGGATTTTGGCAGCGTCAGGAAAAAACCTCTGCGTGTCATCCGGGCTTTCAGCAAGTTCGGCGCCAAGACCACCAATTTATTCCAGGAAGCCTGCTGGTGCTGGCGGCGTTTGCAGGTGCCGGTGATCGCGGTCACTCACGGTCATTGTTTTGGCGGCGGACTGCAGATCGCGCTGGGTGCGGATTTTCGTATTGCCACACCGGATTGCGAATTCTCCGTCATGGAAGCCAAATGGGGGCTGGTGCCGGACATGACCGGCAGCGTCAGCCTTGCTGAGCTGCTGCCCATGGATGTGGCCAAGCTGCTGACCATGACGGGGCGTGTGTTCGATGGCGTGGAGGCCAAGTCGCTTAATCTGGTTACCCAGGTGTCCGAGGAGCCCATGGCGAGCGCCGAGTCCCTGGCAGAAGAAATCAAGACACGTTCGCCTGATTCGGTGGCCGCCACCAAGGCATTGTTCGAACACACCTGGCGGGGCGATGAGGTTGAGGCCTTTGATCTGGAAAGTCGCTTGCAATTCAAGTTGTTGCGTGGCAAGAACCAGCGTGAGGCCATGAAGGCCAATCTCGAGAAGCGCGCGCCCAACTTCAAGCGTCGACAATACGATTTCGAATAAACCGGACACAATGACGGAACAGGATCAGGCGCCGGACGGCTACCTCACGTCCTTTATTTTCCCCGGACTGGCCGTGCGCGGCGCGATTGTTCAGGTCGCCGAAAGCTGGAGCAAGTGGTCCATACTGCGACGTTATCCGGGCACGGTGCATGATCTTCTCGGCCAGGCCATGGCCGCCGTGCCCTTGATGGCCTCCACACTCAAGTTCGAAGGTGTATTGTCCCTGCAGGCGCAAGGTGACGGCGCCTTGCCCTTCATGGTGGTGCAGTCAAGCAATGATCTGGAGGTGCGCGGCACCGCGCGCTGGAAAGGTGAAATTGGCGGAGCGGCCAGCCCGGCGCTGTTCGGCAAAGGGCAATTGGGCATCATCATTGAGCCCTATGGCAAGGGGCAACGCTATGAAGCCTTGGTGCCGCTGGAAGGCGAAACGATCGCCGAATGCCTGGCGGGCTACTTCAATCAGTCTGAGCAACTGGATACCCGGCTGCTGCTCTGTAGCGGGGAATCGGGCATTGCCGGCATGTTTCTGCAACGCATGCCCGCCGAAGACAGCCTCGACTCTGATGCCTGGCCGCGACTGACCGCCTTGCTGGAGACCCTCACGAATGAGGAGCTCCTCGGTTTGTCACCGCAGGACATCATCCGGCGACTGTTTCATGAGGAAACGCTGCAGGTTTTTGCCGCGCGTGCGGTTAGCCTTCGCTGCCGTTGCAGCCACGGCAAGACCTCCGAATTGCTGCTAAGTATGGGAGAGGCAGAGGTCCGCGATATTCTGGCCGAACAGGGTCAGGTGGAGATGGAATGTGGATTCTGCGGCCACAAATATATCTACGATCCCGCGGAAATCGATGCCTTGTTCGCTGCCGAGCAGGCGGAGCCGCCGACCGAAACACGTCATTGAACGCGCTTATTGCCAGATAATGGCGCCGCGTTGGCCCGAGGTTTCCTCGATGAGCGCGGCGAAGCGTTCTTCCACCACATTGCGTTTCACTTTCATGGTGGGCGTCAGCAGTCCGTTATCAATGCTCCAGGTTTCTGCGGTGATGGCAATGGCGTCTACCAGTTCATGGGGCTCCAGTTGCGGGTTGACGTCATCCAGGGTGGTTCGCAGATTCTTTTCCACTTCATCCCGGTCTTTGTGCTGACCCTCTTCGGAGAGGGAGGCAAGCAGGATGGGCTGCTTCAGTCCGCTGCCCACCAGACACATGGTTTCGATATCCGAGTTTTTGGCGAACAATCCTTCAATAGGCGCGGGGGCGACATACTTGCCCTTGACCGTCTTGAAGATATCCTTCACGCGTCCGGTGATATGCAGATAACCGTCTTCATCCAGATGACCCTTGTCGCCGGTATGCAGCCAGCCATCCTCGCTCAACGTCTCGGTGGTCTTTTCGGGTTCCTTGTAATAGCCCTGCATGACAGCGCCATTGCGGATCAGGATTTCGCCATTCTCGGCAATTCTGCATTCCGAGCCCGGCATGCACTGGCCTACGGTGCCGAAGCGGGCTTCGCCGGGGTGATTGATAAAGGCATAGGCCGTATTTTCCGACATGGCATAACCTTCATGGATGGTGAGCCCGAGTTTTCTCCACCATTTGAGCTGCGACACCGGAATGGGCGCGGCGCCGGTCACGGCGAAGCGCACATTATGCAGGCCCAGCGTGGTGAGAATCTTTCGGCGCACCACCTTGCGAATCACGGGCAGCGCCAGCAGGCGGTCCAGCTTTTTCTGTGGCAGTTTTTCGAGGATGCCGTGCTGCAAACGGGTCCATACCGCAGGCACGGCAATGAACATGGTCGGTGCGACCTGTGGCAGTTGTACCGGGAATTTCTTTAACTCTTCCAGGAAACTGACCTGGCAGTTGTTATATACGCTGTTCATTTCCACCACAGCCCGCTCGAAAATATGGGCCAGGGGCAAATAGGAAAAGAGGCGTTCGTTCTCGGGTTGAATCACCTGGGTGGCGCCTTCCACAGCGGTCATGGCATTGCGGTAAGTCAGCGTCACACCCTTGGGATTGCCGGTGGTGCCGGAGGTGTAGATCAGGGTGAAGATGTCGTCGGCATCGGGTACCGGGTTGTCATTCAGTGGATCATTTTCCCTGAGCATATCATTCCAGGCCAGATCGCCTTTTGATATGCCCGGGTAGGGCAGGGTGATGCGAGTGCAGCCTTGTGGAATGCCGTTGGTGATGGATTCCGGATCTTCCATGGGGCCGATAAAAATCGCCCTGGCTTCAGAGTGCTCCAGCACGTATTTCACTGTATCCGTGGCCTGCTTGGGATAAAGGCCGACACTGATGTGACCGGCCATCTGGATGGCGAAATCCGCCATGAACCAATGAGCGGTGTTGCGCCCCGCAATGGCAATGCGACTGCCTTTGGGCAGCTCCATCGCCAGCAGGGCACTGGCGATGCGTCTCGCCTGATCCACGGTCTTGGCCCAGGTGAATTCGTGCCAGACATCAGCGATGGGTTGGCGCAGATACACGCGGTTGGGTGTTTCTTTCTCCCAGTGGTACACCATTTCTATCGGTGTTTTACTGCTGGACGAAATCATGTGGCTCCCTTCTTTGTTAGTCGCGGACAGTGCGCAGTATTTTACTGCTTATGAAGAGAGACATCGTCCCCGATCGGCAAAAAAGCGGGGCAATAAAAAAGGGCCGGAAAAGCCGGCCCTTTTCACTGGAGAAGAACGACGCTTCAGGCGGCTTCAGCCACCGCAGTATCGGTTTCCAGCAGGCCGGCCTTCAGCTCGAACGGAAACACATCGACCTCGATGGCGGCCAGACGGGCCTCACGCTGCT
>ENA-ORCV01000251-ORCV01000251.1-marine-metagenome-genome-assembly--contig:-NODE-251-length-60581-cov-4.211672_pt1 | contig 60581 bp, 63 predicted proteins | sample MGYA00237779_ERZ508509 | MGnify/ENA primary metagenome ERZ508509 (study PRJEB26180, sample SAMN06268772) | marine metagenome | isolation source: Bioluminescent Bay, La Paraguera, Puerto Rico | place... | reverse complement strand
GCGGCCGGGGCGCGCCTCCAGCAGCCCCTCCCCGATCAGCAGGTTCACCGCGCCGGCTTCGGGCGCGTGGCCGGTGCGTTCGGCGAGCGCCGTAACGTCCAGCCCCTCGGCCAGGCGCAATCCCATCAGGATCATCTCGTCGGCGGACTCGCGGGCGTCCAGCGTCTCGGAAAGTTCGGCCGGGGCGCCGGCCGCGATTGCGGCGACATAGTCGTCCGGGCGGAGCGGCGTGGCGAAGGCGAAGCGCACGCCATTCCTGCCCCAGAGGCGGGCATGGCCGCCGGGGCCGGCGGCGATCCAGTCGCCCGAGCGCCAATAGACGAGATTGTGCCGGCTCTCCTGCCCCGGCCGGGCGTGGTTGGAGACCTCATAGCCCGGCAGGCCGGCGGCGGCGGCGATGGTCTGGGTCGCGTCATAGATGTCGGCGGCCGCGTCCTCCTCCGCCGGAGTCAGGGCGCCGCGGTCGGCGGCGCGGGCGAAGGCGGTGCCGGGCTCGATCGTCAGCTGGTAGACCGACAGGTGCGACAGGCCGAGGGATAATGCGTCCTGCAGCTCCGCCGCCCAGTCATCGCGCGTCTGGCCGGGGCGGGCGGAGATCAGGTCGGCGGAGACGCGCGGGAAGATGTCCTGCGCCAGGGCGACGGCGCGGCGGGCGTCGTCGGCGCTATGCATCCGGCCGAGCGATTGCAGCGCCGCGTCGTCCAGCGACTGCACGCCCAGCGACAGCCGCTCCACGCCCGCCTCGGCAAAAGCGCGCCAGGCGGATTCGTCCGCGTCTTCGGGATTGGCCTCCAGCCCGATCTCCGCATCGTCCGTCACGCCGAAAGCCTCGCGCGCGGCGGCGAGGACGCGGGCCACGGCCTCCGCCGGCATCAGAGACGGCGTGCCGCCGCCGAAATGGATGGAGGTCAGCGGACGGTCGGGCGATGCGCCGAGCGCGGCGATCCGGGCCGGCCACCCACGGATCGCGGATTCGATGGCGGCGACCATGGGTTCGATATCCGCCCCGCGCGCCCGGTAGACGTTGAAATCGCAATAGGGGCAGATGCGCGCGCACCACGGCCAGTGGACATAGAGGCCGAAGCCGGCGCCGCTCATTCCCCGCCCTGTTTCAGGCTGGCCAGGAAGCGTTCGAAGGCGCGGGCGCGGTGGCTGATGGCGTGCTTTTCGTCCGGGTCCATTTCGCCGAACGTGATGGCGTAGCCGTCCGGCACGAACATCGGGTCGTAGCCGAAGCCGCGGTCGCCGCGCGGCGGCCAGACCAAAGTTCCCTCCACCTCCCCCCGCCAGTGCTGGATCGCGCCGCCGGGATTGGAGAGCGCCAGCACGCAGACGAAACGCGCCCGCAAATTCTCGCCGCCGGTCTTCTGAACCGCGTCCCAGACGCGGCGCATGGCGTAGGCGAAGTCGCGCTTTCCGGACGCATCCTCCGCCCAGCGCGCGGAATAGATGCCGGGCGCGCCGTCCAGCGCGTCGACCGCCAGGCCCGAATCATCGGCCAGGGCGAAGCGCCCGGCGCGGGCGGCGGCGGCCTCCGCCTTCAGCGCGGCGTTGGCCTCGAACGTGTCGCCGGTTTCCTCCACGTCGGGCAGGCCGAGCTCCGCCGCCGAGGCCGAGTCCACGCCATAAGGCCTTATAAGGTCGGCGATTTCCCGCGCCTTTCCGGGGTTATGGGTGGCGACCACCAGAGGTGTGGGGAGGAGCCGGGCCGGATCGGTCACGTTGCGATCCCTCTTGCGTCTCTAATCGAATTTCGATACGGGCTTATCGAATATCGGAAAAACCCCGCACGCGGGCGCGGACCGGATATATTGAATACCGGATGTTTTGAATGAAGACGCTTGGACATCGCTCTCTGGCCACATTCCTGCGCGTGGCGCTGCGCATCGTCCTGATCCTGCTGTACGTGGCGATCCCGCTGACCGTGCTCGGCTGCGCGGTGGCGCTGATGAAGTCGTACGGCGTCGACATCAACTGGTTCGACATGCCGCGGCCGCCCTCGCCGCTGATCACCTGGCTGTTCACCGCGCTGTTCGCGGTGTCGCTGGCCGGCACGATCATCATCGTCGACCAGCTGCGCCGGATCTTCGCCACGCTGTCCGACGGCGACCCGTTCGTGCCGGAAAACGCGCTGCATCTGCGGGTGATCTGGATGACGCTGGCGGTGTGGGAGCTGGTCCGCTATGCGCTGGCTGGCACAATGATGGCGACCATGATTGCATTGCGAATCGAGCCGCCCGAAGGATTCGAAAACGACCCGTTCAATTTCTCTCTCGGAATCTGGTTCGCCGTGCTGACGGTCATCGTCCTGGCCGAAGTCTTCCGCGAGGGCGCGCGCATGCGCCAAGAACAGAAGCTCACCATCTAGGAGAGACATGGGAATTCGCGTCACCCTCGATCGCGTGCTTCTGGAGCGGCGCATGTCGCTTACGGAGTTGTGCGACCGTGTGGGCATCACGCTGGCCAATCTGTCCATCCTGAAAACCGGCAAGGCGAAGGCGATCCGCTTCACCACGCTGGAAGCCCTGTGCCGGGAGCTGGAGTGCCAGCCCGGCGACCTGCTGAACTATGAGCCGGACGAGGCCGACGACAAAAGCCCGGCCGCCGAGGCGGCCGAATAGTCGAATAGAAACACCGATTGTGAGTCAGAGAGAATCGGATAACGCTGTCTCTATGTCTCTCGCACTGGAAAACTTGCGACGTGTCGGTGCCAGATGCCGCATCCCCGCTGATCGGCTGGATGCTTACTACTATTTTGAAAGTTTGGGATTCTGGAGGGAGAGCGCCGATCTCCGCTCCATGGTCTTGCGGCGAGATCGCCCTGAGAACGCCCCTCTCGGGTACGAAAGGCCCAGTCCTCCGGATTTGGACAACATCGTCGAAGTCCTCGACTCCTAATCTGGTTCAGCGGCCCAGCGCGGCCTTCTGGATCGCGTACAGTTCCGAACATCCCGCGCGGGCAAGGCGCATCAACTCCGCGAAATCGTTCTCGGCGATGGCCCGGTCCTCGGCCGTCACCTGCGCCTCCACGATGCCGCCGGACAGGGACAGGACGAAATTGCCGTCGGCGTCGGCGTCGCGGTCCTCTTCGTACATCAGGTCCAGGCGCGGCTCGCCCGACACCACGCCGCAGGAGATCGCGGCGATCTGGTCGCAGATGGGCGAGGTTTCCAGCACGCCTTCCTCCACCAGCCAGTCGCAGGCCGCGGCCAGCGCCGTCCAGGCGCCGGTGATCGCAGCGGTGCGCGTGCCGCCGTCGGCCTGCAGCACGTCGCAGTCCAGCACGATCTGGCGTTCGCCCAGCGCCGGCAGGTCGATCGCCGCGCGCAAGGAGCGGCCGATCAGGCGCTGGATTTCCTGGGTGCGGCCGGACTGCTTGCCGCGCGCGGCCTCGCGGTTGCCGCGGGTATGGGTGGCGCGGGGCAGCATGCCGTATTCGGCGGTGACCCAGCCGCGCCCGCTATTGCGCATCCAGGGCGGCACGCGGTCCTCCACGCTGGCGGCGCAGAGCACGCGCGTATTGCCGAAGACCGCCAGGCACGATCCCTCCGCATAGGGCGCGGCGCCCATTTCCAGCGTCACCGCGCGCAATCCGTCGCGCGCCCGCCCGTCCGGCCGTCCGGTCATCGTTTCCAGTCCCCTCGTTTTCGTTCGCGCCGGGGTTATGCTTAGGCATGAGCGTCCAGCGCAAGGCCGCACGGCTGATTGCCGTGATAATTCTGGCGGCGTCCGCAGCGGCGGCCGCGCCGTCGCCCGATACGCGTCCCGAACCGGCGCCGCCGGAAACGACGGCTGCGCAGACGCGGCTGGCCCAGGCGCCCCGTCCGCCGGGGTGCTGCCGGACCTGCAGCGCGGGCAAGGCGTGCGGGGATTCCTGCATCGCCAGGGACAAGACCTGCAACAAGGGTCCCGGATGCGCCTGCAACGCCGACGGCAGCCCGCCCGGCCGCATCGCGCTTCCCGGCATGCCGGCTGAACCGCAGCTCTTCACGCCAATTGAAGAGGGATGGGCGGCAAACTAGCTATACTGCCGCCATGACAGAGCTTCCCCGAGCGTTGGACAGTCTGGATTCCCGCTCGCGCGAGATTTTCCGCGAGATCGTGGAGGCCTATCTGCAGACCGGCGAGCCGGTCGGCAGCCGGACGCTGTCGCAGCTGGGCGGGTCGGGCCTGTCGCCGGCCTCGATCCGCAACACGATGGCCGATCTGGCGCAGATGGGCCTGCTGACCGCGCGGCACGCCAGCGCCGGGCGCCTGCCCACCCATGCCGGGCTGCGCATGTTCCTGGACGGGTTCCTGGAGGTCGGGGACCTGACCGAGGACGAGCGCCGGGAGATCGCGGTGCGCGTGAAATCGGCGGGCGGCAGCCTGGAAGGCGCGCTGGAAAGCGTGTCGGAGATGCTGTCGGGCCTGGCGGGCGGGGCGGGCCTTGTGACCACGCCGTCGCGCGACGCGGCGCTGCGCCATGTGGAATTCGTGCCGATCAGCCCGGAGCGGCTTCTGGTCGTGCTGGTGATGGAGGACGGGTCGGTCGAGAACCGTCTGATGCGCCCGCCGGCGGGGGTGACGCAGTCCGCCATGATCGAGGCGGGAAACTATCTGTCCGCGCGGCTGAAGGGCCGGACGCTGGCCGAGGTGCAGCGGGGCATCGCCGACGAGCTGACCCAGAGCCGGGCGGAGCTGGATTCGGCGGCCCAGCGCCTGGTCGAGGACGGGTTCGCGCACTGGACCGGCGAGGGCGAGCGGCGGCTGCTGATCGTGCGGGGCCATGCGCGGCTGCTGGAGCAGATGCAGGCGGCCGAGGATCTGGAGCGGGTGCGCCTGCTGTTCGAGGATCTGGAGCGCAAGGAAGAGGTGATCGCCCTGCTGGACCGGGCGCGGGACGCCGACGGGGTGCGGATTTTCATCGGCTCCGAGAACCCGTTATTCAGTCTTTCGGGTTCGAGCGTGGTCGTCGCGCCCTATATGGACAGCCAGCAGAAGATTATCGGGGCGCTGGGCGTGATCGGACCGACGCGGCTGAACTATGCCCGCGTGGTGCCGATGATCGATTATACCGCGCGTCTGGTGGGCCGGATGCTGGACCAGACCTGAGGGATTTGCGACAGGCAGGACATGGACGACGAAAGCGACAAGACCCAGGGGCAGAACGGCGCCGGCAACGGCGCCGCGCCCGAGGCCGATACTGCGGACGCGGCGGGCGAGGCCGGCGGCGAGGACCGTCTGGCGAAGCTGGAGGCCGAAAACACGGCGCTGCGCGACCGGATGCTGCGCGCGGCGGCCGAGGCCGACAATGTGCGCAAGCGCGCCGAGCGGGAAAGCGCCCAGGCGCGGGAATACGCCATCGAGCGGTTCGCGCAGGATCTGCTGGGCGTGGCGGACAATCTGTCCCGCGCGCTGGCCGCCCTGCCCGCCGATTCCGCCGCCTCGGCGTCCGAGCCGATGCGCAATCTGCTGGCCGGGGTGGAGCTGACCGAACGCGAGCTGATGCGCGTGTTCGAGCGCCACAACATCCAGGCCATCAACCCGAAGGGCCAGCCCTTCGACCCCAATATGCATCAGGCGGTGGCGCAGATTCCGTCCGAAGCCGCCAAGGGCCATGTGGCCGAGGTGATGCAGACCGGATACCGCCTGGGCGACCGGGTGCTGCGCGCCGCGATGGTGGCGGTGTCCACCGGCCCGGCCGGCGGACAGCCGGAGGCGGCCAAGGACGCCGCGCCGGACGGCGAGCCGCGCCCGCGCACCGATTTCAAGGTCTGAAGCACGGTCTGAACCGGAATAAGAAAGGCCGCCCCCGGAGGGACGGCCTTTCCGGCCCGAAGGCCGCTCTCTGTGTCCGGCCGGCACACAGCGCCCGAAGGCGGTGCGGGTCCTTGGCCGCTCACAAACTGTCGATCAGACCGGTTAGTACGACCGAACCTGGCCGTTTTCCCAGTAGGTCCGGCCCGAAGCGCGATCCACGTAGAAATAGCGCTGGGCGTTCTGATCGTAATACATGTCCTGACCCTGCGGGCCCGAACGGTTCGGGGCGGGAGCGGTCTCGGCGCCGATGACCGCGCCGGCGGCCGCGCCCAGAGCGCCGCCGATCAGCGCGCCTTCAAGGTCGTCGCCCTTGCCGGCGACGATCGCGCCGCCCGCTGCGCCCGCAGCCGCGCCGATCGCGGCGCCGCCAAGCGCGCGCTGCTGGCGCGGGTCCGAGCCGTAGCCCTGGTTGGCGCACGCGGCGGTCAGAGCCCCCGCGGCAACGATAATGGCAATTTTCCCGTACATGTCGGAGCCCTTTCTCCAATGAAGTCGGCCCTCAAACGTCGCGGCCTCTGTGACGGTTCCCAAATTCCCTTGATCCAAATTAGGCAATTTCGGGGCGCGTCACCCGGCGAAGCGTGAGGTTGATACGACCGCCCTCGCCCCATCCATACGTTTGAAGCAGAGTGCTGGTTCCGGGCCGGATGCGGTCCACCCCGTGGCGGCAGGCGCGCGACGAACCGCCCAGCACCACGACATCGCCCGAGCGCAGGCGGAAGGAGACGGTCGGCCCGGTGCGGCCGGGGGCCAGGGCCAGACGAAACAGCGCCTCGTCGCCCAGGCTGACCGAGACGACCGGGGCGTCCTTCGCGTCCTCGTCGGCGTCGACATGCAGGCCGAGGCGCGCCTGCGCGTCATAATAATTGACCAGACAGGCCTGCGGCGGGGCGCGATAGCCGCCGACATCGTCCCACAACGCCGTCATCGCGTCAGGAATGGCGGGCCAGGGATCGCCGGTCGCCGGATGGGCTTTCTGGTAGCGGTAGCCGCCGTCGCGGTCGGCGACCCAGCCCAGCGGGCCGAAATTGGTCATGCGGACGCTCATCTTCGCGCCGGTGCGCGGCATTTCCGGCCGGTAGAGCGGCGCGGCCGGCAGTCGGCCGAGGACGTCGGCGATCAGGGCCGCCTGGGCGTCCGGCCCGAAATAACCGGGGAGATAGCGGAAGCCCTGCGGCAGGGCGGCGGCGGACAATTTAGGGCCTCCAAAAAGGGTTGCGCGGTCAAAGACTCACACCATATCGGAGCGTGAAGCGCAGCCCGCCCCGGCTGTGCAGCAGGAATTCTGTAGAACTTCGACCATTGGGGGCTTCGCCGCGCAGGCGCCATCAGGGCCACGGAGAGCGCGCAGAGCCCGCCGCAAGAGAGAGAAGAGACGCATAATGAGCAAAGTGATCGGCATCGACCTTGGCACGACCAATAGCTGTGTCGCCGTCATGGACGGCGGCAAGCCCAAGGTGATCGAAAATTCCGAAGGCGCGCGCACGACGCCGTCCGTGGTGGCGTTCACCGACGACGGCCAGCGCCTGATCGGCCAGCCGGCCCGCCGCCAGGCGGTGACCAACCCGGATTACACCTTCTACGCCATCAAGCGCCTGATCGGCCGCCGGATGGGCGATCCGACGGTGAAGAAGGACAAGGACCTGGTCCCCTACGCCATTACCGAAGGCCCGAACGGGGACGCCTGGGTCGAGGGGCGCGACAAGAAATACGCGCCGTCCGAAATCAGCGCCTTCATCCTGCAGAAGATGAAGGAGACCGCCGAGACCCATCTGGGCGAGACGGTCACCCAGGCGGTGATCACCGTCCCGGCCTATTTCGACGACTCCCAGCGCCAGGCGACCAAGGACGCCGGCAAGATCGCCGGGCTGGACGTGCTGCGCATCATCAACGAGCCGACCGCCGCGGCGCTGGCCTATGGGCTGGACAAGGACGAGGGCAAGACGATCGCCGTCTATGACCTTGGCGGCGGCACGTTCGACATCTCGGTCCTGGAGATCGGCGACGGCGTGTTCGAGGTGAAGGCCACCAACGGGGACACGTTCCTGGGCGGCGAAGACTTCGACATGCGCATCGTCGACTATCTGGCCGACGAGTTCAAAAAAGAGCAGGGCATCGACCTGCGCACCGACAAGCTGGCGCTGCAGCGGCTGAAGGAAGAAGCCGAGAAGGCGAAGAAGGAGCTGAGCTCCACCACGTCGTACGAGGTGAACCTGCCCTTCATCACCGCCGACGCGTCGGGCCCGAAACACCTGACCATGAAGCTGTCCCGCGCCAAGCTGGAAAGCCTGGTCGAGGACCTGATCAAGCGCACCATCCCGCCGATCCAGGCGGCGCTGAAGGATGCCGGCCTGAAGGCCAGCGACATTCAGGACGTGGTGCTGGTCGGCGGCATGACCCGCATGCCGAAAGTGCAGGAAGTGGTGAAGGAGTTCTTCGGCCGCGACCCGCACAAGGGCGTGAACCCGGACGAGGTCGTCGCCATGGGCGCGGCGATCCAGGCCGGCGTGCTGCAGGGCGACGTGAAGGACGTGCTGCTGCTGGACGTGACGCCGCTGTCTCTGGGCATCGAGACGCTGGGCGGCGTGTTCACCCGGCTGATCGACCGCAACACGACGATCCCGACCAAGAAGAGCCAGACCTTCTCCACCGCCGAGGACAACCAGACCGCGGTGACGATCCGCGTGTTCCAGGGCGAACGGGAGATGGCGGCGGACAACAAGATGCTGGGCCAGTTCGACCTGGTCGGCATTCCGCCGGCGCCGCGCGGCGTGCCGCAGGTCGAGGTCACGTTCGACATCGACGCCAACGGCATCGTCAACGTGTCCGCCAAGGACAAGGCGACGAACAAAGAGCAGCAGATTCGCATCCAGGCCAGCGGCGGCCTGTCCGATGACGAGATCAACAACATGGTCAAGGACGCCGAGACCAATGCGGAGACCGACAAGAAGCGGCGGGCGCTGGTGGAAGCGAAGAACCAGGCCGAAAGCCTGATCCACCAGACCGAGCAGCAGCTGACCGAGCACGGCGAGAGCATCTCCGCCGAGGACAAGCAGGAGGTCGAGACCGCGCTGGCCGAGCTGAAGACCGCCGCCGAGGGCGACGACCCCGAGGCGATCCAGGCCAAGCTGCAGGCCGCCGCCCAGGCCGCGATGAAGATCGGCCAGGCGATGTACGAAAAGCAGCAGGCCGAAGCGGCCTCCGCCGACGCCTCCGCCGATGCGGCGGCTGACGGCGAGGACGTGGTCGACGCCGAGTTCGAGGAAGTCGACGGCGACGAGAAGAAGAGCGCCTGACGCAGGCAGGCCGCGGCCCGTCCGGAGACATCCGGGCGGGCCGTCGCCATTTGGGGGGTCGTCCGGATATCCGTCCCGGCGCGCCGATAACGGAAGTTGAGCACGATGGAGCTGAGCCCGCCTTTCGGGACGCTGGCCCTGCCCGCATGGGCCGAGAGCGTGCGCCGCCTTGGCGAGCGCGCCCCGTCCGGACGGCTGGGCCTGCATACGGCCAGCGTGCTGCGGCGCATCTGCCTGATGGGCGGCGCCGAACCCTTCGACATCGAGGCCTGGCCCGGCGTGAACGCGCGGGTCTATCCGTCCACCAATCGCTGCGAGAAGCGCGTCTTCTGCGCGCCGCATCTGTGGGATTTCGCGGAGCTGCAGGCGCTGGAGGCCGCGATGCTGGCCGCGCCGGCGCACCGGCCCTTCGTGTTCCTGGATCTGGGCGCGAATGTGGGATTCTACTCCCTGTATCTGGACGCCGCCGCGCGGCGGGCGGGGCGGGAGGCGCGCATCGTCGCGGCGGAGCCGGATGCGGAGAACCGCCGCCGGCTGGAGCAGAACCAGACTGCGAGCGGGGCGGCCGCCATCATCGTGGCGCCGGTGGCCCTGGGCGCGGCGCCCGGACGCGCGCGCCTGACCCAGGCCGGGCGCAATCGCGGCGAGATTCGCGTCGACCTCAATTCCGCCGACGGGCCGGATGTGGAAGTGATTACGGTCCAGGGCCTCGCGGAACGGGCCCGCCTGCCCCATATCGACGCCATGAAGCTGGACCTTGAAGGATCCGACGCGGCGGTGCTGGCCGCGTTCCTGGCCGACGCGCCGCAATCCCTGCGCCCCGATCTGCTGATCGTGGAGACCAATGGCGAGACCGGGGCCGCGATCGCACAGCTGGCCGCCGCGCACGGCTATGCGCAGGACCGGACCACCCGCACCAACGCCATCTTCCGCCGCACGGCCGCAACGCAAACGGAGGCGGCCTGATGTCCGCGCGTACCTGTTATTACGAAGTTCTCGGCTGCGCCCGCGACGCGGACGGCGCGACGCTGAAATCGGCCTATCGCAAGATGGCCATGGAGTTTCACCCCGACCGCAACGGCGGCAGCGCCGAGGCCGAGGTCAAGTTCAAGGAAGTGAACGAGGCCTACGCCGTGCTGAGCGATCCACAGAAGCGCGCAGCCTATGACCGCTATGGCCATGAAGGCGTGGACGGGCCGGGCGCCGGCGGCGCGGGACCGGCGGGCGCCGATTTCGCGGATATTTTCGACAGCGTGTTCGGCGACATTTTCGGCCGGGCCGGCGCGGGCGCGCGGCGCCAGCGCACGGGACCCGCGCGCGGGGCCGACATCCGCGCCGATGTGGAGATCACGCTGGAAGAGGCGTTCGCCGGCAAGAACGCCGAGGTGAAAGTGAAGCCGGCGCTGGCCTGCGAGGACTGCAACGGCACAGGCGCGGCGCCCGGCACCGAGCCGGAGACCTGCCCGGCCTGTAACGGCCAGGGCCGGGTGCGCATCCAGCAGGGCTTTTTCACCATGGAGCGGACCTGCCCGCGCTGCGGCGGCCAGGGCAAATATGTGGCCGATCCGTGCGTCTCCTGCGACGGGGTCGGCCTGGTGCGCACGCCGCGCACGCTGTCAGTCGCGATCCCGGCCGGCGTCGAGGACGGCACGCGCATCCGCCTGGCCGGCGAGGGCGATTCCGGCCTGCGCGGCGGGCCGCGCGGCGATCTGTATCTGTTCGTATCGGTGGCGCACCACGAGCTGTTCGAGCGCGACGGGGCGGATCTGTATTGCCGGGCCTATGTGCCGATGGCGACCGCCGCGCTGGGCGGTTCGATCGAGGCGCCGACCATCGACGGCGGCAAGGAATGCATCGACGTGGCCGCCGGCGCGCAGACCGGAAAACAGGTGCGCGTGCGCGGCAAGGGGATGAGCCAGCTGCGCGCGCCGGTGCGCGGCGACCTCTATGTCGAGCTGTTCGTGGAGACGCCGCGGCGCCTGACGCCGGAGCAGCGCGAACTGCTGGAGAAATTCCGCGAGCTGTCCTGCGAGGATTGCGACTGCCATCCCGAGGCGACGGGCTTCGTCTCCAAGGTGAAGCAGTTCTGGGACAATCTCTCCAGCCCGGACGGCCGCCCGCACGCCTGAGGCGGGCGCTCTAACTCTTACGCTTCTTTGACGTCCGACTCGCCGCCAGCTGCGGCGCGGGCGATGCGCGCGGCGTCCTCTCCGGTTGCGGCGAAGCGGACGTGCGGCCCTTCCTCCAGACCGGCGGCGGCGAGCGCGGCGCGGACGGAGGGATTGGCGCCGGCGAGGATGACCAGGGCGCCGCGGCGTTTCGACAGGCCCTCCGCCAGCTCCTTCAGCGCCTCGGCCCCCGTGATGTCGGCGACCGGGGTCTGGCGCAGGGACAGGACAAAGGCCGGGGCGTCCGCGGCCTCCCGCCCCAGCACCTCCCGCACCCGCCCCGCAGCGCCGTAGAAGAGCGGGCCGGAGATCGTGTAGGCGCGTACGCCGGGCGGCAGCGACGCGCGCCATTGCGGCGGGGCGTCGTCGTCCTGCGCCTCGGCCAGCGACTCGCCATGGGTGATCTCCACGGCCTGGGCCATGCGATGCATGAACAGGATCGCCGCCAGCACGACGCCGACCTGAACCGCCAGCGTCAAATCCGAGAAGACGGTGAGGGCGAAGGTCACCACGAAGACCAGCCGGTCGCCCAAAGGCGCGCCGCGCAGGATCAGCCAGACCTTGCGCGGTTCGGCCATGCTGAGCGCGACGGCGGTCAGGATCGCGGCCAGCACGGCCAGCGGCGCGGCGTCCGCCAGCGGCGCGGCCAGCAGCAGGAAGACCAGCAGGAAGCCCGAATGCAGGATTCCGGAGACCGGCGTGCGGGCGCCGGCGCGGATATTGGTGGCGGTGCGGGCGATGGCGCCGGTGGCCGGCAGGCCGCCGACACAGGCGCTGGCCATGTTCGCCACGCCCTGGGCGATCAGCTCACAGTCCGAGCGATGGCGGCGGCCCGTCATGCCGTCCGCGACGACCGCCGACAGCAGCGACTCCACACCGGCCAGGAAGGCGATGGTGAAGGCGCTGGGCAGGAGGGCGGCCATGCGGTCCAGGCTGATGTCTGGGAAGGCGAGCCGGGGCAGGCCGCGCGGGACGCCGCCGAAGCGCGTGCCGATCGTGGGCGCGTCGATAACGCCCAGCGCCACGACCAGGGACGCGCCCGCCGCCACGATCAGAAAAGCCGGAAGGCGCGGAAAGCGCGCGCGCAGCGCGACGATGGCCGCGAGCGACAACGCGCCCAGCAGCGCCGCCGCCGGGTCGATCCGCCCGAGCGCGCCCAGATAGAAGCGCCAGCGGCCGACCACGTTCGCCTCCCCCTCGAAGACCGGGAAGCCGAGCAGGTCGCCGAACTGGGTGGAGACGATCAGCACCGCGATGCCGGCGGTGAAGCCGAGCACGACCGGCTGGGGCACGTATTTCATGAACAGGCCGAGGCGCAGCGCCCCGGCGGCGATCAGCATGGCGCCGGCCATCAGGCTGGCCAGCAGCAGGCCGTCATAGCCGTGGGTCGCGATGACCTCGAACACCACAACGACGAAGGCGGCGGTGGGGCCGCCGATCTGGTGGCGGCTGCCGCCCAGGGCGGAGATCAGCGCCCCGGCGACGACGGCGGTGACCAGGCCCGCGCGCGGCTCCGCCCCGCTGGCGATGGCGATGGCCATGGCCAGCGGCAAGGCGACGATGGCGACGCTGAGCCCGGCGAGCGCGTCGGCGCGCAGATCCGCGAGGCCGTAGCCCTCGCGCAGGGCGCTGACCAGCTTGGGCGTATAGCGAACCGGCCAGCCCCGGCCGGGGCGTGGAGAGGGAGACGAGGCGGCGGTCATGATCGGCGCACAAAAGGCGCGCCGTGACGCCGGGTCAATCGGACCGAGAGCCGCAGGGGGCCGATGGCGGCGCCCGCCCTCCCCTTCGCCGCCTGCGACCGCTATAGGTCGCGGCCATGAGCATGAAGATCGCCATCAACGGAGCGGGCGGGCGCATGGGCCGGGCCGTGATCGCCGCGGCCGAGACGCTGGGCGGGTTCGAGATCGTCGGCGGCACGGCGCGCGCGGGCGATTCCTGCGTCGGCCAGGATCTGGGCGCGCTGGCCAGCATCCGCCTGCTGGGCATCAATGTGAAAGACGAGATGTCCTGTTTCGGCGGGGCCGAGGCGGTGATCGATTTTTCCGCGCCGGAAGGGGCGCTGGAGGCGCTGAACGCCGCGCCGGCCGGCGCGGCGGTGGTCACCGGCACGACCGGGCTTTCGGCGGAGCAGCAGAAAGCCGTCGAGGATGCGGCGAAGACGCGGCCCGTGGTTCAGGCGGGCAATTTCTCCATCGGCGTGAATTTGCTGTCGGCGCTCGTGAAGATGGCGGCGTCCCGCCTGCCCGAGGAATGGGACATCGAGATCGAGGACATCCACCACCGGCGCAAGGCGGACGCGCCCTCCGGCACGGCGCTGATGCTGGGCCGGGCGGCGGCGGAGGCGCGCGGCGTGGAGCTGGACCGGCACATGGCGGTCGACCGCCACGGCGTGCGCAAGGCCGGGGATATCGGGTTTTCGGTGAGCCGCGCCGGCGGGGTGATCGGCGAACACACGGTGAGCTTCACCAGCGACCGGGAGCGCGTGGCGCTGAGCCACTCGGCGCTCGACCGGGCGATTTTCGCGGAGGGCGCACTGCACGCCGCGCGCTGGGCCGCCGGGCGTGCGCCGGGCCTCTACGACATGGCCGATGTGCTGGAGCTCAGGATCCGGGGTCTGGAGCCGAGCTTTACGGAGTAGGCGGCGTTACGCCCGGTAGCAGGGGGCGATGCCGACGCCGAGTTCCGAGGCCTTTTCGTAGACGGCGTCCTCACTGCATCCCAGCTTCAGGCCGATCAGTTCGGCCGGCAGCCAGTCGTCGGCGAGCTGGCGCAGATGATGTTCGTCCCGCTCCGTCCAGTCCGGAGCGCCGTTGGCGAGTCTGCCCATGATCGAAGACTCCCGTTCCTGTTTAGCGACAGGTTTCTAACGGGAGGGCGCCGGAGCGGTTCCGAATCCTACCAGGCGCCGGAATTCTCCATGCTGGCCCAGGGCTCGGCGGGGGCCTTGGGGTCGCCGGACTGGAGCAGTTCCACCGAGATATTGTCGGGCGAGCGGATGAAGGCCATGCGGCCGTCGCGCGGCGGCCGGGCGATCGTGTAGCCCATGTCCTGAAGATGCGCGCAGGTGGCGTAGATGTCCCCGACCCGGTAGGCGAGATGGCCGAAATTGCGGCCGCCGTCATAGCCGGCCTCGTCCCAGTTATAGGTCAGCTCCACCATCGGCAGGCCGGCCTTCAGCGGCGACTCGCCGTCCTTCAGCCCGCCGGCGCGGTCGATATCGTCCGGCGAGGCGAGGAAGATCAGGCTGAACCGCCCCTTCTCGCTGTCCATGCGGTGGACCTCTTTCAGGCCCAGCCCCTCGCAGAAGAAGCGCAGCGAGGCGTCGGGGTCGGAGATGCGCAGCATGCTGTGCAGATATTCCATTTCGGTGTCTCCCTCATTCGCGGCCCGGGGCCGCTCAGGCCGGCTTGCGTGCGGCCTCGTGCAGAATTTCCTCGCGCAGCGAACCCGGCGCGCGCTGGTGATAGAAACGGGCGGCGAGGCCCGCGATGGCGGCCCAGCCGGCGATGACCGCGAAGAACAGGCAGAAGCGCCACATCAGCAGCCCTTCCTCATAGAAGGGCGCGCGGCCCGACAGCACCCAGACGCCGAGCCAGATCAGGCGGAACAGGATCAGGATCAGCGGGGTGGCGGCGAGCGCGGCGACCAGGACCAGCGTGATCGTGGCCTGACCGCCCGGCCCGTGGGCGCGCATGAAGGCGGCGCGGAAGCGGTCCTCGCTCAGCCCGCCCAGGGCGGCGGGGGATTCGCGCGTCCAGTCTTCATAAATTTCGGCGGCGTTCTGCAGCGCCGTGCGGCGCTTGATCGCCCACAGCGCGCCGGACCAGATCGCGGCCAGCGCCAGCAGGGCCAGAACCAGAGGGAAAGCGTAATAGACCAGGGAACTGCCTCACGCGGCGTCGCGGGCCTCTAGCGCCTGGAAGGCCTCCCAGGCCAGCATCGCCCGCTTTCTGTCGACGCCCCAATGATAACCGGTCAGGCGCGCATCGGAAGACAGGGCCCTGTGACAGGGGATCAGCCAGGACACCGGGTTGCGCCCGACCGCCGCGCCGACCGCCCGGCCCGCGCCCGGCCGGCCGATGGCCCGGGCGATGTCGCCATAGGCCACGCACGCGCCGCTGGGGATGGCGAGCAGCGCCCGCCAGACCTGACGCTGGAAGGGCGAGCCGTAGAGCGCGAGGTCGACGCGGCCGCCGGCGAAGACGCGGGCGGCCATGTCCGCCGCCGCGGCGTCGTCGCGCAGGAAGTCCGCGCCCGGCCAGCGGCGGGCCATGTCCGCGAACGCCGCGCCCTCGCCGCCCGGATCGGCGAAGGCCAGGCCCGACAGGCCGCGCGGGGCGATCAGGAAGATTCCGGTCCCGAACGGGGTCGGCGCAACGCCCCAGCGGAAGACCATGCCGGCGCCGCCGGATTTCGCCTCACCGGGGCTGGCGGCCTCATGCGCCAGGGTCAGGTCGTGCAGGCGGGAGGGGGCGGACAGGCCGGACTCCAGCGCCGCCTCCAGCACGCTGGCGCCGTCGGCGAGCAGCGTGCGGGCGAAGGCGTGGGCCAGCGCGTCGGTGAAGCGTTTCGGGCTGGTCCCGGTCCAGCGCGCGAAGATGCGGTGGAAATGATGCGGGCTGACCCCCGCGGCGGAGGCGGCGGCGTCCAGCGGCGGGCGGTCCCGCCACGCGCCCTCCAGAAAGGCGAGCGCGCGGGTGACCCGCTCATAATCCATCTGCGCCTGTTCGAAATCCGCTCTGGCCATGGCGCGATCCTAGCGGGGCGGGCGTGCGCGGCGACCCGGATTTTGCGGTTTGGCGGTGACGTATTCCCCGTTTAACCAGTAGATCATGGTCATCCACTGCGACGAGACGATCCCTTTCCCATGTGCCAAAGGCAGAACGAGTTTGCAGAGGCCTTCGAGGCACTAGAAGCGGCACTGCGCCTCGCACATGCCGATCTCAAGTTTGCTGATTTGGACCTTGAGACGGGACCAGCCCCTCATACACGCCCGACTCGCTTGCCGCCGGGGAAGGCAGCAATCTACGCCTTCTATGCCAATGATCGCTGGCTCAAGATTGGGAAAGCCGGGCCGAACACCGGGCCCCGCTATGTGTACCAGCACTACAAGCGCGGCGGCGCCAATAGCACTCTTGCAAGTTCGCTGTGTAACGACCCGGAATTAGAATTCAAATCGTTCAGCAATGCCGAGATCGGACAATGGATCATCGGCAACTGCGGCCGAATCAATATCCTAATGCCAAGGGAATGGGGTGAAGCTGCCCTAGGGTTCTTGGAATCCTTTCTGATCCTTCGGCTTCGACCCAAGTATGAGGGGCATGCGTGGAGGTGAATCCCAAACCCACCGCCGAAGGAACGCTGGAGGGCAAGGTCCACCGCTTTCCCGTCCGGGTCTATTACGAGAACACGGATGCTGGCGGCGTGGTCTATCACGCCGACTATCTGTGCTTTCTGGAGCGGGCGCGGACCGATTTCCTGCGCGCGGCGGGAATCACCCATGCCCTGCTTCGCGAGGAGGCCGTTCCGGTGGCCTTCGCGGTGCGCCGGGCGGAGGTGGATTTCGTGAAACCCGCGGTTCTGGAAGACCTTCTGACCATCCATACGGCGTTTGCCGAAGTGCGCGGGCCCCGGTTCTTCATTACCCAGCGCATCCAGCGCGGGGACGAGATTCTGGTCCAGGCGGAACTGGAGGTGGCCTGCATCACTTTGGAGGGGAAGGCGGCGCGGCCGCCGAAAGTGCTGGTTAACGCCTTGTCGCCATTTACTGGCGGCGTCCTGAAATCGACATAATCCTTGGTCAAAGGACAATTCGACGCGAGTCGCCCGCCGGACGCGGCGGGTTTGCAGGGGACATAATATGGATCTGGTAGTGGCGGCGACTGCGGCCGCGCCGGCCGTTCTCGGGCCGGGAGGCGAGGATTTCTCCTTCGTCGCGCTGTTTCTGCGCGCCGATATCATCGTGAAGGCCGTCATGGTCGGCCTGGTCCTGGCCAGCGTGTGGAGCTGGGGCATCGCGCTGGACAAGCAATTCCAGATCAGCGGCCTGCGCTCCAAGGCGCGGCGGTTCGAACAGGATTTCTGGTCGGGCCGCAGCCTTGAGGATCTGCGCGAGGCGTTCGCCGAACGGCCGCGGGACCCGATGGCCCGCGTGTTCGCCGCCGCGATGCGCGAATGGCGCGACGGCGAGGAGCGCGACTCCAGCGAATCGCAGCTGCTGTCCCTGCGCGAGCGGATGAACCGGGTGATGAACGTGGCCGTGGCGCGCGAGCTGTCGAAGCTGGAGCGCGGGCTGGGCGTGCTGGCCACCATCGCCTCCTCCGCCGTGTTCGTCGGCCTGTTCGGCACGGTCTGGGGGATCATGAACTCGTTCCGCGCCATCGCCGCCTCGCGCGAGACGAACCTGGCCGTCGTGGCGCCCGGCATCGCGGAGGCCCTGTTCGCCACGGCGCTGGGCCTGGTCGCGGCCATTCCGGCGCTGATCTTCTACAACAAGTTTTCCGGCGACATCGCGGCCTATGCGGTGCGGCTGGAAGGCTATGCCGACGAGCTGTCCGCGGTGCTGTCGCGGCGGCTGCACAGCCGCAGCGCGAGGCGCTGATGGGCGCGTCGGTCGATATCGCGCGCGGCCGCGGCCGCACCCGCTACCGCCAGCGGGCGGAGATCAACGTCACGCCGCTGGTCGACGTGATGCTGGTGCTGCTGATCATCTTCATGATCACCGCGCCGCTGCTGACCGTGGGCGTCGAAGTGGAGCTGCCGCGCACCCAGGCGCAGAACCTGGCCGCCGACCAGGAGCCGATCACGGTGACCGTGAAGGCCGACGGCAGCGTGTTCATCCAGGAAACCGAGACGCCGGTCGAGGAGCTGACCCCGCGCCTGCTGGCGATCGCCCAGACCGGATACAGCGAGCGCATCTTCATCCGCGCCGACGGGTCGGCGAACTACGCCAGCGTGATCGACGTGATGGCGCGCCTGAAGAACGCCGGGTTCGAGAATATGGGGCTGGTCACCGACCCGCTGACCCAGACCGCCGCAGCAGCAGCCGCGGACGAGTAAAGAATGAAGCCAGGCGTCCCGCTCTCCATTGTCGGTCACGTGATCGCGGTGGCGGCGGGCATCATCGCCCTGCCCTATGCGATGGAGTCGTCGTCCGAATTCGTGCCGGTGATCCCCGTGGAGCTGCTGGAGCTGGGCGAGGAGACCAATATCCGCGCCGCGGTGGAGGAAGAGGAGCCCGAGCCGGAGCCGGAGGAAGAGCCGGTGCAGGAAGAGCAGCCCGAGCCGCCGGCCCAGGAAGAGCCGGCCGAGCCGGAGCCGACGCCGCCCCAGCCCGAACCCGAGCCGGTCGCCGAGCCGGAGCCGGCCCCGGAACCCGAGCCCGAGCCCGCGCCGGAACCCGAGCCTGAACCGGAGCCGGAGCCCGAACCGACGCCGCCCGCGCCGCCGCCGCCCGAACCCGAGCCCGAGCCGCGCGAGGAGTTCAACCTGAACGACATCACCCAGCTGATCGACAGGGCGCGGCAGGAAGACCGGCCGCAGAGCGACACCGCCGGGACGACGCCGCCGGAAACCGCCGAGCGGGCGCGCGAGGCCGTGGGCCTGGGGTCGCAAATGACGATCAGCGAGATGGACGCCCTGCGCTCCCGCATCAATCAGTGCTGGCGGAATTCGGCCGACGCGCCCAACCCGGACGAGCTGGTGGTGCAGGTGCGCGTGCGGCTGAACCGGGACGGGTCGCTGGCCGGTCCGCCGCAGCTTCAGAACGCGGCGCGGATCGCCGCATCCGGCAATCCGTATCTGCGCGTGGCGGCCGACCGGGCGGTGCGCGCGGTGAACGAATGCGCGCCTTATTCTTTCCTCTCTCCGGAACGATACTCGACGTGGCGCGAATTCACGCTGAACTTCGATTCCGTCATTCACTAGGGCCCGACGCGAGGAGCCTCATGAAACGCTTTCTGACAGTCCTCATCCTGACCGTGTTCGCCGCCGGCGCCGCCGCGGCCCAGCCGGTCATCGACATCAATCAGGGCCATCTGAACCCGCTGCCGGTCGCCACCCCGCCCTTTATCGGCGCGGCCCCGGCGGAGGCGCAGACGGGCGCCGAGATCGCCGCAGTGGTGGAGGCGGACCTGGAGCGGTCCGGCCTGTTCCGGCCGATCAACCACACTGCCTTTATCGAGCAGATCACCGATCTGGACCTGAAGCCGCGGTTCGAGGACTGGCGGGTGATCAACGCCAACGCGCTGCTGACCGGCGACGTGGAGATGAGCAGCGACGCCCGGATGCGGGTGTCGTTCCGCCTGTGGGACGTGTTCGGGGAGCAGGAGCTGCTGGGCCTGACCTTCGTCACCACGCCGGAGAACTGGCGCCGCGTGGCGCACAAGATCGCCGACGCGGTCTATGAGGAGCTGACCGGGGAAATGGGCTATTTCGACAGCCGCATCGTGTTCGTGTCGGAGTCCGGGCCGCGCCTGTCGCGCTCCAAACGGCTGGCGATCATGGACCAGGACGGCGCCAATCTGCGCTTTCTGACCAATGGCGACTACACGGTGCTGACGCCGCGCTTTTCGCCGTCCAGCCAGACCATCGCCTATCTGAGCTATCAGAACACCAAGCCGCAGGTGCACCTGTTCGACATCGAGACCGGGCGGCACGAGATGCTGGGCAATATCCCGAACATGACGTTCGCCCCGCGCTTTTCGCCGGACGGCAATTCGCTGGCGCTGACGCTGGAGGATTCGGGCAATTCCGACATCTATCTGATGGATCTGCGGTCGCGGCAGATGAGCCGCCTGACCACCGGGTCGGCGATCGACACCTCGCCCACCTTCTCCCCCGACGGGCGGCAGATCGTGTTCGAGTCCGACCGCAGCGGCTCGCAGCAGCTGTACATCATGAATATCGACGGGTCGGACGTGCGCCGGATCAGCTTCGGCTCCGGGCGCTACGCCACGCCGGTCTGGTCGCCGCGCGGCGATCTGATTGCGTTCACCAAGATCGCCTCGGGCCGGTTTTCCATCGGCGTGATGCGGCAGGACGGGTCCGGCGAACGCCTGCTGGCGGACGGATTCCGGGCCGAGGGGCCGACCTGGTCGCCCAATGGCCGCGTGCTGATGTTCTGGCGGGAAGAGCGGGGCTCCACCCCGGGGGTGTGGAGCGTCGACCTGACCGGGCAGAACCTGCGGCGGGTGGAAACCCCGGGCGCGGCGAGCGACCCGGCCTGGTCCCCCCTGCTGCAATAATACTACTGCCAACCGGAAAAGGAGGGGCCTGCCAAAGCTTTTGTGGAACAATTGCCGCTGAATGTCGTAATATTAATTCTGCTGACGGCGGCTGGCCGCCGCACCGATGGCTACCCGGATGGGACCCGAGGGTCAGCATGACTTGCCTCCAGGGGATCGCTATGAAATTCAAAGTCGTTCTTGTTGCCATGTCGGTGCTGGCCGTTGCGGCTTGCGCATCCGACGAGCCGGTCGTTGAAAACACGCCGCCGGCCGCTACGCCTACCCCGCCGCCGCAACGCGTCACCGCGGTGCCGGGCTCGGTCGAAGACTTCCAGGAAACCGCGGGCGACCGCGTCTTCTTTGACTACGATCAGTTCGATCTGCGTTCGGACGCCCGCGCCACGCTGGACCGTCAGGCCTCCTGGCTGAGCCAGTACGGCAACGTGACGGTCCGCATTCACGGCAACGCCGACGAACGCGGCACCCGCGAATACAACCTGGCCCTGGCCGCGCGCCGTGCGAATTCCGCGCGCGACTATCTGGTCAGCCGCGGCGTCGCGGCTTCGCGGATCGAGACGATCTCGAACGGCGAAGAACAGCCGGTCTGCTCCGCCTCCACCGAGGAGTGCTGGGCCCTGAACCGGAACGCCACCACGGTCATCGTCGCGGGCGCCGTCACCTCGTAAGCCGGCCTCCGGCCTTACAGACGGCCCGTAACGGGCACACCGGAACGGCGCCCCAGCATGGTCTGCGGGCGCCGTTCGCTTTTTCCGGCCGCCGGTTTCGAGCCGCCCCGTCTTTGCTTCGCGGGGCCGGACGGCCATAGTTTCGCCGCCGCGGCGCGTTAGTCCGCGCCCGTCAGTCGCCGCTTCGATCGGAGGATGCGCCCATGCGCGCCGCACCCCTAGTCCTGTCCATCCTTATCGCCGTGACGTCCGCCGCCCCCGCGATGGCCCAGAGCCGCCGGGAGCTGGACGAGCGGATCGCCGCGCTGGAGGCGCTGGTGCGCGGACGCACCGACGACGCCGCGGTGCGCAATCTGGACCGGATCAATTCGCTGGAGGCGCAGATCCGCAGCCTGACCGGCCAGGTCGAGGAGCTGCAGTTCAAGAACCGCCAGCTGGAGACACGGCTGGAGACGCTGCAGGAGGACATGATGTCCGCCTATGGCGGCGGCGCGGCCTTCGCGGCGGGCGAGGACGGCGCGGGCCCGGTGCCGCTGGGCCCGGGCGGCGGCGAAGGCGGCGACCTGGCCGCGATCGACCCGAACGATCCGTTCGCGCAGCAGCGCGCCGCGGCGGTGCGCCCGCTGGGCGCGGGCGGCGACGTGCCCGGCGCGCGCGCCGGCGGCGCGGCCAATATGGGCGGCGGGACGATGGGCGCGGGCGAGCTGGGCGCCGAGCCCGGCGTCGACATGAATTACGCCCCGACCGGGGATTCGCCGGACCTGCTGTTCGCGCGCGGGCGCACGCGCCTGTTCGAGGGGGCCTTCACCGACGCGCTGGAGGCGTTCGCCGAATTCCTGGACATCGCGCCGGACGATGCGCGCGCGGGCGAGGCCTATTTCTGGGTCGGCTCGATCTACCGCACCGAGGAACAGCCGGTGGAGGCCGCCGACGCGCTGGTGAAATCGCTGCAGGCGGACCCGAACGGGCTGATGGCGCCCGAGGCGATGGTGCAGCTGGGCGCGGCGCTGGCGGCGATGGGCGAGACCGATCGCGCCTGCCAGACGCTGACCGCGGCGACCAGCCAGTATCCCGACATGGACCAGACGGTCCGCGCGACCGCCACGCGGGAGCGCCGCAACGCCGGCTGCTGATATCGGGGCGGCTGCGCCCCACGGCGCGCTGACCGCGCGCATCGAGAGCCGGCTGGACGCCGCGCCGCCGGGCCCGGTCGGACTGGGCTTTTCCGGCGGCGGCGACTCCACCGCGCTCTTGCATCTGGCCGCCGGATGGGCGGCCCGGCGCGGACGCGCCCTTCACGCCTTCATCGTCGATCACGGACTGCAGCCGGGCTCGGCCGCCGCAGCGGCGGGCGCCGCCGCGCAGGCGCGCGCGCTGGGCGTTCCGGCGCGCATTCTGAGATGGGAGGGCGAGAAGCCCCGGGCCGGCGTGCAGCAGGCCGCGCGGGAGGCGCGGCTGCGCCTGCTGGCCCAGGCGTGCCGGGAGGCGGGGGCGGAGGCGCTGCTGCTGGCCCATACGCTGGACGACCAGGCCGAGACGGTGTGGCAGCGCGCCGGCGCGGGCAGCGCCTGGCGCGGCCTGGCCGCGATGCGGGCGGAGGCGCCCGCGCCGCTGTGGCCCGACATGGGCGCGGTGCGGGGGCGGCCCCTGACCGTTCTGCGGCCGCTGCTGGAGACACGGCGGGCCGAGCTGCGCGAATTTCTGATTTCGGTCGGGGCCGAATGGACGGAGGACCCGGCCAACGCCGATCCGCGCTATGGCCGGGTGCGCGCGCGGGCGGCCCTGGCCGCGCTGGGCGACGACGCGGCGGTTCGGCTGGCCGGGATCGCGGCGCGCGCGGGCGCGCTGGCGGACGCCGAGGACGCGGCGGCGCGGGCGCTGCTGGTCCATGTCGCCGCGCCGCATGACGGGACGCTGCGCATCGCGCACGCGGCGCTGGATGCGCCCGGCGCGGCGCGGCTGATCCAGGCGGCGCTGGCCGCGGCGGCGGGCGCGGCGCGGCCGCCCTCCCCCGAGGCGGTGGAGCGGCTGATGGATAAAGTGCGGGCCGGACGGGGCGCAACGCTGGGCGGGGCGACGGTCCTGCCCCGAGCGCACGCGCTTGTGATCTGCCGCGATGCGGGCGCGGCGCTGGGCCGGGCGGGCGTTCCGGCGCCCGAACCCCTGCCCCTGACGCCCGGCGCGGATGCGATCTGGGACGGCCGCTGGGCGGTGCGCGCGCACGCCCCGGACCTTTGCATCGCGCCGCTGGGCATGGCGTGGAAAGGCTTAAAGGAGCGGGCGAAGGCGCAGCTGGCGGAGATTCCGGCGGCGGCGCGCGCGAGCTTGCCGGCGCTGTGGCGCGGCGGGCGGCTGGCCGAAGCCCTGCCGGGGGCCGAAGCGGCGGGGCTGGCGAGCCTGCGGCCGCTGGCCGCCGGGCGCCTTCGGCGCCTGTTATTCACGAAATTTCCGTGGTTTGATGAAGAATACGCGGAGATTTTCTGCGGGCCGGGTGGCGATGCGCCATCCCAAGCCCCACATGGGATTAACCGCCAAGCAAACCTGACGGATCGATGTCGCTGAAGAACCTGGCCTTGTGGGGCGTTATCGCGCTGCTTCTGGTGGCGCTGTTCAACCTGTTGCAGGCGCCGACCCAGGACGCCCCGTCCGAGGAAATGACCTATTCCCAGCTTCTGCGCGAAGCCGAAGCCGGGCGCGTGGACAGCGTCACGATCAATGGCGAGCGGATCAGCGGCCAGACCAGCGACGGGCGCCGCTTCGTCACCTACGCGCCGCCGGATTCCTCCAACCTGACCGAGCGCCTGTACGCCGAGAACGTCGAAATCCGCGCCCAGCCCGAACAGGGCGAGGGCAATATGCTGGTCAATGTGCTGATCAGCTGGTTCCCCATGCTGCTTCTGATCGCGGTGTGGATCTTCTTCATGCGCCAGATGCAGTCCGGCGGACGCGGCGCGATGGGCTTCGGCAAGTCCAAGGCGCGGCTGCTGACCGAGCATCACGGGCGGCGCACGTTCGACGACGTCGCCGGCGTGGACGAGGCGAAGGAAGAGCTGCAGGAAATCGTCGAGTTCCTGAAGGACCCGGCGAAATTCCAGCGCCTGGGCGGCAAGATTCCGAAAGGCGCGCTGCTGGTCGGCCCGCCGGGCACCGGCAAGACGCTGCTGGCGCGCGCGGTCGCCGGCGAGGCGAACGTGCCGTTCTTCACCATTTCCGGCTCCGACTTCGTGGAGATGTTCGTGGGCGTGGGCGCCAGCCGCGTGCGCGACATGTTCGAGCAGGCCAAGAAGAACGCACCCTGCATCATCTTCATCGACGAAATCGACGCAGTCGGCCGTTCGCGCGGCGCAGGCCTCGGCGGCGGCAATGACGAGCGCGAGCAGACGCTGAACCAGCTGCTGGTCGAGATGGACGGGTTCGAGGCAAACGAAGGCATCATCCTGATCGCCGCGACCAACCGGCCGGACGTTCTGGACCCCGCGCTGCTGCGCCCGGGCCGCTTCGACCGTCAGGTCGTGGTGCCCAATCCGGACATCACCGGCCGCGAGAAGATCGTGAAAGTTCATATGCGCGAGGTGCCGCTGGGCAGCGACGTCGATCCCAAGGTGATCGCGCGCGGCACGCCGGGCTTTTCCGGCGCGGACCTGGCCAATCTGGTGAACGAGGCGGCCCTGCTGGCGGCGCGGCGCAACAAGCGCCTGGTCACGATGCAGGAGTTCGAGGACGCCAAGGACAAGGTGATGATGGGGCCGGAGCGCCGGTCCATGGTCATGTCCGACAAGGAAAAGATCCTGACCGCCTATCACGAGGCCGGACACGCCGTTGTGGCGCTGAACGTCCCGGCCAGCGACCCGGTGCACAAGGCGACGATCATCCCGCGCGGCCGCGCGCTGGGCATGGTCATGCAGCTGCCCGAGGCGGACAAGCTGTCCATGACGCGCGAGGAGATGACCAGCCGGCTGGCCATCCTGATGGGCGGGCGCGTGGCCGAGGAGCTGAAATTCGGCAAGGAGAAGGTGACCAGCGGCGCGGCCAGCGACATCCAGATGGCGACCAAGCTCGCCCGCGCGATGGTCACCCAGTACGGCCTGTCGGACGAGATGGGCCCGATCTCCTATTCCGAGGACGAGGGCGAGGTCTTCCTGGGCCAGTCCATCGCCCGCACCAAATCGATCAGCCCGGAGACCGCGCAGAAGATCGAATCCGAGATCAAGCGCCTGGTCACCGAAGGCTATGAGAGCGCGCGCAGCATCCTGACCGAGAAGGAAGACGCCTGGACGCGCCTGTCCGAGGCGCTGCTGGAGTACGAGACGCTGTCGGGCGAGGAGATCAAGAACCTGCTCGACAAGGGCGAGCCGCCGCACCGCACGCCGGACGAACCGCCGCCGCCGGACGACGAGCCCTCCGGCGCGCTGCCGGTGACCGACGACGAGCCGCACGGCCACCACGTCCCCGGGGTCGACCCGAAGCCGGCCTGAGCCGCCAAAGCCGTCTGAACCGTCCGAACCGTCCGGCCGGTCCGTTTTCCCGCCCCGCCTGCGGTTTTCGCGCGCGCCCGCGCGTGTAAACTGCCCCGCGGGAAAAGCGTGGGATGGGCGTGGTGGACTCCACAGTCGTGATCGTGGGCGCGGGCTGGCTGGCCGGCTTTGCGCTGCTGCTGGCGAGCTACAAGATCGCGGGCGACATCTGGTGGCGCCGGCATTCGCTGCGGCTGCACTTCGCGGGCTGGGAGAAGAAAATCCCCGGCGCATTCGGCGAGGCGATCCTGCTGGGCCTCGGCGCCTTCACGCTGATCTGGATCGACTCCTTCACGCCGGCCTGGTCGATGACCGACCTGATCTTCGGCTCCCGCCTCGCCTCGCTGACCTGGTTCGCGATCCTGATCGGCATTATCGCCATCGTCGTCTGGTATTCCTGCGGCGTTCCGAAACAGGCCGAGCGCCTGGGCGAGACGCCCGAAGACTGCAAATGCCTGGCGCGCACCTATTGCGTCTATGGCGTGTACAGCACGCTGCTGTTCTTCGGCGGCTGGGTGCTGATGGGCACGCTGATTTCGCAATTCCTGTTCGACTTCCGCTCGTTCAGCGGGCTGGCGGACGAGGTGGTGGCGCGGGCGCAGGGCGCCGCGGGCCTGCCGGGGCTGGAGATGCTGGCCGAGGTGGAGGCGACCTATCTGGACTCCATCCGCACGCTGAACGCCGCGCAGGACCAGATGTCCCCGGTCTTCGTGTTCGCGGCGAGCATCTTCGTGTTCAACTTCCTGATCCGGGCGACGCCGATCCAGGACCTGTTCCTGGCGAACGCGCGGCTGATCACCCATGCGACGACGCTGGCGGCCATCGTGATCATCCTGCTGGCCGGCGGGGTGATGTACGTTTCGATCTATTCGACCTTCATCGACAACTACGTGCAGGCGCTGCTGTCGCTGCGTCCGGCGCTGGAGGGCGCGTCCTGGGAGGTGCAGGCGCGGTTCAGCGAGATCGTGTTCGCGGTGGAGGAAAAACGGTCACTGGTCGGCTTTGTCTCCGAGATGAGCAACGAATGGGGCGGCCTGGCCGCGATTTTCGGCATCGGGCAATGGGTCGTGGAAAAGCTGACCGCGGGCGACGAGAAGACGAAGAAAAAGCAGGCCGAAGCCGCCGAAGCGGCGGCCGACGCTGGCGGGGCCGCGTGATTTCCTTCAGACCCCGGACAATCGCGGCGATTCTGGCCGCATGCGTCATTTCCGGAGCCGCCCTGATGCCCGACCCCGCTGCCGCGCAGAACGCCGCGCCGCCCGCCGAGATCAGCGTGACGACCTGGAATCTGGGCTATGCCGGGCTGGGGGCGGAATCCGACTTCATGGCCGACGGCGGCAAGATGCTGCGCGTGCCGACCCGCGAGGCGGCCGAAGCCAACGCCGCCGCCATCGCCGCACGGCTGGCCGCGGCGGACAGCGACGTCGTGTTCCTGCAGGAAGTGTCCGAACCGGCCTATCCCAACCGCAAGACCAACCTTCTGGGCGCGCTGCGCGGCGCGCGGCCCGAAGAGAATTTCTGGTTCACCCCCACCACCCGCGTGCGGGGTCCGTTCGAGCTGTCGGCGGCGAAGATGGGGCTGGCCATGGTCTCCGCCCACGATCTTTCGGACAGCGGGACGCTGCGCCTGGAATCGCCGTTCACGCTGACCTTCTGGTTCGCCAGCCGGACCTATCGCGCGCAGGCCGCGCGCATTCCCGCGCAGACCGGCGGCGGCTGGACGCTGATCAACCTGCATTTGTCGGCGTTTGACGACGATGCGTCGCTGCGGCTGCGCCAGCTGTCCGAAGTGCTGGAATACGCCCAGGCCGAATACGCCGCCGGCCAGCACGTCGTGATCGGCGGCGATTTCAATCTGGAGCTGGCGGAGACCGGGTTCGCGCACACGACCGGGGAGAAGGACCTGTTCTGGCTGCACGCGCTGCCCGAAGACGCCGCGCCCGCGGGCTGGACCGTCGCGGCGGACCCGACCATCCCCAGCGTCCGCACCAACGAGAAGCCCTATGTGCGGGGCGAGAACTACACGACCGTCATCGACGGCTTCATCGTCTCCCCCAATGTGGAGGCGGTGGAGGTGCGCGGCGAGGACCTGGATTTCCGGCACGCCGACCACCAGCCCGTGACCGCGCGGTTCCGCGCCCGCCAGCCCTGAGCATCGCGCCCCGTCCGCCCGGCGGATGGAACAACAGCGGCGCCTGGAACCGCCGCCCCCCGCCCCCGTTCGGTTAGAAACTTCAAGCCGATAGGGGGCTTTCATGGCTGAGGCGAAAGGCGGCGGAGCGAAAAGCGCGGCGCGGGCGGCGAAGCGTCCGAAAGCGAAAACGCCGGCAAAGACGGCGGCCGGAAAAAAGGCCGCCCCGAAGAAGAAGGACGGAAAGCGCGAACCGGCCGTGGGCAAGGAGGGCGCGCCGCCCCAGCACCAGAAGACCCAGCCCGGCAAGCAGTGGAAAATGGACCCGCAGCCGGACGTGATGCCGCGCTATCCCGGCTCCCGCCGGCTGGACGGCAAGGCGGCGCTGATCACCGGCGGCGATTCCGGCATCGGCCGGGCGGTGGCGGTCCTGTTCGCGCGCGAGGGGGCGGACGTCGCCTTCCTGTATCTGAACGAGGAGCGCGACGCGCAGGAGACGGTGCGCCTGGTCGAGGCCGAGGGCGCGCGGGCGCTGGCGATCAAGGGCGATGTGGGGCGCGAGAGCGTGTGCAAGACCGCGGTCGCCAGGACGCTGAAAGCCTTCGGCAAGCTGGACGTGCTGGTGAACAACGCCGCCGAGCAGCACGAGGTCGAGGATTTCGCGAAGATCGAGGCCGGCCAAATCGAGCGCACGTTCAAGACCAATGTCATGGGCTATATGTTCATGACCAAGCACGCGCTGCCGCACCTGAAAAAAGGCGCGGCGATCGTGAACACCGTCTCCATCACCGCCTATCGCGGCCATCCGACGCTGGTGGATTACGCCTCCACCCGCGGGGCGATGGTGGCGTTCACCCGGTCGATGTCGGCGCAGCTGGTCGACAAGGGCATCCGCGTGAATGGCGTGGCGCCCGGCCCGATCTGGACGCCGCTTATCCCGGCCAGTTTCGACGCCGAGAAGGCCGGGGAGCACGGCCAGTCCAGCCCGATGGGCCGGCCGGGCCAGCCGAACGAGGTGGCGCCCAGCCATCTGTTCCTGGCCTGCGAGGACTCGTCCTACATGACCGGCCAGGTGCTGCATCCGAACGGGGGTGGCGTTCTGGGGGGCTAATCTGGCGGCTAATCTGGGCGGGTGATTTGGGCGGCGGTTTCGCCTAAATCCTAGCGGTCTGACTTTGCGGGGCCGCGCGATGCGTCGACTTCTGCCCGAAGGCCGGCCGGCCGTTATGGGCATTCTGAACCTGACGCCGGATTCGTTTTCCGACGGCGGCGAGAACGCGACGCTGAAAGCGGCGTTGGCCCATGCCTGGGCGATGATCGCCGAGGGGGCGGACATGCTGGATTTGGGCGGGGAGTCGACGCGGCCGGGGGCGGCGCCGGTGGACGCAGAGGCGGAGCTGGCGCGGGTGCTGCCCGCGCTGCGCGCGATCCGGGCCGAGAGCGACATCCCGATCTCCGTCGACACGATGAAGCCGGAGGTGGCGCGCGCCGCCATGGCCGCCGGGGCCGATATCTGGAACGACGTGACGGCGCTGGGCGCGGACGGCGCGCCGGAGACCGCCGCAGAGCTGGGCGCGCCGGTGATCCTGATGCACATGCAGGGCGAGCCGCGCACCATGCAGAAAGCGCCGCACTATGACGATGTGGTCGCGGAGGTCCGGGACTTCCTGACGGCGCGGGCGGAGGCGGCGATGGCGGCGGGCCTGAAGCGCGAGAAGATCTGGATCGATCCGGGCATCGGGTTCGGCAAGACGCTGGACCATAATCTGGCGCTGATCCGCGCGACGGCGGCGCTGGCGGAGACGGGCTTTCCGCTGGTCTTCGGGGCGTCGCGCAAGCGGTTCATCGCGGCCATCGACCCGAAGGCTCAAGAGGCGCAGCAGCGCCTCGGCGGATCGCTGGCCGCGGCGCTGGCCGCCGCGCGCGGCGGGGCGGCGGTGATCCGCGTGCATGATGTGGCGGAAACCGTGCAGGCGCTGGCGGTGCAGCGCGCGATCGACGGCGGAGAGGGCTGATGGGGAATTTCTCGGCCGGGCCCTGGGCCATGGTCGGGCTGGCCGGCCTGTTCGAGATCGCCGGCGCGCTGGGCCTGAAATACGCCTGGGGGCGCGGGCCGCTGTGGAAGCTGGCGGTGATCGCGGCGATGGCGGCGAGCCTGTTCCTGCTGATCCGGGGCCTGCGCGACCTGCCGGCGGGGTCGGCCTATGCGGTGTGGACCGGGATCGGCGCGGCGGGGGTCGCGGTGATCGGCATCATCTGGTTCGGCGAGAGCGCGCACCCCTTCCGCCTGTTTTTCATTGCGCTGGTCGTGGCCGGGGTCGCGGGCCTACGCCTGACCGCCCGGCTTTAGGCCGTTGGACGCCCCGGATTGCTCTGCTAAGACGCCCGCTTCCGAGCAAGCCGGGTGCGGGGACCTTCCATGAAGTTGATGAGCGGCAACGCGAATTATTCGCTGGCGGCCGCCATCGCCGAATATCTGGACGTGCCGCTGACCGACGCGAAGGTGCGGACCTTCGCGGACGGGGAGATTTTCGTCACCATCGACGAGAATGTGCGCGGCGAGGACGTTTTCCTGATCCAGTCCACTTCGGCCCCGGCGAACGATCATTTGATGGAATTGCTGATCTGCCTGGACGCGCTGCGCCGGGCCTCGGCCAGCCGCGTCACGGCGGTGATCCCCTATTTCGGCTATGCAAGGCAGGACCGCAAAACCGGCGGCCGCACGCCGATCAGCGCCAAGCTGGTCGCCAACCTGATCGACAAGGCGGGCGCGGACCGGGTTCTGACCATGGACCTGCACGCCGGCCAGATTCAGGGCTTTTTCGACATCCCGACGGACAATCTGTTCGCCACCCCGGTGATCGAGGAAGACATCCGCCGCAACTACAAGCTGGATAATCTGATGATCGTGTCGCCGGACGTCGGCGGCGTGGTGCGCGCGCGGGGCCTGGCCAAGCGGCTGGATATCGACATCGCCATCGTCGACAAGCGCCGCCCGGCGCCCGGCGAATCCGAGGTCATGCACATTATCGGCGACGTGTCGGGCCGGCGCTGCATCCTGTTCGACGACATCGTCGATTCGGGCGGCACGCTGTGCAACGCGGCGGCGGCGCTGCTGGAGCACGGGGCGGAGAGCGTTTCGGCCTATTGCTCGCACGGGGTGCTGTCCAATTCGGCCTGGAAGCGGGTGGAGACCTCCCAGCTGGGCGAGCTGGTGGTGACCAACTCCATCCAGCCCAACAGCGAGACGACCTCCAGCCCCAAGGTGCGGTCGATCAGCGTCGCCCCCCTGATCGGCGAGGCGATCCGGCGCATCGCGCACGACGAATCGGTCTCCAAACTGTTCGACTGAGCCGCCGCGGGCGCGCCCGCGCCTGCCAGACATCCGGAACCGTCCGCAGAGACGGCCCGTTTTCCCTGCAACTGTCTTTGGACGCAGAGGAAAACGGCCATGACCGCCCGTTCCCACACCAAGAAATCGCTGACCCGCGGCCTGATGCTGGGCGGGGCCGCCGCGCTGGCGCTGGCCGGCGCCGCGCACGCCGAGAACGACACCGCCGCCGAGGCGCAGGCCAATAATCCGCCGGAAGGCTCCCGCAACTGGGGCGAGGAAGCCCGGGTGAACACCGCCGAGGGCGCGCCGGGCGTGGCCGCCGACGGCACGGTGATCGACCCCGAATCGGCCGAGGCGACCGAGCCGGACACCGCGGAGGCGGACGTGGCCTCCGAAGCCGAGATCGCGCAGGCCGCGCGGGTGCGCGGCGACGTCGAGGCGGAAACGACCGCCGATGCAGGCGCGCCGGGCGACGGGGCGGTGGACGAATTGATGGCGGACGCCCAGGCCGAGGGCGCGCAGAACGACGCCCATATCATCCCGACCGAGACCGACGAGACCGCGCCGGCGGCGCAGGCCGGTACGGACGTCATGCTGGCCGCCCATCCGGGCGTCGTGGACGGCGACGGCGAGACCACGGATGTGGCGCTGCTGCAGACCTTCCTGGCGATGGACGCCGATGAGGATTTGCTGCTGACCCCCGCCGAATGGAGCGAGTGGCAGGGCTGGGACGGACAGCCAGGGCCGGATTTCGCGGAGATCGACATCAACGCCACCGGCGCGGTCGGCTTTGGCGAATACCGGGTCTGGAACGCGATCCGGGCCGAAAAGGCCGAAGCCGGCAGCTGACCCGGCCGGGACAGACGGCGCGAAGCGGCCGGCGGCCCGTTCGGGGACCCGCCGGCCGCCGCCGTTTCAGCCGCAGTGGATGGTTGCGCGCGGGCCGGGTTTCCCTTATGACGCCTCGCGCTGGACCGGTCGCCAATGTGCGACGGCCCGCCTGCGCCGCCTGATACGGGCGGCGAATCTGTTTGCAGACACTGTTTTCTAGCCTGGTGCGATCCGATGAGCGACGTGGTCCTGTCCGTTGAAACCCGTGAAGCCGGCGGCAAGGGCGCTGCGCGCGCGGTCCGCCGTGAAGGCAAGATTCCGGGCGTGATCTATGGCGGCGACAAGGGCCCGGTCTCCATCGCCTTCCAGCGCAACGAGATCATCAAGGCCTTCAATACCGGCCACTTCATGTCGCACCTGGTGGAAATCGACACCGCCGGCGAGCGCCAGCAGGTGATCCCGAAGGACGTGCAGTTCGATCCGGTCAGCGACGAGCCGCTGCATATCGACCTGTACCGCGTGGACGAGAACACCCGCATCGACGTCGAAGTGACCGTCCACTTCATCAATCAGGAAGATTCGCCGGGCCTGAAGCGCGGCGGCGTCCTGAACGTCGTGCGCCACACCGTCGAGCTGAACTGCCCGGCCGGCGCGATCCCCGAAGAGCTGATCGCGGACGTCGGCACGCTGACCATCGGCGACGCGGTTCACATCTCCAGCATCACCCTGCCCGAGGGCGTGCGTCCGACCATCACGGACCGCGACTTCACCATCGCCACCATCGCCGGCCGCATGGCCGAGGTGGAGGAAGAGGACGAGGCCGCGGCGGACGAAGTGCCGACCGTGGGCGAGGAAGACGGCGAAGAGGCCGAGGGCGAAGAGTCCGAAGGCTCCGAAGAATAGGGGAAGGGGCGGCCCCCGCCCTTTCACAGCGCCATGCAGCTCTGGGCCGGCCTCGGCAATCCCGGGGCGAAGTACGCCGGCAACCGGCACAATATCGGCTTCATGGCCGCCGACCGGATCGCCGAGCGCTGGCGCTTCGGCCCATGGAAATCCCGCTTTCAGGGTCAGGTCTGCGAGGGCGCCATTGCTGCGGATGGCGGCGAGGAACGCATCCTGCTGCTGAAGCCCCAGACCTATATGAACGAGAGCGGCCGCGCGGTGGCCGAGGCGGTCAAGTTCTACAAGATCCCGCTGTCCGACATCGTGGTCTTCTATGACGAGATCGACCTGGCGCCCGGCCGGATGCGGATGAAGACCGGCGGCGGGGCGGCGGGCCATAACGGCATCCGCTCCATCGCCCCGGCCATCGGACAGGATTTCCGCCGCGCGCGGCTGGGCGTCGGCCATCCGGGGCACAAGGATCTGGTGCATAGGCACGTCCTGTCCGATTTCGCCAAGGCGGAGGGGCCGTGGCTGACCGCGCTGCTGGATGCGCTGGCCGACGCGGCGCCGCTGCTGGCCGCCGGACAGGACGAACGCTACCAGACCGAGGTCATGCGCCTGGCCCCCGCGCCGAAGCGCGATCCGCGCAACCCCGCCGGTTAATCTGAAACCATTGCGCGCCCCGCGCGCTGTTCCCCGTGCAGCCAGAATCCACACAAGCACGGGAGAACGCCCCATGGCGGCGAAGTTCGAGATCAAGAAAGCGGCCGACGGCCAGTATCATTTCGTTCTGAAGGCCCCGAACGGGGAAATCATCTGTCAGAGCGAGCGCTACACCACCAAGCAGTCGGCCCAGAACGGCGTGGAATCCATCCGCACCAACGCCCCGTCGGCCGAACTGGTGGACGTCACCGGCGAATAACGGCCCCACGCCGCGCGCCGTCCCTGCCCGCCCCCGCTTGACGCGGGGGCGCGGGACGGCCATTTGCCCGCCCATCCTATCCACGCACGGATTTCCCCGATGGGCTTCAAATGCGGCATCGTCGGCCTGCCCAATGTCGGCAAGTCGACCCTCTTCAACGCGCTGACGCAGACAGCCGCGGCGCAGGCGGCGAATTACCCGTTCTGCACGATCGAGCCGAATGTCGGCGAGGTGGCGGTGCCGGACGACCGCCTGTTCCGCTTGGCCGAGATCGCCGGGTCGAAAGAGGTGATCCCGGCGCGGATGAATTTCGTGGATATCGCCGGCCTGGTGCGCGGCGCCTCCAAGGGCGAGGGGCTGGGCAACCAGTTCCTGGCCAATATCCGGGAGGTGGACGCGGTCGCCTATGTGCTGCGCTGTTTCGAGGACGACGACGTCACCCATGTGGAGGGGCGGATCGATCCGCTGGCCGATCTGGAGACCGTCGAGACCGAGCTGATGCTGGCCGACATGGAGAGCCTGGAGCGGCGCCGGTCGGGCATCGAGAAGAAGGCCAAGAGCGGCGACAAGGAGGCCAAGGCGCAGCTGGCCCTGATCGACCCGGCGCTGGAGGCGCTGCGCGACGGCAAGCCGGCGCGCACGGTCGAGGTTTCGGCCGAGGACCGCGCCGAATGGCGCAAGCTGCAATTGCTGACGTCCAAGCCGGTGCTGTTCATCGCCAATGTCGAGGAAGAGAGCGCGGCGACCGGCAACGCCTATTCAGAGAAGGTGCAGGCGCGCGCGGCGGAGGAAGACGCCCCGGCGGTCGCCATCTCCGCCAAGATCGAATCCGAGCTGGCCCTGCTGGAGCCCGAGGAGCGGGCCGAATATCTGGGCGAGCTGGGGCTGGAGGAGCCGGGGCTGAACCGGCTGATCCGCGCCGGCTACGACCTTCTGGGCCTGCGCACCTATTTCACCGTGGGGCCGAAAGAGGCGCGCGCCTGGACCATCCGCGCGGGATGGACCGCGCCCCGGGCGGCCGGGGTGATCCACGGCGATTTCGAGAAGGGCTTCATCCGGGCCGAAACCATCGCCTTCGACGATTATGTGGCGCTGGGCGGCGAGCAGCCGGCCAAGGAGGCCGGCAAGGCGCGCCAGGAGGGCAAGGAGTACGTCGTGCAGGAAGGCGACGTGCTGCACTTCAAGTTCAACGTCTGATCCCCGCATTTGCGCATGGAGGGCGCCCGGTCCGGGCTGGCCCGGCGGGTTGATCTTTCGCACTTGCAGCGCGACATGGGGACCGCGCCCGCCGGCGCGCCGGAGGGAATTCCATGGACGCTGCGACAAACCCCGCCCCGCCGGCCGCGGTCCCCTCCGGGAAGAAGACCATGAAGCTGCCGGCTTGGGAGCTGATCGGCCTGGTCGCGGCGATGATGGGGCTGAACGCCTTTTCCATTGACATCATCCTGCCGGCCCTGCCCGGGATCGGGGAGGCCTATGCGCTGGCCTCCGAAAACGCGCCGCAAATGGTGATCACGTCCTATGCGCTGGGCCTGGGGGTGGCGACGCTGCTGTACGGCCCGCTGTCGGACGCATTCGGACGGCGCGGCGTCCTGCTGGTGTCGATGGCCGCGATGCTGGTCTGCACGCTGGCCTGCGCGCTGGCGCCGACCTTCTGGGTGCTGCTGCTGGCGCGGGTGCTGCAGGGGGTGGCCGCGGCCTCCATGCGCGTGATCGCCGTGGCGGTGGTGCGCGACATGGTTTCGGGGCGGAAGATGGCGGAGATCATGTCCATCGCCATGACCGTGTTCATGATTTCCCCGATCATCGCGCCGGCGGCGGGGCAGCTGCTGCTGTTCGTCGCGCCCTGGCGGGCGGTGTTCCTGGCGCTGTTCGCGGCGATCGCGCTGATCGCGGCGTGGATCTGGGCCCGCATGCCCGAGACGCTGGACCCGGAAAACCGCACGCCGCTGCATCTGCGCAGTGCGCTGGCCTCCTATGTCCATGTCTGCCGCAACCGGATTTCGCTGGGCTATACGCTGGCCAGCGGCTTCGTGTTCGGCGGGCTGTTCGCCTTCGTCGCCATGGCGGAGCAGATTTTCGCCCAGCAATACCAGATGGGCGCGGCCTTCCCGCTGGCCTTCGCGGGCGTGGCGGCGAGCATGGCGGTGGCCAGCTTCGTCAATGCGCGCCTGGTCGGCCGGTTCGGCATGCGCCGGCTGAGCCATTTCGCGCTGCTGCTGTATCTGGGCCTGTTCGTGGCGATGACCGTGTCGGAGGCGACCGGCCATAATTCCTTCTGGGTCTTCTATATCCCCTACACGATCGGGGTGTTCAGCTTCGGCATGATCGGGGCGAACTTCAATTCGCTGCTGATGGAGCCGGCCGGGCGGCACGCCGGGGTGATGGCGGCGGTGTCCGGCGCCTATTCCTTCATCATGGGGGCGCTGCTGGGGACGCTGATCGGCATGGCCTATGACGGCACGGTGATGCCGCTGGTCGCGGGGAACGCCGCGCTGGGCGTGGCGTCGCTGGTGATCGTACTGATTACCGAGCGCGGCCGCCTGTTCGTGGCGGGCGAAGACGAGGGCTGACTCTGGTCAGGGGGGCCCCGCTCTAACCGTCAGACCAGCCGGACCGCGGTGCCGTAGGCCAGGATTTCGCTGGTCCCCTCCATGATCGCCGCCGAGGTGAAGCGCATGGAGATCACCGCGTCGGCGCCCATGGACGTCGCGTGGGCGGTCATGCGGTCCAGCGCCTGTTCCCGGCTTTCGGCCAGAAGCTTGGAATATTCGTTCACCTCCCCGCCCACGAAATTGCGCAGGCCGGCGACGAAATCCCGCCCGAAAAAGCGCGCGCGGACGACGTTTCCACGCACGATGCCCAAAACTTCCGCGATTTCGCGGTTCGGCACGGTTTCGGCCATGGTGACGATCATCGCCGCCCCCCTTCCCTCTTATTGATGGATGTCGCGCGAATAATGCCGGTCTTCGGGGTCGTTCAGCCGGTCCATCACCACTTTCAGCAGCAGCAGGCCGACCCCGATGGCGGGCAGGCCGAAGATCAGCACGCCCAGAAGGCCGAAGGGAAAGGTCAGCGCGAAGCCGACCAGGACCGCCATCAGCGCCAGCGAGCCATAGATGACCGCGCCCAGCCCGATCAGGACAATGGCGGCGATGGTCATTCCGTCCGGCTTTTCGCTCATGAGAGCAGCCTAGCGCCCCCCGGCGGGACCAGAAAGCGCCCGCATTAACTTCGTGCTTACCGCGAACTGGGAAATTCCTGCCTAGCGCGCGGTTAACGCGTGGCGGACTTGTGGGGATTTCCGTTGAGCGGACTGACGGGCTTTTTGAAAGGCGCCAGCGCGGGCCGGCTGGTTCTGATCTTCGGCGTCACCGCGGGCGTGGCCGCGGCGCTGTTCTTCCTGATGGCGCGGTCGGGCGGCGAATCGCGCTCTCTCCTCTATGCCGGGCTGGAGCCGACGGACGCGGCCCATGTGGCCCAGCAGCTGGATCAGGGCGGGGTGCGCTATGAGATCGGGGCCGACGGCGGCTCCATCTATGTGCCGCGCGACCAGGTCAGCCAGGCGCGGATCCTGGTGGCGCAGGAAGGCGCGCTCGGCTCCGGCGCCGTGGGATACGAGATTTTCGACGAGGCGGACGCGCTGGGCTCCACCCAGTTCGTCCAGAACGTCAACGCCCGCCGGGCCATCGAGGGCGAGCTGGCGCGCACGATCCGCACGATTCGCGGCATCACCGCCGCCCGCGTGCATCTGGTCCTGCCCGAGCGGCGGCTGTTCGAACGCGACGCGGCGGAGCCCACGGCCACGGTGGTAATCGGACTGTTCGACCCGGCGCTGGCCAGCAGCCACGCCCGCACCATCCGCAATCTGGTGTCCACCGCCGTGCCGGGCCTGAAGCCCAGCCACGTCACTGTTGTCGACGAGGAAGGCCGCACCCTGGCCAACGGGGCGGGCGAGGACGAGGACACGATGGGCGCGGTGATCCTGGAGGACCGGCGCGCGACGCTGGAAGAGCGGCTGCGCCGCAAGGTTCTGGACGCGGTGCTGCCCATCGTGGGGTCGAACGGGGCGCGCGTACAGGTGGCGGCCGAGATCGACCTGACGCGAATCAGCACCAGCGCCGAGACCTATGACCCCGACGGCCAGGTCGTCCGCTCCAGCTCCCTGATCGAGGAAGCCAATTCGGACCGGGATAGCGAAGGCGCGCCGGTGTCGGTCAGCGGCAACCTGCCGGACGACGGCGGGGCGGGCGACGCCAATGGCGGCCCGACCTCCGAATCCAGCCGCACCGAAGAGACGCTGAACTACGAAATCTCCAGCACCACGACGACCGAGGTGCGCGAGGCCGGGGACATCGAGCGGCTGTCGGTCGCGGTGACGGTGGACGAGGCCCGCGTGGTCGGCGACGACGGGACGGTCAGCTGGCGCCCGCGCACCGAGGACGAACTGGCCCGGATCGCGGCGGTGGCCCGCGCGGCGGTCGGCTATGACGAGGCGCGCGGCGACGTTCTGGAAATCACCAGCCTGCCGTTCGACCGGCCGCAGCTGAATCTGGGCGAGGCGGCCACGGGCGGGCTGTTCTCCTTCGACAAGAACGACATCCTGCGCTTTGCGGAAATCGGCGTGATGCTGATCGTGGGGCTGGCGCTGACCATTCTGGTCGCCCGGCCGCTGGCCCAGGGCCTGGCCCAGCCGGCGCCGATGATGGCCGCCGCGGGCGGCGGCGCCATCCAGGCCGGCGGCGCGGCGGCGCAGCTGGCCAGCAAGAAGCCCGCGGCCCTGCCCCCGCAGGAGAATCAGGAAGCCCTGCCCGCCCCGCAGGGGCAGCAGGACGAAGAGATTCCGAGCATCGACATCGGCCAGGTGGACGGGAAGCTGAAAGCCTCCACCGTCCGGCGCGTGTCCGAAGTGGTGGACGCGCACCCGGAGGAATCGATGGCGATCCTGCGCACCTGGATGCACGAGCGGTAAGAGAGCGATGGCGCCCCGCAGAGACAAACGCGCGATCGACGATCCGGACCGGCTGAACGGCGCCGAGAAGGCCGCCGTCGTGCTGCTGGCGCTGGGCCAGGAATCCGGCGATCTGTGGGAAATGATGGACGAGGAGGAGATCAAGGAAATCTCCTCCGCCATGTCCAATCTGGGCACCGTGTCCTCCAGCGCCGTCGAGAGGCTGCTGAAGGATTTCGTCGACCACCTGTCCAACACCGGTTCGCTGATGGGCTCGTTCGAGGCGACCCAGCGGCTGCTGACCCAGTTCCTGCCCGGGGACAAGGTCGAAGGGGTGATGGAGGAAATCCGTGGCCCGGCCGGCCGGACGATGTGGGACAAGCTGGCCAATGTGAACGAGGCCGTCCTCGCCAATTATCTGAAGAACGAATACCCGCAGACCGTCGCGGTGGTCCTGTCCAAGGTCCGGCCCGACCACGCCAGCCGCGTTCTGGCCGCGCTGCCGGAGGAATTCGCGCTGGAGGTGGTGATGCGCATGCTGCGCATGGAGCCGGTGCAGCGCGACATCCTGGACAAGATCGAGGAGACGCTGCGCAACGAGTTCATGTCGAACCTGGCGCGCACGTCCAAGCGCGACAGCCACGAGATGATGGCCGACATCTTCAACAATTTCGACCGCCAGACCGAGAACCGCTTCCTGGCCAGCCTGGAGGAGCGCAACCGGGATTCCGCCGAGCGCATCCGGGCGCTGATGTTCGTGTTCGAGGACCTGATCAAGCTGGATCCGGGCGGGGTGCAGACCATGATCCGCGCCGTGGACAAGGGCCAGCTGGCGCTGGCGCTGAAGGGCGCGTCGGACAGCGTGCGCGACCTGTTCTTCTCCAACATGTCGGAGCGCGCCGCGAAAATCATGCGCGAGGACATGTCGGCCATGGGGCCGGTGCGCCTGCGCGACGTGGACGCCGCCCAGCAGGCGCTGGTGGCCATCGCCAAGGACCTCGCCAATCGGGGCGAGATCATGCTGGCCGACGCCGGCGGCGACGACGAGCTGATCTATTGAGGACGCCCAATTGACCGCGACAGCCCGCAAATTCGAGTTCGGCCTGGAATTCTCCGAAGACGGGGAAGTCCTGCGCGACACCGGCGTCCAGCGGGTGTGGAACGAGCAGGAGATCGAGGTCGAGCGCGACGCCGCCCGCCGCGAGGGCGCGAGCGAGGCCCAGGCCGAGGCCGCGCGCGAGCAGGCCCAGGCGCTGAGGGCCATGGCCGGCCAGCTCCAACTTGTGCTCGCCCATCTGACGCGCCTGACCGAGGAGCTGCGGTCCGACGCCGCGACGCTGGCCCTGACCGCCGCGCGCAAGATCGCCGGGACCGCGGTGGAGCGTTTTCCGGACGCCGAGATCGAGGCGCTGACCGAGGCCTGCGCCGCCGAGCTGCGCGCCGCGCCGCGCCTGAAAGTCACCCTGCCCGCCGCCCATGCCGAGGCGCTGAAGCCGAAGCTGGAGGAGATGCTGGAGGGGATCGGGTTCGCCGGCGCGCTGCGCGTGGCGGTCAGCGAGCAGATCGCGCCCGGCGGCTGTTCCCTGGACTGGGAGAACGGCGCGGTCGATTCCGACCCGGCGAGCGTCGCCGACCGCATCGAAGCCCTTGTGGAGCAGCGCATGAAGGAAGCGCCCGCCCCGCAACTGGACCTGTTTGCAGCAAAGGCGCAGTCCGCGCCGGAGAGTGAGCTATGAGCGAGAACGACGCACTCGGCCTGCCGGAATTCGACGACGAGGACGGCGGCGTTCCGAACGTCCCGATGACCGCCCAGCACGAACAGGGCGAGGAGGAGGACGACAAGGCGGCCTCCGACCTTGCGCCCGTCGCCGACGTTCCGGTGAACGTGTCGGCGGTGCTGGGCCGCACGCACATGCAGGTCGCCTCGCTGATGCGGCTGGGCCCGGGAACGGTGCTGGAGCTGGACCGCAAGGTCGGCGAGGCCATCGACATCTATGTCAACAACCGGCTCGTCGCGCGCGGCGAGATCGTGATCGTCGAGGAGCGCCTGGGCGTGACCATGACGGAAATCATCAAAGACAACGGCGCGGGCTAGGAAGGACCAACACCATGCGGGTGCTAATCGTCGGATCGCTGAGCGGGGCGCTGTCGGAGGCGACCCATATCGCCATGAAGCGCGGCGCCAAGGTCGCGCAGGTCGACACGATCGAAAAGGCGACCGCCGCGCTGCGCGCGGGCCAGGGCGCGGACCTTCTGATGGTCGACATGGCGCTGGATATCGGGGCGCTGATCGCAGCCAACGAGGCCGAGCGCATCCGCGTGCCGGTCGTGGCCTGCGGCGTGAAGGCGCGGCCCGAGGCCGCCGCCGCCGCGATCCGCGCCGGGGCGAAGGAATTCATCCCCCTGCCCCCGGACGCCGACCTGATCGCCGCGGTGCTGGCCGCGGTCAGCGAGGATTCGCGCGCCTTCATCGCGCACGATCCGTCGATGAAGGAGATCATCGCCCTGGCCGACCAGGTGGCGAAATCCGAGGCCAGCATCCTGATCACCGGGGAATCCGGCGTCGGCAAGGAGGTGATGGCCCGCTATGTCCACTCCAAGTCGCGCCGCGCGACCAAGCCGTTCATCAGCATCAATTGCGCCGCGATCCCGGAAAACCTGCTGGAATCCGAGCTGTTCGGGCACGAGAAGGGCGCCTTTACCGGCGCGGTCGCCCGGCGCATCGGCAAGTTCGAGGAAGCCGACGGCGGCACGCTGCTGCTGGACGAAATCAGCGAAATGGACGCGCGCCTGCAGGCCAAGCTGCTGCGCGCGCTGCAGGAGCGGGAGATCGACCGGGTCGGCGGCGGCAAGCCGATCAAGGTGGATATCCGCGTCATCGCCACCTCCAACCGCGACCTGTCGCGCGCGGTGGCCGAGGGCGTGTTCCGCGAAGACCTTCTGTTCCGCCTGAACGTCGTGAACCTGTCGATCCCGTCCCTGCGCGCCCGCCCTGCGGACATCCTGGCGCTGGCCGAGCATTTCGCGAAGAAATACGCCGCCGCGAACGGGGTGGATAACCGCCCGCTGTCGAAAGAGGCGCGCGACCACCTGCTGACCCGGCCCTGGCCGGGCAATGTGCGGGAGCTGGAGAACACGATGCACCGCGCGGTGCTGCTGGCCGTCGGGGACGAAATCGGCCCCGAGGCGATCCGCATGCCGGACGGCAGCGCCTACAAGCCTGGCGGCGACAGCGCGGCCAGCCGCGCGGCCTTCGCCGCGCAGGCCGCGCAGAGCGCGGTCGGCCGCACCGTGGCCGAGGTGGAGCAGGACCTGATCCTGGACACGCTGGACCATTGCCTGGGCAACCGCACGCATGCGGCCAATATTCTGGGCATCTCGATCCGCACGCTGCGCAACAAGCTGCGCCTGTACATGGACGAAGGCGTGCTGGTGCCCGCGCCCGGCCAGACCCGCGCCGCGTGATCCAAGACTCTCCTAGCGAGGCCGCGCGATGAGCGACGCCGGCGCAAGCCAGCCGCGAGGCGGGCCGACATTCGCGGGCATGCCGCTGGACTGGCGCGCGATCGTGCGCGCGCCGATGCGCGGCGACGTGGCGCTGGCCGCGGGCGTCATGGCCATTCTGGTCATGCTGATCATGCCGATGCCGCGCTGGATGCTGGATTTCGCGCTGGCGATCTCCATCAGCTTCTCGGTCCTGGTCCTGATGACGGCGCTGTTCATCCAGCGCCCGCTGGAATTCAGCGCCTTCCCGTCGGTGCTGCTGATCGCGACCATGCTGCGGCTGGGCCTGAACATCGCCTCGACGCGCCTGATCCTGGGCAACGGGCAGGACGGGCCGGACGCGGCGGGCCATATCATCGAGGCGTTCGGCGCCTTCGTGATGAACGGCAGTTTCGTGATCGGGGCGATCGTGTTCGCGATCCTGGTGATCGTGAACTTCGTCGTCATCACCAAGGGTTCGGGCCGCATCGCCGAAGTGGCCGCGCGGTTCAGCCTGGACGCCATGCCCGGCAAACAGATGGCGATCGACGCCGATCTGTCCTCCGGCCTGATCAGCGAGGACGAGGCGCGGGAGCGCCGCCGCACGCTGGAGGCGGAGTCGAATTTCTTCGGCGCGATGGACGGCGCCAGCAAGTTCGTGCGCGGCGACGCGGTCGCCGGCCTGCTGATCACCGGCATCAATATCGTCGGCGGCATCGTGATCGGCATGGTCCAGCACAGCATGGCCGTCGGCGAGGCCGCCCAGACCTATACGACGCTGACCATCGGCGACGGGCTGGTGTCCCAGATCCCGGCGCTGATCATCTCTGTCGCCGCGGGCCTGCTGGTGTCCAAGGCCGGGGTCGAGGGCGCGGCGGACAAGGCGCTGACCGCCCAGTTCACCGGCTATCCGCAGGGTCTTGCCATGGTCAGCCTCCTGGCGCTGGCCGCCGGAATCCTGCCCGGCATGCCGTTCGTGCCGTTCGCGATGCTGGGGGGGCTGGCCGGAGTATCCGCCTTCCTGCTGCACCGGCAGACGCGGCAGAAAAAGGCCGCCGAGGAAGTCGCCGCCCAGGCCGCGCAGGCCGAGCCCGTCGAGGCGCCGATCAGCGAATCGCTGGCGATGGACGAGCTGAAGATCGAGCTGGGCTATGGCCTGCTGCCGCTGATCAACGAGGTGGAGGGCCGCCGCCTGACCGACCAGCTGAAGGCGCTGCGCCGGTCGCTGGCGCAGGAGATGGGCTTCGTGATGCCGTCGGTGCGCATCCTGGACAATATGGCGCTGGCCAACGACGCTTATGTGGTGTGCGTGAAGGAGCTGGAGGCCGGGCAGGGCACGCTGAAGATCGGGCATCTTCTGGTCATGGACCCGTCCGGCGGCGCGGCCGACCTGCCCGGCGACCATGTGAAGGAGCCGGCCTTCGGCCTGCCGGCGACCTGGATCGAGGAAGGCCTGCGCGAGGAAGCCACGTTCCGCGGCATGACCGTGGTCGACCCGGCGACCGTGCTGGCCACGCACTTCACCGAAATCCTGCGCGACAACATGCCGGACCTGCTGACCTATGCGGCGACGGAAAAGCTGCTGGCCGAACTGCCGAAAGAGCACCAGAAGCTGGTCGACGACATCGCCCCGTCGCAGATCAGCCGCAGCGGCATCCAGCGCGTGCTGCAGACCCTTCTGGCCGAGCGGGTGTCGATCCGCGACCTGCCGGGCATCCTGGAAGGCATCGCGGAGGCGAGCGCCCATACGCAGAACCTGACCGGGATCGTGGAGCATGTGCGCGGCCGGCTGGCGCGCCAGCTGTGCCACGCCAATCGCGGGCCGGACGGCGCGCTGCCGGTCATCACGCTGTCCCCCGAATGGGAGGGCGCGTTCTCCGAAGCGCTGGTCGGACAGGGCGAGGAGCGCCAGCTGGCCCTGGCGCCGTCGCGCCTGCACGACTTCGTCGCGCGGGTTCGCACCGCCTTCGAGGACGCCGCCAATCAGGGCGCCGCGCCTGTGCTGCTGACCAGCCCGGCGATTCGGCCTTATGTTCGGTCCCTGATCGAGCGATTCCGTGGACAGACCCCTGTGATGAGCCAGAACGAAATCCATCCCAAGGCCCGGCTTCGCACGCTGGGACAGGTGTAAGGAGGGCGCGGCGTGCGGATGCGGGCCTTCATCGCGCACGACATGGCCGAAGCGCTGGCCATGGTGCGCCGTGAGATGGGGCCGGACGCGATCATCGTGTCCAGCGAACGCACGGCCGGCGGCAATCTGGAAATCCGCGCCGCGATCGAGGATTCCGAACCCGATCCGGTGTTCCCCGAGCCGGAGCCCGCGCCCGCCGCGGAAGCGGGCGAGGAGGACGATCCGCACGGCGCCGAACTGCCGCCCGACACCGAAGACGCGGAACAGCCGCCGCGGGCGACGGGCGCGGCGCTGGGCTGGCACGGCGTTCCCGAATTGCTGGCCGGGGAGCTGGCGGACTCCGCCGCGGCGCTCGGCGAAGAGGAGCCGATCCCGGGTCTGGCGCTGGCGCTGGAGACGCGGTTCAGCTTCCGCCCCGTGCAGCCGGACAGCGGGCGGCGGCCGGTGCTGCTGGTCGGGGCGCCGGGGGCGGGGAAAAGCTCGGCGGCCGGAAAGCTGGCCGCGCGCGCGGCGCTGGCCGGCAAGAGCGCGCGCCTGATCTGCGCCGATGCGGTGCGGGCGGGCGCGAAGGCGCAGCTGGAAGCCTATGCCGAGGCGGCGCAGGCGGATTTCGTGTTCGCGGAATCGCGCGCGCAATTGCGCCAGTTCGCCAGCGCCGGGGAATCGCTGGTGGTGATCGACGCGCCGGCCTGCAACCCGACCGACGAGGACGACCTGACCGAATTGCTGGCGCTGGCCCAGGCCGCGTCGGCCGAGCCGGTGCTGGTTCTGGACGCCGGACAGCGGGCGGAGGAAGCGGCGAGCGTCGCGCGCGCCTTCGCGCGGATCGGCGCGCGGCGGCTGATCCTGTCCAAGCTGGACGTCGTGCGCCGCAAGGGCGCGGCGCTGGCCGCCGCCGAATCCGGCGGGCTGGCCTTCGCGCAGATGTCCTTCTCCCCCTATCTGGTCGGCGGCTTCGCGCCGGCGACGCCGTTGCGCCTGGCGCGGCTGCTGCTGGAAGAGGCCGCGCCCGGACGCGCGCCGATCGCCCTGTACGAAACGGAGGCCGCATGAACCGCCCGCTCGGCCGGATGATCGCCGTCGCCTCCGGCAAGGGGGGCGTCGGCAAGACCGTGGTCGCGGCCGGTCTGGCCCAGGCCTTCGCCCGGCGCGGGGAGCGCGTGCTGCTGTTCGACGGCGATCTGGGCATGGCCAATGTGGACGTGCAGCTGGGCCTGACCCCGGCGGCCGATCTGGGCGCGGTGATCGCCGGGCGCACGCCGCTGGACGGGGCGATCAGCCCGGCCATGGGCGGGTCGATCCGGGCCTCGCGCGGCGGGTTCGACGTGATCGCGGGCCGGTCGGGCTCCGGCGCGCTGGCCGGGGTGTCGGCGGAACAGGCCGGGCGGCTGGCCACCGCGCTGTCCGCCGTCTCGCTGTCCTATGACCGGGTGCTGATGGATCTGGCGGCGGGCGCGGGGCCGTCTCTGCTGCGCATGGCGGCGGCGGCGGACGACGTGCTGGCCGTGGTGACCAGCGAGCCGACGGCGATGACCGACGCCTATGCCTTCGTGAAGATGCTGCGCATGCGCGACGAGGGCGCCGCGCCGATGGTGGCGGTGAATTTGGCCGAAAGCCGCGCGCACGGCGAACGCGTGCACGAGGGCTTCGCCAAGACGTGCCGCAGCTTCCTGGATTTCGACCCGGCCTTCGCCGGGCCGATCCGGCGCGATCCGGCGGTGCCCGCATCGGTGCGCCGCCAGCAGGGCCTGTTCGAGCACGCGCCCGACTGCAAGGCCGCGGCGGACATCACCGCCATGGCTGCGGCGCTGGCCGGCGCCACCGCTGTCCGCGCCGCCTGAGACCCCGCGCGTCTCCTACTCGCCCCCTACTCGCCCCCTACTCGCCTGTTACGGGAATAACGGAACTGTGGGGGTTCGAACGGTTTTCGCCACATGTGATTCACGGTAAACGACCTGCCGGGGGACGCATGCTTGGGCTGATTTCGAACTTCGGCACGCTCGATGTCGCGCTGATCGCCGCGATCTCGCTGTTCGCGGGTCTGGCGCTGCGCCGCTGGTACGCGCTGGCCTGGATGGTGATGGCGGCGCTGGTCGCCGATTTCGCCCTTCCCCTGATCTACTGGCTGATCAGCGGCGACAGCTGGTCGCTGGCCTGGGACAGCGCCAGCCGCCGCTTTATCGACAGTTCGGGCGGCATGCTGATCTGGCGCACGGCGTTCTATTTCGCCGCGATTTCCGCGGTGTTCGCGATCAAGCTGGCCTGGTCGCGCCGCTAGGCGCGCGGCAGAGACGCGAGACCGAGGCGCGCGGCGCCGTTGAACCGGGCCGCCCGGCGCGCGTAGGATTGGCGGCGAATCCTTCCGCATCAGGAAAGCGTGCGCGATGGCCGATCCGAAAGACCCCTCCGCCCCCGGCGACGACAGCGGCGAAGACACCGGCAAAGAGGGCGGCGCCCCGGCGCCGGACTACAGCGCCGGCAGTGAAGGCCCCAATCCGGACGAGGCGGAGCTGCGCGGCGATTACCGCTCGCGCAAGGAAAGCTTCCGCCAGGGCGCCGACGAGGCCGCCGCGAAGATGCGCGGCGCCGCCGAGGCCGCGCAGGAGCACACGCGCGCCCATATGGACTCCGCCCGCAGCACGATCGGGGAGAGCGAGGACCGCACCATCTCCATCGCGGTCTATGTCCTGTATCTGGCGGTGGGGATCACCGGCGGGATCTCGGCCCTGGCCGGGATCGTGCTGGCCTATGTGAAGAAGGACACGGTCGATCCGGTCCTGGCCTCGCACTTCCAGTTCCAGATCCGGACCTTCTGGATCGGGCTGGCGACGATGATCGTCGGCCTGGTGCTGACCATCATCCTGATCGGGGTGCCGATCCTGATCGCGCTGGCGGTCTGGTGGCTGCTGCGCAATGTGGTCGGCCTGATCCGCCTGCTGGAAGGCAAGCCGATCGCCGATCCGAAGGCGTGGCTGATCTGACCCGTTAGTTCGGGCCTCTGGTTTCCAGGCGGTGCGTTCATGACCCCGAATTCACGGGGCCGACCGTTGTAATTGCAAGTCATTATCAATAAAAAGACCCGGCCGGACGCCTTGTCCGGCGCGGGATCGTGCGCGTCGATGAGTCTGGACACCGCAGCGCCAAGAGAGAAGACGGCGAACGCGCCCGCGCGCCGTCCGGCCGCTTCGGCTCCGCCGAAGCCGCGCCCGATGTCCTATGCCGCCAATCCGAAGGGCTGGTGGCTGCGCCAGCTGCGCACCTGGCACTGGATCAGCTCCGCGCTCTGCCTGGTCGGCATCCTGCTGTTCACGATCACCGGGATCACGCTGAACCACGCCGGCCAGATCGAGGCCGAGCCGCGCATCGTGACGCGCGAGGCGGTCCTGCCCGACACGCTGATGGACGAGCTGGCCACCGGTCCCGAAGAGGGCCGCGCCGCGCTGCCGGGGGCGATCGCCTCCTGGGCCGCGGACGAGCTGGGCGCGCCGTCGGTCGGGGCGAGCGGGGAGTGGAGCGATTATGAGGTCTATTTGGCCTTCCCGCGGCCGGGCGGCGACGCCTGGCTGGCCATCGACCGGGACACCGGCGAGGCGATGTACGAATCCACCAGCCGCGGCGCGGTCGCCTATCTCAACGACCTGCACAAGGGCCGCAACACCGGCTGGGGCTGGCGCGCCTTTATCGACATTTTCGCCGTCGCCTGTCTGGCCTTCTGCCTGACGGGCCTCGCCCTTCTGTACCTCTATGCGAAGGGCCGCCGCCTGACCTGGCCGCTGGTCGGAGCGGGCCTGGCGATCCCGCTCGTGATCGCGCTGATCTTCATCCACTGACGAGAGACCATGAAACTCCTTCCGCTCACTGCGCTCGCCGGCCTCGCCGCCTCGCCCGCCCTCGCCGCCGACATGGCGATCTCGGTCGAGGTGCCGCGCCTGTCCGTCGCCGAGTATCACAATCCCTACATCGCCTTCTGGCTGGAGACGCCGGAGCGCGCGCACGTCCAGGATCTGGCCGTCTGGTACGACACCGAAATGCGCGACGACGAGGGCGAGACCTGGCTGAAGGACATGCGCCAGTGGTGGCGCCGGTCCGGGCGGGCGCTGGACCTGCCGGTCGACGGGCTGAGCCGCCCGACGCGCGCGCCCGGCACGCACGAGATGAATTTTTCCGCGGCCGATTTCACCGACCTTCCGACGGGCGAATACCGCCTGATCGTCGAGGTCGTGCGCGAGGTCGGCGGCCGGGAAATGCTGGAAATTCCGTTCCAATGGCCCCCGTCAGAGAGCCAGACCCTCACCGCCCGGGGGGAAGAAGAACTGGGCGAACTCACCCTGTCCCTGTCACCGTCTAGCGAATGAGGATTTGCGCCATGAAGACGACCAACCGCGCCCTTAAGGGCGCCCTGCTGGCCACTGCCGTGGCCGCCGCCCTGCCGGCCGCCGCGCACGCGCACCGGGCCTGGATGCTGCCCTCGGCCACCGTGCTGTCGGGCGAGAATGTGTGGCTGACCGTCGATGCGGCGGCCGCCAACACGCTGTTCCATTTCGACCACCGCCCGATGGGCCTGAACAATCTGACCGTTCATGCGCCGGACGGCTCCACGCTGGAGCCGCAGAACGTCTCCCAGGGGGCATACCGCTCCACGTTCGACGTCGATCTGGTGCAGAACGGCACCTATAATGTCGAAGTGCTGAACGACTCGGTTTCGGCGGTCTATACCGACGAGAACGGCGAGGAGCAGCGCTTCCGCGGCACGCAGGCCGATTTCGCGGCCTCTGGCCTGGCCGACCGTGACGACGTGACGCCGTCCTACAACACCAGCCGGACCGAGTTCTTCGTCACCGTCGGCGCGCCGACGGACATGACGATCCAACCGTCGGGCGTGGGCCTGGAGCTGGAGCCGATCACCCATCCGAACGATCTGTACGCCGGGGAGGCCGCGCGCTTCCGCCTGCTGCAGGACGGCGAGCCGCTGGCCGACCAGGAGCTGGAAGTGATCGCGGGCGGGCAGCGCTATCGCGACGCCGAGGACGCGATCCCGACCGTCAGCGACGAGAACGGCGAGTTCGAGGTGACCTGGCCGGAGCCGGGCATGTACTGGATCCACGCCGAAGTCGGCCCGGGCGGCCGCAACCCCGCGCCGGGCGCGCGCAGCGCCGCCTATAACGGCACGTTCGAGGTGCTGCCCCAGTAGGGGCAGGCCTCGCGAAGGCGGAGACAGGAACGATGCGTCCGGTCCGGGCAGGCGGGGGTCCCCCCTCCCCGGTCCGGCGCATCGCCGTCCCGCAAGCGATCGATGCTGCGGATCTGGACCGGCCGGGGCCGGGCGCGCAGCGGTTTTCCTTCGGCGGCGACACGATGGGCACGACCTGGTCGGTCCATTTCTATGCGCCGTTCGACTTCACCCCCGGCTTTCTTCTGGCCGATATCGAGCTGCTGCTGGACGACACGATCCGGCAGATGAGCCTGTGGGCGCCGGACTCCGACATCAATGTGTTCAACCGCGCGAGCGTGGGCCGCTGGGTCGCCCTGCCCCGGCTGTTTTTCGGCGTGCTGGAGGCGGCGCTGGCGGTCGCGACGGAGACCGACGGGGCGTTCGACCCGGCGATGGGGGCGCTGGCCGATCTGTGGGGGTTCGGGCCGTCAAAGGCCGGCGCAGCGCCGGACGGGTGGCGTGTGAACCAGGCCCGCGGGCCGTCATGGCGCGATCTGGAGCTGGACCCCGAGACGCGGCGCGTGCGCCAGCCGGGCGGGCTGACGCTGGACCTGAACGCCATCGCCAAGGGCGACGCGGTGGACCGGCTGGGCGCGCTGATGAACGCGGCGGGCCTGCGGGTCTGGCTGGCGGAGATCGGCGGCGAGCTGCGCGGGCGCGGGCGCAAGCCGGACGGATCGCCCTGGTGGGCGCGGCTGGAGACCGGGCCGGACGCCGAGACCGAGGGCGCGATCATCGCCGCCCTGTCCGGCTGGTCGGTCGCGACCTCCGGCGCCTATCGCCGGCGGCTGCAGGACGAGGGCCGCACGCGGACCCATATCATCGACCCGCTGAGCGGGTCGGCCTGGCAGGGCGCGCTGGACGCGGTGACCGTGCTGGACCCGACCTGCGCGCGCGCCGACGCGCTGGCCACCGCGCTGATGGTGATGGGGGCCGAGCGGGGGCTGGCCTTCGCCGAGGCGCGCAACATCCCGGCGCTGTTCACCGGGGCGGCCGGCGAGGCCGCGAGCCCGGCTTTGCAGGCGATGCTGGAAGACGACGGCTAGAAGCCGCGCCTAGAAGTCCGCGCCCGGGTCGCCGTCGCGGACCGCACGCACGATGTCGGCCATCATCCGGTGCAGATCGTCGCGATAGCCGGTGCGGCCGGAGGGTTCGTTTTCATCGGACACCACGGCGACGGTCAGACCCAGAGACGGGGCGACATAGAGCATCTGGCCGCCATAGCCCCAGCCATAGTGGACCTCCTCTCCCCCCAGCGTGCGCATGAACCAGCCATAGCCGTATTCGTCGCCGGTGAAGCGGGAATTGGTGCGGTGTGTCCAGGAGGCGTCGATCCAGTCCTGCGACAGCACGCGCGTCCCGTCGGGGGCGAGGCCGCCGGTGCGGTACATCTCCCCGAACGCCAGCAAGGAGCGGGGCGTCATCGCCATCTGGTTGCCGCCCATATAGACGCCCTGGGGATCCTGCTCCCACCCGCCGACGGCGAAGCCCGGCAGGGCGCCCAGCCAGTCATTGGCCAGCGCCCTTGTGGAGCGGCCGGACACCCGGGTCAGGATGGCCGACAGCAGGTGCGAGGAGCCGGTCGAATAGAGCATCGGCCCGCCGGGGCCCGGATCGGCGACGAAGGGCCGCGACAGGGCGTAGCGGACCCAGTTCGGGCTGGTGACCCAGCGCCCGTAATTCTGGCCGGAGGTGCGCTCCAGCCCCGCCTGCATCGACAGCAAATCACCGACCGTGATGTCGAACAGGCGCGGATCGGGGTCGGCGGGCAGGTCGCCCTCGAACAGCGGGGCGATTGGCTGGTCCGGCCCTTCCAAGAGACCCTTGTCGATGGCGACGCCGACAAGGCCGGAAATGACGGATTTCGAGGCCGACTTGATGTTCGCGGTATCGGCCACGCGGTGGCCGTGATAGCCGCGCGCGGCGATCTCCTGCCCGTCCCTGGCCACGACGATGGCGCGCAGGGTCGGGAAATCCTCCGCCCGGTCCAGAACGGCGTCCAGCGCGAGCGGGGCGTCCTGCGCCGCGGCGGGCGCGGCGGCGAGAAGGACCAGAGCAAGACAGATGAAGGGGAGACGGGCGAAGCGCAGCATCATGGCGGCGATTATGCGGATCGCGCGGGTTTGCGGGAGCGGCAGGGCCAGTGCGCGCGAACACAGTTGCGTCAGCACCCGCCCCGCGGCGACACTGGCGCATGAGCGGAGATACGCCCGTCGCGGTGAGCGACAATCGCGAAAAGAGCCGGTTCGAAGCCGTCCTGGACGGCCAGACGGCGGTGGTCGAATACAATCTGTCTCCCGGCCGGATGCTGATCGCCCATACCGAGGTGCCGGTGGAGATCGAGGGCCGCGGCGTGGCCAGCCGCCTGTACGCCAAGGTGATCGAGACGGCGCGGGCCGAGGGGCTGATCCTGATCCCGGTCTGCCCGGTCTTCGCGCTGTGGCTGAAGCGGCATGAAGAGGTCCACGACCTGATCGACCCCGGATTCCGCCGCTCGCTGGGCCTCAGCCCCGGCTGAGCGCCGTTTTGCATCCGCGAAAGGATTGCCCCGGGGCCGCGCCTGACGCACCTTAGCTTTTCGCAAGTGCGAAATGGCCGCCCGCGCCCACCGCCATGGCGGCCGGAAAGGGGCAAATGGTGAAGATTTCCAAGATCCTGGTCGCAAACCGGTCGGAAATCGCCATCCGCGTGTTCCGCGCGGCCAACGAGCTGGACATCAAGACGGTCGCGATCTGGGCGGAGGAGGACAAATACTCCCTGCACCGGTTCAAGGCCGACGAATCCTATCAGGTCGGCCGGGGCAGCCATCTGGACCGGGACATGGGTCCGATCGAGGCCTATCTGTCGATCGAGGAAGTGCTGCGCGTCGCCAAGCTGTCCGGCGCGGACGCCATCCACCCGGGATACGGCCTGTTGTCCGAAAGCCCGGAATTCGCCGACGCCTGCGCCGAGGCGGGGCTGATCTTTATCGGGCCGAAGCCCGACACGATGCGCCGACTGGGCAACAAGGTGGCGGCGCGCAATCTGGCGCTGGAGGTCGGCGTGCCGGTCGTGCCGGCGACCGACCCCCTGCCCGACGATCCGGCGGCGATCCGCGCCATGGCGGCGGAGATCGGCCTGCCGGTCATGCTGAAGGCGAGCTGGGGCGGCGGCGGGCGCGGCATGCGCGTGATCCGCGAGGAATCCGAGCTGGAGCGCGAGGTTCTGGAGGCCAAGCGCGAAGCCAAGGCCGCCTTCGGCAAGGACGAGGTCTATCTGGAGAAGCTGGTCGAGCGGGCGCGCCATGTGGAGGTGCAGCTGCTGGGCGATACGCACGGAAACGCCGTGCATCTGTACGAGCGCGACTGCTCCATCCAGCGGCGCAACCAGAAGATCGTGGAGCGCGCCCCGGCGCCCTATCTGGACGGGCTGCAGCGCAAGGAGCTGTGCGGCCACGCGCTGAAACTGGCCGAGGCGACCGCCTATATCGGCGCCGGCACGGTCGAGTTCCTGATGGACGCCGACACGGGCGCTTTCTATTTCATCGAGGTCAATCCGCGCATCCAGGTGGAGCACACCGTCACCGAAGAGGTGACGGGCGTGGACATCGTGAAGGCGCAGATCCGCATCCTGGAAGGCGCGGCCATCGGGACGCCGGAGTCCGGCGTGCCGCCGCAGGACGAGATCCGGCTGAACGGCCACGCGCTGCAATGCCGGATCACGACCGAGGATCCCGAGCAGAATTTCATTCCGGACTATGGCCGCATCACCGCCTATCGCGGGGCGACCGGGTTCGGCATCCGTCTGGACGGCGGCACGGCGTATTCCGGCGCGGTCATCACCCGCTATTACGACGCGCTGCTGGAGAAGATCACCGCCTGGGCGCCGACGGCGGAGGAGGCGGTGCTGCGCATGCACCGGGCGCTGCGCGAATTCCGCATCCGCGGCGTGGCGACCAATCTGACGTTCCTGGAGGCGATCGTCAGCCACCCGAAATTCCGGGACAACACCTATACGACGCGCTTCATCGACAACACGCCGGAGCTGTTCGCGCAGGTGAAGCGGCGCGACCGGGCGACCAAGCTGCTGACCTATATCGGCGACGTCACGGTGAACGGCCATCCCGAGGCGCGCGGGCGCGCCATGCCGAAAGAGGACGCCGCCCCGCCGGTCGCCCCGCATATCGAAGGCGGGATCACGCCCGGCACCAAACAGCTGCTGAACGATCTGGGGCCGGAGAAATTCGCCGTCTGGATGCGCGAGCAGAAACGCGTGCTGATGACCGACACGACGATGCGCGACGCGCACCAGTCGCTGCTGGCCACGCGGATGCGCACCTATGACATCGCGCAGGTGGCGGGCGTCTATGCGCGGGCGCTGCCGCAGCTGCTGAGCCTGGAATGCTGGGGCGGGGCGACGTTCGACGTCGCCATGCGCTTCCTGATGGAAGACCCGTGGGAGCGGCTGGCGCAGGTGCGCGAGGCGGCGCCGAACATCCTGCTGCAGATGCTGCTGCGGGGGGCGAACGGGGTCGGCTACACGAACTATCCCGACAATGTCGTGGAGCATTTCGTGAAACAGGCGGCCGAGGGCGGGGTCGACCTGTTCCGCGTGTTCGACTGCCTGAACTGGGTTCCGAACATGCGCGTGGCGATGGACGCGGTGCGCGCGCAGGACCGGCTGTGCGAGGCCACGATCTGCTATACCGGCGACATCCTGGACGCCGACCGGGCCAAGTATGACCTGAAATACTATGTGTCTCTGGCGCGGGAGCTGGAGGACGCCGGCGCGCATATCATCGCGCTGAAGGACATGGCGGGCCTGCTGAAGCCCGCGGCCGCGAAAGTGCTGTTCAAGGCGCTGCGCGAGGAAGTCGGCCTGCCGATCCATTTCCACACCCACGACACGTCCGGCGTGTCGGCGGCCACGGTGCTGGCCGCGGTGGAGGCCGATGTGGACGCGGTGGACGCGGCGATGGACTCCCTGTCCGGTCTGACGTCGCAGCCCTGTCTCGGCTCCATCGTGGCGGCGCTGGAGGACGGCGAGCGCGACCCCGGCCTGTCGGCCGACTGGATCCGGCGCATCAGCTTCTACTGGGAGGCGGTGCGCAACCAGTACGCGGCGTTCGAGAGCGACCTGAAGGGCCCGGCGAGCGAGGTCTATCTGCACGAAATGCCGGGCGGGCAGTTCACCAATCTGAAGGAGCAGGCGCGGTCGCTGGGGCTGGAGTCGCGCTGGCACGAAGTGGCGCAGGCCTATCACGACGCCAACATGCTGTTCGGGGACATCGTGAAAGTGACGCCGAGCTCCAAGGTCGTGGGCGACCTGGCCCTGACCATGGTGGCGCAGGAGCTGACGCCGCAGGACGTGCTGGACCCGGCGAAGGACATCTCCTTCCCGGACTCGGTCGTTTCCATGATGCGCGGCGATCTGGGCCAGCCGCCGGGGGGCTGGCCGGCGGACATCCAGAAAAAAGTGCTGAAGGACGAGGCGCCCTATACCGAGCGGCCGGGGGCGTTGCTGGCCGACGAGGATCTGGACGCGAAACGGACCGAGCTGGCCGAGAAACTGGAGCGGGAGCCCAGCGAGTTCGATCTGGCGGCCTGGCTGATGTACCCGAAAGTGTTCAGCGATTTCGCCGCGGTTCAGGCCGAATACGGGCCGGTCAACGTGCTGCCCACGCCGGTCTATTTCTATGGCCTGGCGCCGGAGCAGGAAGCCCATGTCGATATCGAGCGCGGCAAGACGCTGGTGATCCGGTGCCTGGCGCTGGGCGAGCCGGACGAGAAGGGCATGGTGACCGTGTTCTTCGAACTGAATGGCCAGCCGCGCCGGGTGAAGATTCCCGACCGGGCGCGCACCGCGGCCAGCGGCGCGATCCGCCCCAAGGCCGAAGCGGGGAACGAGGCGCATGTCGGCGCGCCGATGCCGGGCGTTGTGTCGACCATCGCCGTCGCCGCCGGGCAGGAGGTGAAGGAAGGCGACGTCCTGGCCAGTATCGAGGCGATGAAGATGGAGACCGCCCTGCACGCCGAGCGCGACGGGGTCGTGGCCGAGGTTCTGGTGACGCCGGGCGCGCAGGTGGACGCCAAGGATCTGCTGATCCGGTTCGAGGCCTAGCGCGAACGGCCCGGCGGCGCTTCAATGCCTCCCCAAGGGCGATCAACGCCCGCCCTGTCAGGGCAACTGGGGAGGACATCATGCGGACAATGGGAATCGCGGCGGGAATCGCGGCTGGGGCCGCGCTGCTGGGCGCGCCGGCATTGGCGGGTGACCTGTATTGCGCGGACTGCGCGGTGCGGAAGGTCGCGACCTGCGGCGGGTTTCTGGAAGGCATGAATGTCGATGCGGACGGGACGTTGTGGGTCGTCGACATGTTCGGCAACAATATCCTGACCGTCGGGACCGACGGGACCTGCACCGAACAGGGCAAGGCCGGGGGGCGGCCGAACGGCGCGAAATTCGCCGCCGACGGGGCGCTGATCATCGCCGACGGCGAGGGGATCACGCGGTTCGACCCGGCGGACGGGTCGCTGAGCGTGCTGGCCGACAATTTCGACGGCGAGCCGTTGCGTGAGCTGAACGATCTGGCGATCGACGCCGAGGGCGGCATCTATTTCACCGCGCCCATCGGCAGCCATATGGCCAATCCGACGGGCCGGGTCTTCTATCTGGCGCCCGGATCGGACGCGCCGGAGCTGGTCCAGGGGGGCCTCGCCTTCCCTAATGGCGTCGCGCTCGCCCCCGGCGGGCAGGTCGTCTATGCGGGCGAATTCGCGGAGGCGCAGGTCCTGGCCATGCCGACGCAGGGCGCGGGCGGCCTTCGCATCACCAATATCCATGCGCGGACGGCCGGCGGCATCGGGCCGGACGGCATGACCGTGGGTCCCGACGGCACGCTGTACGCGGCGGTGTTCCAGGCGGGGAAGGTCAGCGTCTTCGCGCCCAACGGCGAGCCGCTGGGCGATATTCCCCTGCCCGAGGGCGCGGGGACATTTACCACCAACGTCGCGGTGCACGAGGGAGCGCTCTACATCACCGAGGCGAGCCTGGGCGAGGTGTGGCGGGCGGAATTGCCGGACTAGGCGCGCTTATTCCTGCGCCACCACTACTCGGCCATCAGGGCGCGGGCCTCTTCCATGATGCTGGGGTCGATCAGCTCGGCCAGCTGCTCGCGCGTGCGCGGCTCGCGCGAGCCGTCGCGGGTCAGCCAGGCCTCCTCGTCCTCCAGCACGTCGAGCAGGTCGGGGACCAGTTCGGCCGGATAGGCGTGGTGGATCCAGGTGCCCTTCACGTCGTCCAGATCGTAGCCGGAGGAGTCCGCGACCAGTTCCTGCGCCCGCGCCGGGTCGTCGGCCAGCATCTCGCTGGCCTCGATCAGGGCGACGACGAAGCGCACGATCTTCGCCCGCATGTCCGGATCGGCGAGGGCCTGAGCGGTGGTGTTCAGATTGAACAGTTCGCGATAGACGCCGTGGCCGTCGAACTCGACCGCATCATCGCCCAAGGCGCGCCAGGAATATTCGGCGCCCGGCTCCCAGATCGTGATGGCGTCGACCTGACCGTCCGCGAAGGCGGTGCGGTACATGTCCATCGGAAACAGGCGCACGACCTCCACGTCTTCGATGGTGAGGCCGGCGGTGCGCAGCATCCGCTCCAGAAAATACTGGGAGGAGGTGTTGGGGATGGTCCCGACGCGCTTGCCCTCCAGATCGGCCAGCGTTTCGATCCCCGCCTGCCGGCTGGCGACGATGCGGTACAGGCCCTCCGAAACCGTCATGATGATGCGCAAATCCGGATTGTCCGCCGAGACGCGCAAAGCCTGCGTTTCCGCATTGGTTGCGACGTCCGCTTCCACCGGCACGCCGTCGGTCGCGGGGGCGGCGAGGCCGAACAGGTTCGGCACGCCGCCATTCTTCAACATGACCGGACCGTCATAGAGGCCCTGGTCGATGGCCAGCAGGACGGGCGCGAGCTCTATGGTCGAGGTGTTGCCGGTGACGCGCAGCGCGCCGTCGTCCTGCGCCCAGGCGGCGCCCGCCAGAGAAAGGGCCGCGGCGCAGCCCGCCAGCAGACGGGCCGGAGCAGTAAAACGCATGAGAATCCTCCCCAATTTGCAGGGAGCTTATCGGGGCGGGCTGGAGGCCGGAACCGCAATCACGCCAGCGTCATCTCGCGCTCCGGCGCGGAGCGCACTAGATAGGGGGCATGCGCCAACCAAGTCTGTTTATTCCCCATGGCGGCGGTCCGTGTTTCTTCATGGACTGGCCGCCGCCCAATCCCTGGGCCGAACTGGAAGAATTTCTGCGCGGGGTGAAGGAAACGCTGCCCGAGCGGCCGCGCGCCATCCTTCTGGTCACCGCGCACTGGATGGCGCGGGAGTTCCGCTTCGCCAGCGGGCCTAACCCGTCTCTGATCTATGATTATTCCGGCTTTCCGCCGCACACCTATCAGCTGCGCTATGACGCGCCGGGCGCGCCGGAGATCGCGAGCCGCGCCGCCGCGCTGGTCGGCGAGAGCGGCCTGCCGGCGATGACCGATCCGGGCCATGGCTGGGACCATGGCGTGTTCATTCCGCTGAAAGTGATGTTCGAGGACGCCGACATTCCGCTGTGCGCGATGTCGCTGCGCGCGGACATGGACCCGGCGGCGCATATCGCGGCGGGCCGGGCGCTGGCCCCGCTGCGCGACGAGGGCGTGCTGATCGTCGGCAGCGGGATGAGCTATCACAATCTGCGGGCGCTGATGACCGGCGCGCCGGCGGACGGGCGGCCGTTCGACGATTTCCTGTTCGAGGCGGTGGACGGCGCGGACGAGGCGGCGCGGACCGAGGCGCTGACACGCTGGGCCGCCGCGCCCGGCGCGCGCCTGGCCCATCCGCGGGAGGAGCATTTGCTGCCCCTCATGGTCGCGGCGGGCGCGGGCGGCGCCGATCCGGGCCGGCGCAGCTATTCCGGCATGGCGATGGGCCAGCCGCTGTCGGCCTTCCGCTTCGGCTAGGCGCGGCTAGGCGCGGCTAGGCGTCTGCGGCCTCCAGCGCCGGATAATCGACATAGCCCTCCGGCCCCTGGGTGTAGAAGGTGTCCATATCCGGCGGGTTGAGCGCGGCGTCCTGGGCGAAGCGCGCGGGCAGGTCCGGATTGGAGATGAAGGGCCGGCCGAAGGCGATGGCGTCCGCCGCGCCGGAATCCAGCGCCGCCTGGGCGCTGGCCGCGTCATAATCGGAATTCAGGATCAGCGGGCCGGAAAAGGCCTTGCGCATTTCCGGCGAGGCCGGGGCTTGCATCTCCGCGCCGCGGAAATTGCCGCCGGGGCGCGGCTCCCGCATTTCCAGATAGGCGATGCCGATTTCGTCCAGCGCCTTCGCCGCGGCCGTGAACAAAGCCACATGGTCGGAATCCACCACGCCGTTCACTTCGCCGTTCGGGGACAGGCGCATGCCGGTGCGGTCCGCGCCCACCGTATCGGCCACGGCCTGCGTCACCTCGCGCAGCAGGCGGATGCGGTTTTCGATGGAGCCGCCGTATTCGTCTGTACGGCGATTGGAGGAGTCGCGCAGGAACTGGTCGATCAGATAGCCATTGGCGCCGTGGATCTGGACGCCATCGAAGCCGGCCTTCATCGCGTTCGCCGCGGCGTGGCGGTAGTCGTCCAGCAGGCGCGGGATTTCCGCAGCCTCCAGCGAGCGCGGAGTGACGTTCGGCTTCTTGCCCTCATAGGTGTGCGCGTCGCCCGGCGCGGCGATGGCGGAGGCCGAGACCGGCGGGCCGCCGCCAAGATCGGGGTGCACGACCCGGCCCATATGCCAGAGCTGGAGCGCGATGCGCCCGCCGGCGCGGTGCACCGACTCCACGACCGGCTTCCAGGCCTGGACCTGTTCCTCGGTCCAGATTCCGGGGGCGAAGGGCCAGCCGAGCCCTTCCTTCGAGATTCCCGTGGCTTCGCTGAGGATCAGGCCGGCGCTGGCGCGCTGGGAATAATATTCGGCCATGACCGGGGTGGGCACGTGCTCCCGCGTCGCGCGGCCGCGCGTCAGCGGGGCCATCAGGATGCGGTTCGGCGCCTCGATAGCGCCCAGACGGATCGGATCGAACAAAGACGGCATGGGAATTTCGCGGATGGCTGCGCGGCGGATCGCCGCTGACCCCGCCAATATGGGGCGGCGCGGCGGCGGCGCCAGCATGGCGGCCATGCGAAACCGGCGGGGCGGCTAGGCGCCGGTCCCCTCGCGCGCCGCGACGATGCGGTTGGCCAGTTTCCAGTCCTGCATCCGGTCGACGTCGATGGGCCCTTCGGCGAAGGGCATCAGGACGGGCGCGGTCTTCACCCCGATGCCGCGCGACAGCACGTTCAGCACCGTGCGGAGCTTGAAGCGGCGGGACTTGTACAGAAGGAAGGCGAGCAGGCCGAACGAGGCGATCAGCCGCTTGGGCTTTTTCGCGAACTGGCCGCCGCTGTTGAAAGTGCGCGGCGCCTTCATCGCCTTGTCCGTCAGTAGCGCATAGAGATTGCAGCTGGAGAACGCGCCGTCCGTGAAGCGGTGGAAGGCGCGATTTCCTTCCGGATATTTCTCCAGAATATAGCTGGCGGGCGTCAGGCCCAGCGCCGCATCCTCCGTCACATCGTCCAGGGCGTCGCAGAAGAAGCGCACCATTTCGGGCGTGTGCAGGGCGTTGTCGCCGGTGGTGATGACCAGCGGCAGCATGTCCGGAAAGGCGTCGATGGCGGCCGAGACACTGGTCCCGATATTCTGTTTCGCCGGGGTGTAGAGCAGATGATCCGAGCCGGGCAGCGGGGCGAGGACGGATTTGGCTTCCTCGATGGCGTCTTCCTCGATCTGCACGATGACGCGGCCGACGCGGCCGCTATCCATCACCGCGCCGACGACGCGGCGCAGCATGGGCTGGCCGGCGATGTCGATGAAGGCCTTGTGCGAGACGCCGCCTTCGACGGCGAGCGGGTCTTTCGGGCCGCCGCGATTGGCGGCGAGGATCAGGGCGGTGTAGCGCGTATCGGACATGGCGGG
>ENA-ORCV01000248-ORCV01000248.1-marine-metagenome-genome-assembly--contig:-NODE-248-length-61010-cov-4.332398_pt1 | contig 61010 bp, 55 predicted proteins | sample MGYA00237779_ERZ508509 | MGnify/ENA primary metagenome ERZ508509 (study PRJEB26180, sample SAMN06268772) | marine metagenome | isolation source: Bioluminescent Bay, La Paraguera, Puerto Rico | place... | reverse complement strand
ATGGTGCCCAGGGGCGGAATCGAACCACCGACACGCGGATTTTCAATCCGCTGCTCTACCAACTGAGCTACCTGGGCCAGTCGCCGCCCGGGCGGGGCCCGGCGGCGGAGCGCGGCTTATAAGCCAATCGGCTCTTGCTTGTCCATGGGGCCGGGCGAGGAATTGCGCCGTCTTGAGGGGCGACGGAGAGGCTGGCTTTTGCGCTCGGCGGCGGGCGCCGTTAAATAGCCCGGCAGGCGAGTGGAATCAGCGATGGCGACCGGAAAAACCACGAAATCAAAACGCAGCGGCGGCTCGAAACCGGCCTCCCTGAGCCAGCTCGGCGCGCGGGTCGAAACGCCCGCCTCGCCGGACAAGGCGCGGCTCGAGACGGCGGCGAATCCGCATCCGGGCGCGCTTTATCTCGCGCGGTTCACGGCACCGGAATTCACGTCGCTTTGTCCGGTGACCGGACAGCCGGATTTCGCGCATCTCGTTATCGATTACGCGCCGAACAAGCTGATCGTCGAGTCGAAGTCCCTGAAGCTATTCCTGACGTCGTTTCGAAATCACGGCGCCTTTCATGAGGATTGCACGGTGACGATCGCCAACCGCATCGTTGAGGCCGCCGCGCCGCGCTGGCTCCGGATCGGCGGCTACTGGTATCCGCGCGGCGGCATGCCGATTGATGTTTTCTATCAGACCGGCGAACCGCCCAAGGGCCTGTGGCTGCCCGATCAGGGCGCGCCGCCATATCGGGGAAGGGGATAAGGATGAGAGGGACGATAGTCGCAGCAGCCTTGCTGCTTGCAGCCTGCAATAACGCCGATGAAACGGCTTCTGACGCCGCTGACGAAACTACGGCGACGCCGGCGGCTGAAGAGAAGGGGCCTTCTCCTGCGGAGGTGCTGGCGGCGGCGGTGTCTGATGACTGGAAAACGCTCGACCCGGAGAACCTTCTTTATATCGAACTCGAGCGCGGGACGGTTATCGTCGCGTTATCTCCTCAGCTTGCGCAGAGCCACACGGAGCAACTGCGCAAACTGGCGCGGGAAGGGTTTTACGACGGGTTGTCGTTCTATCGCGTCATCGACGGCTTTGTGGCGCAAGGCGGCGATCTCTTCGAACAGCGCGAGGTCAAGACCGCCGAGAAACCCCTTGCGGCGCTGTTCGACGAGCCGCTCACCGACGCCATTACTTTTACGCCGATCAAGGATGCAGACGGTTACGCCGATAAAGTCGGTTTTATCGAGTCGCTGCCTGCGGGCGTTGATGGCGAGCGGGTCTGGCATCTCCACTGCACCGGCGCCATCGCTATGGCGCGCGGTATCGAACCGGACACCGGCGGCACGGAGATCTACATAACGCTGCAGCCGCAGCGTTATCTCGACCGTAACCTGACGGTGTTTGGCCGCGTGGTGCAGGGCATGGAGCATGTGCAGGCCCTGCGTCGGGTAGCGCCGGCGGAGTCCGAAGACGGCGATCTCGGCGAGACGATCCTTTCCGTCAAAGTCGGCGCCGACATCCCTGTTTTCGAACGAGAAACGCTCGAGATTTTGCGCTCGGACACGAAGACGTTCCAGTCTTATGTCGAGTCCCGGCGAAACCGCCCGGAAGACTTTTTCTATTACCGGCCGGATCACATCGATATATGCGCGCTCAACGTGCCCGTTCGCGTCAAGCCGGCGGAAGAGAGCGAGTGAGCGAGCAAAAAATCGGTCCGTGGGCGGTGCATTCGGCGCGGTCCGTGTTCGCCAATCCATGGATCGAAGTCATCGATCACCGTGTTTCCCATCCGGATGGAACGCCGGGCGAATACGGCGTCGTGCGGTTCAAGAACGTTGCTGTCGGCGTTCTGCCGATTGACGATGAGGGAAACGTGCCGCTGGTCGGTCAGCACCGCTTCCCGCTTGACCGGTACAGCTGGGAGCTGCCCGAAGGCGGCGGGCCGATGACGGCGCCGCTGCTGGCCTCGGCGAAACGCGAACTCAGGGAAGAAACCGGCATGACCGCGGGCTCCTGGGCCGAGTTGATCGCGTTTGATATTTCGAACTCGGTCACCGACGAACGCGCCGCCTGTTTTCTCGCCTGGGACCTTCTGCCCGGCGAGGCGGCGCCGGAGTCGTCGGAAGCGTTAACCATAAGGAAGGTGCGCTTCCATGACCTGTTAGAAATGGTGATAAATGGCGAGATTACGGACAGTCTCACCATCGTGATGGCGCTCGCCGCCCACGCCAGGGCCTTGCGCGGCGCGCTGCCGGACCCTATTTCGCGCCTGATCCTTGCAGCGTGAGGGAGAACGGAGGACAATAGCGCCATGGCCAATCCGAACCCGCAAAACTCGACGGTCGTCGAGCTCAACAGCGACAAGACCTGGTCGCGGATGCGCGTCGAGGCGGCGACGGCCGCCGCGTCGGAACCGATCCTCGCGAGTTTCCTGCACGCGACGATTCTCAATCACGAGAGTTTTGAAGCGGCGCTTTCCTACCGGCTGGCGCAGAAGCTTTCAGACGGCGAAATGAATGCGATGCTATGGCGCGAGGTCTGCGACGAAGCCTATGCGGACGAACCGCGTGTGGTCGAGGCGGCGCTTTATGATTTGCGCGCCGTCTTCGAACGCGATCCCGCCTGCCATGAACACATGCAGCCCTTCCTTTATTTCAAGGGCTATCTCTCGCTGCAGGCGCAGCGTGTTGCGAACTGGCTGTGGCGTCACGACCGCAAGGCGCTTGCGCTTTATCTGCAGAGCCGGATGTCCGAACTCTTCGCGGTCGACATTCACCCGGCGGTGCCGTTCGGCAAGGGAGTCTTCATCGATCACGCGACAGGGATCGTCATCGGCGAGACCGCGGTTGTCGAAGACGATGTCTCGATCCTGCAGAACGTGACGCTCGGCGGCACCGGCAAGGATGAAGGCGATCGCCATCCGAAAATCCGCCGCGGCGCGCTGATCAGCGTCGGCTCCAAGGTGCTCGGCAATATCGAAGTGGGCGAGAACGCCAAGGTTGCGGCGGGCAGCGTTGTCCTCAAATCCGTCGAGCCCCATTGCACGGTCGCCGGCGTGCCCGCCAAACCCGTCGGCGCATGCAAGGAGACGACGCCGTCGGAGACCATGGATCAAAGTTTCAACGAAGAAATCTATTCAATCTGACCGGCGCGCCCGACGCAGAACAAGGGTGCGGTGATGCGCGTCGACCTTTTCGATTTTGAATTGCCGCAGGAACGGATTGCGCTTCATCCGGCGCATCCCCGCGACGCCTCGCGTCTGCTTCACGTCAGGCGGGAAGGCGTTGAAGACCGGATAATCCGAGATCTGCCCTCGCTGCTTCGTCCCGGCGATTTGCTGATCGCCAACGACACAAAGGTGATCCCCGCGCAGCTTTTCGGCGAGCGGCCGGCGCGCGGCGACGGCGACAACGTTTCGGTTGACGCGACCTTGCACAAGGATCTCGGGCAAGGGCGATGGCGCGCATTCGTGAGGCCGGCCAAGCGCCTCAAGGCGGGCGACGTCGTTCATTTCAGCGGCCAACTAAAAGCGCGCGTGATCGAACGGGAAGGCACCGAGGCGGTGCTTGCCTTTGACGCCGACGGCGCCGCCTTCGAGGACGCGCAATCGGCGGCCGGATCGCCCGTTTCGTCGATCACCAGCCATTCGTCCGGGCCGAGCCACAGCGCCGTGCGCTTGCCGTTCTCCTTGGCGATCGCGCAGGCGCGCGTGAAGCCGTCCCGCGCCATCGGCTGTTCGAACAGATAGCCTTCGAAGAAGGTGATTTCGGCGCGTTTGACCTGCTCCGGGTCGACATCGTCCGGCGTGACATAGCCGGCCGCGCCCAGAAACGTCGCCATGGAGCGCTGCGCGTCCGGCGTGACGTTGATCAGGCAGCGACCGGTGGCGGCGCCGTCCTTTAAAGGAGCGGTGTTGAATTCGACGCCCATGGCGCGCAAATCGTGGCGGAAAATTTCGCCGAGTTCGTCGTCAGAGACCTTGCCGATAAACCCCCCCTGTCCGCCGAGCGAGGCGATGCAGGCGATGGAGTTGGCGGCCGATCCGCCGGATATTTCAACGGCGGCCGCCATTTCGGCATAGATCCGATGCGCGCGCGGCTCGTCAATGAGGATCATGCCGCCCTTCGGAATGTCATGGGTTGTCAAAAACGCATCACCGGCTTTGGCGAGCACGTCGACAATGGCGTTGCCGACGCCGATGACGTCGAGTTTCTGATCCGGCATGAATTTCCCCTGACAGCGAATGAACAGCGGGGCTTATAGGAAGGCGCACGGCGCGAAGCAAGGCGCTGCCGGTCAACGCTCCGCTTGCGGCGCGCGGCGGCGGCGATTAGCTTCCCTGGCTTCAATCGATCCTTATTCTTTTCAGGCGAACATCGGCCCATGAACGGTTACAAACGAAAGTTACAGCGCGCCTTGGCATGCGCATGCATGACGGCCGCGTCCGCCTGTGCGACGACCGGCGGCGATGACGCCGCCGGCCGCGCCGGCCCGCCAAAGCCAGCCGCGCCGGTCTATAAGTTGAGCGATGTGCTGGGCGCCACGGGCGACGCGGTTGATGCAACCTTCGGCGCGCCATCCCTGACGAGACGCGAGGGCGCGGGTGAATATCGCCGCTACCGGCTCAAGACCTGCACGCTGATCGTTGTGCTTTACCCTGACGAAACCGGTGCGAACCGCGTCTCTCATGCAGATGCGACAGCGCTTCATTCGGATCACGAAAAGCCTGCGCTCGACGCCTGCCTCGCCGCTGGTTAAGGCGCCGCCGGAACATCGCCGTCCTGAGGCGCGGCTTTCGTTATGTGCTTTTCAGCGCGCCCGAGGAAGAATACGAGCAACGCTGCGGGGATGCCGAGCAGTGCGGTGATGACGAAGAACCACGCAAAGCCGACGCCCTCCACCATGAAGCCGGAAAATCCGCCGACAAATTTTCCCGGCAACGCGTAAAACGAACTGAACAAGGCGTATTGCGTGGCGGTGAACGCCGTATTGGTGAGGCTCGACATATAGGCGATGAGGATGGTCCCGGCCGCGCCATAGGCGATATTGTCGATGATGACGGCCGCGGCGAGACCGGCGGTTGTCGCATCGGAAAGCGCCAGCCAGCTGTAAATCAGGTTGGTAAGGGACTGTGAGACGACGCCGACAAGCAATGTCGTCTTGACGCCGAACCGCGCCACGACGACGCCCCCGAGAAAAACGCCGAACAGGGTTGCGAACAGACCGGCGCCGGACCGGATCGCCCCGATTGTCGTCTTGTCATAGCCGAGATCGATATAGAGCGGCCCCGTCATGTAGCCCATCAGGAAATCGGGCACGCGGAAAAGCGCAATGAAAAGCAATATGACAAGCGCATGCACGCCATAGCGTGAAAAGAAGTCGCGAAACGGTCCGACCACGGACCGGGAAAATGTTTCGGCAAGGCCGGCCCGCGGCGGCGGCGTATATTCGCGGACCTCCACCTTAGGCGCAAAGAGAGCGGTCAGAAAACCGACGCCCATCAACAGCGCCATGAACTGATAGGCGGCGGGCCAATTCACATTGTCTGCAACAATGAGCGCGCCGGCGCCGGCGACCATGATTGCGACGCGATATCCGTATTGGTACATCGCCGCCATGACGCCCTGCTCGGCGTCCGTCGCGGCTTCGATACGCCATGCGTCGATAGCGATGTCCTGGGTCGCCGCCGCAAAAGCCATGAGCACGGCGATGATCGCGACGTAATAGAGGTTGCCTTGCGGGTTCGCGGCGCTCATGGCGATCAGCGACAGTGCGATGCCGATTTGCGCCGCCGCCATCCAGGCCCGGCGCCGTCCGATCATCTTTTCAAGAATGGGCACGGGCATGCGGTCGACCGCCGGCGCCCAGAGGAATTTGAAAGTGAACGCAAAACCCGTCCAGGCGAAGAGGCCGATCTCGCCTTTCGAAACGCCGGCCTCCGCAAGCCAGAGCGAAAGGTTCTGGTAGATCATGTAAAAAGGAAGGCCGGCGGAAAAACCCAGGAGCAGCATGACGATGCTGCGGGGGCGAAAATAGCCGCTGAGCGAACCGAGAAGAGTTTCGCCGCCGGGGGCGGCATTCTTTTCCTGTGACATGAAAAAAGGCTAAGGGCGTTTTCCGGCGGAATAAAGGCGCTTTATGAAGCCTTGGCGAACGCGCTTTTCATGCCGCTCCATTTGTCGAGCATGTTTTCAAGATCGGCCGGCTCAAATGGCTTGGAAAGAAAATCGTCCATGCCCGCGGCGACGCATTTCTGCCGATCCGAGGCCATGGCGTTCGCCGTCAGGGCGACAATCGGGGTTTTTGCGCGGTCGCTGTCGAGCCCGCGAATGCGGCGAGCGGCCTCAAGACCGTCGACTTCCGGCATGTGCATGTCCATGAGGACGATGTCATAGGCCTCGCGCTTCAGCGCCGAGACCGCCTCTTCGCCGTTTGAGGCCACGTCGACTTCATGGCCGGCGCGCTTGATGATCGTCGTCGCGAGCACGGCATTGATCTGGTTGTCTTCCGCAAGCAGCACGCGGAAGCTCTTGCCGCCCGGTTTTTTCCCCTTTTCGCCCGCCGCGGGTTTCGCGGGCGCAGCTTGCTCCCTGGCGCCGGAGAGCCGCTCGTATAGGGAGGATTGGCGCACCGGCTTGATGAAGTAACCGTGAAAACCAGCCTTGCGGAGATCGTTAAGGCGGCCGCGCGCCAGCGGCGTCAGCAGCACGTAAGCGCGTCCCGCCGCCGGCGTGTCGAATGGCAGAGCGCTGTCGCCCGCGAGGTAGATGTCGCAAAGCAGAACGGCGCCGGGATGAGCTTCGATCGCCGCCTTTGTTTCATCAGCCGTCTCTGTACGGATGACCTTTCGAGCGCCGAGCGCATCAAGTTGCAGGGAAAGGTTGCGCGCCAGAATGTTCGATTTTGTAGCGACAATGACGGCGTCATTCAGCGGCGGGCGCAGGACGGCCGCTTCTTCATAAGCGAGCTCGGTTTCGAAGGAAAAGACGCTGCCTTCCCCGGGGCTGCTGACAAGCGTGATTTCACCGCCCATGGCGCCGGCGATTTTCTGGGCGATCGCCAGACCGAGGCCGGTGCCTTCGTTCTTCTTTTCGGCTTCGCCCGAGACTTGCGAGAATTCTTCAAAAATCGCCGCCTGTTTGTCTTCCGGGATGCCGATCCCCGTATCGCGGACATCGATGCGCATCCGCACGGCGGTTTCTGACTTGTCGACAAGCCGCGCTTCGACGCTGACGCCGCCGTGGTCGGTGAACTTCACGCCGTTGCCGGCGAGATTGATCAGAAGCTGGCGCAGTCGCGCTTCGTCGCCGAACAGCTTGGCCGGAATTTTCTCATCCACATAGGCGGCGATCTCGACGCCCTTGTCAGCGGCGCGCGGCGAAAGCAATTCGACGACGCCCTGAACGAGGGCGTACGGACAAAAGGGCTGCGCTTCGAGTTCAATGCGGCCGGCCTCGATCTTGGCGTAGTCGAGAAGGTCGTTGATCAGCGCAAGCAGCGCGGCGCCGGACTGGCGGACGGATTCCGCGTAGGAGCGCTGATCGGGTTTGAGGTCTGTGTCGAGAAGCAGGCCGGTCATGCCGAGAATGCCGTTGAGTGGCGTGCGCATTTCATGGCTCATGGTGGCGAGAAAGCGCATTTTTGCGTCGCCGCCGCCGCTCTCGCCAGCGGGCTCCCCGTTTAGGGCGACGCCCGTATAAAGCCGTTCGCCTGCCGCCAGAACGGTTTCCTCCCAGTCGACGATATAGTCGCGGCCGCCGGCGCGGGCCTCGGTTCGGTAGGCGGCGGGCGCCCCCGGGGAAGCGGCGCCGCCGCCCGGAGCAAAACGCTGGCCCAGCCATTTCTCCACAGGACCGCCGAAATAATCGGCGAAGGCGCGCGAGACGAAGCGAATGAGATCGTTCTGATCTGTCAGCACGATCAGTTCACTGACGTTGCGGTTTTCACGATACGCGTTGTTCGGCATAAATGCGGCGTCCCCTGCCCTGACCCGCAGATAATCCAACGATGCGCTTGAAAAATGGTTGAGAGGCTTGGTTAATCAGGCCGTTAAAATGCAGCCGATAAAGACGCCCGCGCGGCCTCGACGGGCTCGCCTGTTTCACGCCGGCGAAAGCTCACGGCTTCGGCGACATGGCGCCGCTTTACGCCGTCTGCGCCGTCAAGATCGGCGAGCGTGCGCGCGACGCGCAGAATACGCATATAGGCGCGGGCGGAAAAATGCAGCGTTTCAGCGGCGCGGGAAAGGAGCGCGGCGCCTTCCGCATCGGGGACGGCGATCTTGCCGAGGACGGCGTCCGGGACTGACGCGTTGGTCGCGCCGTCTGCCGCGCCGCCGCGTTCCTGCTGCAGGGCGCGGGCGCCGGCGACCCGGCGTGCGACGGTCTTCGTGTCTTCTCCCTGAACAGGCGCGGCGAGATCGGCCGGGGTCACCGCCGGCAGGGAGACGGTGAGGTCCATGCGGTCGAGCAGTGGCCCGGAAATCCGCGACTGATAGACTTCCTCGCAGTTCGGCCCGCGTCCGCAGGCCCTGCCGCTGGCCTTGCCATAGCCGCAGCGGCACGGGTTCATCGCGGCGACAAGCTGAAAGCGCGCCGGATACCGGACATGAAAATTCGCGCGCGCGATCAGCACGTCACCGGTCTCAAGGGGTTGCCGAAGGGAATCCAGAACCGGTGCGGAAAACTCCGGCAGTTCGTCCAGAAACAGGACGCCGCGATGGGCGAGGGAGGCCTCTCCCGGTTTCGCGCGGACGCCGCCGCCGATCATCGCCGCCATGGAAGCCGAGTGATGCGGCGCCCGAAACGGCCGCGCCCGCGTCAGCCGCCCGTCTTCAAGGAGCCCGGCGAGGGACTGGATCATCGAGATTTCGAGCATCTCGGCGGGCGACAATGACGGCAGCAAGCCGGGCAGACGCGCGGCGAGCATCGACTTGCCGGCGCCCGGCGGGCCGACCATCAGGAGATTGTGCCCGCCCGCTGCGGCGATTTCGAGCGCGCGCTTGGCGGTCTCCTGGCCTTTGACGTCGATGAGGTCGGGCGCGGCGGCGGCGGCTTCGAGCGCTCCCGGCGCCGGCGCGGACAGGACTTGCGTTCCCTTGAAATGATTGACGAGCTGAATGAGCGATTTCGGCGCGATGATCTCCGCCTCGCCGCCCGCCCAGGCCGCTTCGGCGCCGCTCGCCGCCGGACAGATAAGCCCGAGCCCCATGGCGTTCGCCGAGACCGCCGCCGGCAGCGCCCCGGCCACGGGCGCGATCGACCCGTCGAGGCCGAGCTCGCCCATGACCGCAAAGCCCGCGCCGGCGTCATGCGGCGCGGCCCCCATCTCAATCAATACGCCGAGGGCAATCGCGAGATCGTAATGGCTGCCCTCCTTGGGTAGATCCGCGGGCGCCAGGTTAACGGTGATGCGCTTCGGCGGCAGGCCGAGACCGACGGCCGAGAGCGCCGCCCGAACCCGTTCTCTCGCTTCCGAAACGGCCTTGTCTGGCAAACCGACAACGGCGAACGCGGGCTGACCGCCGACCAGTTGCACCTGCACCGTGACGGGCCGCGCCTCGACCCCGTGAAAGGCGAATGTGGTGACCTGGGCGACCATGGCGCTCCCCGCTGCTGGCGGGCTCAGCATGGCGCATGCGAAAGAACATTACAAGAACATTTTTCTGAAGCCGTTTGCCTGCGCGGCTTGACGGGGGCCTGCGTATTCGTTGAGTAACGCACATTGTCAGACAGCATGGGGCCGGGACGTGACAAGCGAAAAATCGCCGCCAAAGCCGGCATTGGCGCTGCGCGTCGGGGTCACCGGTCATCGCCGGTCGCGGCTCGATGCGGGCCAGAACGAGCGCATTGGCGCGCAGATCGCCGCCGTTCTCGCCGCTGTCGGGCGTGGTCTCGACAAGGCCAAGGCGCTTTACAGCGCCGATTACGCCGACGTCGAACCGATCCGGTATTTTGTCAGCGCGCTGGCCGACGGCGCCGATACGCTGGCGGCGCAACAGGCGCTGACTGCGGGCTGGCGGCTTCTGGCGCCGCTCCCCTTCGCCCGGGAAAGTTACGCGGACGATTTTTCCGACGCCGATCGCCGGGAGTTTGAAAGCCTGCTTTCGAGAGCGACGGCGGTTGCGGAACTCGACGGCGCGCGCGGGTCGTCCATGCTCGAGGAAAACGCCTATCTGCAGGCGGGCGTCGTGACGGTCGATCAGTCCGATTTCCTGATCGCGGTCTGGGACGGTGAGGAAGCGCGCGGCCCCGGCGGCACGGCGATGATTAAGGAAGAGGCGCTGGCGGCCGGCAAGCCGGTCGTGTGGATCAACGCCCACGCCGACAAACCGCCGGTGTTCCTGCTGCCTGAAAATCTTGAAAATCCGTTTACGGATGAAGCCGTGCACGAAGCGGTTGCGGCGTGCGTCGCGCCGCCTTCCTCAAAGGAAATTGAGCATGCGTTCAGCGGCAAGAAAACGCACGCGCTCGACGCCTATCGGGCTTACGCGGAAGAGCGCGCCCATCGCTTCAATTTCGGCTCATTTCACCAGTTCTGGGAAAAACTCTTCGCCCGAAAATGGCCGTTTCCCGTAAGGCTCGCCTGCCCGACGCCGGCGCAGCAAATCGCGACGTCCAGAAAATCGACTTTGGCGCAGCGGCTTCAGTCTTCTGAGTATGATCAGAGAGTTTTCAACGACCTCATCATTCCGCGCTTTGAATGGGCGGATCATCTGGCGGTCCATTACAGCAACCTTTATCGCTCTTCCTATTTCTTCAATTACTTGTTCGCTGCGCTCGCCGTCTTACTGGCGCTCGTCGATCTCGTCCTGAAGGACTACGGGATTGGCAGCAAGACGGTCTGGATCAGCATCGAAGTGACCCTGATCTTCCTGATCCTCGTCATCACCACGCTCGGCAAGCGCGGGCGCTGGCACGAAAAGTGGATCGACTACCGTCAGCTTGCGGAGGAATTACGGCAGTATCGGCTTTCGTTTCTCACGCTGGGCCGCGGCCCCGGCGCCGACTTGTCGGAAGGCGAAGGCGCGGAGGCGGCCGGATGGGTCGACTGGTATCTGGCCGCATCCCGGCGCGAAGCGGGTATGACGTCCGGCGCTTTTAAAACCGGATCGATCCGCACAATGGCGCAAACCGTGCTGGCCGAGGAAATCCGTCCGCAAATCGCCTATCACGACCGAAAGGCGGGCGAGTTGCACAAAATCGAACACAATCTTCACATTGCCGGCGAATATGCGTTTGGCGCGACGTTCCTGATCTGCATTCTTTATCTGGTGCTGGCATACGTCGCGGGCGGCGACGCCGATCTCGCCAAATGGGCGAAATACGCCAAGGAGGACGTCAAAGGGGTCGTCACCATGCTGACCGGCGTTCTGCCCGCTCTGGGCGCCGCATTTTTCGGTATTCGCGTTCAGGGTGAATTCGGGTCCACGGCGGAACGCTCGCACGCGACTGCCGCGCAGCTCAAAACCATCGCCGCGAAAGTCGAGGCGCTCGCAGCCGCGGAAACGCCGCGGCTCGCGACCTTGCGCGAGCGGATCGACGAGGCCGCCCGCGCCATGCTGATGGAGAATATGGACTGGCGCATGCTCTATATCTCCAAGCCGCTGAACCTCCCGGGATAAGCGCGGTCCCGCACGGCTTTCCAATCGTTAAGGCGGCTGGGGATATTCTCGCCTTGCGGTTTTGCGCCAAAACAGGCCACTCATTCGCCCTTACAAGCGGGGACAGAACCGACTGACGACGAAGGCGCAGCCATGTCCGCAATTTCCGTTCTTCACGCCCCTCGCGATCAGGCGCTCGGCCGGAAAATCGCCGAAGCGCTCGCCCGTCTTGGCCATGACGCCCGGCCTGTGAGCGGCGAGGAGGCGCAAACGGCGCTGGCCGACGACGCGTCGATCGTCATCTGGTCCAATGCGGCGCTAAGGCTTGCCCGGCTTCATAATCAGGCGAAAGAGGCCTTTGCCCGCGGCGCGCTCATTCCGGTGGCGGTGGGCGGCGCCAGCGCGCCCAACGGCTTTGAGGACCTGCCGCCGGTCGATCTTTCCGGCTGGGGCGGCGATGAAAAAGATCCGCGCTGGCGTTTCGTGCTGGAAGAGATTGCGATCGCCGCCGAAAGGCAACAGCGCGAAGGCGGCGACATGTGGGTCAAGGTGAGCGCGCCGCCCGCCGGGCAGGAGACGGCGGAAACCGGCTGGCCGCGCCTCCGCTTTGCGCTCGCCGGGGGCGCGGGGCTCGTCGCCGTGGGCGTTCTCGCGATGATGATGACGTCGCGGTTTTTTGCTGCGCCGGATGAAGCATCCAATGAAGTCGCGGAAAGCGCGCCGCCGCCGGTCGCCGAACTCGCGGTGTTGCAGGCGCTTCCCGTCAAGGCGCCGGCCGAAGAAGCGCCGGCCCCCATCGAGGCGATCGACATCGGGCCGTCCTCGGACTTTGAAATCACTGTCACGCGCAGCGGCGAGGTTGTTCCTGGTCCCGCCGAACCCGCTGTGTCAGACGAAGGCGTCTTGGCGCAGGGCGCCGTCAGCGCTTCCCTGGATGCTGCGGCAGGTGCTCCGGATACGGAGGATGACGCCATGGCGGCGCTGGTCGCTTCGGTGACGACGCCAGCGTCCGCTGAGGTGTTCCGGGACTGCGACGCGTGCCCCGACATGGCGCGGCTGCCTGCCGGAGCTTTTCAGATGGGCGCGCCGGCGAGCGAACCGGCCCGGCAGCCGACGGAAGGGCCGGTCAGGGATATCGCCATCGCGAGCCCTTTCGCCATGGGTGTTCACGAAGTGACGTTCGAAGAATGGGCGGCCTGTGTTGAGGGTGGCGGCTGCCGCGCCTATCAGCCTTACGATCATGGATGGGGCCGCGGCGCGCGGCCGGTGGTCAACGTTTCTTATGAAGATGCGCAGGACTATGTTGCGTGGCTCTCGAAAAAGACCGGCGCTACCTATCGCTTGCCCACCGAAGCGGAGTGGGAATATGCTGCGCGCGCAGGGAGCGCGGCGCCTTTTGCGACCGGCGTCGCGATCACCACCGATCAGGCGAATTTCAACGGCGAGTATCCCTATATCGGCGACGCCGGAACCTTCCGTAAACGGACGACGCCGGCGGCGAGTTTCGCCCCTAACGCCTTCGGCCTTTACGATATGAACGGCAATGTCTGGGAATGGACGGCCGACTGCTGGCGCGAGACGCACGCGTCGGCGCCGGAGGACGGGTCGGCTATCGGCGGGTCCTGCGCCCATCGCGTCCTCAAGGGCGGCGCCTGGAACACCGGCGGCTGGCGGCTGCGCGCCGGTCACCGCATCGGCAAGGAAGCGACGTCGCGCGAATTCGATAATGGTTTCCGCGTCGTACGCGATCTCGACAGCTAGCCGTACAGCTTTCGTTCAGCCGTATTTCCGTCACAGACGCTCGGTAGTCTATTATGGGCTGTGAGAAGAGACGGGAGAGAAATCATGCGCATCAGGATTGTAACAGCGGCGCTCGCCGCGCTTGGCCTTGCGGCTTGCTCGACGCCGGAAAAAGCAGAAGTCGAGGCTAATGATGTCGTTGTTAGCGGCACGAAACAGGAACTTGATTTCACCAGTACGAATTCTGGCGTAACGGTAGATGTTCCTGATCTGGTTAAAGATGTTCCAATTGGCCGAAATCTTACAGGCGCCACACTTTTGGCGCCAACGCCCGAACCGCAGATCACGGAACAATATGAAGAAGCCGATCCCAATCCGATCAAGCTGGTTTCTGAAGAACCTGTGTCGACTTTCTCTTCCGATGTAGACACGACGTCCTATTCAGTCGCGCGCCGTTACATCATGCAGAATAACGAGCTGCCGCCGTCTGATGCGGTGCGGGTCGAGGAGTTCGTCAATTATTTCGACTACGACTACCCGTTGCCGGACGGCGCGGATGCGCCGTTCAAGCCGACCGTCTGGGTGACGCCGACGCCCTGGAACGCGCATACAAAGCTCATGCATATCGGCGTCAAAGGCTTTGACATCGAACCCGAGGACACGCCGGACGCCAATATCGTTCTGCTGCTGGACGTATCCGGCTCGATGCAATCAGAGAACAAGCTGCCGCTGGTCAAAAAGTCGGTGGCGCTTCTTGTCGACGAGATGTCCAGGGATGACACCATTGCGATGGTCGTCTATGCGGGCGCCGCCGGGGTCGTGCTGGAGCCGACGCAAGGCGACAAGAAAACCAAAATCCTTAAAGCGCTGAACAGCCTTGAAGCGGGCGGCTCGACCGCCGGCGGCGAAGGGTTGGCGCTCGCCTATAAGCTGGCGGAAGAAAATTTCGCCAAAGACAAGGTCAACCGCATCATTCTCGCCACCGATGGCGACTTCAATGTCGGCGTGGTCGACGCCGACAGCCTTGAGGACTTTGTCGCGAGAAAGCGCAAGACCGGCATTTATCTCACCATACTCGGGTTCGGCGAAGGCAATTACAATGACGTGATCGCCCAGAAGCTCGCCCAGGCCGGCAATGGCGTCGCCGCCTATATCGACACGCTCAATGAGGCTCGCAAAGTCTTGGTGCGGGAATTTCGATCGACCCTGTTCCCGATCGCGAAAGACCTGAAGTTTCAGGTCGAGTTCAACCCCGCCGTCGTCGCGGAATACCGGCTCATCGGTTATGAAACGCGACTGCTCAATCGCGAGGATTTCAACAATGACGCGATTGACGCCGGCGACATCGGCTCCGGCCATACGGTGACGGCGCTTTACGAGATTGCGCTTGTCGGGTCGGAAGGACGGATGATCGACGATTTACGCTACCAGCCCGCCGCCGTGCCGGCGGATCTGTCAGGCGAGGCCGCTTTTGTCCGCCTACGATACAAACTGCCCGACGAAGATGAAAGCCGGCTGATCGAAACGGCGGTGATGGCGGAGGGCGCATACTCGGACGCGCCAGCGGATGCGCGCTTCGCGGCCGCGGTCGCCGCCTTCGGCCAGAAGCTCCAGCGCGCAGGTCATACCGACCGCTATCCCTATGATGCGATGATCGGTCTTGCTCAAGGAGCGAAGGGAGATGACCCCTATGGCGACCGTGCGGAATTCATCTCGATTGTCCGCGCCGCCGCCGCGATCGATCAAGATAGCGAAAACTAAAAACGCTCAACCGCAAGACCTCAAAAATGTTCAAGACGCCGCCTCTGGCTTTGTGTCAGCCATGGGCGGCGTTTTGCGTAACTATGGAGCATTCGATGCGTGCGTTATTGGCTTTGTTGTTTGTCTTGTTCCTGACTGCCGCCGCGGCGTTCGCGCAGAATGGCGGGTATAATTATTACTCGCAGGCGCTGCAGGGCGACCTTTCCGGCGCCGAGGCCGGCCTTAAAGCCGGTGAGGACGACGAACTCTATAACAAGTTTAAAACTAGGTTCTTGAAGAAGCAGGGCGGGCTCAGCGTCGATTCGATTGAAGACGAGGGCGTGCGCGCCGTGGCCAGGGCCTATCAGGATTACTGGCGCGCGGCGCTGTTGAAACCGGCGGATCGGCCCGGGTTGGACGCGGCGCTTATGGCAGAACTGCGCGGCGTCATTGATAAGTATGACGTCGGTCAGGAGGGCGACGCCAATGTATTCATCAGCGAGGCTGAGCTTGCCCGCTTTCAGGCTGACCCCGAAGCTGCGAAGGAAAATATCGAGGCGACATCGGTCCGGCTGGTTCCCTGGATAGAAAAGCGCGGCCTGTTCGCTCTGACCGGACGCACGTCGCCGCTTCTGGAGTTCATGCTTTGGCGCGAGACGCGCCGCGTCGAGACGCAAATTGAACTGACGGACGGCGTAGCCTCCGTGCCGGTCATCTACCTTGAAGATTTCATCTCTGGCGGCTGGGCGTATTTTGCGACCTTCGAGCGTTCGCGGGCCGGGGGCTGGGCGAAGGCCGACGGGATCTATGTCGTCGCTGACGCTTATTCTCACCTTGATGACGAGAGTTTCACGATCTCCTATCTGAAACACGAGGCGCGGCATTTCGTTGATGCGACGCGCTATCCGAAGCTTTCTTCGGCCGACCGCGAATATCGCGCCAAACTCACCGAACTTGTCTACGCGCAGGAAAGTCTCGGCCGCCTTCTCGCTGCTTTCGCCCATCACGGCGTCAGGGTTGATGTTCCCCATCCTTTGGCGAACTGGCAGGTCATCCAGGACCTCGAAGCCAGGCTCTTCGAGGGTGAAGCGCCGGCGGCGTGGTGGTCCTCAACGGCGCCTGAAAAAATCCGCGCCGCTGCGTCAGCGCTGCTGGAAGAGCATACGGCGAAGCTGGAGGCTCAGGGCGGCGAGACCGCCGAGGGCGTTGTCCGTATCTGACCGGCGCGGCCCGGTCATTAACGGCTCGTAACCCCCGCCCGCCCCGAAACTGTTTCGGGGCGGGATTTTTTGCCGCGCCCGCCGGGCTCATGGGTTGCGAGGCCCAGCGCCCCTACTTATATCCCGCTCGAACAGGCCGCCGGGCGGGTCCGGCGGCGGTCATTACATGTCTGAATGAAGGGACGCGTCCGCTTCCGGCGCTTTTCAGGCGATGCCCGGCGACTGGCCGAATTTCGCCGATTGAAGGCCGAGATTCCAAAGGGACCGTCCGCTTAAGAGGAGAAAGACCAGATGGGCAAAGTTATTGGCATCGACCTCGGGACGACGAACTCATGCGTCGCCGTCATGGAGGGCAAGGAGCCGAAAGTTATTGAAAACGCCGAGGGCAACCGCACCACCCCCTCGGTTGTCGCTTTTACTGAAGACAAAGAGCGCCTGATCGGCCAGCCGGCGAAACGCCAGGCGGTCACCAACCCCGAAAACACCTTCTTCGCCATCAAGCGCCTGATCGGCCGGCCGTATGACGACCCGACCGCCCAGAAAGACAAGGACATGGTGCCCTACGCCATCGTCAAGGGCGATAATGGCGACGCCTGGGTCGAAAGCCGCGGCGAGAAATTCGCGCCGTCCCAGATTTCCGCCTTCATCCTTCAGAAGATGAAAGAGACCGCCGAGGCGTATCTCGGCCAGGATGTGACGCAAGCCGTCATTACCGTTCCCGCCTATTTCAACGACGCCCAGCGCCAGGCGACCAAAGACGCCGGCAAGATCGCAGGGCTTGAAGTTCTCCGCATCATCAACGAGCCGACCGCAGCGGCGCTTGCCTACGGTCTCGACAAGAAAACCGGCGGCCAGAAGATCGCCGTTTACGACCTCGGCGGTGGCACCTTCGATATCTCGATCCTCGAGATCGGCGACGGCGTCTTCGAAGTGCTTTCCACCAATGGCGACACTTTCCTCGGCGGCGAGGACTTCGACCTTCGCATCGTCGATTATCTCGCCGACGAGTTCAAAAAAGATCAGGGCATTGATCTGAGAAAAGACAAACTCGCCCTGCAGCGCCTCAAGGAAGAAGCCGAGAAAGCCAAGAAAGAGCTTTCCTCGACCTCGTCTTACGAAGTGAACCTCCCGTTCATCACGGCGGACGCTTCCGGACCGAAACACCTCACCATGAAGCTTTCGCGCGCCAAGCTTGAAAGCCTCGTCGACGATCTCATCAAGCGCACGGTCGATCCGTGCAAGGCGGCGCTCAAAGACGCCGGCGTTTCTTCCGGCGACATTGATGAAGTCATCCTCGTCGGCGGCATGACGCGCATGCCGAAAGTTCAGGAGACGGTGAAAACATTCTTCGGCAAGGAGCCGCACAAGGGCGTCAATCCGGACGAAGTCGTGGCGCTCGGCGCGGCGATCCAGGCCGGCGTGCTGCAGGGCGACGTCAAGGACGTGCTCCTGCTCGACGTGACGCCGCTCTCCCTCGGCATCGAGACCCTTGGCGGCGTTTTCACCCGCCTCATCGACCGCAACACCACGATCCCGACCAAGAAGTCTCAAGTCTTCTCGACCGCTGAAGACAACCAGTCGGCGGTGACGATCCGCGTCTTCCAGGGCGAACGGGAAATGGCGGCGGACAACAAGATGCTCGGCCAGTTCGATCTCGTCGGCATTCCGCCGGCCCCGCGCGGCGTGCCGCAGGTCGAGGTCACTTTCGACATCGACGCCAACGGCATCGTCCACGTTTCCGCGAAGGACAAGGCGACCAACAAGGAACAGTCGATCCGCATTCAGGCCTCGGGCGGCCTTTCTGACGATGACATCGAACAGATGGTCAAGGACGCCGAAGCCCACGCCGACGAAGACAAGGTCCGCCGCGAAGGCGTCGAGGCGAAGAACCGGGCCGAAGCGCTCGTCCATTCAACCGAGAAGAACCTCGGTGAATATGGCGAGAAAATCTCCGGCGACGACAAGAAAGCCATCGAGGACGCGCTCGCCGATCTCAAGGAAGTCCTTGAGAAGGAAGACGGCGACCTTGAAGACATCAACGCCAAGGCGGCGGCGCTTGCGCAGGCTTCCATGAAGCTCGGCGAGGCGATGTATAAAGAAGGCGTCGGTCAGAACGACGATGGCGGCGAAGCCGCCGCCGCAGCCGATGCGGCCAGTGAAGACGCCGGCGATGACGTCGTCGATGCGGACTTCGAGGAAGTCGACGGCGACAAGAAAGAGTAGGCGGTAGGCAACAGGGCTTAGGCAGTAGAATTTCACTACTGCCTATTGCCTATTCACCACTGCCTCCCCAAGGGGCGGCGCGTAAAAACTTATGGCGCAACAACAGTGTTATTACGAAGTTCTGGGCGTTGAGCGCGGCGCAGACGCCGCGGCGCTGAAATCCGCGTTCAGGAAGCGCGCGATGCAATACCATCCGGACCGCAACAAGGACGATCCGGCTGCGGAGCAAAAGTTTAAAGAGCTTGGCGAGGCCTACGAAGTTCTTTCCGACGACCAGAAGCGCGCGGCCTATGACCGCTTCGGCCACGCCGCCTTCGCCAACGGTCACGGCGCGTCGGCCGGCGCCGGCGGGTTTGCGAGAGGCTTCGGGGGTGCGGGCGGCGCGGCCGGTTTCGCCGATATTTTCGACGACATCTTTTCAGAATTCATGGGCGGCCAGCGCGGCCGCCGCGGCGGGCCGGGCCGGGGCGCCGACCTCAAATACAATCTTTCGATTACGCTCGAAGACTCCTTCAACGGCAAGAAGGCGGAGATCACGGTTCCCGGCTCCGTCCCGTGCGAGACCTGCGAAGGCTCCGGGGCGAAACCCGGCTCAGGCCCGACCCATTGCGGGACCTGCAAGGGCGCGGGCCGCGTCCGCATGCAGCAGGGGTTCTTCACGATCGAGCGAACCTGCCCGCAATGCCACGGCGAGGGCAAGGTGATCAGCGATCCGTGTACGGATTGCAGCGGCCAGGGCCGCGTCCGTCGCGAGCGCACGCTCAATGTCGATATCCCGGCAGGCATCGAGGACGGCACGCGCATCCGGCTGTCCGGCGAAGGCGAAGCGGGCCCGCGCGGCGGGCCGGAAGGCGATCTTTATATCTTCGTGCGCGTCGGCGAGCATGAGTTGTTCGAGCGCGACGGCCCCGACCTTTACTGCATGATGCCGATTCCGATGACGACGGCGGCCTTGGGCGGCGATTTCGAGGCGCCGACCATCGACGGCGGGCGCGTTAAAATCTCCGTCCCCGAAGGATCGCAAACCGGCAAGCGCTTCCGCGTTCGCGGCAAGGGCATGTCGGTCCTCAACAAGCAGGGCCGCGGCGACCTTTACGTCGAGGTGCAGGTCGAAACCCCGACCGGCCTTAACGCCGAGCAGAAAGCGCTGTTAAAGCAGTTCTGCGAGGCCGGCGGCGGCGAGGATTGCTGCCCCGAACACAAGGGTTTCTTCGAAAAGGCCAAAACCTTCTGGGAGAACGTGACTGAGGGGCGATAGAAAGAGTTTTTATTGCCGTTGAAATTGTGTAAGGCTTTTGAACAAGAAAACTGGGACATTTGGCCTTGCTTGATTTGTTCAATCCTTGGAAAGAATTCGATTGTGGCGATGGTCGGAAAGTACAAGTCAGAAAAAATATAGACAAAGCAGTTCCTTTAGCGCTTAAAACTAAGCATATAAAATTAAAAGCCGGAGCAAAAGTTTCGGATGAAATTGATGGGTCTCTGTCTGCAAGCAAAAAGGAAATTGTTGACAGCCTGTTTGTAAAAATAAACGACAGAAACGCATCACTTGTATTAGATTATCGGTTGGCATACGAAGCATTTGCCGTTGACCCCTGCGCGCGAGCAGATGACCTGCAGCGAGTAACCGAAGAAATTCTCAAAAGAAAAAACATTCTAGAAGAGCTCGAAATGAAAATTGAAGCTCTAATCACCTTATCAAAAACAACACCAAATAACCGTGATTTGATAGATCAACGAATAATTGAAATTGCTGATGGCTTGGTTCCTGCGGCCACCGCGGAAGTTGCGGCTCGAAAAATTTCCAACGCCCGTAAAGTGGCGCACGAGCTTATCGAGGACGAGGTCTCATGACTGGCATTGTTTACTGCATGGCAAGTCCGAAAGGCGGGTCCGGTAAAACCACACTCGCCGCAACCTTTGCAACCTTGCTTGGTGGCGCGGGCTTTAAAGTGCTGTTGGTAGATTGCGACGAGGCCACGCATGGACTGTCCCTGCTCTATCTCGACGAGATAGCAAAAGAAATAAAAACCGCCGATAATGATTTGTTTGGCGTTTTTGATGGCGGGTCGAGAGACCGATTTCGCGCGTTGGAAGTGTCGAGCGAAAATGTATTACTTGTTCCAGCAACTTATAAGCTCGGCAAACACGATCATACTACAAACGAGGAATTTCGCGACCGAATTGTAGAGATAGTGAAATTTGGCAAGCAGAAGTTTGATTTCCTTTTTATCGACGCTCAGGCTGGTGCTGACGAAATATCGCAAATTGTAATGGAAAGTGAAATTTCTGATGAAGTAATTATTGTCAGCGAATATGACCCAATGTCGACTGCTGGCGTTGAAAGGATGAAAGCCATTGTCGGGGAGGGCCTATCTTATGACCGGACATGGATACTTTTAAATAAGCTATTGCCTGAGTTCGTCTCGAAGTTTGATGAGTTTTTCTCTGTGTCAAAATATTTGCCGCCAATACCATGGACAGCTGATGCTGTTAGGGCATATGCGCGGCGATCGCTTGCAATTAATTTGGATTCTCCGAACCAATATACTCTTGCCGTGCTTCTATCTTTGAAGGAGCTTATTCCAAATGAGCACTCGGTTATTCTTGATAATTGGGCAGACGAGAAAGCGTCAGAACTCCGCAGGCCAATATCAACGCAATATGAGCAATTAGAGAAAAAATTGGCGCAGTTGCTAGAATTTAGGTCCCAAGTCCTACGAAGACAGGGCACAAGAGATCGAATTCAAACATTAGCTTTGGCGGGTGTTGTGGTGAGCGTATTGGCGCTCGTTTTCGACTTATTTACCAACTATAGTATGAATATTGCTTCTGTATATATTATGATTACATCTGGAATATTATTTGTTTCTATGGGTTATATGCTTCACACATATTTCTCAAGAAGGAATGCTTTATCCAATAATACTAACTCCCGTATGATCGATATTGAACGAACCGAGCGTCAATTGGCTGTGGTTCGCGAGCAGCTAAAGGAGCTTGAATTACTTAAAGAAGCTAATTTAGATCATCTAGTAAATCGCGATACATAAAAGAAAATCACGAGCGCAAATTACTATGAGTCTCTTTATCGTGGGCCAGCAGGAATCGCGGCAAGTAAAATCATTTTTCTTTATATGCCTTCCGCCGCATCTTCAAACCGGTCCGCTCTCGCCAGTTTAGGGAAGAGTTTCGTCCACGCCAGCGCTGCGGTGATCGCGACCGTTCCGCCGAGGAGCACCGCGCCGACCGGGCCTAAAAACCTCGCCGCGACGCCGCTTTCGAACTCGCCGAGCTCGTTCGACGCCGAGATGAAAATGAACGAAACGGACGACACCCGCCCGCGCATATTGTCCGGCGTCGCAAGCTGGATCAGCGACTGGCGCACATAGACCGAGATCATGTCCGCCGCGCCGGTGACGGCGAGCATCGCCATTGAAAACCAGAACAGCGTTGAGAGCGCAAAGCCGAGCATCGCCGCGCCGTAGATTGCAATCGCGCCGAGCATCCACAGGCCCACCCGCTGCGAGAGCCCTCTCGCCGCAAGCGTATAGGCGACGACCGCGGCGCCGAGCGCTGGCGCCGCGCGCAGGAGGCCGAGGCCTTCGGTTCCCACATGCAAAACGTCCCGCGCGAAGACCGGCAGCAGCGCCGTCACTCCGCCGAAGAACACCACGACGAGATCGAGCGAGATTGCGCCGAGAACGATCTTGTTGTCGCGTACATAGCGCAAGCCTTCGGCGATCATCGCCAGCGACCGCGCGTCTTTGTTCGGCTCGTGCTTCGGCGTTTGCGCGAACGCGAAACTGGCAATGGCGATCGCGCTCATCGCCGCCGCCGTCATGTAAACAACATGCGGTCCGCCGATATAAAGAAAGCCGCCCGCGGCGGGACCGATGATCGCCGCACCCTGAAAGCCGAGCGAGTTCCAGGCGATGGCGAGCGGCAACTCGTCCCGCGGCACAAGGCGCGGATAAAGCGAGTTCGAGGCCGCCGGCGTGAACGCATTGACGCCGCCCATCAGCGCGGCGGCGAGAAAGATCGCCGGGATCGCAACGCTCGCCGGCGCGAAGCTCGCCGTGAACAGGCCGCCGAGAATGAGAAGCCGAACGATATTGCTGACGATCAGGATCAGTTTGCGGTCGATCCGGTCCGCCGCCTGTCCGCCGATCAGCGACAGCAGCAGCACGGGCAGGAATTGCGCGAGACCGACAAGCCCGAGGAGAAACGCCGACTCTTCAATCGAGCGGGTCAGCCGCGCAAGATCGTAAATCTGCCAGCCGATGGCGACGGCGACCATCTGCCGTTCGCCGGAGATGAGCTGACGCGCGATCCAGTAATGACGATAGCCCTGATGGCGAAAGATTTTGAAGGAGGGGACGAGCGACATTGCGGGCGGACCATACGCCCCGCGCATCTCGCCGCAACTGCAAAAAATCTAAAGACCGGGAAACTATTCCTTGTGTCTGGCGAAGCCCAGAACATTGCCGCCCGGCTCGCGGATATAGATTTCCTGACTGCCGTAATCGGTCACATGGGCGGGTTTGACGATCTCGGCGCCTTTCACGGCTTCGGCGATCCGGTCGAAATCCCCGACTTCGAAATAGATGAAACCCTGCCCGATGCGCGCGGCGAGCTCATCTTTCGTGAAGGTCGGGTCTTCAACGTCGCCGGCCTGAAACATGATCTCGACGCCGTCCTTTTCGACCGCGGCGAATTGCAGGCCGCGCTCATAAGGAACGGCGATGGTTTTTTCAAAGCCGAGTCTGTCGGCGAAGAAATCGACGGACGCCTGAACGTCGTCGACGAACAGGATGGGCGTTGCTTTTTTCATGAACACACCTTGATGCGCGGATACGGGGCCGCTCGCACCGGAGTCTCCGCCGCAAGCGGGGAGGAACAGCGCGCATGCGCATGCGGCGAGCAGCGATCTGGAAAGCTTCATATCTGCGCCCTGTTGCCGGGAATGCAAACTAGTCTAATTAAGACTAGTTATGGAGTCAAATGCGAAAACACCGCCGTCGCTCACCCCGTGCGATCTCGTTGTGCTGGCGACGCTCGCCTACAGGCCGCATCACGGCTACGACCTCTGGAAGGCGCTTGAGGCGGCGGACGTCGCCGACTGGGCGCCGGTCTCAAGGCCGCAGGTTTATTACTCCCTGAAGAAGCTGCAGGGATTGGCGCTGATCGCTGAAAAGCCGGCGGCAAGCCCGGCGGCAGGCCCGAAAAAGCAGGTCTTCGCCGCCACCAGGCCGGGCCGCGCGGCGCTCAGGAAGAATCTGGCGGAGCCGTTCTGGGCGGAAAACCGCACGCCCCCGCCCTTTACAACCTGGGCGGCGCTGTCGCTGGCGTTGAGCGAAAAAGAAAAACTGAAGCAGGTGGCGCGGCGGCGGATGTTTCTGGAAAAAGAGCTGGCGCGGGAACGGGCGACGCTGAAAGAGCTGGCGCCCTATGACGCCGAAACCGCAGACCTCGCCCGCTCGCTGATCGGTCTCGCCATCGACCTGTTCAGGACGGAGCTCGCCTGGCTCGACAGATTCGAGGGTGAGATTGAAACGCGTTCCGCTCGGTCATAGGATTTCAGCCCTCAAAAGCCTGACGCGCATGACAAACGTCGGCGGTTGCAGCCGTTGATGTCGAAAAATCAGGTTGCGAAAGCGCGCCCGACAAGAACGGATTTAACATCACTGGCGGATTAGGCTTCTAAGCACGCTTGGCGGCGCGCCGACACGGCGGCGCATTTCGCGCGCGAGATGCGCCGCGTCTGAAAATCCTGCCTCGATGGCGATATGCGTAATTGAATCCGGGCTGTGCTTCAAAAACTGCATTGCTTTTGCCGTCATCGCCTGCAGGCGATACTCCGTAGGCGTCAGGCCCAAATGATCGCGGAACGCGCGCACGAGATGAACGCGGTGAACGCCGCAATACTCGGCGGCTTTCGCTACGCGCGCCGCAGCGGGGTCGTCATCGAAATAGGCGCGCGCTCGGGCAAGCCACGAAGGCGGCAGGCGCGAAGGCTTGTCTGGATCAGGCAAGCCAAGCGCAAGCAGGTCCATTAAACCATCCTCGCGCCATGATGAAGGCTTGCCGTTTAGCGAAGCGACCAGCGATGCGATTTTCGCATTGTCGACACGTCGCGCGCAGCGATTGATGCATGATGCGTCGAATTCGCTTTCGAGCATGTCGATGCTGAAATCGAAAACAAGATCAAGCGCCCCATGCCGGCCATAAAGGTTAGCGTGATAAAAATCGGGCGGCATGAACGCGGCGTGTGGAGAGAGAAATTCATACTCGCCGCAAGAAGACCGCTCCTGCATCGACCCGAGCAGCATAAGCGAGACATAAACATTAGCGTGGCGGTGACGGTCGAACGCTGTGTCGGGCGCGACGCCGATGAGGCGGGCGCGAACGCCGTTCTTGTTCAGGATTTCACGCGCAACTACCGACATAACCGCTGCTCCGCCCGGCCGGCGTGACCAAAAAAATCACGCTCGCCGGTTTCTCCGTTTACAATAACCCCCGCCTTTGAGTAGAGCGAGCTATGACCAAAAATATTCTGTTTCTTCTGCCGCCTGCTTTTGAAGACAATGGGCAGACGGAAATGTGTCTTGAGAGCATGACCGTCGCCGGCATCCTCAGCGCTTTTCCGGCGATCGGAGAAACGCTCGAGATCCGCTATCAGCCGATTGCAAAGCCGCGCCCTGACATGACCGCTTTGCTGGGCCTCGAAAACCAGAACTGCCCGACGCTTGTATTGTCGGACGGCGTCGAGGCGGGGCCTGGTGTGCATGTCCAGGCGGCCTGCGACGTCCGTTTTCTCGATAACGCCCGCGACATTGCCAAATACTTCGCGCACCGTTACGGAACGCCGTTTCCGCGCGCCTGATCGGCCGCAGAAAGGAGCCGCCAGATGTCGTCCCGAACCTCAATCCTCGTCGCCGGCGCCGGCGGGCGCATGGGCAGGGCGGTGGTCGCCGAAGTCCTCAAGACGCCTGGCGCGACCCTGGCGGGCGGTTTCGAAAGGCCGGGCGGGCCAGACATAGGTAAAGACATCGGCGTCCTCGCCGGGCTCGACGCCATCGGGCTCAATGTAGAGGACGCGCCGGCGAAAGGCCTGAAGCGGGCGGGGGTGATGATTGACTTCACCGCGCCCGGTGCGAGCGTCGACAATGCTAAAGCGGCGGCCGAGCAGGGCGTCGCCCATGTCATCGGAACCACCGGTTTTTCGACCGCCGAAGAGGCTGAAATCGCCGATATCGCCCGGCGGATCGCAGTGGTGAAATCCGGCAATATGAGCGTCGGCGTCAATGTGTTGACCGCTCTGGTCGAAGCGGCGGCGAAAGCGCTTTCCAAAGATTACGATATCGAAATAACCGAGGCCCACCACCGGCTTAAAGTCGATGCACCGTCCGGTACGGCGCTCATGCTCGGGCGCGCCGCGGCGCGCGGCCGCGGCGCGGATTTCGAGAAAAAGGCCGCCGGTATGACCGGTTCGCGCGCCGGCCAGCGCAAGGAAGGCGATATCGGTTTCGCGGTGATCCGGGGCGGCGGCGTTATCGGCGAGCATGAGGTCGCCTTCGCCGGCGCGCAGGAAGTGATCCGGCTTTCTCACAGCGCCATCGACCGCGGCCTCTTCGCCAAGGGGGCCGTCGCCGCGGCGAAGTGGGCGATCGGCAAACCGCCGGGCCTATACTCCATGCGCGACGTCCTGGGGCTCGATTTCAGCGATTAATGCTGAAGCGAAAAGCTTCAATTCGAACGACCGGAAAGACCTTGCCGCAACTCTGTTCTGGCACAGTGAGGGCCTTGGGAAAGGGACCTCATGCGTACGGAAATTATCTTCGCCGGTCTGATTGTCGCCGGCGCCATTGTCGGCGTCCGTTTTCTAGACGGGGCAAAGCCGGCAGACGGCGCGCCCCAAGAGGCGACTCTCGCTTCAGCGCAGCCGATGGCGATGCAGTCCGTTTTGCCGGGCAGTCACTGGGCGCGGGAGGTGCGTATCACCGCAGCGCGCGACCATCAGTTTTATGTTGAAGCCGCTGTTAATCAGCGTACGGCGAACTTTCTTGTGGACACCGGCGCCAGCTATGTGGCGCTGCGCGACTCCGATGCGCGCGAGGCGGGCATATACACCGTGTGGACCGACTACACATACCCGGTGCGCACGGCGAATGGCGAAACCAAGGCGGCCTTTGTCACGCTCGACGAAGTTGAAATTAACGGCATCCTTGTCGAATCCGTCAGGGCGTTCATTCTTCCCGACGATCAGCTCGCGGTGAACCTGCTCGGCATGAGTTTTCTTTCCCGCCTTGAAAGCGTCGAGGCGCGCGCGGGCGAACTGATCTTGAAGGGTTAGCCTTCAGCCGCCATCAAGCTTGGCAGTTTTCCAAGGTCGGCGCCGGCCTGGCGCATGAAGAACTTGCGCAGCGGCGCGATCTTGCCGACGGCGCTCATGCCGAAGTCGCGGGCGAGCCGAAGCGGCGGAAAGTCGTTCGAGAAAAGGCGGTTTAACAGATCAGTGCCGAGCGCCAGCGCCGCCGAGTCAAAGCGCCGCCAGCGCTGATAGTTCTGCAAGACTGTGAGCGCGCCGATATCAAGACCGAGCTCGCGCCCCTCGCTCAGCACGTCCGTCAGCGCGGCGATATCCTTGACGCCGAGATTGTACCCCTGTCCGGCGATCGGGTGGATCGCATGCGCGGCGTCGCCGATAAGCGCGAGGCGCGGCGCCACATAGGACTGGGCGAGCGTGAACGCGAGGGGGTAGGACCAGCGCGGGCCGGCGAGTGAGAGCTTGCCGAGATAGGGGCCGAACCGGTTCTCGATTTCCTGCAGGAAATGCGCGTCATCGAGAGCAAGATAGGCGGGCGCCGCGTCTTCGCGTTCGGTCCATACGAGCGAGCTTCTGTTCTCCGTCATCGGAAGAATTGCGAACGGACCGGACGGCAGAAAGAATTCCTGAGCGACGCCATGATGCGGCTTCTCATGGGCGACGGTGACGACAATCCCTGTCTGAGCGTAACGCCAGACATTGGTCTTGATGTTCGCTTCCGCCCGCAGCGAGGAAAACCGGCCGTCCGCGGCGATGACGAGGGCGGCTTCTATTGCACGCCCGTCTTCGAGAGTGATCGCCGCTGCGCCGGCGTCAAACGCCGTCGCCTCGCGCCGGGCGGGCGCCATCAGCGTGATGTTTTTACTGTTGCGACCGCGATCCAGCAGCGCCCCGCGCAGGAAACGGTTTTCGACGATCCAGCCGAGTGGTGTTTCTGCCTGAAGTTCGCGGCTGTCGAAATGGAGCGCAAAGCTTGAGATCGCCCCGTCGTCAAAACGGTTCCGCGCGCGTCCGTCCGTAACGAGTATGTCGCGGATCGGCTCGGCCTCGAGGGCGCGCTCGTCCCACAGGCCGAGCCGGCGGAAAGCGCGCGCTGAAGCGTAGGAGATCGCAGTCGTGCGCCCGTCGAAGCCTGCGCCTTGCATGGCGCCGGGATCCGCCGCATCGATCACCGCGCAGGAAAATCCGCGATCCGCCAGTGCAATGGCGACCAGCCCGCCGGCCAGCCCGCCGCCGACAATCGCAATATCAAACTGGAGCGTTTCCGCCATAATCCGCGAAGTTTCGCGCTTTCGGCGCGCCGCGTCCACCGCGCCCTTGCGGCTGCGGCGAAAAGCGCGGCATAGGGTTTGTCTGTTCACCTCTGATTATCGAAATCCGCGCTTAATGACAGGGGTGAGAACGAGGAGCCATATGGGCCGCTATTGCCTCGCCGCGCTTGCAGCCGCTGTTATGATCGCGCCCGCCGCTGCGCAGGAGCTCGGCCCGGCGAGCGAAACCACGCGCTATGCGCTCGATACCGGGCTGTTTTTGATCGCGGGTCTTGGCGCCATACTTTTTGTATTCGCGTTTGGTCTCCGCGATATCGGTCTCGCCCGCGCGCTCCATGCGCCGGCGCTCTGCCTGCGTACGATCGGTCTGGTCGGCGTGACCGTCTTCGCCTTCTGGGCGACCGGTTACAATCTCATCCATATGATCGAACGCGGCGGGTTGCTCGGCGACTTTCAATTCTGGTTGCCTGATGACGCTGACCCCTTGTCGGTCGGTTATTCCTCCGGCGCCTACTGGTTTTTCCAGATGGGCCTCGCCGCCATACCGTCCGCAATTGTGGCGAGCGCGGTCTCGGAAAGGGTCAAGCTCTGGCCGCTTCTCATTTTTTCCGCGCTGATGGGCGGCCTTATCTATCCGATTGTCGCCGCCTGGGTGTGGGGCGGGGGCTATTTCGGCGACGCCTGGCGGCTTTACGATCTTGGCGGCGCGGCCGCCATTCATATTACCGGCGGTTCGGCGGCGCTCGCCGCCGCCTATATCGTCGGCGCCCGTCAGGGCCGGTTTGTAGACGGTGTGCCCCAGCGTTTGTCGCCTTCGACCGCATTGCCGTTGGCGGCGTTCGCCGGCGGCGTCGGCCTGATATCCTGGCTGGCGGTGCTCGCCGGTCTCGGCGGATCGTTCTCGACCATTGAGGCGGCGATTTCGGCGGGGTCGATGGCGGTCAATTCGATCCTCGCCGCCGCCGCCGCCGCGCTGACCGGCCTCGCCCTCACCCAGATCGTTTACAAGCGCGCCGGTCTCGTCACCAGTATCAATGCGCTATTCGCCGGTCTCGTCGCGATTTCCGCCGATCCGCTGCATCCGAGCCTCTGGCAGGCGGTGATGATCGGCGCCGTCGGCGGCGTAATCGTCACCGTAGCGCCGCCATTCCTCGAGCGTTTCCGACTGGACGACGCCGGCTTCGTCATTCCAGCGCACCTTCTCTGCGGCGCCTGGGGGATTATTATTGTCCCCTGGTCGAATCCCGACGCATGGTTCCCCGGCCAGATCGCCGGTCTTATCGCGGCGGCTGCGTTTCCCCTCATGTTAAGCGGGCTTGTCTGGACGGCGCTCAAATATTCGATCGGGGTGCGTTCTCGCCCGCCGGAAGAGACGCAAAGCGAGCTGCTGCGGGAGGACATCGCCCCGTAAGCAGAAAGGTTAACCTTCGTTAACCCTTTTTTCCGCCGCCCGTGCCAATATTGCGAGCTGTACAGAAACTGTAAAAACTCCGTATCCGTCCTATGTCGCGCCGCTCAAAAAATTACGCCCGCCGCTCCGCCCGTAACCGCGATCAGTTCGCCGAACTTGTCGAAAGCTTGCGCGGCTTTTCCCACAATGTTCTGATGCGCGCCGGCGGCCTCGCGCTGGTGGTATTGAGCATCTGGATCGCCGTTGCGCTGGCGACATTTTCGATCAGCGATCCGAGCCTCAACACCGCAACGCCGGCGGCCGCGCAAAACGCCGCAGGGCATGGCGGCGCCATCGTCGCCGATCTGTTGCTGCAGTTCCTCGGCGGCTCGGCGTTCTTGCTGGTCGCGCCCATGATGATCTGGGGCGGCCTTGCCTTGCTGAACGGCGTGCCTGAAGAGACCCCCGGAGACTTCTGGCGCCGTCTGCTGCTGGCGCCAGCAGCGCTCATCGCCGGGGCCGGGGCTGCTGCTGCGGCGCCGGTTCCAGCCAGCTGGCCCTTCACGGTCGGCGCCGGCGGGCTGATTGGCGATGGCGCGCTCGGCCTTGCCGCCGGGGCGTTATCGGCGATTTCACTTCCATTTCCCGGCGCCGTTTCCGCTACCCTCTTCGGGCTGACCGCTTTCGTCAGTTACGCTGTTCTTTGCGGCCTGACCCGCGACCGGCTGATGGAGGCCTGGTGGGCGCTGGAAGATTCCTATCTCGCTGTTCACGACTTTATCGCTGGCAAGGTGGAGGCTTTCCGTCACGAAGGCGAGCTTGTGGAATTCGAAGATGAGGGTGCGGCGCGAGAAGCAGGCGAGGATGCAGTCGACGAAGAGGACGAACCCGCTCTTGTCGCCCCGGCGCGACAGCGCAGAATTATCCGCAAGAAACAAAAAGCCAGTCAGGGAAAACGCGAACGCCGCGAGGCGCAGCCAGTCCTGCCGGTGTTTTCCGCAGGCGACTTCGAGCTGCCGCCGCTTAACCTCCTCGCCAAACCAAATCTTGCGCGCCGTGCGGTGATTTCCGATGAAGCGCTGGAGCAGAATGCGCGCATGCTCGAAAACGTACTGTCCGATTTCGGCGTACGCGGTGAGATCATCAATGTGCGCCCCGGTCCTGTCGTCACCCTTTACGAGCTCGAACCTGCTGCAGGGATCAAGTCATCGCGGGTCATCGGCCTTGCCGACGATATCGCCCGCTCCATGAGCGCGGTCGCCTGCCGGGTCGCGGTTGTGCCGGGCCGTAATGTCATCGGCATCGAGCTGCCGAACCAGGATCGCGAAATGGTCTTCCTGCGCGAGCTGCTCGGCGCATCGGAATATGAAAACTCGCGCGGGGACCTGACATTGACGCTCGGCAAGTCGATCGGCGGCGAACCGGTGTTCGCCGATCTGGCGCGCATGCCGCACCTTCTGATCGCCGGGACGACCGGCTCGGGTAAATCGGTCGGCATCAACACCATGATCCTGTCGCTGCTTTACCGGCTCACACCGGAGCAGTGCAAACTGATCCTGATCGATCCGAAAATGCTCGAACTGTCGGTCTATGAAGGCATTCCGCACCTGCTTGCGCCGGTTGTCACCGATCCGAGAAAAGCCGTCGTCGCGCTGAAATGGACGGCGCGTGAGATGGAAGAGCGATACCGCAAGATGTCGAAAGTCGGCGTCCGGAATATCGAAGGCTTCAACGCGCGCGTGGAGGAGGCGGAAGAAAAGGGCGAGACTCTCACGAGAACGGTCCATACCGGCTATGATGAAGAAAGCGGCGAACCGGTTTATGAAACCGAGGAGCTTGAATATGAGCCGATGCCCTTCGTCGTTGTCGTGATCGACGAGGTCGCCGACCTGATGATGGTCGCCGGCAAGGACATCGAAGGCATGGTGCAGCGTCTTGCGCAGATGGCGCGCGCCGCCGGCATACACCTGATCATGGCGACGCAGCGTCCTTCGGTTGACGTTATCACCGGCACGATCAAGGCCAATTTCCCGACGCGCATATCCTTTCAGGTCACATCGAAAATCGACAGCCGTACGATCCTCGGCGAGCAGGGCGCCGAACAGCTGCTCGGTCAGGGCGACATGCTTCATATGGCCGGCGGCGGACGGTTGCGCCGCGTCCATGGCGCGTTTGTTTCTGACGATGAAGTCGAGAAAATTGTCGCCTTTCTCAAGAAACAGGGCGCCCCGGATTACGTGCAGGAAGTCACGGAGATGCAGGATGAAGAGGGCGGCGGCTTCGATCCGTTCGAGGTCGGGGGCAACACGTCCTCGGGCGACGCCCTCTACGATCGAGCTGTCAGCGTGGTGTTGCGCGACCGCAAGGCGTCGACGTCTTACGTGCAGCGCCGCCTGCAGATTGGCTATAACCGCGCCGCGACGCTGATTGAGCGGATGGAGGAAGAAGGGATTATCTCGCCGGCCAATCACGCCGGCAAACGCGAAATCCTTGTCGGCGAGGACGCCGCCTGACCTCAATGCAATGCCGGCTAGGCGATGGCGAGCGCCGCTCGTTGTTCTAGAAAACGCCTGCAGATCGGCGCAAAGGGCGAGCGAATGGCTTGTAGATAGTCGAGATCCAGCACCGGCAGGCGCATGATTGTCACCCGCCCGTAATCGGGGTGGTTCTTCTCAAACAGCGTCTGATAGCCGAACTTTTTATACATGTTGAGGAACGGCGCATTGGTGTCCATGTAACAGGACGTGGCGCCGTTCTCGATCCCGAAAAGATAGATCATCTTCAACAGTTCAAGCGGTACGCGGGATTTGCGGAAGGCCGGCGCCGCCATGTAGCGCGTGCATATGCTGGCGCTCAATTGTTCGCGCTCGGACAGCCGGTATAGTTCATAAAAGTCGAAATAGGGCTGGACGCCGCCTTCGCGCACAAGGTTCAGCCTGACGCACCCGACGATCTCGCCCTTGTCGGTGGCGACGCATTGATGACCGGTCGGGTCCAGCGGGTCCTCGATTGTCTGCGTTTCGTGACAGGCATAGGACTGCGGACGATGCAGCTCTTCCACATATATCTTGTACCGGAACCGGAACAGGTCCGGCGGACAATCCTTGTACTGATATACGCGATATTCGGGCATGTTGAGACTGCCAGAAAAACTATGCAACGTCGCTGATGCGAACGCCGTCAGGGGTCTTCCGGTCGGCGTTCAGCTCCTCCCAGTTCCAGCCCGTATCGGCTTCTTCGTGCGCGTCCTTGATGGCGGCCGTCAGCATCTGTTCATAGAGTTTGGCGGTCGTCTTGATTGAATACTCAACGCAATCGAGATCGGCCTCGTCCTTGATCAGCAGGTCGGCATAACGAACCATCAGCCGGTTATGCGCCTGATCGATCTCGATATGGTCGCGCAGGAAGGTGAGAGCGTTCTCTTTAACGCCGATCTCATTCAGCTTTTCGGTCACAAGCCCGCCCGCCTGGGTCGGGAAAAACTCGAGAAAGAAGAGATAGCCGATATACCCGAGCGGATTGAGATTGTTGATCTGGTAAAATGCGTAAGCTGTCAGACCTGCGGTTTCAGGGAGCGGGTTCTTGTAGGGAACATCCGAGGCGTCGCCGCCAAGCGTAACGAAATCATTCAGCGCCAGTTGGTCATGGTCAATTTCCGAAATTGCATGCTGGAGGAAAGGCTTCACCATGGCGCGGTCGCGGCCGCGAAAATAAACCGTAGCGAGAGCCTGCAACTGCGGATTCTCGCGTACGTAGTAATAGACCTGTTTCATGATGGAACGGTATTCGGCGACGGTCATGTTTCCGTCGGCCAGGCGCGCGAGCGGCGGCGATGTCAGAAACCCGCCTAGAATGGGCTCAAACCGTGTTTGCAACTGTGAAAACATAGGCCGCCTACAAACAAAAATGTTAACGATTTGTTAATTAAGCCTGATAATCTGCGAAACTTCAACAGGAAACTTTGTTAACGTTATTAACGATTTCTTGCGCAATCCTGTGTTTGCGTCGCTAAAGGTTAATAGTTTCGGCCGCGATGCGAATGAGACAGGACGGCGCTGGTCTGTGGTCGTTAACCATTAAATAAATCCATCGGGCTATAGATGTGCCGGAAACGGAACGCATATGGCCTCGCCGAAAAAGAAAGATATCGAACTCTGGACCGCACGTTTTTCCTCACGGGAGACGGAAGCGGCGTTTCAGTCGTTCGTCTTCACGAGAAACCTGCGAGCCAATGTCGGCGGCGCGCTGCTCGGCCTGTTCCTGTTTCTGATCTATGTGTTTTCCGATTATATCGACGCCGTAAACCCGCATCAGGTGGCGGCGGTCCGGCTCATGGCGGTGGCGATTTCCGCCGGCCTGATGTCGCTGCTCTTGCTGCAGCGCTTCCGTCAGTACAACGATCCCATCGTGACGGCGGTCGTGACCCTGATGGGGGTCGCCAACAATCTGATCATTGCGCTCCAGCCGACTCTCGACAGCACATATTATATCGGCATGATTCAGGGGTATATCCTGTTCAGCCTGCTGTTGCGGCTCAGCTTCCTGAGCATGGCTTTCGTCATCACGTTCACCCAGATCTGCTTCATGATCGCCGTGTTCAGCAAGGGCGAGACATCCGTAGCGGTGCTGCAGTCGGCAAATGTTTTCATGGTTGGCGCCATCAGTGTCGTCGGCGTCTACTTTCTGCAACGCTATCAGCGCGAGGACTTTCTCAAAACGGAAACGATCCGTTTGCAGAACTCCAAGCTCAGCGTGTTGCTCGATGACGTTCGGCGCGATAACGAGCGGAAGCTGGCGGCGATGAACATGCTCGTTCATTTCGTGAAAACGCCGCTGCATCAGATCAATGGCTTTTCGGACATTGTCATGAACAGCCTTGACTGCGATGATGACCGGATTTCGATCGGCGACGGCGTTGAAGGCGCCCGGTACATCAAGAGCGCGACAGCCAATCTCACCAAGAGCGTGAACAATCTGCTCACCTATCACCGGCTGGATGATCTTGAAGGATCCGAAGCGTTCGAAAAAATCTCCATCGATGATCTCGTCTACGATTTCAGCGACCGGATAGACAGCGACATCGCCGTCAAGGTCGCCGGGGCAGCTGGCGATCTCGTTACGGAAGAAACAGCGCTTAAAACGGCGCTGGCGTGCCTGTCTGATTACTACAATGAAGAAGGGCGCGGCGTTTCGACATTGGCGATCACGCTGGAAACCCGGAAGACAGCCGTTATCATAAAGCTTCGGGATAATGGCGCGGCCATCAGCGACGAACAGTTCGATCTCGAGATCAAGCCGCTGACGAAAATTGAAAACTACCTTTCGAGCGATACATCCGAAACGTCGATGTTCCTGCGCACCGTTGCGCGGGCGGCGGAACTCTGCGGCGGCGAATTCAGTCATACGTCCTTCGAGGACGGCAATGAGTTCGCGATCGTTCTGCCGGACAGAACGCTTGAAACCATGCGCAAGGATGCGGCCTGAGGCGTTTTCCGCGCCGCTCCCCGTAGACAATCTCTGTCACTGGCGCCTAAGTTGACGGCCTGAACGAGGGCCGGACAATGCCGATGGTTTTTGATAAAAGCGCACGGACCGGGTTTCCCGGCGCAGTAGCCATTCTGTTCTTCGCCGCTTCCTGCGCAACCGGAGAAACGGCTCCGGTAGAAAACGATGATGCGGCATATCAACAATGTTTGCGGGACAATATGGCGGCCGCTGTCGCCTGGGAAATGATTGAAGATATGTGCCGGAAACAGGCAAGCGGCGCCGGCGCGCCGCCGCTGGAGCCCTGATGACCGCTTCGGCCTGGCGCCCTGCTGAATGAGGGCGATGTTGTCGTCACGAAAATCAGCACCCGTCATCCGCCGCTGGCAGGTCGTGTCATCCGCTAATCAATTCATAAGAAAACTGGAGCGGGCGATGAGATTCGAACTCACGACCCCAACCTTGGCAAGGTTGTGCTCTACCCCTGAGCTACGCCCGCTCGACTGGCGATGCCGGACAGTTGATGCCCGGCAGGGGGCGCTATATGCACGAGCGTAAGGGGCTTTGCAAGCGCCAATCGCCCGCGTCTGAAGGCCGACGGGTTTCGGGTTGCAGCCGCTGCCGGGTGCGGCGCTGAACGGGGAGAGTGGGGGCCAGAGATGAACGATCAGCCGGGCGAAACCGGAGCGGGGCCGGCCTCGCCGCCTGTCTGGGCGAAGACGCGGGCCGACCTTTTCGCGCGCCTTGATGCGCTCGGGGTGACCCACCGCACTGTCGAACACCCGGCGATCTTCACCGTCGAAGAGGGCCGCGAGTTCAAGCGGGAGATGCCCGGCGGCCATTCGAAGAACCTGTTCCTGAAGGACAAAAAAGGCGCCCTGACGCTTGTGACGGCGCTTTCCGAGACAAGGGTGGATCTTGTCGGGCTCGGCAAGGCGATTGGCGCCAGGGGTCGGCTCTCATTCGGCAAGCCGGATCTCATGACTGAGACCCTCGGCGTCATTCCCGGCGCGGTGACGCCCTTCGCGCTCGTCAACGAGGCCGCGAAGGCGCTATCCCGTTTCATTCTCGACCGGGCCCTGTTCGAGCACGACCCGGTCTGGTTCCATCCGCTGGAGAACACCGCGTCGACGGCGGTGAGCCCGGCGGGGCTGGTCCGGTTCGTCGAAAGCTGCGGGTTTTCCCCGGAAATCCGCGACCTTGAGACGCCGCTGGCGGGCTGACGGCTTGCGTTTCGCCGCGCCGGGTCTCATCTAGGGAGAACGGCAAGGAGACGGCCAATGGAAACGATTATCGGCTCGAACAGCGCGGGTTCCGGCGATCTGCCGGCCGACCTCATCAAGGACGCCACCATCGAGACTTTCGAGCAGGATGTGGTCGCCGCCTCGATGTCGGCGCCGGTGATCGTCGATTTCTGGGCGGACTGGTGCGGGCCGTGCAAACAATTGGGGCCTGTCCTCGAAAAGGCGGTGATGGCGGCTGGCGGCAAGGTGCGCCTCGTCAAGATCGACATCGACAAGAACCAAATGCTGGCGAGTCAGTTGCGCATCCAGTCGATCCCGACCGTTTATGCTTTTTTTCAGGGCCGCCCGGTGGACGGGTTTCAGGGCGCGCTTCCCGAAAGCGAAATCAAGACTTTCATCGAACGTCTCATTCAGCTTGGCGGCGCGCCGGCTGGCGATCCGGTTGAAGATTATCTGAACGCCGGCGAGGCGGCCCTTGAAGAAAGCGATCTCGCCGCTGCGGCGCAGCTCTTCGGGCAGGCGGCGCAGGCGGATGCGTCGAATATCCGCGCGCTGGCCGGGCTGGCGCGCTGCCATCTCGCTTCTGGCGACGTTGAAAAAGCAAAACAGACGCTGGCGCTCGTTCCGCCCGACAAGAAAGACGATGCGGCGCTGGCGGGCGTGAACGCGGCGATCAGCATCGCCGAAGAGGGCGGCGGCGGCGACGTCTCGGCGCTGAAGGCGAAAGTCGAGGCCGAGCCGGACAACCTTGAAGCCCGGTTCGATCTCGCCGGAGCGTTTTTGTCGTCGGGCTCCATGGAACAGGCGATCGATGCGTTGCTCGCCATCATCGAACGGGACCGGGAATGGAACGAGGAAGCCGCACGCAAAAAACTGCTGACGGTGTTTGAGGCGCTGGGTCCCGCGCATCCGGCGACCGCCCGCGCTCGCCGCCGGCTTTCCTCCATTCTTTTTTCGTAGAGACAATCGAGGCGGCGCCGCGCACGCATGGCCATTCAGAAGAATCCCCGACAGCGGACGAAATTGCCGGCGGCGATTCCGATCTTCCCCCTCTCCGGCGCGCTCCTGCTGCCGAACGGCCAACTGCCGCTTAACATATTCGAGCCGCGCTATTTGAGGATGGTCGACGACGCGCTCGGTGCTGAGCGCATGATCGGCATGATCCAGCCGCTCGATCCCGCCCGCGGCGGAGACGAACCGCCGCTCTATGATGTCGGCTGCGCCGGACGCATTACATCGTTTACGGAAACCGGCGACGGGCGGTATCTCATCACCCTCACGGGGCTGCACCGTTTCCGTATCGAGGGGGAGACCGGCGACGCCGCGCCTTATCGCATCGCGAATGTTGACTGGGGCGCATTCAATATTGATGCGCATAGGGATATTTCCGGCGATACGGTCGATCGCGAAGAGTTCATTGAGATCATGCAGGACTATCTTGAGGCGGAAAGCCTGAAGACCGACTGGGACGCGGTCGATGAAGCGCCGATCGAAGCCCTGGTCGTGTCGCTCGCCATGGGATGCCCGTTCGCGCCGAACGAAAAACAGGCGCTGCTCGAGGCCGTGACCGTCGCCGACCGGGCCGAATGCCTGATGGCGCTCATGGAAATGTCCGGCGCGGATGAGACCGGCGGCGACCAGACTTTGCAGTGATGCTGACAGTGAGACGAAAGCGATGACGGAAACGGAAAAGACGATCGAGGTCGACGCAAAACTTCTTGAAATCCTGGTTTGCCCGCAGACCAAGGGACCGCTGATTTACGATCGCGGGAACAGCGAGCTGTTAAGCAAGAAAGCGCGCCTTGCCTATCCGATCCGCGACGGCGTGCCGATCATGCTGGTCGATGAAGCCCGCAGCCTGACGAATGATGAAATCGCCCGGCTCTGACCGGCGCGTCCTATGCATAACTCCGCCTGGAAACTCGCGCCTTAAGCGGCGCCGGGACGTTAAGCATATCAGGCTGACGCGATCATGTCGTCAAATGGGACAGAGTGGCGGTATCAAGGGGGACGAACGGGCCCGCTTCACCGCGCGGATGCGGGCTGCGCCGCGCTCCTGCAGCCTCAGGAAACGGCTTCCATCGAAGGGTTGTGGCGCGATCTGGCGGCGGACGCGGTTGAGGAAAACCCTTTTTTCGAGCCCTTCACGCTTCTGCCCGCCCTGCAACACTATGCCGGCCCCGGCGTTCACCTTGCCTGCGTCTTTGAGGACGTTGCGCGGACGAAACTCATCGGGCTCGCGCCGGTCTCGCCGATGCGCGGCTATGCGCGGTTGCCGATCGCCTATTGGCAAATATGGACCCATCCGCACTGCTATTACGCCGCGCCGTTATTGCGTCGAGGCAGCGAGCGCGCCGCGGCGGCCGGACTGTTGCGCTTGTTGAGCGGCGGGGCTCAGGCGCGCGCGTTTTTAAGGCTCCCCCGGCTCGATGCGGCGGGCGCCGTCGCTGGGGCCTTCAGGGCGGAAGCTGTTGCGCGTGTCTGCTATGAGCGCGGCGGTTATGAGCGCGCCGTGCTCCGTGCAGGCGAAACGCCGGAAGCCTACCTCGCCGCCAATATTCGCAAAAAGAAGCGGAAAGAATTGAAACGCCTTCAGGCTCGGCTGGATGATATGGGGCGCGTCAAATTCCGTAAGCTGACGAATGAATATGAGCTTGAGGATTGGACGGCGGCTTTTCTCGATCTCGAGGACAAGGGCTGGAAGAGCAAGGCCGGCACTTCATTAAAGTCCTCTGCGAAGGACGCGGCATGGTTCCGTGAAAGCCTGAAAGGCGCCTTCGACGCCGGACGTCTTGATTTTCTGCGCCTAGACTGCGGCGGTCATCCGGTCGCCATGCTGACCGGGTTCGGGTCTGCGGAGAGCTATTCCCTGAAAATCTGTCACGATCCGGCTTTTGCGCGGTTCTCGCCCGGCGTCATGATCGAAATCGAGGCGACGAGAGCGCATCTGGGGTGCGACGCGTTTCGCTTCGCTGATTCCTGCGCGGCGGAGGATCATTCGATGATCAACAGCCTGTGGCGGCGCCGCCGCCGGATCACGGGGCTCAACATCAGCGGCGACGCCGCTCTCAGTAAGGCGCTTCTGCGTCTGTGCCGCTTACTCGAAGCGATGCGGAGCGCGCTGCCGCCGGCGGAGGAGGAGAAGGCGCGATGATTTTTGATCGCAACCACGCTGCGTCATTCGCCGCGAACTATCCCGACAAACCGTCACCCCTTCGGCATGGTCTCGCCGGTTGCTCCTTGCTTGCGATGGACCGCCTGCTCGACCTCACCAGGCGATTGCCGGCCTCGAGCATCGAATACAATGCGGGCGACCTCACCGTCGGTCAGGATCCTGACAAAACGCCGATGAACGGGCTCAGCGCCGAAGAGACTGTGCGGCGGATCAGCGAATGCCGGTCATGGATTGTTTTGAAAAACATCGAGCAGGACGCCGCTTATGAGCGGCTGCTTGAAAACGGTCTTACCGACGTGCGGGCGATGCTCCCGGGCCGTATCGGGCCGATGTTCAAGAAAGAGGGATTTGTCTTCATTTCTTCCCCCGGCGCGGTGACGCCGTTTCATATGGACCCGGAACACAACATTCTTCTTCAGGTCGCCGGTCGCAAAACGTTCCGCATCTATCCGCAGCGGGAGACGGCGCTTGTCTCGCCGGAACAACATGAAGCGTTTCACACGCCGGGCGGGCATCGCAATCTCGCCTATCGGGAAGAGTTCGAGCGATTTGCGGACGTTCATGAGCTGGGGCCGGGCGATGCGCTCTACGCGCCGGTCAAGGCGCCGCACTGGGTGAAAGTCGGTGGCGAGGTCTCGGTTTCGCTTTCTATTACATGGCGTTCGAGACGGTCCGACGACGAGGCGCGCCTGCATCGCGTCAACGCCTGGCTACGCGCGCATGGCCGCACGCCATCGTTGGCCGGCGCCGCGCCGCTCCGGGATCGCGCGAAAATACTCTCCCATCGCCTCGCCGCCCGGCTGGCGCTGCGATAGGCGTCCGTGCGGCTGGCCTCGAGGCCTCGAAAGGGTGTAAGTCAGGCGACCCCAATAAGGACGCCAGAAGATGACCTCGACCCCGCCGATTGACGCCCCGGCAACCGATCTCGTTCCCTGCGACACGCCGGAGGCCGCCATCGCCCGCCTCACTGCGCTTTACGAGGAGGCGAACGGCGCGCTCAAAACGCGTTTTGAACAGCACCTCGCCGGCGAGCTGGCGGCCGACGATGCTGAAGGGCCGGCCTATCCTTACCTTTGCGCGCAGGTGCCGGCGGCGGCGGCGCCGCAGACCTCGAAACTGGCGCTCGGGCGGCGTGCAGCGGCGAGCATTCACGGGTCGACGATTACCCAGCCGGCATTGTTCGCCGAATATCTGAAACAGCAGCTGACGCGCATCATGGGGCGATTTTCCGCGCGGCTTTTCGTCGGCCGTTCTGAGACGCCGATCCCGCTTTCCTTTGCGCTGGAGAGCGCCACCGTTGCGCTCACCCAGGAGCAGCGCAACGAGCTGCAATATCACTTCCACACGCCGAACCTTGCGGCGACCAATGACGATATTGTCGACGGCCAGATGATCCTGCAGCGAAGCGGCCCGTTGCCGCTGTCGCTTTTCACCGCTGAGCGGGTCGATTACTCGCTGCACCGGATCCAGCACTACACCGCGACAGCGCCGCAGCATTTTCAGGACTTTATTCTGTTTACGAACTACCAGCGTTATGTCGATGAATTTGTCGCTTTCGGGATCAAGGAAGTCGAGGCGGGACGGGCGGAGGCGCTGATCGAGCCGGGCGAACGGGTCACGCGCAAGGGCTCGCCGGCGACCGGCGCCGTCAAGGCTCCGCAAATGCCGGCCTATCACCTGACGCAGCCCGGGAAGCTCGGCATAACGCTGGTCAATATCGGCGTCGGGCCGTCCAACGCGAAAACCATCACCGACCATCTTGCGGTCCTGCGCCCGCAGGTCTGGCTGATGATCGGCCATTGCGGCGGTCTTCGCCGCACGCAGCGGCTTGGCGATTATGTTCTCGCGCACGCTTATCTGCGCGAAGACAATATCCTCGATGAGGTTCTGCCGCCGTCCGTGCCGCTGCCGACCCTCGCCGAAATCCAGCTGGCGCTGACTCAGGCGGTCGCGGAAGTGAGCGGCATTGAATCCGCGAAGCTGAAAGAGCACTTGCGCACGGGCACGGTCGTGACGACCGCGGACCGCAACTGGGAACTGCAGTTTGAGCGCAATGCGGTGCGTCTCAATCAGGCCCGCGCCATCGCCATTGATATGGAATCGGCGACTATCGCCGCCAACGGCTATCGTTACCGCGTGCCTTACGGCACCTTGTTATGCGTATCTGACCGGCCGTTACACGGCGAAGTCAAACTCCCCGGAATGGCGGACGCCTTCTATCAGGAGCGCGTCAGCCAGCATCTTGAAATCGGCATTCGCGCCATCGCGCTGCTTCGCGAAGAGATGAAGGCGGGCACGCTCCACTCGCGCAAATTGCGGAGCTTTGACGAACCGTTTTTACGATAAGCGTAAACAGAAATTCTTATGGAACTGCGTTTGGCGCAATATTGATGGCGCACGGTCTACCAGATGATACCGCGCGCAGTTCTTCAGCCTGCATTGGGGCGCGGCGGCAGATGTCCGGATTAGCGTGCTGTTACCGCTTTGTAGAGCGCGTTCCGGCTGTTGAGCCAGTGAGCTTCCAGCGCTTTTGCCGCCATTGACACATCGCCGTTTTCAAGCGCCGCGATGATATCGGCATGCTCGTGAACTGATCGTAGCCCGAGATCCTGCTGGCCCAGATAGGCGCGCTCATAACGTTCCGATAGGGATTTCAACGGTTCCAACATGTCTAGCGCAAGCAGGTTGCGCGTATCCTGCGTCAGCGCCGCATGCCACGCCCGGTCGGCTTTTATCATGGCGTCGAGCCGGCCGCGGGCGTTCTGAAACTGAAGGTTTGCCTGTTTCAATTTGCGCAGCTTGTCTCTTGCCGGCGCCGGGCAATCGAGAAACGCCAGTTTTTCAATCGCGGCGATCATGGGATAAATCTGATCGATTTCCTCAACGCTGAGAGCGCTGACCTCAAGGCCCCTTCGACCGCTCTTCACGGCGAGGCCCTCGGCTTCCATTTGAACCAGCGCATCGCGAACGGGCGTGCGGCTCATCTGCAACCGCGATGCAATGTCTTCCTCGACGAGTTTTTCGCCGGGCGGTAGCGCGCCGGTCACGATCAGGCGGCGTAACTGCCCGCCCGCCATGGCGCTGAGGCTCGGCTTGGCGACGGCTTTGAGTTTCGAAAACGCCCGGGCGTGCATTTTGAATCGCTTGCAACTTCCTGTTTATCGGTGCTATTTATGTATACTGTATACAAATCTGAAAGAGCGCGCAATGGCAGTTTTCAGAGTTTTAGCGACGGTTTTTGCCGTCGCGGCTTGTTTCGCCTTTTCTTTCTTCGCGCCCGCCGGCGCTTCGGTTCCGCTGAAAATGCTCAGCGTTGAACAGCAGCAGGAGGATTTCTACATCCTCAGGACCGCCCTCGAGGGCGCGCATGGCGGGCTCTACCGTTACAGCACGAAGGCGGAAATAGACGCGCAATTCGACGCCATAGAGCAATCGCTTACTGCGCCTGCGAGCGAGGCGGCGTTTTTCCGCAAGCTGCCGCCGTTAATAGATGCGATTCACGATGGGCATACGAACATCCGGCCGTCGAAAGAGTTTCGTGGATATCTTATCAACAGCGAAAAGCGTTTTCCTTTTGACATTCGCTATGTCGATGGCCGCGCATTTGTCGAAAAAAATTTCAGCGAGGAGCAGACCATTCGGCCAGGCGCCGAAATGCTCGCGATAAATGGGCGGGATATGGCGGGCATTACAAAAACGCTGATGATGGCGGTCGGAACGGACGGTTATATCGAGACTTCAAAATACTTCACGCTAAACCGGCTGTTCTGGCTGCTTTACGCTGAGCATATCGATACGTCCGGCGATTTCGAGATCGTCATCGCATCGCCGTTATCTGATGCGCCGCTGACTTACGAGGTCGCGGGCGTTCCCGCCGAAATTCTGCTGAACGATATGCGCGCAAAGGAGTTTACGGAAGCGCCGTTGGCGCTGCGGATTGACGAATCGGAAAGCGTCGCGGTGATGAGAATTGCAACATTCACCGATATGTCGACGCCGGTTTTCTTTGAAAATAGCTTCAAAACGCTCAGGAAGAAAAAGGTACAGAACCTGATTATCGACATACGCAATAACTCCGGCGGGTACGACAAATTCAATACGGATCTTTTTGATTACCTTGTTGATCGTCCGTATAAATTCTACGATGGATTTACTTACAGGATTACCGATGAAAGCGTGTTGAACGGCGCGCATGTCGAACCCGATTCATTCTTTTATGCGCCTGAATTGACTGGCATGAGCAAGGAAGAGCGCCGCCGGATCGTGGAAGAAAGCTCATTCATGGAACTGCTTGCGGATTATGCGGCGCGCAACCCGGCGGCAGGATTGCATTATCCGGCCGAAAACCGCTTCATCGGCGATGTTTATCTTCTCTTCGACGGCGGCAGCGGCTCTTCAGGCGGCGAGGCGCCGGCGCTAATGCATCAGCTTGGCGTCGGAACCCTGATAGGGGAGGAGGCCAACGGCGCCTATCAGGGCGTAACGGCTGGCGTGCTTGTCCCTTTTGAGTTGCCTCATTCCGGCGCCCGGCTGCGGATTCCGCTGATGGCGTATCACAACGCTGTTGCGCCCGGCGTCTTCGAGGGGCGCGGCGCGCCGCCGGATTATCCGGTCGTGCAAACGCTTGAAGACGCGATCAATGGCGTTGATACGGCGATGGAGTTTACGCGCAAGCTGATACGCAAGAGAAATCCGGCTCAATATGAAAAGCAATAGGCGCGAACGGCGTTTGTCAAAGCGCCGCGAGCGCCCCCGGCAATAGGGCTTTCAGGCCTTCGGCTTCAGAGCGGCTTGCGCTGATATAGATCGCTGAAGCAAAGGCTTTCAGGTTGTGCCGCCGGGCAAGCGAGGCTTGCGTGAAGGGCGCGTCGTTGGGCGACGCCTCGCCGCCAAGCGCCGCAAACCAGCCTGCCCATTCTTCTTCGGTAAAAACGCCGCGCATGGCGATAAACAGGATCGGGCGGGCGAGCCTTTCGCCCTCGCCGTAAATATAGAAATGCGCGTCCGGCGCGACCTGCGCGGCGATGGCGTCGCGTATCGTCACTAGTTCATCGCGTGTCAGCGCCTCGTTGCGCGACAGCTGCATCAGGAAATCGGCGCCGTGCGCGACGCCGTGCCGCCATCCTTCGTTTTCATCATAGCCGCGATAATCGGTAACGGAGCGCATATAAGTCGCGCTAGTATCGACCAGCGCCGCGCGCTCTTCATCGGTGAAAATTTCGTCGAAAAGATCGGCGCGGGCGACTTCGGAAAGCGCCAGCGCGGCGAAAGGAGGGCGGAACCCTCGCGGGTCCGGCGTCGTAATCATGTCGGTCAGCTTGCGCGAAAGCAGTTTTATCGTCTGGGGGCTGACTTTCTTGTTGCGTAAAAGGTTTGCGAAACCTTCATAGCCAACCGTATCGCGGAGTGCGGGATCCGGGTCGCCAAAACACTCGACCAGTTCGATGGCGAAGGCGTCGTAGGAAAAGCCGACGCCGCCTTCAAAGCCGGCGTCGCGCAACGCCAGGAGTTCCGTTTTGGACATGCCAAGCGGCGTGCAGGCCTCAGTCTGTGCCTGACTGTCTTTCTGGCAGGCTGTCAGCAAAAAGGCGGCCGCCGTCAAAACGAAAACCCTGCGCATGCTTACAGCTCTCGTGCGTAAATCCTGTAGGTCTTGTAAATTCGCCCGCCGAGGTCGGTGAGCATGTTGAGCATCGACTCGTTGTTGTCGAGTATCCAGGAAAGCTCGGAATGAGTCACGCCCTGATCCATGTTGGCGGTGTTGACCATATCGATGATCTTGTAGGCGAAGGCCGGCCCGACCGGCTTCTTGTGAAATTTCTTTCGCACGCCCATGAGCGGCATCCGCGCCTGATCGACGCCTTTAACCTTGAGGCGCCACAAGAGCTTGGCCCAGTTGAACGGCAGCAGCTTGCCGTTGAAATCACGAATGGCGCGATTGATGTTCGGCAGCACAAGACCGAACGCCGCCGGCTCGTCGTCATAGGTGCAGATCACGATATTGTGTTTAGCGATAATGGGCTTGAGCTCATTGGCCATGTGAATGGCGTGATCTTCGGTGAACGGAATGAAGCCCCAGTTGTCCGACCAGGCGTCATTGAAGATATCGATGATGATCTTCACGTCGCCAAGAAGATCGCCGTCCTTCATATTCCGGATCTTGATGTTCGGCTTGTTGAGCGCCTTTTCGATAAAGCGCATGCGCTTTTCGGGGATGAACTGGCGAACCGGATAATATTCGAGCGCGTGCATATCCATCGCCTTGGCGAAGCCGAGCCTTTCGAGCTGTCCGGCGTAATAGGGCCGCCCGTGCGGCATCATCACGTAAGGCGGCGTATCGAAGCCGTTGACCAGGAGGCCGCATTCTTCGTTTACCGAAAAACTGTACGGCCCCATGATTTTCTTCATGCCGTGTTCGCGCAGCCAATCGCTCGCTGTCCTGATCAGGGCGTCAAAGATTTCAGGATCGTCTTCGGCTTCGAGAAAGCCGAAATGACCGGCTTCGTCCTGATGCCTTTCGAGGTGGCCCCTGTTGACCAGCGCGGAGATGCGCCCGACCGGCCTCTCTCCCTTCCAGGCGATCCAGAGCTGGTGCGGCGAGGTCTTGAGCGCCGGGTTCTTGGCGGCGTTGAGCCGATCCATCAGCTCGAATTCAAGCGGCGCGATATAGTTGGAATCGCCCGCGTAGATCGGGCCCGGCATCCGGATGAAGGTCTTGCGGTCCGCAGCGGTTTCGACCGGGCGGACTACGACGGCGGAAGAGGTCATGAATGGCTCCGCATTGATGGCTGCGCCGCCAGAGAGCGGCTTCGTGCCGGAACGCGTAGCGCTAGTTCAGCTTGATTTCCACCTTTGCGCCCTGCTGCCCGTTCACGTTGAACAGCGCCTGGGAAACCGGCGGGGCAGAAAAGCGGACCTTGGGATTGTTTGAGATGCCCCACGGCTCGGCAGGCATGCCGAACGGTCCCTTGTCGAACCGGCCGTTGGCGTTTTGATCATGGTAGAGCGCGATCGCGAAATCGCCCGCTTCGGGCGCGTCGATGCAAAAGGTCGTCACCGGCGACTTGGCGGCGAACCGCACCTGTTTGATGCGCATGGGGCCCTTAAGGAAGGCTTCCTCATCATTCGGGTAGAGATCGGCGGCGATCAGGCCGACGCTTTTCTTCACGCCCTTGATGCGAATGCGGATTTCGTTCTCTACACCAGTGCAGCTGACATGCTCGAAATCGAATTTCTCGAGATCGTTGTTTCGCGCCGAGGCGCTGGCGCACATGAAGACGGCGGCGGTGGCGACCGCGGCGTTCAGAATTTTATTTGACACGTCGACTACCCTTCACACCCAAAATAAAATTCAGACGCCAGACTGTATGCTGGGTCCGCCGCCCCCACGGCGAAATTGTGGAAACATTGTGCCTGACGGGATTGTGAGGTGGCAAGCCCTAATCCTTCGAATCGTCATTCGCCAGCATTTCCGAAAGCGCCGTATAGGCGCTGATAACAATGTCGAGGTCTTCATTGGTATGCGCCGCCGACACCGATAACCGCAGAATCGAGGTTGCGTTGGGCGTGCCTGGCGGGATCGCCAGGTTCACATAAACGCCGTTCTCCATCAGGAAGTTCCAGGCCTTGAACGCCTGAGCCTTGCCGGCGAGCTTGACCGCGATCACCGGGCTTGCGGGCGCGCATACTTCGAAGCCGAGCTGCGTGAACGCGGCGTGAACGCGCTTTGCATTTTCCCAGAGCGTAATCCGCATGGACTGATCGGATGCAATCCGCTTGAGCGCGGCTGAGGCCGCTGCGATATTCGCCGGCGAGGGAGAGGCGGTGAACATATAGGGGCGGCTCGAAAAGCGCAGATATTCGAGTTCGTCATGGTTCGAAGCGACAAAGCCGCCGATGGAAGCGAGGCTCTTCGAAAAGGTGCCGGTGTAGAAATCAACGTCGCCGATAATGTCCTGCGCTTCAGCGAGGCCTCTGCCATTGTCGCCGAAGACGCCGAAGGAGTGCGCTTCATCGAGCAGCACATGGGCGCCGTATTTATGGGCGATGTCGACAAACTCTTTCACCGGCGCCGTATCGCCGAACATCGAATACATGCCTTCGAGGCAAACGAGTTTGCCGTTCACTTTTTCATCGAGCCGCTGCAGGCGTTTTTCAAGGCTTGACGGATTGTTGTGACGGAACCGGATGGTCTCGGCGCCGGACAGCTGGCAGCCGTCATAGATGCAGGCGTGACAGTCGGCGTCGATCAGGATGACGTCCTCGGGAGGCTTCGCCAGCGACGATATCGCGCCAAGATTAGCCTGATAACCGGTAGAAAAGACGATGCAGTGTTTGAAACCCAAAAACGCGGCGAGGTCTATTTCCAGCTGGCGATGGGCGTCGTAGGTGCCGTTGGCGAAACGCGATCCGGTGGTGCCGGTGCCCGATTGAGCGACCGCATCCTGCGCGGCCTTGACGGCGCTTTCGTCGTAGGTGAGGCCGAGATAATTATTCGTCCCGGCAAGGACGATTTCCCTGCCTTTCACAATCGCCCGCGTCGGGCCTTTCATCTCGTCCATGGAGACGCCGAAAGGGTCGCGCCCGGTCTGCTCGCGCAGGGCGTAATACATTTCTTTCGTCGGCTGGAATTTATCGAAAAGGCTCATCGCTCAGGACTGCTCTTTCTTGATGGCGTGGATAGCGTCCACCAGTTCCCCGATCGTCTTGATTTCGGAGATCGTGTTGACGGGAATGGAGATGTCGTAATTATCTTCAATATCCATTACGACGTCGAGAACCGCGACGGAATCGATCTCGAGATCGGCGATCAGATCCGTGTCGCGCGTCAGCTTCACGCCCTTTTCGTTGAGCGGTTCAATCAGCGAACAGATTTTTCGGAATACGAGATCGTCGTCTTCCTGAATGCTGGTCATGGCTGCGCCTCCTCTGCGCGCGCGCGGTTATAGCAAACCGTGTTCTTGATACCAACGGACAGTTTTTGCAAACCCTTCCTGCAACGTAATTTCCGGCCGCCAGGCGGCGGCTTCGGTGAGTAAATTGTCCCGGGCGACCCAGTCAGGGTGAAAGAATTCGTTGACCTGTCCGGCGCGAACGCTCGGATTGCGGCCCATGGCGCTTTCAGCAGAACGCAACAATCCGTGATACGCGGCGATAAGCCCGCGCGGCACACGGATGACTCGCGGTTTGTTGCCATATATTTCGCCGAGCAGAGCGCCGATTTCCGTCCAGGCGCGTCCCTCGGGCGCGTCGTCGCCGACTTCGTAGACGCGGCCCGGTTCGGCGCCGGCGGCGGCGAGGATCGCCTGTGAGGCTTCTCCGACATAAAGGATAGATGCGCGCGCCGGTTCCGGGGTTCTCGGTTCAAGCGCGAGTCCGGATTTGACCAGCTTGAAATAGGGGAGCGTGACCATGTCGCCCGGCCCGTAGATGGCCGGCAGCCGCAGCGCCAGCCATGGATTGTCGCCTGAGGCCGTCGCGACGGCGCCTTCGCTTTCGAACTTGCTGCCCGCATAAGGGGAGACATGCGGCGCGCGCGCCGACATCGATGAGATATGAATGAAGGCCGCGCCGGTTTTCGCGGCGGCCTTCGCCGCGCGGACGGCGCCGTCCACATTGGTGCGCGTATAGTCCTCAATGCGGCGCGCATGGGTGACGCCGGCGAGGTGGATGAAAAGATCGGCGCCTTCGGCGAGTTCGGCCATCGCGCGTTCATTCTCGAGGTCGCCCTTGACCACGCGCATCTTGTCGCTGGCTTCAAGTTTGGTCGGATCACGCGCAAGCGCGGTAACCTCGCTGCCCTGCTGAATGAGCTGACGGACCAGATCGGCTCCGACAAAGCCGGTGCCGCCTGTAACGGCGACGCGCATGGGGTTCGCTACCTTGTCAAACCCGCGCTTCGGCGATGGCGCGCGGGGTCTCGACCGCTGCTTCCGGGCGGTCTTCCGCGAAAGCGCCGTCGAGATATTTCTGTTTCACTTTCGCGCGGGAAAGCTTGCCGGAAGACGTGACGACCATCGAATGCGGTCGCGCAAGTACGATTTCGGCCGGTGCGCCGACGGCGTTCTGAACGACGCTGGCGATCTCACGCTTCAGCGCCGCAAGCGCTTCATCGTTCATGCCGCGGCGCTCGGCGACGACGACGATGCGTTCGCCATGGCCGTCATCGACGGAGAATGCGGCGACGCCGCCGCTTCTGACGCCTTCGACTTTCTCAACCGCCCACTCGATGTCCTGCGGCCAGATATTGCGGCCGTTGATGATGATCAGATCCTTGGCGCGGCCGGTGATGACGATCTGCCCGTCGAGGAAATATCCCATGTCGCCGGTGTTGAGCCATTCGCCGTCATACATCGCAGCGGTCGCCTCCTTGTCGGAGAAGTAACCGGGCGTGAGGCTCGGCCCCTTGATGAAGATGCGGCCGACATCGCGTTCTTCAAGCGGCGCGCCGTCCTCGCCGCGAACCTCGATCTCGTGGCCTGGCAGAGCGCGGCCGCAAAGGACAAAGCCGCGCTTATGTTCGGGTGAAGTGAGCGCGGAAGCCGGCTGGGCGACGCCGGAGCGCGTGTAATGGCGCATGTCGACTTCGTCGACGGTGAAATGCGAACCGAGCTCGGGGAACGAGATGGCGAGCGTCGCTTCCGCCATGCCGTAGCTTGGCGCGAAAGCGTCGCGGCGGAAACCGCAAGGCTCGAACGCGTCGGCGAAGGCGTTCAGCGCTTCGGCGCGCACCATGTCGCCGCCGATGCCGGCGATGCGCAGGTTTGAAATATCGATCGAGCCCGGCTCGGCGCGCGCGGAGCGTTTGGCCGCAAGGTCGTAGCCGAAAGACGGGCTGTAAGTGATGGTCGACTTCATTTCGGTCATCAGGCGCAGCCATAGCAGCGGGCGGCGGACAAAGTCCGAGGTCGCCAGATAATCGACTGACAATTGCGATGAAAGAATGGTCAGCGCGAAGCCGATAAGACCCATGTCGTGATAGAGCGGCAGCCAGCTGATGCAGCGGTCCCCGGGCTTGGCGTAAATGCCGTGACGGCCAATCGCTGTTAGGTTGGCGTTGACGGAAGCCTGTGTGCCGATAACGCCCTTTGGCGCGCTCGTAGAGCCTGACGAATACTGAATGTAGCAGATTTCGTCCGGCCCTGACGGAACGGCTTTGACGCCCTGGTCTGGCAACGAGAAAAACGCGTCGAAATCGAAAACTTCAACGCCGTCGATATCGGCCGAGGCCTCGTCCAGAAATTCAGTGAGCTGAGCAGGGCCCACGGCGGCGACAGCCTTGGCGCCGGTAATCATCTGGCGGATCTGCAGAATGTAGCCGTCCTTGCCGCCGAGATTGACCGGCATCGGCATCGGCGCGGGGATCAGCCCGCAATACTGGCAGGCGAAAAAGGTGATGAGAAATTCCGGACTGGTTTCAGCGACCATCGCGACGCGGGCGCCGCGCTCGAAACGCGCCGCCAACCGGTCGGCGATCTTGAGCGCGCGGACGCGCAGTTCGGAATAGGGCAGGCTGCAGTCCAGTTCGCCGCGGAGATTGAAGAAATTGTAGCCCGTTTCGCCCTGCGCGGCGTAGTCCAGCGCCTCAGGCAGGCTGGCGAAGCCGCCATTGCGGAATTCCAGAGTCGAATTCACTGTTGGAGTCGGCAAAATACGATCGGTGATTTCGGCCATTAACGCCCCCGCACTTCATTCCGGCTTCCGCCGATTTCAATGTTCCGCATTCTCGGCAGCCCTCTTGCCGAATGGGGAATCCAGACAACTCGCATGAGCGCGCCCGATTTCATTGATTGCTCCAACCCATCGCCAACGCCAGGCGCGCCGCATGATCTTGAGCGGATACAAGGCCTTAGGTCAACCGACAAGCCCCGGGGCGCCGTCCGCGGCATCAATAATTGCGCCCGGATATTACAATACGCCCGAAAGCCTTGTTTTGCGCCGCACAAGCGCCGATTTGCGCCAACGCGCCGCGCTTGAAGTCGCGGCGGCGCGGGCTTAGTTTCGCCCCGCGCTGCGTAAGGTAAACCGGGCGTTTTAAGGGATCAGGACGAATGCGCTTGTTTGTCGGCTATAAGGCCTGGAAAGCCGAGGAATACCTCCTTAACCGCATGACGTTTGACGATCTCGTGCGGGCTTACGTGACTTATCCGGCGATCCAGATTTATGCGCTGATCCTGATTGCGGCGCTCGTGGCGGGTGTCGCGACAACGGGTTCGCCGCTTCGTTTCGGGGGCGCAATAGTCGCCGGCGCGCTTCTCTTTCCTATCGCCTGGTATATCACGCATCGCTACATCCTTCATGGCAGCTGGATGTATAAAACGCCCTGGCTCGCCAAACTGTGGAAGCGCGTCCATTACGATCATCACCGCTTCCCAAACGACCTTTCCGTACTGTTCGGCGGTCTCCACACCACGCTGCCCACAATCGTCCTCGTCGCCGGCCCGATCGGCTGGCTCATCGACGGCTTCCCCGGGGCCATGGGCGCGATTTGCGGGACGGTGATCATGACGATGGTGACCGAGTTCCTGCACGCCGGGGAGCATCTCGCCTTCGAGCCCAAGTCGAAATTCTGGAAAGACATGAAGCGTCGCCATCTCGCCCATCATTTCCACAATGAGAACGGCAATTACGGCATCGCCGAATTCTTCTGGGACCGGGTTTTCGGGACCTTTTATGAAGAATCGACCGATATGCCGCGCAGCGCCACCGCGCGAAATCTTGGTTACACGGACGAAACGGCCAAGAAGTATCCTTGGGTTAAGGAGCTCACCGACGCCGAACCCGCAGAAAAACGGGCGATGCGGGGCGGCGCGGCCTAGTCTCCCGGGCGCTTTCCGCCTCATCGCCGCAAAGCAATAAGTTTCTGTTGATTTTGCGGAACGGCTTTGCCAGTTTCCGCGCCGACATCAACGGGGGCTGGTTGAAGCGCGCGCGAGCGTATCTCGTCGCTGCGGCCATACCGGCGAAAGCCCAAACCACCATCACAGATATTCCAGGAAAGGGATAACCATGGATCTCTCGCTTTGGCTGGTCATTCTGGCCGGCTTGGCAGCCATCGGATACGGCGCATTCACCATCAATTCGGTGATATCGATGCCTGCCGGTTCTGACCGCATGAAAGAAATCGCCGCCGCCATTCAGGAAGGCGCGCAGGCCTATCTCAACAAGCAGTACACGACGATCGCCATCGCCGGCGGCGTTGTGTTCCTCGTGCTGCTCGCCGCATTCAAATTCGATTTCATTCCGGCGGTCGGCTTCGCTATCGGCGCCGTCCTGTCAGGCGCGGCCGGCTTTATCGGCATGCTGGTTTCGGTGCGCGCCAATGTCCGCACGACCCAGGCCGCAAGCGAAAGCCTCGCTAAAGGTCTTTCGGTCGCTTTCAAGGCAGGCGCCATCACCGGCATGTTGGTCGCCGGCCTCGCTCTGCTCGGTCTTGCGGCGTACTACGCGATCCTCACCGTCGGTCTCGGCAATGCGCCGGAGAGCCGCGCTGTCGTCAACGGCCTTGTGGCGCTGTCGCTCGGCGCCTCGCTGATTTCGGTGTTCGCGCGTCTCGGCGGCGGCATCTTCACCAAGGGCGCCGACGTTGGCGGCGACATGGTCGGCAAGGTTGAAGCCGGCATCCCGGAAGACGATCCGCGCAACCCGGCGACGATCGCCGACAATGTCGGCGACAATGTCGGCGACTGCGCGGGCATGGCCGCTGACCTGTTCGAGACCTATGTTGTCACGGTCGCTGCGACCATGGTGCTGGGCTCCATTCTCTTCACGGCGGACGCCGCGAAGTTCATGTTCTATCCGCTGGCGATCGGCGCCGTCTGCATCGTTACGTCGATTGTCGGCACCTATTTCGTGTCGCTCGGCAAAGGCTCGACCAACATCATGGGCGCGCTTTACAAGGGCCTTATCGTCACCGGCCTGTTGTCGCTGGTCGCCGTCGGCGCTGTGACGTTCCAGATGTTCGGCTTCTCCGAAGAAATCGCCCAGACGGAATCGGGCAAGGCGTTCACCGGCTTGTCTCTCTTCCTTTGCGGCGTTCTCGGTCTCGTCGTCACGGGGCTCATCGTGTGGATCACCGAATACTACACCGGTACCGGCTATCGCCCGGTGAAGTCGGTCGCGAAAGCTTCCGAGTCCGGCCACGGCACCAATGTCATCCAGGGCCTTGCGGTTTCGATGGAAGCGACGGCGCTGCCGGCCATCGTTATCGTCATCGGCATCATCACCGCCTACAATCTCGCCGGCCTCTTCGGCATCGCCACGGCGGTGACGACCATGCTTGCGCTCGCCGGCATGATCGTCGCGCTCGACGCATTCGGTCCGGTTACGGACAATGCGGGCGGCATCGCCGAAATGTCGGGCCTTGAGGGCTCGGTTCGCGAGACGACGGACGCGCTCGACGCGGTCGGCAACACGACGAAAGCCGTCACCAAGGGTTATGCGATCGGTTCCGCGGGCCTCGGCGCGCTGGTCCTCTTCGCCGCCTACACGAAAGACATCGAGCATTTCACGGCGCACCCGACGGAGTTTCCGTTCTTTGCCGATGTGAATGTCTCGTTCTCGCTTTCCGATCCTTACATCATCGCCGGCCTGTTGATCGGCGGTCTTCTGCCTTACCTCTTTGGCGGCATCGCCATGCAGGCGGTGGGCCGCGCCGCCGGCGCCATCGTTGAGGAAGTGCGCCGCCAGTTCCGGGAAAAACCGGGCATCATGCAAGGCGCGGAGCGTCCGGACTATGCGCGGGCGGTGAACATGCTGACCGGCGCGGCGATCAAGGAAATGGTCGTTCCGTCCATGCTGCCGATCCTCTCGCCACTGGTGGTTTACGGCGTCGTCAGCGTCGTTGCGGACAAATCCGCGGCGCTTTCGGCGGTCGGCGCCATGCTGATCGGCGTGATCGTCACCGGCCTCTTCGTCGCCATCTCCATGACGGCGGGCGGCGGCGCCTGGGATAACGCCAAAAAATACATCGAGGACGGCCAGCATGGCGGCAAGGGTTCTGAAGCCCACAAGGCCGCCGTCACCGGCGACACGGTCGGCGACCCGTACAAGGATACGGCGGGCCCGGCGGTCAACCCGATGATCAAGATCACCAATATCGTGGCGCTGCTGCTGCTCGCCGCGCTGGCGGGCTAACAGTCTCGCAACATCTCAAAAGAAAAGGGCCGCTCATTGAGCGGCCCTTTTTTGTTCTCACGTTATCGACTAATGGCGCCGGCCTTTTCCCTTTCTCCGCCATCCATCGCGTTTGTGTTCGCGCACATGAAAAACGTCCTTCGGGATTTCGCCGGCGCGAATGCCGGTGTTGGCGATGATGATCTTCGACAGCGTCGTATTCTTCACCATCGCCTGTTCAGCGCGGGTGAGATCGCGCTCCCACCAGAACCGGTCGCAGTCGCGCAGCATCTGAAACTGGTGAGCGACGATATGACGGAAGAGGGGGCCGAGCTGCGAGCCTTCATCCGTCATCGGATCTTCTGAAACGCCGCCCACCCAGAGGTCAATGTCGTCAACCGTTCCGTACGCCTCGAACAGTTTCTGCTGCAGGCTTGGGTCGGACGTGATGTCGCTGAAATCCTCAGCGCGCGGAAAGCCCATCCTTTCGCGCACGTCATTATAGGAAGGCAGCCCCCGGTCACGGCCGCGCTGGATATTGAGCGAGGCGAGGTCGAACCCGCCGGCGCCCGGCGGGCCGAAGAGAAAGTTGCGCAGGTCGTCGACGATCATGTGGTCGAAGGCCTGGCTGCGTTGCGATGCAAGGCCGCGCAGGATCGGGTCGATGTCGTCGCGCCGCCGAATAATCTCCGGCGCGTTGAAAAAGGCGTCGCGCAAGGCGAGGTGGCCGCCCGAGATCTCGCGGCCCTTGCGGTCGAGCCGCATCAGCCGTGCGTTGATCAGCGTATGGCCGAGGCGGTAGGCGGCCCCGGAAAATTCCGTAAAAATCGTCGGGTCGCCGGGATCGTAGCCCTGATAGGTGGTCATCGCGTCATGGCCGATCAGGGCGGGAAGAAATTCCTCATAGGTGACGATCTGGATTTCCGCGATCACCATGCGCCGCGCAGAATGATAGATCTCGTCGCCGGAAAGCCATGGCCGCGTCAGCCTGATCTGCCGCGCCCAGCGGTTGTGCTCGCGGACGAAAAGCGTGTGCATCGCGGTGAGCCCGACCTGTTCGTTCGAACGCACGTCGCCGGCGAGAAACAGCTTTGTCGGATCCGGCGCCGGGCCGTTGGCGTTGGGCAGGTTTTCGGTGTTGAACGGCAGCAAATCGCCGCGGCTGGTCCGCAGACGCCCTGTTCCGTCCATGGTGCGCAAGGCTTCGGCGCGGGCGTCGTTGTTGCCGTAGACCATCGAGCCGTCGATCCACGATGTGAGCTCGTTCATCTGCTGGCGGGGATTGCCGGGATCGGTCCCGGTCTCATGATCGAACAGCGCGCGGTCGAAGCGAATGACCTTATCGCCGTGGTTCGCCGGGTCGAATAAAGGATCGCCCGCCGGGACCGGAATGTCGAAGGAGCGGTCGTCGGTCAGCACTTCATCGCCGAGCGTGATGTCGTGGTCCATGAACTGGCCCCACTGCCACAGAAAATCGCTGGTGCCGAAATCGTTCGGATAGGATTGGCCGGCCTGGTCGATGACGATATTCGAAATCACGCGCGGGCTTTTGCGAAGCGGCCCCGCCATCGCGGAAACGCCGTCAGAATAGTCGGCGAAAGTCATGCGCTGAAACGGCTGGAATGTGGCGCCGGCTTCCGGTTGTTCCTCATTGTTGTTCGAGCCGTCCATGGCGCGCGCTTCTCGCCCCTCGGCGAAGGATTTCCGCCAGTCGCGCCGCCATTTGCGCTGGCGCGCTTCGTTATAGGCGTCCTTGTCGCGGGTGATGTTCTGCGCGCCATGCTCGCGGCGCGGCTCGTCCCGTCGGCTCAGCGCTGTACCGCCGACCGCAAGGGCGAGCGCAACGAGCCCGGCGCCCAGCAGAATTCCCTTTTTCATGATCCCCATCCCCGCTAGACAAGCGTTGTCCTTCTCCCGGCAGGATTTCAGACCGGATGTCAGGGAAATTCAAGGCCGGAATTGAAACGAAGCTATGTTTGACGTCTGTTTTTACGCGTTTTTGGAGAACCGCCCCGCAGGCGCGCCCGCATGAGTGCGCGCCCGTTTGAAGCGGTGATTTTCGACTGCGACGGCGTTCTCGTCGACTCCGAAATTCTCGGTCTCGACGCTTCGGCCGACTATTTGCGCAGGCATGGCTTTTCCTGGACGCGGGAAGATCTGGTGCGCCTTTTCACCGGTTTTCGCGATGATGTCTTCGCCGCAAAACTGACCGAAGCCTATCGCGCCTTGCATGGAAAGACGCCCGCGCCGGATTTCTTTGAAGGACTGGTCGAAACCCGCCGTGCGCGTCGCCATCTCCTCAAACCGGTGCCGGATGCGGAAACGGCGCTGAAGGCGCTTCAGGAAGGCGAAAGACCGTTCGCGGTCGCGTCGTCATCGAGAACGGAATATCTCACCGGAAAGATGCAACGCGTCGGGCTTTACGATCTCGCCGCGCCGCATGTTTACTCGGCCGATCTCGTGGCGCACGGTAAACCGGCGCCGGATATTTTTCTCTACGCTGCGGACAGGCTGAATGTCGAACCCGAAGCCTGCCTCGTTATCGAGGACAGCGCGAACGGCGTGCGCGCCGGCCTCGCGGCCGGCATGACGGTCTGGGGATTTCTCGGCGGCGGGCATGTATTTGCGGGTCACGGGGAGCGGCTGCTCGAGGCCGGCGCCCATGATCTGGTCGAGGATTTCAAGGCCTTCCTGTCGCGGCTTGACGGCGCGTCGCCTGATCCGCAACGGTAGCGCCATGAATTTCGCATCGGACAATTGGTCGGGCGCGGCGCCGGAAATCATGGAAGCGGTATTCCGCGCCAATGAGGGCGCCGTTCCATCCTATGGCGGCGATGATCTCACGAAGAAAGTCGAGGCGAAATTCGCCGAACTCTTCGAACGCGACTGCGCGGTTTATCTGGTGACGACCGGCGGCGCCGCGAACGGCCTCGCGCTGTCGGTGCTGACGCCGCCTTACGGCATGATCCTCTGCCATGAGGAAAGCCATGTGCAGATGGACGAATGCGCGGGGCCGGAATTCTTCACCGGCGGGGCGAAGCTACTGCCGGTGGCAGGCGCGGCCGGCAAACTGACGCCGGCGGCGGTGGAAAAAGCGCTCGCGGGGTTTCCTGATCGCCCACCGCATGGCGCGCCGGCGACAGTCCTGTCGTTGACGCAGGGAACCGAATGCGGAACGATGTATTCCGTAGCCGAACTGACGGCGCTTTGCGAAACGGCGCATCAGGCCGGTCTCAGCGTGCACATGGACGGCGCCCGTTTCGCCAACGCCGTCGCCGCGACAGGCGCCGCGCCGGCGGAATTGAGCTGGAAGGCGGGGGTGGACGTCCTGAGCTTCGGCGGCAGCAAGAACGGCTGCCTTATGGCCGAAGCGGTGGTGTTCTTCGACAAGGCGCTGGCTCGCGATTTTGAATTCCGCCGCAAGCGCGCCGGTCATTTGCCCGCCAAACTGCGCTTCATCGCCGCCCAGCTCGACGCCTATCTCGAAAGCGGCTTGTGGCTGAAGCTTGCATCGCACGCCAACGCCATGGCGAGGAAACTTTCCGGCGGCCTTGCAGCGATTGACGGCGTTGAAATTTCCTACCCGACCGAGATCAATGCAGTCTTCGCCTGTTTCCCCGACGGCGTCGCCGAAAAGCTGCGCGAACAGGGCGCGGCGTTTTATCCGTGGATCACGCCGGGCGATCCCGCCAGCGGCCGCATGCAGCGGCTGATCTGTTCGTTCAAGACCACGGATGAGGATGTGCAGACGTTTTTGAAGGCAGTCTCAAAACTGGCCTGAAGCTTCCGGTTCAGAAGCCGTAAACAGCTTTCGCTGCGCGATAGGTGTTTGCATAAGCCGCGACGCTTAAATCGATCGGGTTCGCATAGCCGCCGCCAAGCCCCAGCGAAACCGGAACGCCGCGGCGCTTGCATTCTCCCAGCACCAGTTTGTCGCGCTTTTTTAGCCCGTTATGAGTGAGCGCCATGCGCCCGAGCCGGTCTTCCTTCAACGGATCGACGCCCGCCTGATAAAGCACGATGTCGGGTTTGAATTCCCAGACGGCCGGCAGGACGCCGGCGACGGCGCTGAGATACTCCCGGTCCTCAACGCCGTCCGGCAGGTTGAGATCAAGATCGGACGTCGCCTTGCGGAAGGGGAAGTTCTTCTCGCCGTGTACGGAGAGAACGAAAACGTCTTCGCGCGGGGACAGGATCGCCGCGTTGCCGTCGCCCTGGTGAACGTCGAGATCGATGATCACGACGCGTTTCGCCAACCCTTCGGCGATCAGCGCCAGCGCTGCGACGGCGAAATCGTTAAAGACGCAATAGCCCGAGCCGAAATCGTAATGCGCATGATGCGTGCCGCCCGCAAGCTGGCCTGAAAACCCGTCCTCGAGCGCCGCCTTCGCCGCCGCAACGGCGCCGCCCATCGTAGCGCGCGCCCGTTTCGCGACGAAGGGCGACCACGGGAAACCGATGCGCCGCATGGCTTTAGGGTCGATGGTTCCGGTTTCGATGGCGGCGACATACTCGGGCGCATGGGCGCGGGTCAGTTCGGTGTCGTTCGCAAGCGGCGAGGGATGAAGCGACGCCGCTCCGATGATCTCGTTTTCAAGAAGCGCGCGCCGGAGCTTGCCGTATTTGCCTGAAGGAAACCGGTGGCCCGGCGGCAGGTTGAGATCATGATTGTCGGCGTAGAAGATTTTCACGCCCTATTCTAACCAGCCCGCGGTTTCGCGGCGAATGATTTTCGCCAGCATGTCGATCGTTTCCGGCGCGTCGTTGAGGCAGGGGATGGCGGTGAAGCGTTCGCCGCCGGCGTCCGTGAATGTCTCGCGCGCCGCGATGTCGATTTCTTCGAGCGTTTCGATGCAGTCCGAGATGAAGCCCGGCATGATGACGGCGATGTTCTTGACGCCCGCCTCGCCTAGCGCCCGGATCGTTTCATCGGCCGCAGGCTCAAGCCATTTCTCGCGGCCGAATTTCGACTGGAACGCCATCGGCGCAAACTCTTCCGTCCACCCCAATTTCTCGCGGAGAAGGCGTGCGGTCTTGGCGCAATGGCAGTAATAGGGGTCGCCCGCATCGAAATACCGTTGCGGCAGGCCGTGAAAGGAGATGACGACGCGTTGAGGCGCCCAGCCAAGCCCGCCGAGATGGCGTTCAGCGATAGCGGCCAGCGCGTCGATATAGGCCGGTTCGTCATGAAAGGCCGGCGCCAGGCGGATCGCCGGCTGCCAGCGCATTGATTTTACACTGTTGAAGACGGCGTCGGCGACGCTCGCCGTCGTCGTTGCGGAATATTGCGGATAAAGCGGCAGCACGACGATCCGTTCGCAGCCTTGCGCTTTCAAGTCTTCAAGGCGGCTCGCGACAGACGGATTTCCGTAGCGCATCGCCCAGTCGACAATCGCTTTTCCAGCAAGCGACGGCGCAAGCTTTTCGGCCTGCGCGCGGGTGTAATAACGCAACGGGCTTTCATCGCTCTCCGTCCGCCAGACTTTTGCGTAATTCCGCGCGGTCGCCGCCGGGCGGATATTGAGGATCACCCCATAAAGCACCGGCAGCCAGAGCGCGCGGGGAAGATCGACAATGCGCTCATCGGAAAGAAACTCGGCGAGATAGCGTCTGACGGCTTCGGGCGTCGGCGCGTCGGGCGTGCCGAGATTGACGAGCAGCACGCCGGTCTTTCCCCCTTCGATGTCGGGGTGGTCCGCCGGCTGAAAACCCGCCTTGCCGATCTCGCCGCCGCTCGCGGTCATCGTTCATGCTCCTGCCTTGATCGCCGAATGCACATAGGGCGTTTTCGAGCGAACCGGTTCGGAAAATGACGCGCTGACTACCTTATGCCGCAGAAGGGCCGGCGTCCGGTTTGCGCCCGGCGACCTTGTCCTTGACCTTGTAGCGGGCCTCGTCCTGGCGGCGGAACCTGGCGCGCATGCGCGCATTATGGGAAAGCTTGCGAAAGGCCGGTTTCGCCTCCGTAACGGTTTTTGCGCCTTGCGTTTCGGGCCGTTCATGAGGCCGTCGCGCAAGCCGTTCCTTGATCCGGTAGGATTTGCGCCGCCCCCCGCGCCTAGCGTCTTCCGGGTCTTCCATGAGAGCGAGCAGTCCGCGTTCGGCGGCGCCGTCATTGCGGATATTCTGGAAATACCAGAAGACGACGACAGCGCCGCATGCGATGATGCCGATAAATTCGAGGCTTTCCATCTTCTATCCCGATACCCCGCAAGGCCGTTAACGGCTTTGCTGCTCCGCCTCCCCAGGCTGTAGCGTTCTTTTAACTGCAATTGTCGTGCAAAACGAGGCGGTTCGTTGTCTATAAGGCGGGAATTGACGGCTCAACGCCGTCCCAAAAATGGTTAACGCGAGAACGCAGCGGGAAAGGATCCAATGTCATATCAGGGAAAATGGGCTCTGGTGACCGGCGCATCGGCGGGGATCGGCGCTGTGTTTGCGAAATCGCTCGCCGCCCGCGGCGCCAATATCGCGCTTGTTGACTCGCCCGTTC
>ENA-ORCV01000245-ORCV01000245.1-marine-metagenome-genome-assembly--contig:-NODE-245-length-61758-cov-11.451338_pt1 | contig 61758 bp, 56 predicted proteins | sample MGYA00237779_ERZ508509 | MGnify/ENA primary metagenome ERZ508509 (study PRJEB26180, sample SAMN06268772) | marine metagenome | isolation source: Bioluminescent Bay, La Paraguera, Puerto Rico | place... | reverse complement strand
TCATCAGCTCCTTCCAAGCCGTAAATAGCCGAAATCCTAACTCTCAAAACGGACCACTTTCTTGGGGGAAGGTCAGAGATATTACTGCCAGCGTTACGAGAATTTACCATTTTTCGCAACTTCCGCGCCGCCTAAATATCTGAAAAACAGACTTAGTTCTAATGCCCTAACAAAAACCTTCCAGCTGTTAATCAGTTATGGGAAACATAATGGCGAAGGCGGGATGTGGTTACAGCCACGCTCCAAGATTTCTTCGAGGTTTTGGCGAACCACCAGAGGTTCCGCTTTTCAAAATCCGGAAATAGAGGCCGGGACTTTGCTAATATCCGATCGCTGATCGGTTTTGAATAACAAATATGGGGAAATATAATGCGCAACTTTATGGAACAGTTCATTCGCGATGAGTCCGGCGCTTCGGCTGCCGAATATGCTCTCATTCTCGTCATCGTAGGTATCGCTATCGTTCTGGGCGCGATCACTCTCGGCGGCTCTATTGGTGACGCCATGAACAACACGGCGAATTGCATCAATACGGGCACTGCGAACAGCTGCTAATACTAATAGCTAGTGCTAAAGTGTGACGGTCCGTTCCCAAATCGGGACCGGGCCGTCATTCTTGTTGAGTAATTTTTTTTTCTGCGCCACAGATGGTGCGTGAGCAGGGGGGGTAGATGAACCAACGAAACATCATCATTTTGGTCGCCGCGGGCCTGTTGGGTGTGCTTGCAGTCTATCTCGCAAACACTTGGTTCAGCGGAGTTGAAGAGCGACAACAGGCATTTGTTGAAGAGCAGGATCTCGTCAATGTTGCCGTGGCGTCACAAGAACTCGAATTCGGAACGGCCTTGAACAACGAAAATGTTCGTCTGGTCAGCTGGCCTGCAAACTCTGTGCCGCAGGGGGCTTTTAATGACCTGAGTAGCATCGAGCCGGGGCAGGTGGCCATCCGCCCAATCGCAATTGGTGAGCCGATCTTGCAGTCTCGTATTTCGGGAAGGGCCTCGCTTTCAGCCAATTTGCCGGTCGATATGCGTGCGGTTTCCATCCCGGTGAACCAGGTCTCCGGCGTCGCAGGTTTTGTGCTTCCTGGAGATGTCGTTGACGTCATGCTCACGCGGGAAGAAACGACAGTCGTGCTTCTCGAAAATGTACAGGTTCTTGCCATTGACCGACGATCAAACGAGCAGGATACAGAGCCCGCGGTTGTCGACACAGCGACCCTTCAAGTCGATCCGATATCAGCGCAGCGTCTCACGCTCGCAAGGCAGGTTGGCAGTCTGTCCTTGGCCTTGCGCAACGTTGAGAACCAGGAAGTTGGTCCTACGCCAAGCGTAACCGTTTCCAGCCTTGGGTATTTTCGGCCGCCCCCTTCTCGCGTAAGGACTGCCAGCGCTCCACCGCCGCACCAATCTTCCTCTGCTCCGGCTGCAGCCCCTGTCCGTCAAACTCGTTCGGGGCCACAGATGACGATTGTTCGCGGTACTGATTCAACAAACTACGAGGTTCCTCGTTATGGCTCGCGCTAATTTGCTAACTGCCGCATCGCTGGCAATTGCAGGGCTGGGGTTGGCGCTGTCCACTCAACCTGCGGCGGCGCAATCCGAAGTTCAGAATGTTCATGGCGGCACGGTCGACCTGCCCCTTAACAAGAGCCGGGTCATAAGCGTTGATCGGCCGATCGTTCGAGCAATGGTGGGTAATGCTGACATCGCGGACATTCTCCCGTTGACGACCCAGTCCGTTTATGTCCTCGGCAAATCAATGGGCACGACAAGCCTCACGCTTTACGGTGAGGGAGGAATCGTGCTGACGGTGCTCGACGTTGCGGTCGGACCCGATGTCGAGGCCTTCGAGGAGCAGGCCGCGCAGCTTATTCCGGGCGCCGACATAGAAGCGTCGATTTCGGGCTCGTCCATGGTCCTGACTGGCCTCGTTTCAGATGCGGGTGCTATTGATCGGGCGATGCAGCTCGCTCAGACCTATGCTGGCGACAATGTTGTAAACATGATTTCGCTCGGCAGCAGCCAGCAGGTCATGCTCGAGGTCCGGTTTGCCGAGGTCAATCGGTCGGTCGCCGATCAGCTGGGTGTCGGCGGGATTGGTAGCTCTGAGAGCGGAAGGTTCAATGGTGCTTTTGGCGATGCCGTCACATTCCCCGTGGATGATGAAGGTGGGTTCGCAGGGCTGCCTGGTGAGGCCTTTGGTATCTTTTCGAGGGTTTTTAGCATCGGCAATGTTGATATCGAGGGAACGTTGACCGCACTGGAGCGCAGGGGCTTTGCCAGAACACTCGCTGAGCCCACCCTTGTTGCTCTTTCGGGGGAAGAGGCTTCATTCCTCGCCGGAGGTGAGTATCCTATCCCTGTTGCCCAGAACAACTCCGGCGGCAACGGGCCAGTACTCTCTATTGAATTCAAGCAATTCGGCGTCAGCCTGGGTTTCGTGCCTACGGTCTTGGCCGACAACACCATAAACCTGCGGGTTCGACCGGAGGTTTCGTCTATCGATCCTGCATCCTCTGTGAGTTTGAACGGCATCACGGTGCCGGGCCTGCAGACGCGTCGCGCCAACACTGTGATTGAGTTGCGGGATGGCGAAAGCTTTGCCATCGCCGGGCTTTTGCAGGAGGATTACGAGACAGTCGTGCGACAACTACCAGTCCTCGGCTCTATCCCGATCCTTGGCTCTTTGTTTCGGTCCACGGAATTTCAGCGCGGTGAAACGGAGTTGCTGATCGTCGTCACGCCCCGGTTGGTTCAGCCAATCCGGCCTGATCAAGTTCGCCTGCCGACTGATCGCGTAGCCGTGCCCGAACCGGCTGAGGTCTTTTTGCTGGGAGAAGGCGAGGATCCGCTGCCGGCGCGAGGTGGCGCGCAGCCTGGTCCTGGCGATGCCGAAGACTATGAAGGAAGCGATTATGAATACTGAGAAGAAAATTATTTTCGCTTCTGCAGCTGCAATCCTCTTCAGTGGGTGCACAACTGACTCAATCCTTGAGGAGCCCGGCGACAGCACTTTTGGCGAAGCCAATCGGCAGACGATGATGGCTCAAGTCGTCAATCCCGAGCCCGTCTACGTTGACCCAATGACCACCAGCGGAGAACATGCAGCCGATGCGATTGAGCGATATCGCAACAACGATGTCCCGGACCCCACCGGTGAAAGCACGACCTCGGGTGTGACCGGTGGGAGCGGCGGTGGCGGAAGCGGCGGCAACTGATTTCGCTAGAAAAGTGAGTGCAAGTGGATGGCCAAGGAGAATGTAGCGAAATTTTTGGTCGATGAATCGGGCGCCGTGGCCGCGACCTATGCACTTGGGCTCATTGCTTTGATCGCCATCGCGGGTGTGGGTTTCGATTATGCGCGCATGGCCGGAATGCATACGGAGTTGCAAAATGCGGCTGACCAGGCGGCCTTGGCAGGTGCAAGCCAGTTGGATCAAGAGTCAGGTGCTTGTTCTCGTGCCGCCAACGCAGCAGCCAGTCTTCTGACGAACGAAACCCTCCTTGGGAGGGTCGAGGGTGGCAGCCTTGCAGTTTCCATAGCTACAGAAACTGCTTGCGATGCAACAGGGAAAATTCGCTTTTGGCAGGACGCAGACAAGACGACAGCCGCCACGAGCGATGCGACTGCTTTCTTTATCGAGGTGGTTGTTGACGAGCGGACGGCCGACTACGCCCTAACGCCCATTGTGGGTCTCCTTGATTCCGGTGGCCTCGATGCTGGTGCGACGGCGGGCGTCGCCTCTGCCGTCTGTGAGGTGCCGCCGCTAATGATTTGTCTGCCAACCGAGGGGCTGGCCCCGGGGATAGGCATTGAGGCTACCAGTCACGTCGGAGGAAACACGTGGGGGCCGGGTGATTTCGGCTTCCTAGAGGTTGGCTCCGGATCTATCGCCGATTTGGCGAAAGCCATTGCCTACGAAGAAGTGCCTCTCGATTGCGTCCCGGTCGATGGCACCTTGCCGGAGACTGGTAATGCGCAGGAATTGTACGAAGCGTTCAACACCCGCTTCGACATCTATCCGCAAGGTAACCAGGCTCCTTTAAATGCTTGTCGCTTGAGTGGCGCGTGTCCCGCCGCACCAAATCAAGTTAAGGACCTGGTACAGGCAACGCCCGGAGGTACGACAACGAACCAATGTCGAATTGGCAGCCAGGGTTGGCAATTGCCTGAAAACCAGTTCAGTCCGGGTGCTGATGCCGGTCAGACGAATCCTTCACTAGAGCTGCAAGATGAGGATGGCCGGGTCGATGCGATGGGCTATTCTCGCGATCTATGTCATTATTTGAGCTTTGGCGGTGGTGATTGTGATAATTCCGGGACGGTTACCGAGGGCGATCGCTTTGGCGACGGCGAGTGGCCGAGGGCTGATTATTTTTACTATAATCACGGCGTTACCGATATCAGTATATACCCAGAGGTCCCGGATTGGACGCGGTACGAGACCTATCTCTGGGAGCGGAATTTGCTCCCCAACCCTGACAACAAAACGAGGCCGACAAGTCGATGGCCAAATATGGCTACAGGAGAGGTTGCTCGCCCAGTTTGCGAGCCCGCCGCTCCGAGTGGTACGGTCGACCGCCGGGTAATTACAGTTGCTGCAGTGACCAATTGCGCTTCACTAAGTGGGGGTTCAGTCGCGATTGAGGTGGACGAGTGGTGGGACATGTTCCTCGTCGAGCCAATTATCAGTGGCGATAACGGCCGCGATAACGACGAGATTTACCTTGAAGCAATCCGCGAGACATCGATCGGTACGGGTAGTGGGGGTGGTTCACAGGCCGTGAGGCGCGATGTGCCTTATCTGGTGCGCTGATGCGGAGGCTTAGGACCTTCATTCAATGCCGGGAAGGGGCAGCCGCGGCGGAAATGGCGCTGATTTTGCCACTGCTGGTCCTTCTTCTGTTTGGAGGGCTAGAGGCTGGCTACTATTTGTGGAGCGAGCATAAGGTTATCAAGTCGGTTCGTGACGGCGCACGGTTTGCTGGTCGTCAATCTTTTTCGGTTGTTGATTGCGATTCAGGGACATTCTCCGACAGCACGGTCATTGCCCGTATCAAGAACCTTACGCGAACAGGAACAATTGATGCGAGCGAGCCGCCTGTCGTCCCCGGTTGGGATGACAACGCTACGCAAGTCACAGTCACCGTCGAGTGCGACAGTGATACGAACACGGGCATATGGGCGGAGGAGCCAAGCGGTGCTCCCATCGTTACCGTATCGGCTGAAGTCGATTATCCCGCTCTCTTTGGCTCTATTGCACTTGGGATCAATGGATCCAAATTGCGAGCTAGTTCTCAGGCGGCGGTCATGGGATTATGATATTTAAGCGAGCCTTCAAGTGTGATTCCGGTGGGACAGCGGTGGAATATGCCCTGCTGCTGCCGCTCATCTTGCTTTTTCTTTTCGGCATCATCGATGCCGGCCGTTACGCTTGGGAATTCAACAAGGCTGAAAAGGCTACCCAATCAGGAGCGCGCTATGCTGTCGTCACGGATTTGGTCGCTGACGGCCTGAAGAATGAAAACTACAGTTTCGCTGTGGACGGCGGAATTCCTCAGGGGACCGTTGTTCCGATCAGCGCTTTTGGTGGTATCAGTTGCAGCTCATCCGGTGGGGCCGTGACCTGCACCTGCTTGGACAGTTCTGCCTGCGATTTTGGCGAAGAGGCCGATGGCGATGCTTTCAATAATATCGTTGCAGAGATGCAGCTGATAAAGCCCGATATTTCTGCAGACGATGTTGTGGTAGAGTACCTCTGGTCGGGCCTCGGGTATTCCGGTGATCCCAATGGCCCCGATGTCGCTCCACTCGTTAATGTACGACTTCAGGACGTGGAGATGAATTCCATTTTGCTTTTTGGAGGAGAAGTTCCATTACCCGACGCGAGTTACTCTCTTACTCTTGAAGACGGACAAGGCGACGAAGCAGATTCGTAATGACGAAGGAAAGCAACATCTTGAATGGTTCTCAAGGCCAAGTGCAGAAGCTCCCTGCGTGCGTGTCGGTCGTGGGTTCGAGCGCGGCACTCGAATTATTGAAGAATAATTTTGACCAGGTGAACTCGGACCAATTGCGCCTGGTTGACCTTGCAGTTGATGCAGAGGTGCCGGCCGAGATTGTAAAGGAAGCGGAGATACTGGTTGTTGAGGTCGATCCTTCCATAACATCCTCGCTAAAGCGCATAGAACAGATCGTCCGCCTCAGACCGCATCTTCCCCTCGTCGTAGGTTTGCGTGATGCAAGTGTTTCGACTGTGCGCACTCTCTTGCGACAAGGCGTGGAAGACGTCGCCTCCATTCCTTTTCAACTCGATGAGATGCTCGACTCAGCGGCGAACGCGTTCGAAAACGCCGTTGTCGAGGACGAAGATGTCGTCGAACTGGCTCCTCTAATCGCTGTCGTAAAGGCGCGAGGCGGGGAGGGCGCGACCACGGTATCAACGCATCTTGCCAGCCACCTATTGGAATGGGCCCCTCACGATCGCGGGGTTTGCGTCATCGATCTCGATATCCAGGCGGGCGCCATCGCCTCTTACCTTGGAGTTACGCCACGACGTAGCCTGGAAGACTTGCTGGAAGCTGGTTACCGCCTCGATAGCTCAGTCCTTCGATCGATTGCTGTCGAGCGCGAGGACGGCATCAGCGTAATTTCTGCGCCTTTCGATATTCAGCCCCTCGAGCAAGTCGATGTTGAACAGTTGCTGCGTGTAATCGAGCTCGCTCGTAAGGAATACGATTTCGTAGTGATCGATTTGCCGTCCAATTGGACAAGCTGGAATCTGTCAACTCTCGTGGATGCTTCCGAAATCCTGATGGTTGTCGAGCTGGATATCTCGAGCTTACGGCAGGCGAAGCGGTGGCTTGAATTGTTCAATACGGTCGGTGTCAAGGCATCTAAAGTATCGGTCGTGGTCAATCGCGTCGAGAAAAAGCTCTTCGGCAGCATAAGCCTCAAAGACGTGAAGGAGGCGCTCAAGAGAGACGTGCTTGTCGGGCTACCCAATGAGGGCGGTAAAATTTCCACGGCACAGGATCAGGGGCTGCTCTATTCTGAGGTCCAGACCAAGAATAAGTTTGATGCGGAAATTGCGAAGCTTGCCGAAATCCTGTGTGCCCGACTCTCCGAGGAGCAAGCGACGTGAAGTGGCAAGTTAAAGGGCTCAAACGTGAGATAGAGTCTGAGGGCGAGCAGGATGATGAGACCCTGCCTGCGCCTGTCGCAGAATCCCTTGTCGAAGAGAATCCGGCAAACGTCGAACGCTGGCTCAACCTCAAATCGACCATCCACAGAAAGTTGCTCGACCGAATAAACCTCAGCATGCTCGACAAGCTTTCTCGCGAGCAGATTGACGAGGAAGCGGGAGATATCATCCTTGAGCTCCTTGCGGAGGAGAATGCAGCGCTAAACACGCAAGAGCGTACGCAATTGGTTGATGAGGTGCTGGACGAGCTTTTGGGGCTCGGCCCGCTTGAGCCTCTACTCGAGGATGAGACTACGACCGATATCCTGGTGAATGGATACAAGAACGTCTTCGTCGAGCGTTTCGGGCTCCTCGAGAAAGTCCCTGTCCGCTTCCAAGACGAAAAGCACCTGATGCGGATCATTCAACGTATCGTGAGTGCAGTTGGGCGACGCATCGACGAGTCGTCGCCGTTCGTCGATGCCAGGCTTGCCGATGGCTCCCGCGTCAACGCGATCATAGCTCCGCTAGCCATCGACGGCTCTCTTCTCTCGATACGTAAATTCTCAAAGAAACCGTATAGCCTGGATCGTCTTGTCGATATTGGCAGCATTCCTGAGCAAGTTGCCGAAGTCCTGAAAGGCGTTGTACGGGCACGCCGAAACGTTTTGATATCAGGCGGGACAGGCTCAGGTAAGACCACGCTGCTCAATGCGCTTTCTGCTTACATCGATAACAAGGAGCGCATTGTCACTATCGAGGATTCTGCGGAGTTGCAGCTCCAGCAGGAACACGTCGCACGCCTCGAGACACGCCCCCCTAACATCGAAGGGAAAGGTGAAGTCACCCAACGTGACCTGGTCAAGAACGCGCTGCGTATGCGGCCAGATCGAATTATCTTGGGTGAGGTTCGTGCAGGCGAAGCTTTCGATATGTTGCAGGCGATGAACACAGGCCACGATGGCTCCATGACCACAGTACATGCCAATACGGCTCGTGATGCCCTGTCTCGTCTTGAGCAAATGATTGGCATGAGCGGGATCGATATTCCAGCTCTCGCAGCTCGCGCTCAGATTGCCTCGGCCATCAACGTCGTGATCCAGATCGCCCGGTTCTCCGATGGTCGGCGGCGCATGGTAAGCCTATCCGAAATCAGTGGTATGGAGGGGCAGACGATTACGATGCAGGAGATTTTCCGTTTCAAGCAGACGGGACGTTCGGAAGATGGGGCTGTACTCGGCGAATTTGAGGCCACGGGGATCAGGCCCAAGTTCTTAAATTACGCAATGGAGCACGGGATCGAGATGTCGCCTGAGCTCTTTAGGCCAGGGCTCAAGATCGGATGACTGAATTTCTCGATACCTCGATAGGTCGGTTTTTCATTTTGCTGGCGATTTTCGCCACTGTCTTCCTTTTTATCCAGGTTATTCTCCGCGTTGGGGTCGAAAATCGCGCCTATGCTTCGGCGGTGAACAAGCGCCTGAAATTGATTGCGCAGGGCACAGATCGTGAGCGCATCATGTCGTACTTGCTGCGGAACGATCCCAATCGCGGATTGGAATTGCCCGGGCTCTGGGGCCGAGCTGTCCGTAGCCTGAAGCGCAATCTGATGATGGCATCGTTGCCTTACACGCCGATGCAAGTAATTTTGCTGATGGTGATATCCTTCGCTGTCTTGCTCCTTCTGGTGCTTGTGCTTGCCTGGGCAGCCAGTTTTTCTCTGACCTTTGGGGTCATTCAGCTGATTGCGGCATTTGCAGCTGCAGTATCCATCGGCATTCCCCTTCTTGCGATCAGTTTTCTTGCCCAACGGCGCCGCAAGAAGATGCAGGATCAGTTTCCAGTCGCGCTCGATATCTTTGTTCGCGCATTGCGGTCAGGACATCCGGTTGCATCGGCTATCGACCTGCTGACCAAAGAGATGGAAGACCCTATTGGAAGCGAATTTGGTCTGGTTTCCGACGAGGTATCCTACGGCGCAGAGCTTACGGAGGCTCTCAACGCTATGGCGGAGCGCTGGGATCTCGATGACATCCGAATGTTTGTTGTATCTCTTTCGCTGCAGAATGAGACGGGGGGCAACCTTGCGGAAATTCTCGAAAATCTTGCACATGTGATCCGCGAACGCGCCACTCTTTATCTGAAGATAAGAGCTTTAAGTTCCGAAGGTCGGATGACAGGTTGGATCCTGACTGCTTTGCCGGTCATCACCTTTGTGACGCTGTTCGTGCTCAATCCGCCATTCTATTTGGAAGTCGCGACCGATCCGATCTTCTATATCGCTTTCCCGGTAATGATCGCTTGGTATTTTGTTGGGCTCTTTGCTATCCGCAAGATGGTCAATCTGGAGGTCTAGAATGCTCGACTTCATCGCCACAAATGACGTCGCGCGCGCCGCAGCATTGATCTTGGTATTCTTGGTCGTTCTAGGCTTGGTGACCGTTGCTGGGAGGTTCCTTGCTGACAGGGCTGCTGTACAACGAGAGATCGCCAACATTGGAGCATCGAAAGGTGTTAGATTGCAGGCTGGGCGGCTTGCAGAGACCAAAAATAGTGCATGGATTGGACTGCTAGAGAAGATTGAGAAGAGCGGTCTCAGCTTAGCCGATACGCGGGGCGATAAGCTGCGCAAGCAAATGGTTGCAGCGGGCTACCCTGCTCCTTACGCGCCAAAGGTCTACACCCTCACCAGAATTGGACTGGTTCTCGCCCTTCCTGCACTCTTTTTTCTCGTTTTAAGCCTCACCAACCAGGACCTCAGCCCTGTTCAGCTTTACCTTTTTGGTGTCATCTTTGCGGCCGTCGGCCTTTTCTTGCCGTATCTCTACATATCAGCAAAGGCAGACCGGCGTCAGGAAACGATCCGCAAGGGTTTTCCAGACTGTCTCGACCTCATGTTGGTGTGTGTTGAGGCAGGTTTGGGGCTCGAAGCTGCCATGGACCGGGTCGGAAGGGAAATGGTCAGGACGCAACCGCTTATTTCGAACCTCCTGTCGCTCGCGACCCTAGAAATGCGTGCTGGAGCATCGCGCGAGGACGCCTTGCGCAAGATGGGCGATTTGAGCGGTGTCGATGAAATTCGCAGTTTCTCGACCCTTCTGATACAATCAGATAAGATGGGTACAAGCGTTGCAGAAACGCTACGCGTGTACTCAGATGAAATGAGAGAAAAGCGCAGGCTGCGAGCGGAAGAGAAAGCTCACCGCTTGCCTGTCTTGATCTCTATTCCGCTCGTTGTTTGCATGCTGCCAACAATGATCGGTGTCCTTATGATACCTGGGGTCATAAGGGCGGTTAGAACACTTTTTCCAGCGCTTTCGGGGGGTTAACCATGAGGACTCTACACAGAACTGGCATTGTCGCGGCAGCGGGCCTCTTGTTGTCGGGTTGCAGTCTTTTTGGCGGGCACCATGCCACCGCCATGAACGGCGGCCAGGATGCCGAAATGGCGACAGCTGAGGCCATCGCGGAAATCCAGCTGGAAGTGGGACGAGAAAACCTCGCTGATGGTAACCTTGCTACTGCAACTCGGTATTTGCAGGGTGCACGTATGCACCCGGCGACACGCGCCGATGCGACGAACGCCCTGGGTGTCGTTTACGTCAGGCTTGGACGCCTTGATGTGGCCCAACGATATTTCCTGGAGGCATTGGAAGTCGAGCCTGAGAATGCTCGCTTTGCAACCAACCTCGCCCGCCTCGAAGGTGACGTCAGTTTTGCTCGAATGAGAGCAAGCGATCCGGTCGAAGATGCCGTGTCCGAAGAGGCCCTCGCAAGCTTGCTGACGGCGGCAGTTCCCGATTTACCTGAAGTGAGGGTTGAGGCTGAGTCTAATCGGCAGCCACACGTGATTCATATCCAGACGGCCGAGAACGTCGAAAATGGGCCCCCGCGCATGGAAGTCTATGCTAGAAGGCCCGTTGTGCAAGTGGTCGATCGCGAGCAAGCCCAAGACGAAAGGCCAGACACGGAGCGCGGATTTTCGCGCGCCAAGATCATAGACTATCCAGTCAGGATTGAAATTTGAGCATTGCTGGAGGCGTAAGCCTCTATCTTTGCTTGGCGCTTTCACTCGTTGCAGCAGGATGGGATGTTCGCACTAGGCGGATACCCAACCTGCTGTGCGCAGTGATTGCATTGACTGCAATCGCATCTAGCTACTTCAATGGTGGTTTTGAGATGCTCGGCCTTAGCGCCCTGCATGCATTAGCTGCGCTGATCGTAGGGATGGCTTTGTTCGCCATTGGCTTCATCGGCGCAGGCGATGCCAAGATGTACAGTGCGATCGCTTTTGCGATTGCACCCAATAATGCCTTCGAAATGCTCGGGTGGACGTCCCTTGCAGGGCTATTGCTGCTTGTCTTGATGGCGGTGGCCAGGCGTGCCTCGGGCAAGCCACTTAGAGAAAATGGGAAGAGTTTCACCGTGCCTTACGGTGTACCCATATCTCTTGGGTTCGTTCTGACGACATTTTGGTGAAGGGTGGGCAGCAGTCAGCGTGAATTATCACACGGGCTGTCCGGAGCTGGTTTTCTTAACTGCCTTCGACGGGTTTGTGGCGCGCTACAAATTTCTTCAGTTTCTTTGCGGCGAAGAGTGGAACGAGCACCGAAAGGGCGATTCCTCCAAGCGAGCAAATGGCCATCCAGATTGCCATCAGCGTGCCGCCAGCCTGATAAAGGCCGTAAAAGACCGGCGCAGTCAGGATTACGCCGCGAACCTCATTTGCTACCAGCAGGATCGCAAAAGCTTTTCCAAGAAGATCGAGCAAAGGCGCTGACAAAAAGCTCATGTCCGTTGTCTAGACGCTCGAGATTGACAAAAAGTTTCCCGGCAAAGCTCGATATTTGAGAGGGCCCCACCAAACCTGAGATTGCTACTCGGGATTTTCGCTCCACTCTCACCGGTCTTGCCTGCTTACTCACAGGATTTTGCGATTGGCGCGGCGGATCGACCTTCTCTCGACTTTAGACGCCGTCTATTAAAGGCACTTCCGTTGCTCCTGGCAAAATTGCGCCGTGAGCTTGCCAACCATGTGACCGGGCAAATGTGTGCGCCGTCAAAGCCATGACTTCGGGCGGGAGAGAGACAATTCCGAATCCGCAAAATCTCGACGATCACTCCATATCTGACGAGGATGTGCCTTCACGCGCAAAGCCTCTCGGCTGGGGTAGATTTGCTCTTCAATTCTTTACGGTATTCGCAGCGTTCTCGATCACCTCTGTCATTCCGATCCTCTTACTTGGGCAATCTGGGCTCGGCCTGGTTCTCTCTGCAGCCACAAGTATGGGAGCCGCATTGTTAGTCGCCTGGCTTTGGTTGCGGAAGGATGGCGCAGTAGCTGTCGCCTTCAATCTGTCAGAACCGAAGAGCTGGCCGCAAACGTTGCTGCAGGCTGCGATAACCACAGCCGCGGTCATGCTGATCCTGATTGGCGGCGGTTCGCTTATGGATGCCATCGGTCTCGGCGCTCCGAATGTCGTCGATGTGATCAGCATCGTGCGCGAAAGCCCATGGATGCTGCTGCTCTGGATCTCCCTCGTCGCTTGGGGGACCGCGGCATTTGGAGAGGAATTGCTCTGGCGCGGTTTCTTGATCGACCGGCTTTTGCGTTTGAAAGGCCTTTCAGGAAAGGTCACGCTCATCGTAGTAATCCAAGCGATCATTTTCGCTTTCCCTCACCTCTATCAAGGGTGGGGCGGTGTATTTGTGACCGGGGCTGTCGGGCTGCTGCTGGGATGGCTTCGGATGCGCAACCGCGGGAACCTCTGGGTTCTCATTATAGCTCACGGTCTTGTCGATACTATAATGCTTACAGCTGGCTATTACGATGCATTCGCGGCGATGGACCACTATTTCAGCGGCTAGCCCTCTTTCCATCCATCATAATTAAAGGGGCGGTCAAATATCGTGATGGATCCCCCCATGTTTGGGGGTCTACCTCGGCTAGATCATGCCGGATTTATCGTTTGGGAACTTGGCCTCCAAGCTTGATGAGTTGGCGCGTTATTTCCTCGCGCTTCTTCGGACAGACCCGAGTGTCGATCGTCACGAAGACGCTGCCTCTTTTGATTTCCTGCTCAAGATAATTTGTTGCAAGTCCATCGACATCAAAATCCGACAAGACTTTCGACAAGGCAGCGCCGGTTGCACCTATCACACCGCTCAAAGCCGCCACGGAGCCAAAGGCCGAAGCTGCGGCGGCACCGGCCGCAGCAACCGGACCAACCCCAGGTATGGCAAAAATCGCCAGACCGAAAAGCGCACCGGCAATACCACCCCCGGCAGTCGCTCCGGTGATCTCCAAACGACCATGGCCATTTGGCCAGGTAAGGCTATCGCCGACGAAACCCGATGCCTTGGACAAGATGCAGAACGCTTCTTCCGGCACTCCTTCATCTAAGAGCGCCAGCATCGCTTGCTCAGCCAGGTCAGGTGACTTGAAGATTGCTGTCACCGCAAACTGGCGGGTTTCAACTTCCTCTCTGACTGCGCTTTTAAAGTGACTGGCGAAGGAATTGCGTTCCTTCTCCGAAGTGAAAATCGCTCGCAACCCGGCACTGTTTTGAAGGTTCGACAGGCTGCCCGAAACGTTCTCCTTAAAAAGGGTTCTCAAGAGCTGATCGACGCTGGAGGGGCGCAGGCGCTGATCGGTGGCGCGATTGATCCACTCCACCTGCTCTGGCTTCGGGCATTCATCATCCAGATAGTTCAGGGCCGGTATCTGCTCCGGTTTGACAACGAAGCACTCGCTAGGGTCTCTGGTCGTCACCTTGATTTCCCTCTGTGTTCGGATTCCGACTTCGCGTGGAGAGCCAATGACATCTTCTATATCAGTAACACGGTTTCCTTGCGATTAACCTAATTTTTTGCGCTGCAGCAGATGGCCCGAGGTTGAAGCCTCTCTACGAGAGAACTGAAGATATCGACCTTCACGATCAGCCTTTCGAGGCGTGGATTACAGATTGACCTAGCCTATTGGTAGCTCGACTTGATTGTCTTGGCATCCTGTCCAAAGCCAAGATCTGCGAGACTGTCTATTGTTGTGAAACACAGCCTTAGGAGCGGGCGCAGCTCTCCACGCCCGCCGCGATCACGTTTGCAACGCAGTCGATATCTTTCTGCGAAATGCAATAGGGCGGCATGGTGTAAACGGTGTTGCCCAGTGGGCGGATCAGCACGTCGTTCGCGAAGAAGTGGCCGCGCAGGCGCGGGCCGATATCGGCGAGGTAACCCGCGTCATCACCCACTTCGACATCGAAGGCGATCATCGTGCCGCACTGGCGCGCGTTGATGACCTGGTTGTGCTGCGAGAGCGCGTCCAGCTTGTCGCCCAGCCGTGCGGACAACGTGGCGATCCGGTCTAGCACCGGCTCCTCGCGCCAGATCGCCAGGTTGGCCACGGCGGCGGCACAAGCGATGGGATTGGCGGTGAAGCTGGACGAGTGGAAGAACATCTTCGACCGGTCGGATGAATAGTGTGCATCGAAGATCGGCGCTGTCGCCATGGTGACGGCCAGCGGCATTGATCCGCCCGTCAGCCCCTTGGCCAGGCACAGGATATCGGGCGTGACGCCCGCCTGCTCACAAGCCAGCAGCGTGCCGGTGCGGCCCCAGCCGGTCATAACCTCATCAGCGATGAACAGGACGCCGTGGCGGGCGCAGATTGCGCGCATCTCGGCCAGCACGGCGGGCGGGTAGGTCAGCATGCCGCCCGCGCCCAGCAGCAGGGGTTCGACGATGAAAGCGGCAGCGTCGCCTTCGCCGCAGAAGCGTTCGAGCGCATCGTAGGTCGGCTGCGGAAAGCTGCCCGGGAAGGGCACGGTGCCCACATCGAACAGCAGGGCTTCGTAGGCGCGGTTAAAAACGCCGCGTTCGCCAACGCTCATCGCGCCGATGGTGTCGCCGTGGTAGCTATGCTCCATTACCAGGACACGGTGCCGCGGCTCGCCGCGATTGTGCCAATATCCCAGCGCCATCTTCAGCGCGACTTCGACCGAGGTGGAACCGGAGTCCGAGTAGAACACATGATCGAGGCCGTCGGGCATGATGTCGACCAGCCCGCGAGCCAGCGTCTCTGCAGGCTCGTGCGTCCAGCCGGCGAAGATCAGCTGGTCGAGCTTCTCGGTCTGCTCGCGCACGGCCTGCATGATGCGCGGGTGGTTGTGGCCGTGGGTGGTGACCCACCAGCTTGAAATGGCATCGATCACGCGGCGACCGTCGGCAGTGTGCAGCACCGCTCCTTCGGCGTGCGTCACCAGCGGAATGTCTTCGCCAAGGCCATGCTGGTGGAAAGGGTGCCAGACGGGAGACTTGCTCATGCCAGCAGGTCCATGCGGATATGGGCCGCAAAGGCGTCTGAAAGCGTCCGGGCGGTCAGTGGGTCGAGGCGCGGCAAGCGGCCAAGGTGGGCTACCTTGCCGATGCGCGTGATCGCGCCTTCGGCGACGGATTCCTCCTCGCCGATGAAGGCTACGCCTGCCACTTCGATGCCGCGGGCACGCAGCGCCTCGATGGACAGCAGCGTGTGGCTGATCGTGCCGAGCGTGGTGCGTGCGACGACGATCGCGGGCAGGCGCCAGCGGGCAAACAGGTCTGCCGCCAGCAGGTCTTCGCGATAGGGCACCAGCACGCCGCCTGCGCCTTCCACCACCAGCGGGCGGACGGTTTCCGGCAGGGTGAGGGCATCGTCTGCCACGGTTACGCCGTCCACGCGCGCGGCTTCGTGCGGGGAGCAGGGCGTTTCAAGGCGATAGGCCTCGGGCAGCACCTCCGCGCCCGGCGCAAGGCGCGCCACGGCCTGGCTGTCGGTTTCGTCCTCCAGCCCCGCCTGTGCGGGCTTCCAGTAGGCCGCCTTCAGCGCCTGTGACAGGCCTGCGGCGAACACGGTCTTGCCGACATCGGTATCCGTTCCGGTGACGATGTAGCCGGTCACGCTTTCCTCCACGATGCGACGGCGGCCAATACCTGCTCGACGTCAGGCGCACCAAGCGTGGAGCGGAGCGCGAAACGGATGCGGCTGGTGCCCTTGGGCACGGTTGGCGGACGGATGGGCAGGGCGGCTATGCCATTGTCCAGCAGGTGCTCTCCAAGAGCCATGGCTTCGGCTTCGGGGCCTACCACCAGGGGGATGACCTGCGTGGTGGAATCCAGCGTGTCGTAGCCGAGCTGCTGCAGGCCCTTGCGCAGTTGCTCTCCCAGCGCGGCGAGGTGCGCGCGCTCGGCATCCATGCCTGGCACCAACTCAAGCGCTGCATCCATCGCGCCCAGTACGGCGGGCGGCGGGGCGGTGGTGAAGATCAGACCGGCGCACATGTTGACTAGGTAATCGCGCACCAGCTGCGGGCAGGCGACATAGGCGCCGAAGCCGCCCAGCGCCTTGCTGAAGGTGCCCATCACGATCTGCGCGCCGGGATGGTCGGCGGTCAGTCCCGCACCGCCGGCGCCCAGCACGCCCGTGGCGTGAGCCTCGTCGACATAGAGCATGGCGTCGTGCTGCGCGGCCAGCGTGTTCAGGCGCGGCAGATCGGCGCGGTCGCCGTCCATGCTGAACACGCTTTCGGTGATGATCAGGCGGGCAGGGGCCTCGCGGTGGTCTTGCAACAGCGCGTGCAGGTGGTCGTAATCGTTGTGGTCGAAGAAATGCACTTCGGCCTGTGCCGCGCGGCAACCGGCATGGACCGAATTGTGGACAAGCCGATCGGCGAAGATGGCGGTGCCTTTTGCAGCCTTGGCCAGCGCCGGGATCACGGCGGCATTGGCTTGCCAGCCGGTGGCGAACAGCAGGGCTGCCTCGCTACGCTTGAATGCGGCCACCTTGTCTTCGATGGCAAGGTGTTGCGCACTGGTGCCGGTGATCAGCCGCGAGGCGCCTGCACCCGCGCCGAAGCGGCGGAGGTATTCGCCGGATCGCTTGACCAGCAGCGGGTGCTGCGACAGGCCAAGGTAGTCGTTGCTGGACAGGTCGAGCAGTTCGCGCCCGTCGTGAAGCAGGCGCCCGTCGCTGCGCATTTCCACGGCACGCAGCACGCGCGTGCGGTGCTTCGCCGCGATACTGTCGAGCGATTGGCGAATTTGGTCGAGCATGCTGGACTGACTCAGGTAAATTCGGCCTGCGTCTCTTTGGTCGCGCAGCCGCCGGAGCAGCCGCCCACCGCGCGCATCGGTTCCTCGCCTTCCATCGCCTTCAGGCCAAGGCGCTGGAACAGGGCTGCATCGCTGTCGTCCCCTGCATTGGGTGCGGTCAGCAGCTTGTCGCCGGTGAAGATCGAGTTGGCGCCGGCCATGAAGCACAGCGCCTGCGTGGCATCGCTCATGCTTTCACGGCCAGCCGACAGGCGCACCATGGACATAGGCATGGCAATGCGCGCCACCGCCACGGTGCGCACGAATTCGATATCGTCGATCTTCGCCATCGGCGTATCGGCCAGCATGTCGCCCAGCGGCGTGCCTTTTACCGGCACCAGCGCGTTCACCGGTACGCTTTCGGGGTGCCGTTCCAGCGTGGCCAGCGTGTGGACGAAGCCCACCCGGTCTTCGCGCGTTTCGCCCATGCCAACGATGCCGCCGCTGCACACGTTGATGCCCGCCTTGCGCACGTTTTCCAGCGTGGTGAGGCGATCCTCGTAATTGCGGGTGGTGATCACGCGCTCGTAATACTCGGGCCCGGTGTCGACGTTGTGGTTGTAGTAGTCGAGGCCCGCTTCGGCGAGCTGCTCTGCCTGTGCAGGCGTGAGCATGCCCAGCGTCATGCAGGTTTCCATGCCCATTGCGCGCACGCCCTCCACGATCTCCAAGATCTTGGGCATGTCGCGGTCCTTGGGATTGCGCCAGGCAGCGCCCATGCAGAAGCGCTGGCTGCCCGCATCCTTGGCCTGCGCGGCGCTTTGTAGCACCTGGCGCACGTCCATCAGCTTGGTCGCTTCCACCCCGCTGTCGGCATGAGCGCTTTGCGAGCAGTAGCCGCAATCCTCCGGGCAGCCGCCGGTCTTGATCGACAGCAGCGTGCACAGCTGCACTTCGTCCGGCCGGTGGTGTTCGCGGTGCACCGTGGCCGCGCGGAACAGCAGTTCGGTGAAGGGCAGGTCGAAGAGCTCGGCGATCTCCTCGCGGGTCCAGTCGGTGCGGATCATTCTATCTCTATCCCGTATGTGCGCCTGCCCGAGAATGCCGGGAAGCGCATGTCTGCGCCCTCCTTGGCAAAATGCGCGGCGCTAGTGAAGCCGTGCGTGCAGGAAAACGGAACCTGGTGGGGGCTTCGCGATTGGTCAGGAGAGGCCGCGCATATCCTTGACGCAGGCCATCCAAATACATATTTTCACTTTATGAAAGTGAATAGAGGACCGAGAAAATGACGACAACAGACCAGGCCCTCGCTGCTGCCGCCGCGCAGATCGAGCGTGCGCGTGCCGATACGGCCAGGCGCCCCACCATTGCCGGTTTCTTCGACGAAGCGACCAACACGATCAGCTACGTGGTGCACGATCCCGCCACCGACGAGGCAGCGATCATCGATTCCGTGCTGGACTATGCGCCCAATTCGGGCCGCACCTCCTATGGTTCGGCAGACCTGATCGTCGAATACGTGCAGAAGCACGATCTCAAGGTGACGTGGCTGATCGAAACCCATGCCCATGCCGACCATATCTCGGCAGCGCCCTACCTGCAGGAAAAGCTGGGTGGCAAGCTGGCCATCGGCAAGGATATCGTCCGCGTGCAGGACGTGTTCGGCAAGCTGTTCAACGCCGGTACCGAATTCCAGCGCGACGGGTCGCAGTTCGACCACCTGTTCACCGACGGCGAGACCTTCAAGGTAGGCGAAATGGAAGGCATCGCGCTGCACGTGCCTGGCCATACGCCTGCCGACATGGCCTTTATCATCGGCGATGCGGCCTTCGTGGGCGATACGATCTTCATGCCCGACTTCGGCACCGCGCGGGCGGATTTCCCCGGCGGTGACGCGCGGCAGCTGTTCCAGTCGATACGCCGCCTGCTGTCGCTGCCCGACGATACCCGCCTGTTCCTGTGCCACGACTACAAGGCGCCAGGGCGTGACGAATACGCGTGGGAGACCACCGTCAAGCAGCAGCGCGAGGAAAACGTGCACGTGAAGGACGGCGTGACCGAGGACGAATTCGTCGAGATGCGCACCACGCGCGACAAGACCCTCGACATGCCCACCCTCATCATGCCCAGCGTTCAGGTGAACATCCGCGGCGGGCGCCTGCCCGATCCGGAGGCCAATGGCGTGAGCTACATCAAGATCCCGATCAACGCCGTGTGATCGGTTCCTCCATGGCGAAAGGAAGAAAAGGCGGCGCACCCGGGTAAGCGGGGCGCCGCCTTTTCCTTGCCTGGCGCTTTCAGGATGGCGGCAGGCGGGGGAACCCTATTCCATTCCGGCAAGGTTGCGCAGGGTATAGCTGGCCACCAGCAAGTCTCCTGCTGCCTGGATGCGCGCGGTTTCCGCTGCAATGGCCTCACGCTCTGCATCGAGCAGCATCAGTTGCGGCTTGGCGCCCACTTCGACTTCCAGCCGGGTGGCGCGCAGCGCTTCCTGTGTGGCGGCGGCCTGCGCTTCGGTGGCGCGCAAGGCAAGGCGCGCTGCCTGCGTGGCTTCGAAGGCCTGCACGGTGCGCACTTCCACCACCTGTTCGGCCACGCGCACATCGGCTTCGGCGGCGCGGGCTTCGGCTTCGGCGCGGTCTACCGCAGCGCCGGTGCGCCCACCCGAGTAAAACCGCCAGCGACCGCGTAGGCCAACGCTAGCGCTGTCGGCCTTGTAGCCGGGGAAGAACTGGTCGCGCACGGTGGAGGCTTCGGCATAGGCGGCAATCGCGGGCAGCCCTTCCGCCCTTGCGCCGCGCAAGCCGGCCCGCGCCATTTCGGCGCCCTGCCGGGCCTGCAGCACCGACGGATTGGCTTCCAGTGCCATGGCCACGGCTTCCTCGCGCGTGGCGGGCACTTCGGGCGGCTCTGGCAGCGGATCGCTGGCATCGACTTCGTATCCCGTCAGCGCGGTTAGCTGCGCCTGCGCAGTGGCAAGGTTGCCGCGCGCATTGGCCAGTGCGGCCTGTGCGCCTGCCAGCCGCGCCTGCGCCTGCGCGATTTCGGTGTTGGTGCCTTCGCCCGCTTCGAACCGCAGCCGCGCCTGCCGCAGCACTTCGGCCAGCGAGGTTTCCAGCGCGGCATAGCTGTTGACCATTTCGCTGGCAGCGCGTGCCTGGCTGTAGGCGCGCACGGCCTGCAGCCGCAGGTCCAGTTCCACGGCGCTGGACTGCACGGATGCCATCTGCTGCCCGGCACGGGCCTGGTCGATGGCAGAGCCGACGCGACCGAAGGTGAGCAGCGGCCATTCCGCCTCTACCTGCGCCACGCGCGGGGTCACGTCGTCGGCCGGCAGGTTGAAGAAGCCTTGCGGATCGATGCGGCCAATGCCGATCTGGCCCTGCAAGGTCAGGCTGGGCATGTTTTCCGCCCGCGCCTGGTCCAGCGCCGCATCGGCGGCATCGCTGCGCGCCTCTGCCGCCACCAGCGCCGGGGCATTGGCCAGCGTATCGGCCATGACCTGGTCAAGCGACTGCGCCGCTACGGCGGTCGGCAGGCCCACAAGCGCGGCACCTGTGGCCAGCAAGGCAAGACGGGGGGTCATCGCGTGCCGGTCACTCAGTTGAAGGCGGTGCCGCTTGCGACACCCAGCTTGCGAAACACCACGGCCGCCGGGCAGAACCCGGTGAAACTTGCCTGCAGCATGTTGAGCCCGGCAAAGATCGTGAGCCCGATCCAGTACGGGTGGACGGTGATCGAGAGGATCGCGCTTGCCAGCACGACGATCCCGGCAAAGGCCATCACGGCGCGGTCGAGGTTCATGCGCTTGTCTCCAGCAATGCTGCCGCGTCAGTCGAAACGCAGCTTCTTGATGCCCAGCACGTGCAGGGCCAGCTTTTCATAGAACGGTTCGCTTTCGCCCTTGCGCACCTTGCGCAGGAAGTATTTCTCGAAGCCGATCTTGGCCAGGTGCACCCACTTGCCTTCGGAAGACCAGTTGGTGTTGCGCGGCGGGATCTGCGGCTTGGCGACGAAGGCCACGCCGCCATCGCCGAAGTCGGCGAGGCAGATGGCGTTCCAGCTGGCTTCGTGCGTGGGTTCCTGCCCGGCGAGGATTTCCTTCAGGTTCTGCGCGATGGCGGTAACCATCGATTCGATCATGAAGCCGGTCTTGGGCACACCCACGGGCAGCGGGGTGGGGCCGGTGGGCGGAATGGCGATGCATACGCCCAGCGCGAAAACGTTGGGATACTTCGGGTTGCGCTGGTGCTTGTCGACCAGCACGAAACCGCGCGGGTTCACCAGCCCGTCGATGCCCATCAGCGGCTTGATCCCGCGGAACGGCGGCATCAGCATGCCCCAGCCGAATTCGAGGTCGTGCTTGGCCTTGTCGCTGCCGTCCTCGTTCACCTCGGTGACGTGGAACACGCCTTCCTCGACACTGTCGACCTTGGCATTTGTGATCCACTTGATGTGGCGGTTGCGCATCTCGGACTCGAGCATGGACTTGGTATCGCCCACGCCATCGAGGCCCAGGTGCCCGATATAGGGTTCGGGCGTGATGAAGGTCATCGGCACCTTGTCGCGGATCTTGCGCTTCTTCAGTTCGGTATCCAGCGTCATCGCCATTTCGTAGGCCGGGCCATAGCAAGAGGCGCCTTGCACCGCGCCAACCACGATCGGGCGCGGATTGGCGCACAGTTCCTCGAACTTTGCGTGCGCGGCGGCGGCATGGGCGGTCTCGCAGATCGAGACCGTGTGCCTGTCGGGACCGAATCCCTCGATTTCGTCGAAGGCCAGTTCGGGGCCGGTGGCAATTACAAGATAGTCGTATTCGACGAAGCTGCCGTCGTTCAGTTCGACCCGGTTGTTTTCCGGATCGACCTTTTTCGCGCCCTGGCCGTCGAAGGCGATGTCGTGCTTGGCCATGACCGGGGGCAAGTGGACCTTGATCGCCTCTGGCTCGCGCCAGCCCACGGCCACCCAAGGGTTGCTGGGAACGAACCAGTAGTCGTCGCCCTTGTTGATCACGGTGATCTGCGCCTGCTTGCCCAGCGCCTCGCGAATCTCATAGGCGGCGATCGTGCCCCCCAGACCCGCGCCCAATACGACAACTTTCGACTCGCTCATGTCAGTGCCTCTCATCACATTTCGACTTGACCAATATTACATATACACGATACATGCAAGTGAGAAATAGTGAAGGATCAGAGATGTTCGGTTTCGGCAAGCGCCATCCCATCCGCGAAATAAGCCCGGGTGAACTGCACGACAGGATCGCCGACCGCGAGGTGATCGTGGTCGACGTGCGTGAGCCCGGAGAGTTCGCCGGCGGACACATTCCGGGGGCGATCAACCTGCCGCTGTCGCGATTCGATGCCAGCCAGTTGCCCAAGGCGGGCGACAAGACCATCGTGCTGAACTGCGCAGCAGGTCGCCGTTCGGCCATGGCGCTGCGCAAGTGTGCCGACGTGCCGGTCGATACGCACTTGCGCGGGGGCATGGGGGCATGGAACCGTGCCGGGCTGCCGGTAGAACGCTGAGCGGGGGAGAAGAGACGATGCGCATGGTTCGACTGATCGCTGTTGCTGCCTTGTCGGCAAATCTTGCCGCTTGCGGTGGCGAGGTGGCCGAGAATGCCCCTGCCGAACAGGCGGCGTCGGGCCGCGCCATGGTGGTGCAGCAGGCCGAGACTGCCCGCTGGACTCCCGTCGCGGCTGAAATCGCCACGGTCGACCAGGCACAGGTGCTGGCGCGCATACCCGGTATCCTCACCAGCCTTTCGGTGAGCGAGGGCGACTATGTGCAGCGCGGCGCGGTAATCGGGCGGATCGTCGATAGCCAGCTGGGCTACCAGAGCGGCGCGCTGGGCGCGCAGGCCGCGGCTGCCCAGGCGCAGGCCGCACAGGCCCAGGCCGAGCTGGAGCGAGTGCGCTTCCTTTACGAAAACAACGTCTATCCCAAGGCGCGACTCGATGCCGCCGAAGCTGCTGCTGCCGCTGCCGCCGCGCAAGTGCAGGCCGCGCAGGCGCAGCAGGGCGCGGTGAACGCCGTCGCCGGGCAGGGCGCCGTCGTCGCGCCGGCAACGGGCCGCGTGCTGCATGCCGATGTGCCGGCTGGCTCCCCGGTCGCGCCGGGCATGGTGATCGCCACGATTACCTCGGGTCCGCTGGTGCTGCGCCTCGACCTGCCCGAATCGCTGGCGAGCGAAGTCTCGACCGGCTCCGAAGTCGTGGTCGATACCGGCACCGGCGAAGAGCTGCCGGGCCGCGTGACGCGCGTCTACCCGTCCGTCGCGGGCGGGCAGGTGCGCGCCGATGCCCAGGTGCCCGGCCTCGACAATGCGCTGATCGGCAGGCGGGTGACTGCCCGCGTGCAGAGCGGCAGCAAGCGGGCGCTGCTGGTGCCGCAGGACTTTGTCAGCACGCGCTTCGGCATCGATTACGTGACCTTGCGCAGCGAAGACGGCAGCACCACCCAGCTGCCGGTGCAGACCGCGCCCAGCGCCGAGGCGGGGCAGGTCGAAGTGCTGTCCGGCCTGTCTGCCGGTGATACCATCGTCGCGCCGGCAGCCAGTGCTCCGGCCGGAGCAGCCGAATGAACCTGGGGATCTCCGGTCGCCTGACCAAGGCGACGCTCAATTCGCCGCTGACGCCGCTGTTGCTGCTCGCCTCCATCATGGTCGGCCTGATCGCCACCATGACCATCCCGCGCGAGGAAGAGCCGCAGATCAGCGTTCCGGTGGTCGATATCCGCGTCGCCGCCCCCGGCCTTGGCGCAGAGGACGTGGCCGAACTGGTGGCCAAGCCGCTGGAGACGATCATCAAGTCGATCGACGACGTCGATCACGTCTACACTCAGGCCGAAGACAACGGCGCCATGGTGACCGCGCGGTTCGCCGTCGGCTCCGATCCCGAAGACGCGGGCACGCGGGTGGACGACCGCATCCAGGCCAACATGGACCGCATTCCGGTTGGCATCCAGCCGCCGCATGTGACCGTGCGCGGCATCAACGACGTGCCGATCGTGGTGCTGACGCTGAGCCCCGAGCCGGGCGCTGCCGGGCAGTGGACCGACCAGGCGCTGTTCGAGATTGCCGACCGGCTGAAAACCGAAGTCGCCAAGGTGGACGACGTCGGCCTAACCTTCCTTGTCGGCGGGCAGCAGCAGGCCGTGCGCGTGGTGCCCGATCCGGCGCGCCTCGCCGTGCACCAGGTGCCGCTGGGCGCCGTGATCGAAGCCGCGCGCCAGGCCAACCGCGCCTTCCCCGCCGGATATGTGCGTGAAGATGGCGTGGCCGCCACCGTGATCGCGGGCCGGATGCTGGAAACCGCCGACGAGGTGGGCAACCTGCAGGTCCGCTCCATCACCGGTGCGCCTGTCTACCTGCGCGATGTTGCCACCGTGGAGGAAGGCCCGACGCAGGACCAGTCGCGCGCCTGGCGCTGGGCGCGCAGCGAAGGCGAGGGCGGCGAGCAATGGAACATGGCCCCTGCTGTCAGCCTGGCCGTGGCCAAGCGCGCCGGAGCCAACGCGGTGAACGTGTCGGATGCCGTGGTCGAACGCGTGCACGCGCTGGAAGGCACGCTGATCCCCGAAGGCCTCTCGGTCGAAGTCACCCGCAACTACGGCGAAACGGCCAACGAAAAGGCTAACGAACTGCTGTTCCACCTAGGGCTGGCGACGGTTTCCATCGTCATCCTGATCGGCTTTGCCATCGGTTGGCGCGAGGCGATGGTGACCGCCATCGTCATCCCCACCACCATCCTGCTGACCATGTTCGCCAGCAACCTGATGGGCTTCACCATCAACCGCGTCAGCCTGTTCGCGCTGATCTTTTCCATCGGTATCCTGGTGGACGATGCCATCGTGATGATCGAGAACATCGCCCGCCACTGGGCGATGAAGGATGGCCGATCGCGCGCACAGGCAACGGTGGAGGCCGTGGCCGAAGTGGGCAACCCCACCATCATCGCCACGCTGACGGTGGTGGCCGCGCTGCTGCCGATGCTGTTCGTATCCGGGCTGATGGGCCCCTACATGGCGCCGATCCCGATCAATGCCTCTGCCGCGATGGTGTTCAGCTTCTTCGTCGCGGTGATCATCGCGCCGTGGCTGATGATCCGTTTTGCCCGCAACGCGCTGGCAAGCAGCCACGAGCACGAGGATGCCCACGGCGGCAAGCTGGGGGCGCTCTATGGCAAGGTCGCCAGCCGCGTCATTGCCGACAAGAAGACCGCCTGGCGCTTCCTGATCCTGGTGGGCGTGGCGACGCTGGTCGCCTGTTCGATGTTCTACTTCAAGGGCGTGACGGTGAAGCTGCTGCCGTTCGACAACAAGTCGGAAGTGCAACTGGTGGTCGACATGCCCGAAGGAACCAGCCTGGAAGCGACCAGCCGCGTGCTGGAGCAGGCGGCCGCAGTCGCCCGCGAAGTGCCCGAAGTGGAGGCGATGGAAGTCTATGCCGGCACCTCTGCCCCGTTCAACTTCAACGGGCTGGTACGGCACTATTTCCTGCGCGACCGGCCGTGGATGGGCGACGTGATGGTCACGCTGAGCGAGAAGGCCGAACGCTCGCGCTCCAGCCACGAGATCGCGGTCGCCTTGCGTGAACGCCTGCACGGCATCACGCTGCCCGAAGGTGCATCGATCAAGGTGGTGGAAACGCCGCCGGGGCCGCCGGTGCTCGCCACCCTGCTGGCGGAAATCTACGGACCCGACGAAGCGACTCGCCGCGCGACGGCCGAGCAAGTGCAGCGCCTGTTCGAAGAGGTGCCCTTCATCGTCGATGTCGACAACAGCTATGGCGAGCCGGTGCCGCAGATTCGCCTGATCCCCGACCGGGACCGGCTGGACTATTACGGCCTGTCGCAGCGCGAGGTTTACGATAGCATCGGCGCGCTGCTGGGCACGCAGACGGTGGGCTATGCCACGCAAGGGCAAGGGCGCCAGCCGCTGCCGATCCAGATCACGCTGGACCAGTCGCAGCGCAGCTGGAGCCAGCAGCTGGGCGCAACGCCGGTGGCGGTAACGCGCGGGCCTGCCGGGCCGCAGCTTATCCGGCTGGACCAGGTGGTGGATGTCGAGCTGACCGAAGGCGGGCAGGCGATCTTCCGCCGCGACGGGCGCGGGGCGACGATGGTGACGGCGGAACTGGCCGGTCGCTACGAAGCGCCGATCTACGGCATGCTGGAAATCAACGATGCGGTGGAGAACTTCGACTGGGCCGCAGCGGGGCTCGAAAAGCCCGAAATCCGTCTGAACGGACAGCCTTCGGACGAGCAGGTGACGACCCTGCTGTGGGATGGCGAATGGGAAATCACCTGGGTGACCTTCCGCGACATGGGCGCGGCCTTCATGGTCGCGCTGCTGGGCATCTACGTGCTGGTCGTGGGCCAGTTCGGCAACTTCAAGATCCCGCTGGTGATCCTGACGCCAATCCCGCTGACGCTGGTGGGCATCGTGATCGGCCACATGCTGTTCGGCGCGCCGTTTACCGCCACCAGCATGATCGGCTTCATTGCCCTGGCGGGCATCATCGTGCGCAATTCGATCCTGCTGGTCGACTTCATCGGCCACGCAAGGACAGAGGAAAAGAGCCTGCGCGACACGCTGCTGGAGGCGGGCATGATCCGCTTCAAGCCGATCGTGCTGACGGCGGGTGCGGCGATGATCGGTGCGGCGGTCATCCTGACCGACCCGATCTTCCAGGGCCTGGCGATCTCGCTGCTGTTCGGCCTGGCCAGCTCCACCCTGCTGACCGTGCTGGTGATCCCGGCGATCTACGTCGTGCTGCGTGACGATGGCCGCCCGGCCACGATTATGGCAGAACGTGAGGCATGAGCGACAGCAAGCACCTTGTCTGCCCGTCGTGTGGCGCCATCAACCGGGTTCCGGCCAATCGGCTGGGGCAGGGGCCCGCATGCGGCAAGTGCCGGGCGGCGCTGATGCCGGGCGAGCCGGTGGAGATCGGCGCGGCGCAGCTGGCGAAAGCCATTGCCAAGAGCGACGTGCCGCTGGTGGTGGATTTCTGGGCGCCGTGGTGCGGCCCGTGCCGTACGATGGCGCCGGAATTCGCCAGGGCCGCCGCGCAGTTCAAGGGCAGGGCCCTGTTCCTGAAATGCAATATCGAGGCCCACCCGCAGGCAGGCCAGGCGCACCAGGTGCAGGGCATCCCGCTGCTGGCGCTGTTTTCCGGCGGACGCGAGGTTGACAGGCTGCCCGGCGCGCGGCCTGCCAGCGCGATCAGCGGCTGGGTGCAGTCGCTGCTCTGATTTTGCGAAAGGTCTAGCGTGTAATCCGCGCGAACCGTGCTGCGCCGCCGGGCGCGCGGTGCGCCGGGGCTTGCGTAGCGGGCGCTTCGCCGTTGGTCCCGGCCAGCGTTTCGAGCATGTCGGCCACGTCGCGCATGCGTTCCTGGTTGACGCTGTAGAGCACCTGCTTGCCTTCGCGCCGGGTTTCCACCAGCTCGGCCTTGCGCAGGATAGCCAGCTGCTGCGACAGGCGCGGCTGGGTGATGCCGGTCAGCTCCTCGATATCGCTCACGGCGCGTTCCGTGCCGCGGATGGCACACAGGATCTGCAGCCGCGTGGCATGGGCCAGCGCATAGAGTATATCGGCGTTGCTCTCGTAGTCGCGGTCGGGAAGGCCATCCATCTCAGCGCTTGTCCTCTACAGGGGAATAGAACCAGTCGCTCGATTTCTCTCCGGCGAAGATGTCGGCGGCAGTCTCTGCCGGGATCTTGAGCAGCGGATCGCCCGGCTGCCAGTCGACCGGCACGAACACGTCGCCATCGCGCACCTTCTGCAGCGCGCTGAGCAGGCGCAGCAGTTCGGGGATCGAGCGCCCCACGGTTACGGGATAGGTCTGCGAAGCGACCAGCACGCCGTCGGGATCGATGAAATAGCTGGAGCGGACGGTACCCGCATCGTCCGCATTGGTACCGATCATGCCATAGGCGCGGGCAATCTCCATCGTCGGGTCTTCCACGATCGGGAAATCCACCTTGGTGCCGGTCATGTCATAGATCATGCGGATCCATGCGAGGTGTGAATAGAGGCTGTCGATGGAGACGGCCACCAGCGCGCAATCGAGCGCCTCGAACTTTTCCTTCGCCTCTGCCAGGGCGACGAATTCGCTGGTGCAGACCGGCGTGAAGTCCGCCGGGTGTGAAAACAGCATTATCCAGCGCCCGCGATAGTCCGCCAGATCGAACGGGCCGGTGGTGCTGCGCGCAGTGAACATCGGCACGGTCTGGCCGATTCGCAGGGGGCTGTCTTCGTTTACGTGATTCATGAATATCCCCATCCAGTGAACCCCAAGTAATGGCACGAAAGTACCCTTGACTCAAGTCAGTTACAAAATTATTTGTTCCGTGAAAGTATTTAAGCGTAGAGAGGGTCGAAAACGGCGCTCGCGCTGGCGGAATCTCTTTCATCGGTCAAGGAGCGATAGAGCAACATGGAACCCAAGACATTGTGCGAAGAACTGGGCGTTGGTCCCCAGCTGACCCCTGAGCAGATGCAGGCGCTGGCCGAGCAGGGGTACAAGTCGGTCGTCAACTGTCGCCCGGATGGCGAACAGCCCGGCCAGCCGACTTCGGCGGAGCTGGAAGCAGCGGCAAAGGCGGCCGGCCTCGGCTATGCCCACGTGCCTACCGTGCCCGGCAAGCTGGGCGAGGAGCAGATCAAGGGCTTCGACAAGGCGCTGGCCGAATTGCCGCAGCCGGTCTTCAGCTTCTGCAAGACGGGCATGCGCGCCAGCTCGCTGTGGGCGCTGTGCCGGGGGCCGGAACTTGGCGCCGACGAAGTGATCGGGAAGGCCGCCGACGCCGGATACGATATCGCCGCACTCAAGCCGCGGATCGGCTAGAGGCCTGTCCATTTGGCCAAGGCTGCTGCCTCCTCCCCCTCCGTTCTGGCGCGCTATTTCCCCATCCTGGAATGGGGACGCAGCTATAACGGCGATGCGCTGAGCAGCGACCTGGTGGCGGCGGTGATCGTCACCATCATGCTGATCCCGCAAAGCCTGGCCTATGCCCTGCTGGCGGGGCTGCCGCCGGTGGTCGGCCTTTATGCCTCGATCCTGCCGCTGGTGGCCTATGCCGTTTTCGGCACCAGCCGCACGCTGGCCGTGGGGCCGGTCGCAGTGGTTTCGCTGATGACGGCGAGCGCCGTTGGCGCTGTGGCGGCGCAAGGCAGCGCGGAGTATCTGGAGGCGGCGATCACGCTGGCCGCGCTTTCGGGCGTCATGCTGTTCGTGCTGGGCGTGCTGCGCATGGGGTTCCTGGCGAACCTGCTGTCGCATCCGGTCATCAGCGGCTTCATCACCGCCAGCGGCGTGCTGATCGCTACCAGCCAGCTGCGCCACGTGCTGGGCGTTCCGGCAGGTGGCGATACCTGGCCGGAGATGATCGGTTCGATCATCGCGGGGCTGGACCAGTTGAACCCTTGGACGCTGGCCATCGGCGTGCCCGCGGTGTTGTTCCTGTTCTGGGTGCGCAAGGGACTGAAGCCGCTGCTGGTGAGAATAGGCATGCGGGCGCGGGTGGCGGACCTGGTCGCCAAGGCCGGGCCGGTGGTGGCCGTTGCCGTCAGCATCGTTGCCGTCGCTAGCCTTGGCCTGGCCGCACGCGGGGTGAACATCACCGGCGAAATCCCGTCGGGCCTGCCGCCCTTCGCCATGCCCGGCGCCGACCTCTCGCTGATCGAGCAGCTGTGGGTGCCCGCTTTGCTGATTTCGATCATCGGCTTCGTCGAAAGCGTCTCGGTGGCGCAGACGCTGGCCGCGAAGCGTCGCCAGCGCATTGCGCCGGACCAGGAACTGATCGGACTGGGTGCTGCCAACATGGCCAGCGCCTTTTCCGGCGGCTATCCGGTGACGGGCGGCTTTGCCCGTTCGGTAGTGAATTTCGATGCCGGCGCGCAGACTCCGGCCGCGGGCGCCTTTACCGCCGTGGGCATCGCGCTGGCCTCGCTGTTCCTCACGCCGCTGTTGTTCAACCTGCCCATCGCCACTCTGGCGGCAACCATCATCGTGGCGGTGCTGAGCCTGGTCGACCTGAAAACGCCGCGCCGGTTGTGGACCTATTCCAGGGCCGATTTCGCCGCGCATGTGGCGACCATTGCCATCACCCTGCTGGCCGGGGTGGAGATGGGCGTGATCGCGGGGGTCCTGGTTGGCCTGCTGCTGTTCCTGTGGCGCGCCAGCCGTCCGCATGCTGCGATCGTGGGGCGCGTTCCCGGTACGGAGCATTTCCGCAATATCAAGCGGCACAACGTGTTCACCGAAGAGCACGTGCTGTCGATCCGCATCGACGAGGCGCTGACCTTCCTCAACGCCCGCTGGCTGGAGGAATACGTGCTGGAACAGGTGTCCGAGCGCCCCAAGGTGCGCCACGTCATCCTGATGGCCAGCGCGGTGAACGAGATCGACGCCTCCGGCCTCGAAAGCCTTGAAGCCATCAACCACCGCCTGGCCGATGCCGGGATCAAACTGCATCTTTCCGAAGTGAAGGGACCCGTCATGGATCGCCTGCAACGCACCCATTTCCTCGAAGAGCTGAGCGGCAAGGTCTACCTGTCGCAGGCGCGCGCCTTCAGCGAAGCAGTGCGCGATGGCGAAGAGGGCCTTGCAGAGCCGGCGGACGCGGCGCGGGGGATGATCTGATGGCCGCGATCGTCGACAAGGATGCCAAGTGCCGCCGCATCGAGCAGCTGATCGCCAGCGGCAAGGGCGTGTGCGAGAGCTGCCGCGAGGTGGGGGTGTCGGAAAAGACCTTCTACCGCTGGCGCAAGGCCCAGAGCGAAACCTGACTTTATCGAAAGTTGTAATTGAATTGGGCGAGAAGGGCGGATTACCGCCCTTTTTTGCGCAGGAAATTCATCGCTTGCTCTAAATCAGAATATCGATTACATAAATCGCGAATTTGAGTTCGCCAATGTAACGCGAGTCGGCTATTCAGGCTGCAGTTACAAAGGAGATACGAAATGAGCCTGCACATCGGCGACACCGCCCCCGATTTCACTACCGACAGCACCATCGGTGAACTCAGCCTGCATGACTGGGCGGGCGACAGCTGGGTGTTCTTCTTCAGCCACCCGGCCGATTTCACTCCGGTCTGCACCACCGAAATGGGCGCTACCGCGCGCAATGCCGATGAATTCGCCAAGCGCAACGTCAAGCCGCTGGGCCTTTCGACCGACACGGCGGAAGAGCACCGCGCCTGGATTGCCGACGTGAATTCGACCCAGGGCGTCGACCTGCAGTTCCCGATCGTCGACGATGCCGACATGACAATCGCCCGCCACTACGACATGATCCACCCGGATGAGAGCGAGACGGCGGCCGTGCGTTCGGTGTTCATCATCGATCCGGACAAGAAGATCCGCCTCACCATGACCTATCCGATGAGCGTGGGTCGCAACTTTGCCGAGATCCTGCGCGTGATCGACAGCCTGCAACTGGCTGACCGCGCCGGTGTGGTGACCCCGGCCGACTGGACGCCGGGTGGTGACGTGATCATCCCGCCCAGCGTTTCCGACGAAGACGCCAAGGCCAGGTTCCCGCAGGGCTTCAAGACCGTGCTGCCGTACCTGCGTACGACCAGGGTCGACTGATCTACCCCCTTCCGGGGCGCGCCTCTCCCTCCCCCCTCCTCCCCCTGGCGCGCCCCGGTTCCCCTCCCGCAAGATAACGACGGGGCCGTTCGCAGGTGCGGGCGGCCCTGTTTGCCGCGCCCCGGCATTGGGGCTTTCAAAGCGCAGGCCAAGCCACTAGGCGTGTTGGAAATTATCCCCCCCCCCCCCCCCCGAGAGGAGACCTGCGTGACCGACACGTCCGATTCTGGCGACAATGACCTGAGCGATCACAAGTTCTACCATGCCGACATGGAGGCCGGTTTCTCGGACTCCTCCCCCCACGAGACCCCGCAGACCCGCCATCCGGCCTATCGCCTGGCGTTCCGCGACGAGGATTTCCTGCTGCGCGAGGAATTGCGCCCGGTGCGCTTCCAGCTGGAACTGCTCAAGCCCGAGATGCTGCTCGACGAGGCGCGCGTGGGCTCCACCCTCGTCATGTACGGCTCTGCCCGCATTCCTTCGCCCGAAGCGGCGGAAGAGATGATGAAGGGTGTGGGCGGCCTGGATGACGAGCGGCGCACCGTGGCCGAGAACCTGGCCAAGAAGTCGAAATACTATGCCGAGGCCTATCGCCTGGCGCGCATGGCCGGTGAAAAGGCGATCGTCGAGGATGGCATGCGCCAGTTCGTGGTCTGCGGCGGCGGCGGCCCGTCGATCATGGAAGCTGCCGCGCGCGGCGCCAGCGACGCAGGCGCAGAGAACATCGGCCTCAACATCGTGCTGCCGCACGAACAGGCGCCCAACCCCTATGTCACGCCGTATCTCGCCTTCCAGTTCCACTATTTCGCGCTGCGGAAGATGCACTTCCTGCTGCGCGCCCGCGCGGTGGCGGTGTTCCCCGGCGGCTTCGGCACCTTCGACGAGTTCTTCGAACTGCTGACGCTGGTGCAGACCGGCAAGATGAAGCCGATCCCGATCCTGCTGTTCGGCAAGGATTTCTGGAACCGGGTGGTGAATTTCGAGGCCATTGCCGAGGAAGGGACGATCTCGAAGAAGGATCTCGACCTCATCACCTGGTGCGAAACCGCCGAGGAAGGCTGGCAGGCCATCGCCGACTTCTACGAACTGGAGGACTAGGGGGCGCCGCGCTGCGATTCGCCGGGCTTCCCTACATTGCCCCTGCCATGGCAGGCTGGCGGGATGTCGAGAAAGCCCGCCCGCTGTGTTCGCGATTGGCTCGCCTTCGCGCGAAAGGTTACACTTTCAGCCTGCAGTTCGGGCGCAGGCGCAGGATACCTGCCGGGTGCGGCTTGTCGTGCGAAATGGCGGAATTCTGCGCCTTTCGTGCCGGTTTTCGCGAGTGGGCGCAGGGCGCGCATGGTCCCTTCGGGCCGTCTGTACGGGTTTTTCAAAACACCCCTGTCGGTGTTCCACCTTGCCGGTGGTTCAGCGCACAGCCTGGTGTCCCAGCGGGCCATTGCCGAAGCCGAAGCCGGGGGCGCTTTTCAGCGCCTCGCGTACGAACAGGCGGGCATCGGCAATCGCCGCTTCCAGTTCCAGCCCGTGGCCAAGGTTCGTGGCAATGGCGCTGGACAGCGTGCAGCCGGTGCCGTGGGTGTGCTTGGTGATGATGCGCGGTTCGCTCCACACCGTGTCCTCCATGCCGGGGCGCACCAGCCGGTCTTCCACCATCGGCCCGTCGGCATCGCCGCCCTTGGCGAGGTAGGCGACGCCGCGTTTCGCCATCGCATCCGCCCCGCCCAGCGCGGCCAGTTCGGGCACGTTGGGCGTTGTCAGCGTGGCGATCTCCATCAGCCATTCGAACACTTCGATCGTGGCCTCGTCCGCCAGGGCAGAGCCACTGGTGGCGACCATCACGGGGTCGAAGACGATGGGCTTGCCGAGCTCTTCCAGCCGGTCTGCCACCACTTCGGCGATGTCGGCGCTGCCCAGCATGCCGATCTTCACCGCCTCGATGCCGATATCCTCCAGGCAGGCATCGATTTGCGCTGCCACCATGTCGGGCGACAGCGCCTCCACCTGGGTTACCCCGCGGGTGTTCTGCGCGGTGACGGCAGTGATGGCGGTCATGGCATAGCCGCCGAGCATGGTGATCGTCTTGATATCCGCTTGGATACCCGCGCCGCCCGAGCTATCGGACCCGGCGATCGACAGGATGCGCGGCGGGCGGCTCAAGCGACCTCGCGCACGGCATCGCAGATGGTATCGACCACCCGTTCCACCTGTCCCTCGTCGTCGCCTTCGGCCATCACGCGGATCAGCGGTTCGGTGCCCGACTTGCGGATGACCAGGCGGCCCTTGCCGTCCAGCTCGTTTTCGGCAGCGGCGATCACGTCCTTCACGGCCTGCGCGTCCAGCGGGTCTCCGGCTTCGTATCGCACGTTCTTCAGCAGCTGCGGGACCGGGTCGAACAGGTGCAGCAATTCGCTGGCAGGCTTGCCGGTCCGCACCATGGCGGCCAGCACCTGCATCGCGGCAATGGTGCCGTCGCCGGTGGTGGCATGATCCAGCAGGATCATATGGCCCGACTGTTCGCCGCCGACATTGTAGCCGCCGGCCTTCATCGCTTCGAGCACGTAGCGGTCGCCCACCTTGGTGCGCACCAGTTCCAGCCCTTCGCCATGCAGGAAGCGTTCGAGGCCGAGGTTGGACATGACGGTGGCCACCACGCCGCCGCCCTTCAGCAGGCCCTTGGCGTGCCAGCGGCTGCCGATCAGCGCCATGATCTGGTCGCCGTCGACTTCCTCGCCTTTCTCGTCGATCACGATGAGGCGGTCGGCATCGCCATCCAGCGCGATGCCGATATCGGCGCCTTCTTCCACCACCCGCGCCTTGATCGCGTCGAGCGCAGTGGAGCCGACGCCGTCGTTGATATTGGTGCCGTTGGGGGAAACGCCCATGGCGATCACTTCGGCGCCCAGTTCCCAGATTGCGGTGGGGGTAACGTTGTAGGCTGCGCCGTTCGCGCAATCGACGACGATCTTCAGGTGATCCAGCCGGCAATCGGAGGGCAGGGCGCGTTTCACCGCGTGGATATAGCGCCCGCGCGCATCCTCGATCCGGCGGGCGCGGCCGATGGCATCGCCTTCGGCCAGCACCTGCTCTTGGCCCATGGCGCGCTCGATCGCTTCCTCGTCCGCATCGGAGAGCTTGAAGCCGTCGGGCCCGAACAGCTTGATGCCGTTGTCGCCGAACTTGTTGTGGCTGGCAGAGATCATCACCCCCAGGTCGGCGCGCATCTCGCGCGTCAGCAGGGCCACGGCCGGGGTGGGCAGGGGGCCGGTCATGATCACGTCCATCCCTACGCTGGTGAAGCCCGCCACCAGCGCGTTTTCCATCATGTAGCCCGACAGCCGGGTATCCTTGCCGATCACCACCCGGTGCCGGTGGTCGCCGCGCACGAAGTGGCTGCCTGCGGCCTGGCCCACCTTCATCGCCACGGCGGCGTTCAGTTTCTTGCCATTGGCACGACCGCGTATGCCGTCGGTGCCGAAATAGGTGCGTCCCATAAATGTCCTTCGCCTGTGTTAGCGCGCGCAAAATGCCATGCCGCCATTCGTCCCTCTTGTCACGGGGGGAGCGGATGGGCAGGTAGGCCAGCGGAATATTTGCGCGCAAGACTGCAACATCTGGCGGTCTCGCGCATTGGTGACACGACAGCAGAAAAACAGGAGAATGTTCAACATGGCTTTCACCCTCATGCCGCTTCCCTACGATGCCGAAGCACTGGCCCCGGCGATCACTGCCGAGACCTTCGGCTATCACCATGGCAAGCACCACCAGGCCTACGTCGACAAGACCAATGCCGCGATCGAAGGCACGGCCAATGCCGATGCTTCGCTCGAAGCGATCATCGCCGCTTCGCGTGGCAGCGATGCCGGCCTGTTCAACAACTCGGCACAGACCTGGAACCACGGTTTCTACTGGCACTCGCTGGCCCCGGCCACCAGCGGCCCTTCGGGCGACCTGGCGGACAAGATCGATGCCAGCTTCGGCTCGCTCGACGCGCTGAAGGAAGAACTGAAGTCCAAGGGCGCCGGCCACTTCGCCAGCGGCTGGGTGTGGCTGGCCGAGAAGGGCGGCAAGCTGGAAGTGGTCGACACGCACGATGCCGATACGCTGGCCGACAGCAGCGACTACAACCCGCTGCTGGTGATCGACCTGTGGGAGCACGCCTACTACCTCGACCACCAGAACGCCCGTCCGGGCTATCTCTCGGCGGTCGTGGACGGCCACCTCAACTGGGATTTCGCTGCCGACAACCTGGCGCGCGGTTCGACCTGGACCTATCCCGCCTGATCCAGCCACAAGGCTGACACGAAAAGGGCGCGCTTGCCGATCGGCAGGCGCGCCCTTTTCCGTGCGACAGGCGATCAATCGAGTACGTCATCGTCCTCGCAGCTTTCGAACACGCGGTCGATTGCCTCGCGCGCTCCGGTGACGGTGAAGCTGATGTTGAACGGCGGCGTGCCATCCGGGTCGAAGCGAACCTCCAGCCTGTCGGCCTCCACCAGTTCGCGCAGGAACGGCTCGAGATTGCGATCCCGCCGCGTGTTCAACGCCAGCACCGATTGTTCGTAGTAGCGCCAGCGCACTTCCTCGCGGTTCCCATCGTCGAATTGCAGCCACAAGGAGCGGACCTGTGGCCGCGTCGTCGTCGGGCGCAATCTTTCCGGCGATACGATCACCGCGAACACGCTGCCGTCACCCGGCTCGTCGCACTTCAGGATCAGCTGCCCGCCATCGGGCGAGACGACGCCTGCCTGCAGCGGCGCACCGTCCGCTTCGAAATATCCCCATGCCGAACCGCCTTGCGCCTGCGCCATGCCGGCACAGGCAGCCAGTCCCGCTGCGATCATTACCTTGGTTCGCATTTGTCCTCTCCCCTTCCAGCGAACAAACCCGAGGGGAAAGCTATGTCAAATCCGCCATTTGGGCAAGTCGGGCGATCAATTGTCTTCCGACAGGTCCAGCACGTTGGACCGGAACAGCGGTTCACCGAAGATGAAGCCGATGAAGTTTGGCCTGCCCAGATGATCGACCAATGCCGTCAGCGTCAGCAGGATCGGCACCGAAAGCAGGGCGCCCATCACGCCCCAGATCCACCCGAAATAGGATAACGCCAGCAGGATCAGCACCGGGTTCATGGTGAAGCGCGCGCCCAGCACGGTGGGGGTGACCACGTTCGCTTCCACCGTGTGCAGGCCAAGGTAGGCTGCTGCGGGGATCAGGCCGACCAGCACCGCATCGGCAGAGCCGATGCCGAACAGGCCCAGCAGGATCACCATGACCAGTGGGCCGATATAGGGAATGAAATTGAGGATCGCGGCAAGGCCGCCCCACATGATCGGCGCATCGAGCCCCATCAGCCATGCGCCCAGCGCCACGATCACGCCCACACCGGTATTGATGAAACCGACGGTGAGGATGTAGGCCGCCACCCGATCCTGCACCTCGCGGATGGCGCGTGCGGCCTTCAGGCTGGAGCCGACCTGCTGGCGTTCCAGCAGCAGGCGGCGGCGCAGGCGGATGCGCGCTTCGATCATGAAGAAGGCGAGCATGAAGGTCAGCAGCAGTTCCAGCAGCACGGTGGGGGTGGCGAAGGCGAGCTGTTCGAGCATGCTCGGCCCTGCCAGCACCACCTGCTGGCCGCTGTCATCGCCGGTAAGTGCAGCGATCTGCTCGTTCAGGTCGCTGACCCAGGCAAGGGCCACCTGCATCTCGGAGAAATGCGCGCTGACCTGCCGCGCCATCATGGGTACCTGGTCATACAGCGAAATGGCCGGGGCCAGCACGGCGGTGAACGCCAGCGCCAGGATCGCGAAGAAGGCCAGGAGGGCCAGGATCGAGGCAAGGAAATTGGGTAGCCAGGTCGCCAGCTTGTCTGCCAGGGGCGACAGGATGATGGTGAGGATCAGCGCGGCCACCAGCGGCAGGAACACCACCGATCCGATCGACAGCACGAAGGGCAGGGCCAGGAACAGGCCGATCGCCAGCAGCACCACGAGGGCGGAGATCAGCCGCACTTCCTGCGCGGCAAAGGTCAACTCGCGGCCTTCGCCCGTTTCGCTGTCCGGCCTTTCCCCCTCGGCGCTCATCGCGGTGGTTCTGTCTTTCCCTGGTTGACTGCGCTCAGCATGTCGCTTTGCCGGGCCGCAATCAAGCGGCGTGCTACTTGGTGGCTGCTGCTTCGCCGCGCCCGGCGGCCACTTCGTCCAGCTCTTCCAGGATCGCGCGGTGGGCGGCGGGGTCGTCCAGCGCGCGGTCGGGGATGTCGCCGTCTTCCAGCATGCTGCTCAGCGCCGCACGGGCACGGCCCACACGGCTCTTGATCGTGCCGACCGCGCAGCCACAGATGTTGGCCGCTTCCTCGTAGGAAAATCCGCCTGCGCCGACCAGCAGCAGCGCCTCGCGCCGTTCGGGCGGCAGCGTCAGCAGCGCCCGGTGAAGGTCCGACAGGTGCAGCGGTTCTTCCTGCCCGGCGGGCGCCGTCAGGATGCGCTCCGCCACGCCCTCGTCATACTCGCCGCGAAAGCGATTGCGCCGCATGTCGGTGAGATAGGCGTTGCGCAGGATCACGAAGGTCCAGGCCCGCATCGAGGTGCCCGGCTCGAACCGGTCCTGCGCGGCCCATGCCTTCAGCAGGGCTTCCTGCACCAGGTCGTCGGCCATGTCGGGGCGGCCGCACAGGCCGCGGGCGAAGGCGCGCAGGTGCGGCACGACCTCGGTCAGTTCCCGCTTGAATGCACGCTTGTCTGCCGCGCTGCGCTTGGGCAGCTCGCGTTTCTTCTTGTCCTTGCTCATTTGCCCTCGTCTTCGTCGAGCTTGGAGAGCAGGTCCTTGAAGGAATCCGGCAGCGGCTCGTCCACCACCGAATCGTAAAGCTTCTTCAGGCCCGAGGCCCATTCCGGGTCCTGCGGTTTGCAGCCGCTGCCGTCTTGCGGCTTTGCGGCCTTGTTTTTCTCGTCTCGAGACGATGACATGAATTCAGTGTTTCCCGTCGCCATGCAGATGGCCGCTCCTGCCGAGTTCGTGAAATGAGGAAGCGGTTACCAATGCGTTAGTTTCATACTCGTGTTTGCGGAACGAAACGCGCCGCCTCCGGTTCCCCCGAGTAGGAAATCTGTTTGGCTGGCCTTGCGCATGCTTGCAAGCGTGTGGTCAGTCTGGATCATGGCAGCGTGCCATATGGTTGAGGAATCGAATTGCAACAGCAGGTCAGCCGACGGAGCCGGACCAAGCGCTGGCTGATGCGCTATCCACGGGCGATGCCGCTGGGCATCTTCGTGCTGATCGCGGCGATTACCGTCGTCTCCATCTTCGCTATCGAGCGCGGCGAGCACGACCGCCAGTCCGCGCAGATCAACGCCCGCGCCACGGCCATCGCGTCTGCGCTGGAACGGCGCGCCAATGCCAGCAGCGCATACCTGAGGGCGGGCGCCGCGCTGTTGTCTACCATGGACGAAGTGCCTGCTGCCGACTTCCGCCGGTTCGTTTCCGAACTGCGGCTGGATGCAGACTACCGCGGCGCCGAAGGCATCGGCTGGGCGCAAGTGGTGCGGCCTTCGCAGATTGCCGACTTCACGGAACTGCTGGCGCAGGAAGGCACGGCCGAGGCGGAGTTCTACCCGCCTTTCAATGGCAACCAGCCATTTGCCGTGCCGGTCACCTACCTGCAGCCCGATACCGAGCGTAACCGCCGGGCGCTGGGGTATGACATGTATTCCGAACCCGGTCGGCGCGCCGCCATGATCGAGGCGGAACGTACCGCGCGCCCCACGGCCACCGATGCCATCGTGCTGCGGCAGGAGGGCGAGGGCGAAGCGCCGGGCTTCCTGATTTACATGCCGGTTTTCGAACCCGGTGCCGGCGGACGGACGTTGAAAGGCTTCATCTATTCGCCCTTCAACGCCGAGGATTTCCTGCAAAGCGCGCTGGAACTAGAAGATGCCGGTTCCTACGGCGTGCGGCTGTACGATAACGATCGCGGCGACGGCACCTTGCTGGCAGCCACCTTCGACGGCGATCTCGACAACCGTGAGACCGCGACCAAGACGGTGACCATCGCGAACAACCCGTGGCGGCTGGCAGTCAGCATTGTCGAGGATCCTGGCCTGTCCGGCCTCTCCCTCGCCACGCTGATCTTCGGCATGCTGGTGGCCAGCCTGCTGATGCTGCTGGTGCGCATGCTGACGCAGCAGGCGCAGGAAGACGAAAGCGCGCTGGCCTGGTTCGAGGAGCAGGCCAGCATCCGCAATTCGCTGACGCGCGAGCTCAACCACCGGGTGAAGAACACGCTGGCCAACGTGCTGTCGATCATCGCGCTGACCAAGCGCCGGGCGGACGACGTGGAGGAATTCGCCACCGGGCTGGACGGGCGCATCCGCGCGCTTTCCGCCACGCACGATCTGCTGACCCAGTCGGACTGGGGCTCCACCCCCGTACGCTCCGTGATCGACGCCGAATTGCTGCCCTATGCGCAGGAAGACGACCACGCGGTGGAACTGGTCGGCCCGGCGGTGGAACTGGCGCCCAACGATGCCCTGTCGCTGGGCTTGGCGGTGCACGAACTGGCCACCAATGCCGCCAAGTACGGCGCGCTCAGCCGCCCGGGCGGCAAGGTGAGCGTGCACTGGCAACTGGTGTCGGAAGAGCTGGTGCGGGTGGAATGGCAGGAGCGTGGCGGCCCGCCGGTGAAGCAGGAACGCTCGCGCGGGTTCGGTACCGACCTGATCGAACGGATCGTGGCGCATGAACTGCGGCACCCGGTGGAGCTGGACTTCGACCCCGAAGGCGTGCGCTGCGTGCTGCTGATCCCGGTGCGCCGTCCCAGCGAATTCATGATCCGCGCCCAGCGTATCGAAGCAAGCCCTGCTGGTGGCTGACCGGGCCGACAGCTGATGTGGACGGCCATATCGCGCCGCTCTAAGGGTGGCTCGCGATGAAACGCAGGTCTCTACTCATCGGATTTCTGGCCTTGGCGGGAACTGTCCTGCCTGGAGGGTGCGCGCCTGCCGAGGATACCGGACCCGTGGTGCTCGCCGCATCCAGCATGCAGGAAGGGCTTAGCGCTGCCGCCGACGGCTGGGCAGCGCAAGGGCACGCGCGTCCGGTCCTCTCCTTCGCCTCTAGCGCGGCGGTCGCGCGGCAGGCCAGCGAGGGGGCGCCTGCCGACCTGGTGGTCAGCGCCGATGCGCAATGGATGGACTGGCTGGAAGCGCGCGATCTGCTGCGGGCAGGCACCAGGCGCAATATCGCGGGCAATTCGCTGGTGCTTGTCACCCGGGCCGACCCGGCGGTGCGCCGCCTGCCCTATGCCAGCATCGAAGAGGCGCTGGCAGACCCGGCGGCGGCCATTGCCATTGCCGAGCCTGATACCGTCCCGGCAGGGCGCTATGCCAGGGCGGCGCTGCAAGCGTTGGGCCTGTGGCAGGACGTGCAGGGCAGGCTGGTACCGACCGAGAATGTGCGCGTTGCCCTGGCGCTGGTCGAACGCGGCGAGGCCACGTTCGGCATTGTCTACGGCAGCGATGCGGCGGCATCGGACAAGGCCTGGGTGCTGGCGCCTTTCGATGAGAGCCTTTATCCGACGATCCGCTATCCGCTGGCAGTCCTCGAAACATCGCAGGACCCCGATAGCGAGGCATTTGCCGATTACCTTTCCTCGCGCGACGGGCAGGTGATCCTGCGCCGCCATGGCTTTACCGGTCCGGAATGAACGCCATGCTCTCGCCCGCAGAATGGACCATTGTCGCACTGTCGCTGAAGGTCAGCCTGGTTGCCGTGCTGGTGACCATGCCGATCGCCTATGGCCTCGCCTGGGTGATCGCGCGGCGGCGATTTCCGGGGCGCATGCTGCTGGATGCGCTGGTGCACCTGCCGCTGGTGTTGCCGCCGGTGGTGACCGGCTGGCTGTTGCTGATCCTGCTGGGGCGCAACGGCGCGATCGGCGGTTGGCTGCACGAGGCGCTGGGCGTGACGCTGGTGTTCAACTGGACCGGCGCGGCCGTGGCGGCGGGGGTGATGGCGCTGCCGCTGATGGTGCGGGCGATGCGGCTTTCGATAGAGGCGGTGGACCGGCGACTGGTGGGCGCGGCGCGCACGCTGGGCGCAACGCCGCTGCATGCCTTCCTCACCATCACCCTGCCGCTCAGCCTGCCTGGCATCGCGGCAGGCGCCATGCTGGGCTTTGCCCGCTCGCTGGGGGAATTCGGCGCGACCATCACCTTTGCCGCCAATATCGCGGGCGAGACGCGCACCTTGCCGCTGGCGATCTACACCGGGTTGCAGGTGCCCGGATCGGAAAGCGAAGTGGCGCGGCTGGCGGTGATCGCCATCGTGCTTTCGCTGGGTGCGCTCTTGGTGTCCGAATGGCTGGTGCGCCGATCGCAGGGGACGCGCGCGCATGTTCTTTGACGTGACCATCGACATGGCGGTGGACGATCACCGGTTTGCGCTGGAGTTTACTTCCGACGCCAAGCTGACGGCGCTGGTCGGGCCATCCGGTGTCGGCAAGACCAGCACGCTCAACGCCATCGCGGGGTTGCTGCGACCGCAGGAGGGCCGGATCGTAGTGGCGGGCGAAGTGCTGTTCGACAGCGCGGCAGGCGTGGACCTGCCGCCCGAGCAGCGCCGCGCGGGTTACGTGTTCCAGGATGCGCGGCTGTTCCCGCACAAGCGCGTGGCCGGCAACCTCGCCTATGGCGAGAAGCTGGCGCCTGCGGACGCGCGCTTCATCACGCAGGGGGAAGTGGTGCGCCTGCTGGAGATCGGGCACTTGCTTGATCGCTTGCCCGCCACCCTGTCAGGCGGGGAGGCACGGCGGGTGGCCATCGGCCGCGCCTTGCTGGCGGCGCCGCGTTTCCTGCTGCTGGACGAGCCACTGGCCTCGCTCGACGAAAGCCGTGCGGAGACGCTGCTGACGCTGATCGAGCGGCTGCGCGACGAGCTGGACCTGCCGATGCTGCTGGTCAGCCATTCCAGCGCGGAAGTGGAACGGCTGGCGGGCCGGGTGGTCACCATGACCGCGCCCGGCCCGAACTGAAGCCTCAGGCAAACATCGCAGGATCGATCGGCAGCTTGCGCACGCGCTTGCCGGTGAGGGCGAACAGCGCGTTGGTCAGTGCCGGGATCACCGGGGGCAGGGCGGGTTCGCCAAGCCCGGTGGGGTCGTTGTCCGACAGCACCCATTCCACGTGGATCTGCGGCGTCATCGGCATGCGCGGGATCGGATAGTTGTGGAAGTTGGACTGCACGGCAGCCCCGCCTTCGATTTCCACCGCCAGCTGGATCGCTTGGCCCAGCCCGTCGATGATGGCGCCTTCCACCTGGTTCAGCGCCCCGAACGGGTTGATGATCTGGCTGCCGACGTCGCCTGCGGCCCACACGTTGTGCACCACCGGGCGGTTGCGGTCGTCCAGGCTGGCTTCCACCACTTCGGCGAAATAGCCCATGTGGCTGTAATAGAAGCCAAAGCCCTTGGCATGGCCTTCCGCCACCGGGCTGCCCCAGTCGGCCATTTCCATCACCTTGCGGGTGACCGCCTGCAGGCGCGGCGCGGAAAAGCCCGGCTGCGGGCCCATGAAGCCCATGGTGGTCGGTTCTGCCGGAACGCCGTCGGTCAGCTCCAGCATCAGCGTGGGCAGATCCTTGCCGGTGGCCTGGGCCACTTCGTCGAGGAAGCTCTGCATCACGAAGGCCATGGCGTTCGACGTGGGCGCACGCAGCGCCCCCATCGGTACCTTGCTGGCCAGCTTGGTCTGCTCGAACTTCAGGTTGTCGACGTACTTGGCGGGGAATTCGTCCGGTGCCATCGCGGCGGGGTTATAGGCCCCTTCCGGGAAGTCGAAGGTGACGAAGTGATCGGCCCAGCCGGTGATCTGCCCGTCGGCGTTCAGCGCCGCGCGCAGCTTGTGCCAGCCGGCGGGGCGATAGAAGTCGCTGCGAACGTCGTCCTCGCGGCTCCAGATCAATTGCACCGGCGTGCCGGGCATTTCCTTGGCGATGGCGGCGACCTGCACCATGTAATCGTTGTTGAGGCGACGCCCGAAACCCCCGCCCATTCGGGTAATGTGCACGGTCACCTGTGCGGGCTCCAGACCCAGGTAGCTGGCCACGGCCTGCTGCCCGCCCTGCGGCGTTTGCGACGGGGCCCACATCTCCATGGTGCCGTCTTCGTGCATCAGCGCGGTGCAGTTCATCGGCTCCATCGGCACGTGGGCGAGGAAGGGATAGCTGTATTCAGCTTCCAGCACCTGGTCGGCCTCGGCAAAGGCAGCCTCGGCATCGCCCTTCTCGGCGAACACCTCGCCACCCTGGCCCGATGCCCAGGCATCCTGCGCGGCCTGGGCATAGCCGGCGGTGGAGTGGCTTGCCCACTCGCCATTGTCCCACTGCGGGGCCAGCGCGCTGCGCGCCTTGTTGACCAGCCACCAGTTGCTGCCAATCACGGCAATGCCGTCCACCAGCTCTACGGCAGGATTGCCTTCCACGGTGAAGGCGTCGGTCACGCCGGGCTGGGCCTTGGCGGCATCCAGATCTGCGGAGACGAGTCGTGCGCCGAACACCGGCGAACGCTCGAACGCGGCATAAACCATGCCGGGCAGCTGGGTATCGACGCCGAAAATCGGCTCCCCGCGCACGATCTTGGGGCTGTCCACCCCGCCGATGGCGCGGCCGATAATGCGGAAGTCGGACTGGTCCTTCAGCGTCAGGCTTTCAGGATCGGGCACGTCCATGTAGGCGGCGTCGCTCGCCAGCTCGCCAAAGGTGGCCGAACGGCTGGTGCCGGGCTGCACCACGCGGCCCGGTTCGGTGGCCAGCGCGGCGACATCCACGCCCCAGCGCTGCGCGGCGGCAGCCATCAGCATGGCCCGCGCGGCGGCACCGGCCTGGCGCATGGGAATCCAGTTCATCGGCGTGGCGAAGGAACCGCCGGCCAGCTGCGGGCCGTACTTGGCGGCGTTGGTATCCGCCTGCTGCACGGTCACGCTGTCCCAGTCGGCATCCAGTTCCTCTGCAATCAGCATGGGCAGCATGGTCTTGATGCCCTGGCCGATTTCCGGGTTCTTGCCGATGATGGTGATGGTGTCGTCGGGATTGATGGTGATGAAGGCGTTCAGTTCCGAAGGACCGGAAACCGCGGTGGCGCGGCCTGCCATCGGGAAGGTGGCGGCCAGCGCGAAACCACCGCCGGCAAGGGCGCTGGCCTTCAGCAGGGTACGACGGGAAAGCTGCACGGAATCAGGCATTGGCCGTCTCCTCGTCACGGGCGACCTTGGCAATGGCGGCGTGGATGCGGGTGTAGCAGGCGCAGCGGCAGATATTGCCCTGCATCGCTGCCTGGATCTCGCCATCGGTGGGGTTCGGGTTGTTGTTGAGCAGGGCCGTGGCATTCATCAGCTGGCCTGCCTGGCAATAGCCGCACTGCATCACGTCGTCTTCCAGCCATGCGGCCTGCAGGGCCTGGCCGATGGGCGTTTCGCCCAAAGATTCGATGGTGGAGACTTCCTTGTCTGCGACTGCCGAGAGCGGCATCGAGCACGATCGCGTCGCCTGCCCGTCCACATGCACGGTGCAGGCACCGCACATGCCGATGCCACAGCCGAACTTGGTGCCGACCATGCCCAGCTCGTTACGCAGGGCCCAGAGCAGGGGCATGTCCCCCGGCGCGTCTATCTCGCGCGTTTCGCCGTTGATGGTGACACGATAGGCCATAGGATAAGGCTCCCGCTTTTAATCAGAATGGTTCGCGCGCAGAAACGCGTTGATTGACTATGTCTACAGGACTGGCGGCGGCGTGCCAACAGGGACATTGGGCGATATGCGTGAAGGCCAGTGTGCGAAGGCTTTGCGCATCGAGCCGCTGTGCCCTAGGCTGGCTGCACAACAACCGGCTCGGGGGGAGTTGGGCATGCATCGATCGACAATGGTAAGCCGCCTGGACGGGACGCCAGCTTGAGCGCGCAGGGGGACACCCGCGCTCCGCTGGGCTTTGTCGCAGCCACGGCACTCATCATGGGCAACATGATCGGTGCCGGCATCTTCCTGCTGCCCGCCAGCCTTGCGCCGCTGGGCTGGAACGGCGTGGTCGGCTGGATCGTCACCATCAGCGGCACGCTGGTGCTGGCCTGGGTGCTGGCTGCGCTCACCCGCGCCCGGCCACAAGCGGAGGATTCCACCGGGCTGGTTGCGGAAGCCTTCGGCAAGATGACTGCCTTTGTCGTGATGTGGTCCTACTGGATCACCTTGTGGATCGGCCTTGCCACCATCGCCATTGCCGGGGTCAGCTACCTTTCTGCCTATGTCCCGCTGGCCGATTGGCACCCGCTGGCGCCCACCGGCGCGGCGATAGCGATGATCTGGATGTTGACCCTGCTCAACCTTGGCGGGGTGAAGGCGGCGGGGCAATTCCAGGTGGTGACGCTGGCGATCAAGATCCTGCCGCTGCTGGCGGTCATGGCGATTGCGGTGCTGGCACTGGCAGGAGGAGAGGCGGACTTGCAGCCTTTCGATCCCGGCACGCTTTCGCCCGGCGCGATCAACGCTGCCGGGGCGCTGACGCTGTTCGCGCTGCTGGGCTTCGAATGTGCCAGCCTTGCCGCCAAGCGCACGCGCAATCCCGAAGTCACCGTGCCGCGCGCCACCATGTGGGGCACCGCGGCGGTCGGGGTGATCTACCTCGTGGTCTGTTCGGCCATTGCCCTGCTGCTGCCGGCCGAGGACGTGGCGGGATCCACAGCGCCGTTTGCAACTTTCGTCGGGCAATTCTGGGGGCCGGGCCCTGCCGCGCTGGTGGCGGCCTTTGCCGTGGTCAGCTGCGTGGGGGCGGTGAACGGGTGGATCCTGCTGCAAGGCGAAGTGCCGCGCGCCATGGCCGAACGCGGGATGCTGCCGCAGTGGTTCGGTAAGACCAACCGCGCCGGGTCGCCCACCGGCGCACTGGTGCTCAGCAGCGGGCTTGCCACCCTCACATTGCTGCTTACCGTCGATCCGTCCCTGCAGGGGATGTTCGAATTCCTGCTGCTGCTGTCCACCTCCATCGCGTTGTGGTTCTACATCGCGCTGGTGGCCGCGGCATGGCACCTGCGCGTGGCGCGGCCTTTTGCCTTGATCGGCCTGATCTATGGCTTGTGGACGCTCTATGGCGCAGGGCTGGTGCCCAGCCTGTGGGGCATTGCGCTGATGGCGGCAGGATTGCCGCTGTGGTGGATGGAGCAGCGCACGCAGGCCAAGGGGGCTGGACAGCCCGGCTGAAACGCGGTTTCAGTCGTAACCGTGACTTTGCAAGCTGCCGCTACCGCTGCTGACGCTGCCGATCCGCTCGACGGGTGGAGCCTGCCTGCCTGGACTTACCACGATCCCGAATTCCATGCGCTGGAGCTGGAACGCGTGTTTCGCCCCAGCTGGCAGGTGGTCTGTCACCAGAGCGATATTCCCGAAACGGGCGACTGGCACACGCTCGACTATTGCGGCGAAAGCGTGATCGTGGTGCGCGGGCAGGACGATCGCTTGCGCGCCTTCACCAATGTCTGCCGCCACCGCGGATCAAGGCTTGTTGACGGCGCGCGCGGCTGCGCGAAAAAGCTGGTCTGCCCCTATCATGCCTGGACCTACGACCTCGACGGGCGGCTGACCGGCGTGCCCGATGCGGCCAGTTACCCCGCGCTCGGCAAGGACCGCGCAGGGCTGGTGCCGGTGGAGCTGGAACTGTGGCAGGGCTTCGTCTTCGTGCGGCTGGAGGATGATGGCGGGCCTTCGGTCAGCGAGATGATGGCGCCCTACGAAGCGCTGATCGCGCCCTATCGCTTTGCCGATCTTTCGGCGCTGGGCCGCGTCACCCTGCGCCCGCGCGCGGTGAACTGGAAGAACGTGGGCGACAATTACTCGGACGGCCTGCACATCCCCGTTGCCCACCCCGGCCTGACCCGCCTTTTCGGCAAGAGCTATGGCGTGGAAGCCGAACCGCATGTCGATCGCATGTGGGGCGAACTCACAGAGCGGGAGAGCGCCAACTGGTCCGAACGGCTCTACCAGCGCCTGCTTCCGCCGGTGCCGCACTTGCCGCAAGAGAACCAGCGCAGCTGGCACTACGTCAAGCTGTGGCCCAATGTCGCTTTCGATATCTACCCCGACCAGGTCGATTTCATGCAGTGGCTGCCCACCGGCCCCACCACCAGCCTGATCCGCGAGATCAGCTATGTCCTGCCCGATGACCGCCGCGAGATGCAGGCCGCACGCTATCTCAACTGGCGCATCAACCGGCAGGTGAATGCAGAGGATACCACGCTGATCACTCGCGTGCAGGCGGGCATGCAATCGCGCACGTTCTCGATGGGCCCGCTCAGCGAGAAGGAGGTTTGCCTGACCCATTTCTGCCGCCGGATGCGCGCAATCATTCCCGAAGCGCGGCTGGAACAGCAGCCGCCAGCCGGATGGAGCCGCGCATGAGCCGGCACTACGACGCGGTCATCATCGGCGGTGGTCACAACGGCCTTGTGTGTGCCTTCTATCTCGCTCAGGCGGGCCTGAAGGTACGGATCGTGGAGCGGCGCGACGTGGTGGGCGGAGCGGCGGTGACCGAGGAATTCCATCCCGGTTTCCGCAATTCGGTGGCCAGTTACACCGTCAGCCTGCTGCAACCCAGGGTGATCGCCGACATGCGGCTGGCCGACCACGGTTACCGCGTGATCGAGCGACCGATTTCCAACTTCCTGCCGCAACCGGATGGCGGCTACCTGAAGCTGGGCGGCGGGCTTGAACGCACGCAGGCCGAGTTCCGCAAGTTCTCCGAACGGGACGCCGAAGCGCTGCCCGCCTATTACGACGCGCTGGAGGGCGTGGCCGAAGTGCTGCGCGACCTGGCGCTGAAATCGCCCCCCAACGTGGGCGATGGCTTGCGCACCCTGCTGGCCGGCGCGGCGCAGGGCTGGGGCCTGTCGCGGCTGGACCTGCAGGCGAAGCGCAACGTACTGGACCTGTTCACCAAGTCCGCCACCAGCTTCCTTGACCAGTGGTTCGAAAGCGAGCCGGTGAAGGCCGCCTTCGGTTTCGATGCCGTGGTCGGCAACTACGCCAGCCCCGATACGCCCGGCAGTGCCTACGTGCTGCTGCACCACGTGTTTGGTGAGGTGAACGGCAAGAAGGGCGCCTGGGGGCACTGCGTGGGCGGCATGGGCACGATCACGCAGATCATGGCGAAAGTGTGCCAGGATGCAGGGGTGGAGATCAGCCTCGAAAGCCCGGTGGACCAGGTGCTGGTCGATGGCGACCGCGCGGTGGGCGTGAAGCTGGACAGCGGCGAGGAGATCGCGGCGAAGCGGGTGATCGCCAATGTCGGGCCCAGGCTGCTTTACGGCAAGATGCTCGACCCCTCGCACCAGCCCGAGGATTTTCGCCGCCGCATGCGCGGGTTCAAGGCGGGTGGCGGCACCTTCCGCATGAACGTGGCGCTTTCCGAACTGCCGCGCTTTACCGCGCTGCCCGAACCGGGCGAGCATCACAGCTCCGGCATCATTATCGCGCCCACGCTGGACTACATGGACAAGGCCTTCCTCGATGCGAAGGCACACGGCTGGTCGAAGGCGCCGATCGTCGAAATGCTGATCCCCAGCACGGTGGACGACAGCCTTGCGCCGCAAGGCCAGCATGTCGCCAGCCTGTTCTGCCAGCAATTCGCGCCCGAACTGCCCGATGGCAGGGACTGGGACGAGGAGGAGGACAAGGCGGTCGATACCATCATCGACACGGTGGAGGCCCAAGCGCCGGGTTTCCGAGCCTCGATCCTCGGCAAGCAGGTGCTCAGCCCCAAGGGCCTTTACCGCAAGTTCGGCCTTGTCGGTGGCGACATCTTCCACGGGCACATGAGCCTGGACCAGCTGTGGTCGGCGCGCCCGGTGCTGGGCCACGGCGCCTATCGCGGGCCGCTAAAGGGGCTCTACATGTGCGGGTCGGGCACCCATCCCGGCGGCGGCGTGACCGGTGCGCCGGGCCACAACTGCGCGCGTGAAGTGCTGGCCGATGGCGGCAGCTTCAAGCGCTTCGTCACGATGGAGTGAGCGCGCTCTCTTCGGCCAGCGTCACGTCGACGGCGGATTGCATCTTCTGCGGGGCATTGCCGATAAAGGTGCCGTCGATCGGCGAGACATCGGCATAGTCGCGGCCCATGCCGATCAGGATGTGATCCTCGCGCGCCAGGCAATTGTTGGTCGGGTCGAACCCGACCCAGCCCAGGTCCTGCCCGCACCACACGTTCACCCAGGCATGCATGGCATCGGCGCCCACCAGCCTGGGCTTGCCCGGCGGGGGCAGGGTGCGCAGGTAGCCGCTGACATAGGCTGCCGGGATCCCGTGGCTGCGCAGCGCCATGACCATGATGTGGGCGAAATCCTGGCACACGCCCTCGCGCCTGGCGAAGGCTTCTTCGGGCGGCGTGGCGCTGGTGGTGGCCGTGGTGCTGTAAGTAAACTCGGCATGGATCGCAGCCATCAGCGACGAAACCGAGTTCACCACGCCCGCTTCGGGCAGCAGGTGCGGCGCGGCCCAGCTGCCGATCTCGTCATCGATCCCGGCAATGCGAGAGGCGAACAGGTACGGGACAGGCGACATGACCGACAAGTCGGCCACCCCGGCTGCCTCGGTGCGCAGGCGTGCGTCGACCGGGCCATCTGTCGGCATCGGCGGCGGATCGATTGCCATGGTGAATTCGCTCGTTACCTCCAGCTTGGCCAGCGGCCGGGCAAAGCCGATGTGCGTGGTGTTGACGCAGTAAGGACCCGGCGCCTGCTGGCGTAAGGCGGGCGTCGGCGTGATGCGCAACTGGCAGCCTTGCAGTTCCTGCCCCGGCCACGGCCATGGCACCAGCCGCAGGTTGAACTGCGCCTGGGTTACCGGCGCGGCATAGCTGATCGTGCTGGTATGGCGGACGCGGTAGATCATGCCAGCAACCTGACGTGCGATTTGCCGGGCGACTGGTCTTCCTGCAGGAAATAGCGCTTGCTGATCGCCTCGGACAGGGCGGCAAGATCGCTCCGCAAGCTGTCGAGATCGGCACCGGTCAGCACGTTGGCATCCAGCCCTTCAAGCCGCACGCGCAGCTGCCGCGCCAGCCGTACGGGCGGTTCCGGCATGCCGTTGTCGTCGAGCGGCGGGATGGCGGCGAGATGTTCCTCGATCCGCACCAGCTGGTGCGCCAGCCCGCGCGGTTGCGCCGGGTCCAGCAACACCATGTCGAACACCGGGGCGATGTAGGGCATCGTCAGGTAACGGCTGCGATAGAGTGCCTGCCCATCGACAAGGTCGAGCAGGGCGGAAAGGTCGCTGGCGCTGGCGCTGCCGGGCACCACCGCCTGGGCAGCCTGCAATACCATCGATCCGCGTTCCAGCCGCAGTCCCATGTCGAGGAAGCGCCACGCGGGGCCACGACTCATCCCGTCTGCCAGCAACCACGACAGCGCCGCATGGCGTTCCACCAGCCGGTCGCAGGCCAGGGTCATCGAATCGAGGTCGCCGGGGACGTATTTGGGCATGGTGCGCTGGATCGATCGCCAGGAATCGCGCGTCAGCCAGTCGCGCAGCAATTGCGCGATGCCGCGCTCGCGTTCGGCCAGCGAGCGGACCGAGCCGCTCTGCTCAAGGCTGCCCAGCGCTGTGCCGGCAAGGCGCGCCAGCGACCAGTTCTCGCTCTTCGCAGGCACCGCGCCCAGCGATCGCAGCAGGTTCGCCAGGCGATTGACGGTGCTGCTGGCCGCCGGCGTCTGTCCGGCGGTGGTCACCTGTTCCGCCAGCGCGCGGATGATCCGCACGGTCTGGTGCGCGCGCTCGCCATAGCGGCCAATCCAGAACAGGTTGTCCGCTGCCTGGCTGGACAGCAGGCCCTGTTCGCGGCGGATTTCCAGTTTGGCGGGTTTCAGCACTTCCGCCGGCACTTTGGGCGCAGCCGGATCGACGACGCAAACGTCGGTGGCGATATCGCCCATGCCCATCAGCGACGTGCGCAGGTTGCCCTGTTCGGAAACGCGGGCAAAGCCGCCTTGCAGAACCACCCATTCCCCCTTGTCGTCGCGGGCAAGGAAGGCACGCAGGGTAAAACCGCGCGGTTCGAAACGGCCATCGGCCAGCACCGGCGTGGTCGACAGGCTTACGATTTCCTGCGCGGTGTAATCCATCGGGCGCAGGGCCATGCCGCGCTCGATCTCCGCACGGTCATCGGCGTCGAGGCTGGCACCTGCCCGCGTGTGGCCATCGGGCAAGCCGGTAATCGGACGGCGGAAGGCGGAACTGACCACCAGCTTGTCGAGGTTGGCGAGGACATGCTCACGCTCCTGCTCCCCGCCGCACCACCAGGTGGCGGCGTTGGGCAGTTTCAGCGGCTCGCCCAGCAAGGTGCGGGCAAGGCGCGGCAGGAAGGCCGGCATGGCGCGGCTCTCGACCACGCCGGCGCCTGGCCAGTTGGCCAGCACCAGCCCCTGCTCGGCAGCAGTGATGAGGTTCGGCACGCCGATCTGCGACCGCGCATCGAAGGCGAGGGGATCGATATCGCGCGTGTTGAGCCAGCGCCACAGCGCATCGATCCGCTTCAGCCCGGCAATGGTGCGCACGAACAGCCGGCCATCGCGCACCGTCAGGTCGCGCCCTTCGACCAGCGAAAAGCCCAGGTGGCGGGCGAGAAGCGCCTGTTCCGGATAGGACTGGTTGAACCGGCCCGGCGTCAGGAGTGCCATGCGCGGATCGGCGCGCTCGCAACTGGCGGCAAGGCCCTGGCGGAAGGCATCGAAGAAGCCACCCTGGCGACGCACGCCGACAGAGGCCAGCAGTCCCCCAGTGGCGCGGCCGATCGCCTGCCGGTTTTCCAGCGCATAGCCGATGCCGACGGGAAAGCGCCCACGGTCTGCCAGCACGCGCCATTCGCCCGTGGGCCCGCGCGCCAGGTCCACCGCATAGACATGCAGGAAGTGCCCTCCGGTGGGCTTCCTACCGACCAGCCGCCGCGCGAAATTGTCGCTGCCGGAGATGACCGCTGCAGGCAGCTGCCCGCCCTGCACCAGTTTCTGCGGGCCGTAGATGTCGGCGATCACCTGTTCGAGGAGCTCCGCCCGCTGGATCAACCCTGCGGAGATCGCTTCCCATTCATCTGCATCGATGAAGATCGGCATGGGATTCAGTGGCCAGGGGCGCTCGTGCTCGTCCCCGGTCATGCGGAAGGCCAGGCCAAGGTCCTCCACCAAGCTATCGAGATAGGGTTGCAGCGAGGCAAGGTCGCAGTGGCACTGGCTCGACAGGCCGCCGGCAAATGCTCGCCATGCGGCGCTGGTGGTGGCGGAGGCGGAGGCAAACAGGTCCGCGCCGGGATCCTGCGGCCTGTAATAGGCCAGCGGATCAGTGCCCGGATCGGGGCCGAACAGGTCCGTCTCGGCAGACGGTCCTCCGTGGGTGAACCCCTGCGTCATCCCAGTCTTGCGGGCCTGCGCAGGTCGAGCGTCATGGGGAATTCTCCTGTGTCTTCCGCTGCCGGGATGTCTGCCTTGCCCGGTGTGTGGCCATGTTCCTGGAAGCGCGCCTTGCGCCGTGCTTCGGCTTCGAAATTGTTGATCGGCACATCGTCATAATTGCGTCCGCCCGGATGCGCCACATGATAGACACAGCCACCCAGCGAGCGATTGCTCCAGGTGTCGAACACGTCGAAGGTGAGCGGGGCGTTCGCCTCCAGCAGCGGGTGCAGGCAAGAGGCAGGGGCCCAGGCCTTGTAGCGCACGCCGCCCACCGCCTCGCCCGGCTTGCCGGTGGGGGTCAGTGGCACGCGCCGCCCGTTGCAGCCGATCACGTGGCGACCCGGCGTCAGCCCGCTGGCGCGCACCTGCAAGCGTTCGGTAGAGCTGTCGACATAGCGCACCGTGCCGCCCACCGCGCCCGTTTCCCCCAGCACGTTCCAGGGCTCCAGCGCGTGGCTGATCTCCAGCTCCACCCCGCCGGCGTGCACGGTGCCGTGAACGGGAAAGCGGAACTGGTGCTGCGCCTCGAACCAGTCGGGATCGAAGTCGTAGCCCGCCCGGCGCAGGTCGGAGAGGACTTCGAGGAAGTCGGCCCAGCAGAAATGCGGCAGCAGGAAACGGTCGTGCAGCGTGGTGCCCCAGCGCACCAGCGATCCATCCTGCGGCTCGCGCCAGAACCATGCCAGAAGGGCACGCAGCAGCAACTGGGCGGCAACGCTCATCTTGGCATCGGGCGGCATCTCGAACCCGCGAAACTCCACCAGACCCAGCCGCCCGGTGGGGCCGTCGGGCGAATAGAGCTTGTCGATGCAGATCTCGGTACGGTGGGTATTGCCGGTCACGTCCACCAGCATGTTGCGGAACAGCAGGTCGACGATCCACGGGAACCTGGGCGCTACGCCCGGCGGCGGCACCTGCGCCAGCGCGATTTCCAGTTCGTACAGGCTATCGTGCCGCGCCTCGTCGATGCGCGGGGCCTGGCTGGTGGGGCCGATGAACAGGCCGGAAAACAGGTAGCTGAGCGATGGATGTCGCTGCCAGTAAAGCACGAAGCTCTTGAGCAGGTCCGGGCGGCGGATAAAGGCGCTTTCGGTAAAGCTGGCGCCGCCCATCACCAGGTGGTTGCCGCCACCCGTGCCGACGGAGCGTCCGTCGACCATGAACTTGTCTGCCGTCAGGCCACATTCGCGCGCCGCGTCGTAAAGCCGGGTGGTTACGTCCACCAGTTCATCGAACGTGGCGGTCGGGTGGATGTTCACCTCGATCACGCCGGGATCGGGGGTGACTTTCAGCACCTGGATGCGCGGATCGGGCGGGGGCGGATAGCCTTCGATGCGCACCGGCATCTGCATGGCTTCGGCAGTGGCTTCCACTTCGGCCACCAGTCCGAGGAAGTCCTCCATCGCCTCGACCGGCGGGATGAACACCGACAGGTAAGTGCCCTTGGGCTCCACCGTCAGCGCGGTGCGCACCGCACCTTCGATGATTTCCTGCTCGACGATTTCCTGCCGGTTGCCCTCGGCCTGCTCCACCCGCTGGTGGCGCTGTTCGGGCGCAGGCGTCTCGGCCTCGCGGTCCTGCTCGCCTGCCGCCGCGCGCTGTTCGCGGTAGTCGGCAAGCGGCGCCTGCGGATCGGTTTCCACGCGCGGGTGGATATAGGGGTAATCGCTTTTCGGAACGTGCGGCAGCGAACCCAGCGGCAGGCGATAGCCCAGCGAGCTGTCGCCCGGCACGGCAAACAGCGCGCCGCGCCGCAGCCGCCATTGTTCGCTCTTCCAGCGGCCCGGTTCCTTCGCCTGCTGCACCTGCCAGCGCTGGATCGGCAGCACGTAGCCCACCGGCGCGGTCAGTCCGCGGCTGAAGGTGTTGACGATGCGCTGGCGTTCCTCCGGATCGTCAATCTTGGGATCAAGCGGCGACACATTGACGGGCAGTTCGCCTTCGCGCTCGATCCACTTCTCCGGGTCTTCGTAGACCGGGTGGATGAATTCGCCGCCCACGCCAAGCTGGCTGGCCGTGGCATTGAGGAACTCCGCGGCCTGCTCTGCACCAACGGTCTGCTCCTCCTCCTCCTCCTCCTCCTCCTCCTCCTCCTCCTTTTCGGGATCGCGGGCGATCAGTGCGGGGTTGTTCCACAGCGGCTTGCCGTCCTTGCGCCAGTACAGCGAATAGCCCCAGCGCGGCAGGCTTTCGCCCGGATACCACTTGCCCTGCCCGTGGTGCAGCAGCGCGCCCGGCGCAAAGGCCGCGCCCAGCTTGCGGATCAGCCTGTCGGCATATTTCGCCTTGGTGGGGCCTACTGCCTCGCCGTTCCATTCCGGCGCATCGCCGGCATTCTCGGCAACGAAGGTTGGTTCGCCGCCCATGGTCAGGCGCACGTCCTGCGCGGCAAGGTCGGCATCCACCTTGCCGCCAAGGTTCAGCAAGGCCTGCCAGCGGTCGTCGGTGAAGGGCTTGGTGATGCGCACCGCTTCCTTCACCCGCTCCACGCTCATCGAGAAGTCGAAATCCACTTCGGCAGGTTCGGCCATGCCTTCGATCGGCGCGGCAGAGCGATAGTGCGGGGCGGCGCATAGCGGGATATGGCCTTCGCCCGCGAACATGCCCGATGTCGCATCCAGCGCCACCCAGCCTGCGCCGGGCACATAGGCTTCGGCCCAGGCGTGCAGGTCGACCACGTCCTGCGTCACCCCCTTGGGGCCTTCCACCGGCTCCACATCGGCGACCAGCTGGATCGAATAGCCCGAGACGAAACGTGCGGCGAAGCCCAGGCGGCGCAGCAGCTGCACCAGCAGCCAGGCCGAATCGCGGCACGACCCGCGCCCCAGTTCCAGCGTCTGCTCGGGAGTCTGCACGCCGCTTTCCATGCGGATGACGTAGTCGATGCGCTGTTCCAACGCGCGGTTGACCTCGACCAGGAAGTCGATCGTGCGCCCGGTGTAGCCCTTGTGGCTGGCCACCAGCTGTTCGAACAGCGGACCCTGCTCCTCGCAGTCGAAATAGGCGGCAAGGTCCGCGGTCAGCTTGTCATCGTATACGAAGGGGTATACCTCCGCTGCCTCTTCCACGAAGAAATCGAACGGGTTGATCACCGTCATGTCGGCGATCAGGTCCACCTCGATGCTGAATTCGTTCACCGGCTCGGGAAACACGATGCGCGCCAGCCAGTTGCCGTGCGGATCCTGCTGCCAGTTGATGAAATGGCCTTCGGGCAGGATTTTCAGCGAGTAATTGGGCACCGCGGTGCGGGTGTGCGGGGCAGGGCGCAGCCGGATAACCTGCGGGCCCAGCCGGATGGGCCGCGAATAGCGGTAATGGGTGCGGTGGTTCAGCGCTGCGCGTATCATGGCAGCGATTAGACGCCGCGCCTTGCTGCAATGCAATATGAAACTTCGGAGTCGGCGGGTGAGGCAGCGCTGTGTCCTTGGTGCAACGTCATGGTTTCGTCACTTTCCTGTCAACTCGCTTACACGAAGAACACCTACGGGACTCCCGTTTTTCGAACGGAGACTCCCTGCCATGATTTCCACTCGCGTGCTTGCCACCAGCGCCGCTTCCGCGCTTGCCATCTGCCTTGCCGCCACCCCCGCCCTTGCCGGCGACGTGACCGGGGTCGTGATCGACGAAACCGATACCGTGGCGCTGCAATCGGCGGTCGTCCGCATCCCCGAACTGGGCCGCCAGGCCACCACCGAGCGCGATGGGACTTTCCGCTTCAACGACGTGCCCGAAGGCACTTACCAGATCGAAGCGCGGTTCGTCGGCGTGCCCACGGTGGTGCAGACCATCGAGGTGCCGGAACAGGGTACGGTGCGCGCCAACTTCCTGATGGGCGGCGACAACGCGGCCAGCATTCTCGTCTACGGCCAGCTGGCCAACCAGTCGAACGCGCTGAGCCGTGAATATGCCAGCGACACCATCGTAGACGTGCTGACGCGCGACGCCATCGGCCAGTTCCCCGACCAGAACGTGGCGGAAAGCCTGCGCCGCCTGCCGGGCATCAACGTGCTGAACGACCAGGGCGAAGGCCGCTTCGTGGCCGTGCGCGGGCTGGACCCGAACCTGAACTCCACCTCGGTCAACGGTGTGCGCCTGCCTTCGCCCGAAGGCGATATCCGCGCGGTGGCGCTGGACGTGGTGGCCAGCGACATCATCGAGAGCATCGAGGTGCGCAAGTCGCTGACGCCGGACATGGACGCCGACACCATCGGCGCCAGCATCGAGATCAACACCGTTTCCGCCTTCGACCGGCGCGGCAACTTCCTGACGATCTCGGGCGAGGGCAGCTACAACGAGTATGCCGAAGAGCTGAACCCCAAGGGCAGCATCAACTTCGCCTATCGCCTGGCCGATAACCTGGGCGTGTCGGGCGGTGTGTCGTTCTACAACCGCTTCTTCGAGACCGACAATATCGAGGCGGACGACTGGGAAGAGGATGGCGGCCTCTTCTACGCCGAGGAAATCCAGTACCGCGACTATGACGTGGAGCGTGAGCGTATCTCCGCCTCGCTGGGCTTCGATGTACGCGCCTCGGACAGCACCGAGCTGTTTGTGCGCGGCCTCTACAGCCGCTTCGACGACCAGGAATATCGCCGCCGCCTGACCTTCGACTTCGGCGATGCGCTGGTTTCCGGCAGCGGCACCTCGGTCAGCTATGCGGACTTCGACCCGTCCGATCCGGGCGAGGAATATGCCATCACCGTGGAGCGCGACATCAAGGACCGCTTCGAACGCCAGGAAATCTACTCGGTCAGCCTGGGCGGTGAAACCGCGCTCGAAAGCGGCTGGACCTTCGAATACATGGCCAGCTGGGCGCAGAGCTCCGAACGCGAAGACGACAGCGTCGACCCGACCCAGTTCGAACGCGATTTCGAAGCCGACGGCCTTGTCACCATGATCGACTATTCCAACCCGCGCGTGCCGCTCTATTCGGTCAGCGGCGTGAACGACTTCTACGACGCCTCCACCTTCGAGCTGAAGGACGTGGAACTGACTGACGTCTCCGACGCCGAGGACACCGAGTATTCGGCCCGCTTCGACGTGGCGCGCGAATTCGTGATGGATGGCGGCGTGTTCAGCCTGCAGAGCGGCTTCAAGGGCCGCTGGCGCGAGAAGACCTACAATGCCGATATCGCCTTCTACGAACTGGACGGCTACACGCTGGCCGACGTGCTGGGCGAGCCGACCTATCGCCTGACGGACCTGTCGCCGTTGCCCAGCTATACCGGCCACACCGACTACTTCTTCGACAACTTCGCCGACTTCGAATTCCAGGATATCGACAGCGCCTTCGACAGCGCGGTGTCGGACTACGATATCGAAGAGGATATATACGCCGGCTACCTGCTGGGCCGCTGGGAAAGCGATCGCCTGAACGTGATCGGCGGCGTGCGTTACGAGCGCACCTACACCCACATCAACGGCAACTTCGTGCTGCTGGTGGAAGAAGACGGCACGCTGCCGAGCGGCCAGACGGCCACCGACGATGTCGTGTTCGTCACGCCCGTGCGGTCCGACAACCGCTACAACTTCTGGGCGCCCAGCCTGAACGTGCGCTATGAACCGGTCGACGACCTGGTCTTCCGCGTGGCGGGTTACCGCAGCATTGTGCGCCCCGGCTTCGGTCAGCTTGCCCCGCGTTTCGCCACCGAGCAGAACGACGATGACGAGGTCGAAGGCGAATTCGGCAACCCCGACCTGCAGCCCTACAAGGCGTGGAACTTCGATGCCGGGGTGGAATACTACTTCTCCGGCAACGGCGCGATCAGTGCGGGCGTGTTCTACAAGGACATCTCGAACTACATCGTCAATGTCGAGTACAACGCCGAAGACCTGAACGGCAACGACGAGATCGACCCCGAAGAGCGCCTGACCTTCCGCGGCGTGGACTTCAACGAAGCCGTCATCCCGCTAAACGGCGACAGCGCCGAGGTGTGGGGCATCGAGCTGGGCTTTGCCATGCAGTGGGACATGCTGCCTGCACCGTTCGACGGCATCATCACCCAGGCCAACTATACCTATACCGATGCCATGGGGATCGTGCCCGATGGCGGCGTGGGGACGCTGGGCCAGATCGGCGCGACCCGCATGATCCCGCTGCCCGCCACCAGCGAGCACACGCTGAACGGCGTGCTGGGGTATGAAAAGGGCCCGATCAGCCTACGCCTGGCCGGCACCTATCGCGACGACTACCTTGACGAGCTGAACGGTGCCCCCGATGAAGATCGCTATGTCGACAGCCACTTCCAACTGGATGCCAGCGCCCGCTTCACCGTTACCGAAGGCGTGCAGCTGTTCGTGGAGGCGATCAACCTGACCGATGCCGAATACTTCGCCTACAACACCGTGGGCGGCCGGCAGAACAACTACCAGTACGAAATCTACGGCCGTACCTTCAAGGGCGGCGTGCGGGTGACGTTCTGATGCGTCTTGCGGGCCTATCTGCGGCGCTGCTGCTGGCAGGCTGCACCACCACGCCCGTCGGCTTGCCCCCGGCTTCGGTCGTCGCCCTTGGCGAGACCGAGCCGGTGGGCACCGCCAACGAGGATGCGGCCGACGATCCGGCGATCTGGCGCAATGCGGCGAACCCATCGCAAAGCTTGATCGTGGCGACCGACAAGAAGGCCGGGCTCTATGTCTACGGCCTCGATGGCGCCGTGCGCAGCTTCCTGGAAGTGGGGCAGGTCAACAATGTCGATCTCGCCACGCTGCCGGACGGGACCATCCTGGTGGCTGCCAGCGACCGCAACGATCCGGCTACTGCGCACATCGTCACCGCCACGCTCGATCCTGTAACGGGCGAATTGGCCTTGCGGCGCCGGTTCCCGGTTGGCGCGGGCGAGGGGTACGGCTTCTGCATGTCGGTCGATGCGCAGGGGGAATTCATCCATTTCTACAGCCCGCTGAAGAACGGTGACATCTACCTCACCACCGCCAGCATTTCGGCCGGCCTCGATGCAGGCACCACCTCGACCATGCTGCATAGCCTGCCCAGCCAGCCGGAAGGTTGCGTGTTCGACTCCCGCACCGACCGGCTTTACGTGGGTGAAGAAGTCGGCGGCATCTGGGTGCTGGATTTCGAAACCGACGAGCGTGCCCTGGTCGCGCCGGTCGACAACCGGTACCTCGTCGCCGATGTCGAAGGGCTGGCGCTTGCTCCCGAAGGCGATGACGGCGGTTACCTGGTCGCCAGCAGCCAGGGCGACAATGCCTATGCCGTTTTCGCCTTGCCGGACATGACCCCGGTGGGGCGCTTTGCCATTGCCGAGGGCACCTTTGGCTCCACGCAGGAAACCGACGGGATCGATCTCAAGCTCGGCGACTTCGGGCCGGATTACCCGCACGGGCTGTTCGTGGCGCAGGACGGGATCAACTCGCCCAACGCGCAGAACTTCAAGCTGGTGAGCTGGAGCGACGTTCTCGATAGCCTGGGACTGCGGTAGGGGCCGGCCTGCGGCGCGATGCCTCAGGGCTGGAGGTCGCCCAGCCAGTCACCGATGGTCGCCAGCGGGCTGCGGGGCAGCCCAAGAGTGTCATCGATCGTGCGCTGCAAGGTGTCGCCCCCAGCCAGCTCGACCGTTTCGCACCCTTCGTAACGCGCCGCCCCTTGCGCCACTTCCCCGCGCAGGCGGCGGTCTTCGCGCAGCACCTCCAGCACCGTGCCGCAGGACACCAGCCGATCCGCCTCCACGGTAACGATAAAAGGCTCGCCAGCTTCGCAGGCCACGCTGAAATGGGCCTTGCCTCTCACAAGCTCGGCCCTGCGCGGATCAGGGCGATCGAGCACGACATGCGATCCGCCGCCCAGTTCGATCGCGGCGCCGTCGGCCAGTGCGATTGTCTGTCGCTCCCCCGCAGCGGTGCGGATCGTGTAGGTATCGGCATCCGCCAGCGGAAAACGCGAGGTCAGAAGCATGCCGGCCAGCAGCATTGCTGCCAGGATCAGCCAGTGTCGTACAACAGCGCGGGGGCCCTCCAGCCCATCGTCGAAATCTTCGGCAGGCAGCGGTACCGGTGCGAAGTCGGCATGCCCGGCTTCGTACGGGCGGACCTGCGCCTGTTCGCGTGTCGCATGATCGGGGCCTGGCTTGTCATTCATGACACTTCGCCTCCTGCAGAGGCACCTCCTCCCATCGCGCATGCGGGATCGATCCGGGCACGATAGGCATTTCCCCGGGGCATTTCCACGGCGATCGGACTCGTCCATCCAGGCCCGGCCGTGTGGGCAGGAGAGTGTGGAACGAGGTGAGTATGGCATTGCTTCGCAGCGTGCCGTCGCCTTGTTCGCCACGGGCAAGCCGTCCGCATGCTCAATCCGGCACATGGAGCTGCGAAGGACATCTCTGGCTATCGAACATCGTGTCCGTCGTCAGAACATTTGGCACAACTCGCGGCGTAGATTTGCGGAGTGTGGGCCTCGTCTGGGATTGATGTTTA